>Ga0190284_1000447_pt1 | contig 24004 bp, 31 predicted proteins | sample 48691812_MG_FD_161668 | JGI IMG/M metagenome (GOLD analysis project Ga0190284, IMG submission 161668) | Hydrothermal vent microbial mat bacterial communities from Southern Trench, Guaymas Basin, Mexico - 4869-18-1-2_MG | ecosystem: Environmental > Aquatic > Marine > Hydrothermal vents >...
GCGCCTATGGCGGAGCCCCTTCACGGAAACTCGGATAGAAGGTTAGGCCGATCGAACCCTTTTTGCTCTTGACGGACCCGGCTTCATAGAAGGGCGAAATAAAGCTATGCCGCCCTTTCAGGGCTCGCGTTTGTCTCGGTCACGAGAACCCAGGGCGTTGCCCTGGGCTGATCTATGGCGCCCCTTCGGGGCTGATCTGTGGCGCCCCTTTGGGGCTGTTCTTCGTGTTCGCGGTTCAGGCGAGCGGCGGGCCGCATTCGCCCGCCGATTCTGCCACGGACCCGGTCTTGCCGGGTATACTGCGAGGCCCCGTCGGTCAGCGCGGAGGAGCCTGGAGGCGGACCTTTGCGGTGCCTATCCCGCCGTCGCGCTCGAAGATAATCTCAACCATGTCGCCGACTTCGTGATGCTCGAGAGCGTCAAGGAGATCATCGCTGTCGGCAATGACCTTCTGATCGATTTTCTGGATGATGTCTCCAAGGATGAGGTTGCCGGTCTGGGTGCGCCGGGTCCCCCGCAACCCGGCCGCCTCGGCGCCGGAGCCCTGCGCAACGCTCAGGATCAACACTCCACGGATACCCGCTCGCCGTAGCGTGTTTTCGTCGGTGTAGTAGGTGACGCCAAGATGCGGTCGAATCACACGTCCGTGTTGGATCAATTGTGGAACCACGTCGTTGACGATGTCCACCGGGACGGCGAAGCCGATCCCGGCACTGGAGCCGGACGTGCTGTAGATCGAGGTGTTGACGCCGATCAGCCGCCCGGCGCTGTCCAGCAGGGGGCCGCCGGAATTGCCGGGGTTAATGGCGGCGTCGGTCTGGATGACGCCTTCGATGTCGCGCCCGCCAACGGATGTCATCGTTCGGCCAAGGGCACTGACCACGCCCGTGGTCAAGGTCTGATCCAGTCCAAACGGATTTCCAATGGCGAAGACTTTCTGCCCGACGCGCAGGTTCTTGGAGGTCCCCACCGGGATGGGCTTGAGTTTCTTCAGTGGCGCCGAGATGCGCAACACCGCCAGGTCCTTGTCCGGTTCGACCCAGGCATGAGTCGCTTTCCAGACCGAGTGATCGGCGAGGACGACCTCGACGGAATCGCTCCCGCGGATGACGTGGTAGTTGGTTACGATGTGACCCTGATCGTCCCAGATGAATCCGGAACCGGTGCCCTGGGGAATCTCGAACACGTTCAGGCTGAAGAAGTCGCGGCGGTGGGCGATGCTGGTGATGTATACGACGGAGGGGGAAACGTTCTCGAACAACGCGATGGTGGTTTCTTCCCCATCGGTCAAGTTGCCGCGCGGTGTGATCGCCCGTGGTTCGGCCGGCGGCTGCTTAGAGGCCAGGGGGAGTTGACGGGCCAGCAGCCACCCGCCGCCGATTAGAACGACGAGGGTGAGCAGCAACGGGCCACGAGGTCGCGACGTTCGTGTTGGATAGGCCCCGTTCATGGCGTGTGCCCTCTTGCGGGCGCCTAATGCCGCGTGGCGGCACGGCGCCGAAGCTCGGCGTTGATGAAGTCCTGAATATCGCCGTCCAAGACGGCGTCGGTGTTCGACGTGACCTGCCCGGTTCTTCCGTCCTTGACGCGGCGTTCGGGGTAGAGGAAATAGCTGCGTATGGCATTGCCCCACCCGATCTGCCCCCGGTCGCCGTATACTTTCGCCAGTTCGGCGTCGCGTTTGGCCTCTTCCAGAGAATAGATCCTGGCGGTGAGCATCTTGCGGGCCTGGGACCGGTTCTTGTGCTGCGAGCGCTCGTTCTGGCACTGTGCGACGAGCCCCGTGGGCAGGTGCGTCAGACGGACGGCGGAGGACGTCTTGTTGACGTGCTGTCCGCCGGCGCCGCTGGCGCGGTAGGTGTCCTCGCGTACGTCCTGTTCCCAGTCCACGTCGATTTGGATGTCGTCGACGACCGGTTGCACATCGACCGAGGCGAAACTGGTTTGGCGTTTCTTCTGGGCATTGAAGGGGGAGATGCGGATCAAGCGATGCACGCCGGTTTCGCACGACAGATATCCGTAGGCGTAGTCTCCCTTGACGAGGAAACTGGCGGATAGAATGCCGGCCTCTTCGCCTTCCTTCGAGGAAAGGCATTCGACCGCGTATCCGGTTCGTTCAAAGTAGCGCATGTACATGCGCATGAGTATCTCGGCCCAGTCCTGGGCATCGGCGCCGCCGGTTCCGGCCTGAATGTTGAAGTAGCAATCCCGGGGGTCGTTGGGCCCGCCCAGGAGGGTCAGCAACTCGACGCGGTCGATCTCGGTCTTCAGGATTGCCAGTCCGTCCTCGAGTTCAAGGCGCGTCTCGGCGTCCTCCTCTTCTTCGAGCAGTTCGAGCATGGCCTGCGTATCGCCGATTTGCCCGTTGAGTTGCTCGAGGGGTTCGACGAGCGCCTTGACCTTCTTGACCTGCTGGGTGACCCGCTGGACGTGTTCGGGATCATCCCAGAAACTCGGGGCGGCCATCTCGCGCCTCAGCGCGGCCAACTCCGCCGACTTGGTTTCGACGTCAAAGAGAGTCCCGGACAGCATTGATCCGGGCTGATAGGTTCTTGAGCAGAACCGCGGGGTCTTCGAGCATGTCAGTCCAATCCTCAGTTACGGTGTTCAAGAGGGGCATTGCCCCTCTGTTTGCCTCACTCTGTATTCTACCGCACGGGCTGCCGAGCGACAACGCCTCGCGCCGCCGTCCTTGATCTCGAAACCGATCCGGCGACCGTGGGCCCGATTTCCAGCCGGTCAGACGAGAAGCCAGAAGGCCTTGCCCACTGTTTGCTCATAGCGTTTGCTTGACTTACCGCCGCCGGGCCGATTCGATGAGGATGTCCTCCACCGGCACGTGTCGCATGCTGCCGTCGGGGCCAGACCGCGTTCCGGTATCCACCTCGGCGATTTCGTCCACGACGTTCATTCCCTCGATGACCGTGGCGAACGCCGTGAATCCGCTCTCGTCGAGATTGGTGGTGGAATCGCCCTCGCCGTTATTGTCCACTAGGTTGATGAACCACTGCGAAGTGGCGGAGTCAACGTCGCCGCTGAGCAGGGCCATGGCCACCGTGCCGCGCGCGTTGCTCAGTGCGCCGTCGGCTTCGCCAGGGATCGGATCGCGGACTTCGACGCCCTCGAGTTCGCCGTCCTCAGTCGGTCGGTACCCGCCTGCCTGGATGACGAAATCCGACTCTACGCGGTGGATCAGCAACCCATCGTAGAACCCATCATCCACGTATCGCAGGAAATTGGCCACCGTCTTGGGGGCCACGTCGGCGCGGAGTTCGAAAACGATCTCCCCGAATCCGGTGATGGTGAGCACGGCCTGTGGGCGATCGTCGGTGACGGCGACGACGAACAGATCCGTCTCGCTACTGCCCGCAGCCTCGGCACCTATTGCAGTGACCTCGACATGAAGCTGAATGGTTTCGCCCCGGGTCGCGGTGAGCACGGGTTCGGCCACCGTCGGATCGTCCAACGCCGCGTCTCCGGACACCACCTCCCAGGCGTAGGTGACCTGGTCGAATTCGTCGTCTCCTTCGATCTCGACCGACAGATTGCCTTGCTCATCGATCAGGAGGATGTCCGGGCTGGTTGTGCGGAGGGTCAAGGGGACGGTAGGCAGGCCGACGCGCACGCTCACGAACGCATAGGCATCCTGCCCGGCTGCGTCAACCGCAACCACACGAAACACATAGCGCCCTTCGGTGGTCAGGGGGCCGGTGCCGGTCTCAGCGCCGCGTTCGTCTGTTAGCGTAGGCCACTTGGCATCGTCCGGGGCACGTTCAACATTCCAGCGGAATACGTACGGGGGTAGGCCATTGGTGCCCGCGGCACGAAGAAGCACCGTGTCCCCCTCGTCGGCTGCCATGTCCTCGCCGGCGTCAACGCGGAAGCGCCGGTCCTCCGGCGCCGCGCCTCCCTCAGTCTCGGTTGAGATGCAGGAGACCAATCCAGCCAGTGCTCCCAGCGCTGCCACGATTAGGGCCAAGTGTCTCATGGTCTCATGTTCCTACGGGATCGCATGCACTGTCTTGTCGCCGTCCATTATCACGGCCACGGTGTCCGTCGCGGAACTGGCGTCGCCACTCCACCGGCTCACCGCGGTTTCCCCGGAGAATGTGGCGTCACCGGCTTCGATCACGTAACTGCACGTACTGAGGACGACGGCCTCACCGTGGAAGAACGTGTTGCGGACCGGGACTCCGCCGAATGGATCGTGATCCGCCGGTGGGCGATCTCCCAAGTCCGACCAGCAGGCCAGGAAGTACCCCAGATCCGAATAACTCAGCCGGAAGTCACAATCGGTGACGAGGGCCGCCAGGGTGACCAGGGTCGCATCCTCGACAAAAGGCACGCCCTCGACCCCGGCGTCGGGGAGAATCTCCAGCACGTGTTCACGCGTCCGGTCGATGACGATACTGGTAACCGTCATGTCCCGCGTAACCGCGACCGTGGTGGATGGCGAACTCGCGTCGGCGATCACGTCGGAGTCGCCTTCCGAGACGAGCCAGCGGTCGAACTCCCAGCCTTCCGGAATGTACGCTTCGATTGGGATCTCCGTCCCAGTATCGTGGACGCCGCTGGTGCTGATGAACTCGTCCGTCGATTCGTCCAGAAGACGTAGAGTCAACGTGTGTTTTTGAACAAACTCCGCCACCACCGTGGTGTCCCGGTCGACCGTCACCGTGACGGAATTCCCATTCGTGTTCGTCAAGTCCAACTCGCCGCTCCAGCCGACGAAGTGCCACCCGTTGGAACCTACGGCGGTGAGGGTGTGTTCGCCCACCGGGCAGACGAGCGTTGGCTCTTCGCCGATGACCCCGGCCCCGCTGATTTCCACACTTCCCGCGCCCTCCACTTCAACGGTCAGTTCCACATGTTCGACAAACACGGCTTCGATCGCCGTGTCATGCTCAACGGTTATGGTGAGCTGGTTTCCGTTGGAGTTCGCCGGGTCGCCGAGGGCGCCAAGCCACTGTTTGAGGCACCAGCCGTTTGTGTCGACAGCCGTGAGCGTCTGTTCGCTGCCGGGGCACAGGAGAACCGGATCCGCGCCATCCGCGCCGACGGTCGCTCCCCCCTCGATTTCCACACTTCCCGTGCCCTCTACGTCAACGGTCAGTTCCACTTGTGTGGCAAACACGGCTTCGATCGCCGTGTCATGTTCAATTGTCAGCGTGAGCTCGGTTCCGTTGGAGTCCGTCGGGTCGCTGAGGTCGCCGCGCCACTCTTGAAAGCACCAGCCGTTCGTATCGACGGCCGTGAGCGTCCGTTCGCCGCCCTCATCGACGCCTATCGAGAATGGGGCGACGTCGGTAGTGCCGTCGACCTCCACAGTTCCCCCGCCCACGACATCGACGGTCAGTCCAAACTGCCGGACGAACACGGCTGCGTAATCACCTACCCTGGCGGTCGAGACGTTGTGCGGGTTCTCGGTCGACGCATCTTTGAATCCATCCCAATGGTCGAAGCGCCACCCCTCCGACGCGGTGGCCGTCAGCGTTGCGATTGGCCCATACACATCTACCTTGACCGACCCCTCACCGCTGGTCGTCCCATCGAACTTACGGGGCCCCGATTCGTGCGTCCCGTTCAGCATCTCGTTGCAGCCGACGAGCTGAGCCAGCGCCGCAAGTACCAGCGTGGTCGCCGCGTAGCGCGCGTAGCGTTTGTCAGATAGGATCATTTTTCAGCCCAACACCTTCTTGGCCGCGGCGGGCAGGTCACCGAACGCGTCGACAACGGTTGCGCCGGCGTCGCGGAGACGCTTGACCTTCTGTTCGTGCGTTCCCCGACCGCCCTCGATGATGGCCCCGGCATGACTGAATCGCGTGCCTTCCTTGGCGGCCGCCCCGCCGATGTAGGCCACGAGTTTCTTGGTGTACTGGCCCTGTTCGATGAGGTCGGCCACGCGCTCTTCCTGCGTGCCGCCGATCTCGCCGAACATGACCACGCCGTCGGTGTCCGGGTCGGCTTCGAACAGTTCGACGATGTCCGGCAGCGGCGTGCCGACGATCGAATCGCCACCGACGTGGCACAACGTTGACAGTCCGATGCCGGACTGCGAGAGGTAGTATCCGGTGGAAGAGGTCATTCCGCCGCTACGGGAAGCCACACCGACGCGCCCGGGCTTGAACCACTTGCGGGCCGACTCCGCCCGTCCGCCGATCATGCCCAGCACCCCGCGCCCGACCGACAGCACGCCCAGCGTGTTGGGCCCCACGAACCGCGTACCGCTCCGCTGGGCCGCCCGCGAGATTTGCAGCACGTCGTAGATGGGCACGCGATCGGGCACCAGCACCAGCAGCTTGATCCCCGCCGCGATCGCCTCCAGAGCGGCCGATTTGATCAGCGCCGCCGGCACGAAGAGGACGGAAATGTCGATCTGGCCGACACTCTCCTTGGCCTCCTCGATGGTGTCGAACACTGGAACGCCGAGGGCCTCCTGCCCGCCCTTGCCCGGCGTGCACCCGGCCACCACCTGCGTTCCAAACTCTCGCATCAGCCGGGTTCTGGCCATACCCTCGCGCCCGGTGATACCCTGGACAAGGACTTTCTTGGTTTCGTCAATCAGCACTGCCACGGTTTTCACTCCTGGCGTTGGTGTACCGCTAAGACGCGAATTCCGCAAGCCCCCGACACCGAACGGCGCCCGTCAGGAAGGGGTCGGCGGGCGGATGCTTCCGCTTCCTTACCGTCGCGGCTCTGTTTGGCCCCGCGTCAAGGATCATGCCACGCGCCGAGGAATGGCCTCGCGTTGACCTTGCATAGCATCGGTCGTATTCTCGGCACATGCCCTCAGCTTCCAAGGTCAAGCCGACGCACAAGGCCGTCAAGAGCTACTACGCCGCCCTCGCCACCTACGCCGACCAGAGCGTCGGTCACGAAGGCGCCCTACGCTCCGCCTTTCAGAATCTCCTCGCCGACAACGGCCGCAAGGTCGGCTGGACCCTGATCCCCGAACTATCCCTCGACGCCAACGGCTGCCAGATCCGCCCCGACGGTACCTTCCGCGACGAATTCACCATCGAACGCGGCTACTGGGAGGCCAAGGACACCTACGCCGACCTCGAAGCCGAGATCAAGAAGAAGATCAAACGCGGCTATCGCCTGACGAACACGATCTTCGAGGACACCCGCGAGGCGCGGCTCTATCAGGACGGTAAGCTGGACATGGTCGCGAATCTGCGCGATCCGAAACAGCTTTGCGACCTGCTCAACGCGTTCTTCTCCCACACCGAGCCGGCCCACGAGGATTTCAACAAGGCCGTCGACGAATTCAAGCAGCGCTCTGGGTGGAACCGTCGCCTCGCGAACACACTGCTCAAGAGAAGTGGCACCCAGCCGCCAGCCAGCACAACCGCCTTGGCGGCGCAGGTCAGCGGCTGTCGGGTCCGTGACTGTCAGCTCGGAGTGGTCGGCCAGCCGTGGGCGTGCTATGCTGCGTCGCGTGGAGCATACCCGCGCTGACGCTCGGGCGCGGCGCCCGGTCTGCTTGACGTGGCCGGATGTGTCAGGGTGGTGATCGGATGGCAACACCCATCTACCATATCACGCATGTGAATAACCTCCCCGACATTATCACGGCTGGTTGCCTGTGGTCGGATAGGCGGGTGCAGGAGCAGGGCGTAGACACGGTGATCGGCTTCGATCACATCAAACGCCGACGACTGGAGAAAGTAGAGGTCGGCTGCCACCAGGGCACGATGGTGGGTGACTATGTGCCGTTCTACTTCTGCCCGCGCTCGGTGATGCTCTACGTGATCGACCGGCGCAACACCGAACTCCGGTATCACGGCGGCCAGCGTGAGATCATCCACCTCGTGTCAACCGTTGAGGCCGCCATTAAGACTGCCGAGGATCGGCCGTGGGCGTTTTCGGACGGCAACGCCGGAGCGTTTTACACGAAGTTCTACGCTGATTTGAGCCGAATGACCGAGATAGTCGATTCGGATGCCGTATCGGCCAGAAGCTGGGCTGAACCGGCGGTGAAGAACCGCAAACAGGCAGAGTTTCTCGTCCACGACAGCTTCCCGTGGACTGCGTTTCATGAAATTGGAGTTCTGGATCAAGCGCTCGCGGGCCAGGTAGATGCGGTTTTGCGGTCTGCGGCACACAAACCGAGTACTCGCGTGCGTAGCGAATGGTACTATTGAGCGGCAGGCACGGGCGAGAGGAGAGTCGGCATGATCCGAAAGATGAAAGGCGACTTGCTCAGGGCAAACGTACAGGCGCTCGTGAACACGGTGAACACCGTGGGCGTGATGGGTCGCGGCGTCGCGCTGCAGTTCAAGCGGTCCTTCCCCGAGAACTTCAAGGCGTACAAGAAGGCGTGCGACGAGGGCAAGGTCCAACTCGGCACGATGTTCGTCGTTGACCTCGGTGGCCTCCAGAACCCCCGTTACGTCATAAACTTCCCGACAAAGAAACACTGGCGCGGCAAATCACGGCACGAGGACATCGAGTCGGGGCTGGAAGCTCTAGTGACAGAGATCCAGCGACTCGGGATCGAGTCGATCGCGTTGCCGCCGTTGGGCTGCGGGCTGGGTGGACTGGACTGGAATCAAGTCTACCGGCACATCAAGGAGCACCTAGGATCGCTGCCCAATGTCGAGGTTCTGGTGTACGAACCGGCGGGACCACCGGCGGCGGAGAAGATGAAGACACGCACGTCACGTCCGAACATGACGCCCGGGCGCGCAGCACTGCTTGTACTCATGAGACGATACCTTGAGCCGCTAATGGATGACACAATCACGTTGCTGGAAATCCATAAACTCGTGTACTTGTTGCAGGGGGCGGGTGAACCACTGAGACTGAAGTTTGTGAAGGGCGTCTACGGTCCATATGCACAGAACCTCCATCACGTTCTGGAGCGGATCGAGGGGCACTTCATCACTGGGTACGGTGACGGCAGCGAAGCACCTGGCAAGGTCATCGAGTACAAGTCTGATGCCCTCCAGGAGGCGGAAACATCGCTCGAAGGTCGTGAAGATACGCATCAGCGATTCGAGCGCCTGGAGCGGTTGATCAGCGGCTTCGAGACGCCGTACGGGATGGAACTGCTGGCGAGCGTACACTGGGTTGCCTTCCACGAAGACAAGCAAGCCCTACAAGACCCCACAGCGGCCGCTCGGGAGCTTCATGCGTGGAATGACCGGAAACGCCGCATGTTCAAGTCGGAACATATCGCCACGGCGTGGGAACGGCTCAAAACACAGGATTGGCTTCAGTGACGCCCTTGGGGTGTGGCACCGGTTTCCAACCGGTGAAACCACGGGTTGAAAACCCGTGCCACACACAACCACAGGCCAAGAACCTCTCCCACAAAGCCAGTGGCTTCCGCACCTTCGTCAAGGCCGGCAAGCGGCTGGCCAAGCTCCACCTCGAGTACGAATCGCTCAAAGAGTGGCCTCTGGAGTGGATCGAAACCCCCGGCGAACCGCTGAGCTACGTCGTCGAAAAGATGCGCCTGGCCAAGGACAAGAAGTCGATCGCGGTCAACGACTCGCTCACCTTGGCCGGCATCCCGCCGGAGGTCTTCGACTATCGCCTCGGCAACCGCAGCGCGATCGAGTGGGTCATCGATCAATACCGCGTGAAGGAAGACAAGCGCTCCGGCATTCGCTCGGATCCGAACAACCCCGACGACCCGGAGTACATCGTCCGCCTCGTCGGACAGGTCGTCCGCGTCAGCACCGAAACGGTCAAGATCGTCGCCGCCCTGCCCCAGCACTACGCCCCGGAACCCGAAGCGCCACCCCCTGCTGACCGACCCGCCGAGGACATCCTGACCGACCCGCCGAAGGCATTGTGACGGTTCGATCCTTGGCAGGGCCGCCGTGGCCGAGCGCGCGACCGGCTGGAAAGGCGGGCGCTCAGAGGCTATAGTGCTCGGCCTGTCTCGCGTACGGAGGATCAGGTGGGAAGCGTCCCGGGGTGTGTGCCATGAGTGTGGACCTGACGAAAATCCGGAACATCGGCATTGCGGCCCACATCGATGCCGGCAAGACCACGACCACCGAACGCGTCCTGTTCTACACCGGCAAGACCTACCGTATGGGCGACGTCGACGACGGGACCACCAAGACCGATTTCGATCAGCAGGAACAGAACCGCGGTATTACCATCTTCTCGGCGGCGGTGACCTGCCCGTGGAAGGGCCACACGATCAACCTGATCGACACGCCGGGGCACGTCGATTTCACGGCCGAGGTGGAACGCTCGCTCCGCGTGCTCGATGGGATGGTCGCGGTGTTCGATGCCAAGGAAGGCGTCGAAGCCCAATCCGAGACGGTGTGGCGCCAGGCGGACAAGTACGACGTGCCGCGGATGTGCGTCATCAACAAGATGGACAAGCCCGGGGCCGACTTCGAGGCCTCCTTCGCGTCGTTGCGAACCCGTCTGCACGCCAACCCGGTGGCGCTGAGCATCCCTATCGGTGCCGAGCAACACTTCTGCGGCCTGATCGATCTTCTCACAATGCGGGCGGTGTACTTCGATGAAGAACAGAAAGGCCAGCGCGTTCGGACGGCTGACATCCCGCCCGAGTTGCGCGAGGAAGCCCAGCGATGGCGGCATGCCACCGTCGAGGCCGTCGCCGACACCTCCGACGAACTGATGGAGAAGTACCTCCAAGACGAGCCCATCGAGACGGAGGCGTTGCGGAAGGCGATCCGGGCGGCGACCCTCGCCAACCGCCTGCAGGTGGTCCTGTGTGGATCGGCGCTGAAGTACATCGGCGTGCAGCCGATGCTCGATGCGGTGTGCGACTATCTTCCGAGCCCGGTGGATCTTCCACCGGTCGAAGCCGCCGACCCCCGCGGCAAGAAGCAGAAGATCCAGATCGCCCCGGACCCGACCGCGCCGTTCGCGGGATTGGTCTTCAAGATCGTGGCCGAGAAACCGCTCGATCTGTACTTCATCCGCATCTACGGTGGGCGACTCAAGCCCAACAGCCGCGTGTTCAACGCCGTCACCGGGGAGAAGGAGAACGTCAGCCAGCTTTACCGCATGTTCGCCAAGCAGCGTCAACAGCTCGACGCGGCCTACGCCGGTGAGATCGTTGCCGCGGTGGGGCCCAAAGCCGCCCTCACCGGGCACACGCTCTGCGACACCAAGCGACCGGTTGTGTTCAAGACGATCGAGTTTCCCGAGACGGTGATCAGCCAGACCATCGAGCCGCAGTCCTCGCGCGATCGAAAGAAGCTGACCGACGCCTTGCATGCACTCTGCCGTCAGGACCCCACTTTCTGCGTGGCTACGAACGACGAGACCGGCGAGGTGCTCATGTCAGGCATGGGCGAGTTGCACCTGGAGGTGATGGTCCACCGCCTGCGACATGAGATGAACATCGATGTCCGCGTGGGCAAACCGCGGGTCTCGTATCGGGAGACGGTCAAGGCCGGCGTCGAGTCCGAGGGGCGTTTCGAACGCCAGTTGGCCGGGCGCTGGCATGTCGCCGGCGTACGCCTGCGGTTGGAACCGCTTGCGGCGGACCGGGAGGACGAACCGCGTTTTGTCAGCGAACTCCCCGACGCGGCACTCACGTCGGCCTATCTGGCAGCGATCGAGACCGGGGTCGGAGACGGGGCTACCAGCGGACCGCTCTTCGGGTATCCGATGATCAACTGGCGGGCCGTCTTGGTCGAGGCGGAGCAGCACGAGGAGACGAGTTCGGAACTGGCATTCGAGAACGCGGCCCGCGTGGCATTCAACTCGGCGGCGGAGCAAGCCGAACCGGTCCTACTCGAACCGATCATGAAGGTCGAGATCATTACGCCCGAGGAGTATTTCGGGGCGATCAACGGGGACCTCAATGCGCGGCGTGCGGTCATCACGGGGTCAACCCTGCGCGATCCGTATCGGGTGATCGAGGCTGACGTGGCGCTGGCATCGATGTTCGGGTACGTGACCGATCTGCGGAGCCTGTCGCAGGGGCGCGCCAACGCGAGCATGGAGCCCTTCCGCTACGGCGAGGTACCGGCTGAACGCGTTCGGCAGATGCTGGCGTAGCCCGGACGATAGCCATTTCACCGCTTGATTGCGTCATCCACACAGGGCGAGGCTTCCGGAGGCTCGGCGAGAGTGGTGCGACGGCCGAATTGCAGTACCAATGGAATCGAAGGTTTTTTAGTTTTTTTTTTGCCCCTGCCAATTGATATCCGCGTGGAAGCGGCTATTTTAGCTGGACTCTGATGCCCGGACGGGCTCGTGTACAAGAAAGAACGCCGCGGAATCGTTAAGTAGTAGTTGAACGGTGAGCAAGGAAACGCGAATCAGAATACGGATGGAAGCCTACGATCATCGGGCGCTCGATACGTCGGCCAAAGAGATCGTCGAGCACGCCAAGCGAACAAGCGCGACGGTGCTGGGGCCCATCCCTCTGCCTACGCGGATTGAACGTTTCACCGTGCTGCGCGGTCCCCACATCGACAAGAAGTCTCGTGAGCAGTTCGAGATGCGGACGCACAAGCGCGTCATCGACATCTTCGATCCAACGGCGCGGACTGTCGAGGCGCTCAACCGACTGGTCGTTCCTGCGGGGGTGTTTATCAAGATCAAGACCTAGGCGCTGTCCGACCGGTTGTGTTCGCAGTCCCCAGCGTGGGGAGTGCTCGCGGTATCCTGTAGAGCAAAACGAAGCTGGCTGCGTGAGTTGGATCGCGCGGCACCTGTATCTGGGATTATGATCTCGCTGCCTCTGGCGAGACCAAGGTTGGGCGGTATTGTCATGCAACCGGCTATCGTCGGAAGAAAAGTCGGAATGACCCGCGTTTGCGACGCGGACGGCAGAGTCACGTCGGTGACGGTGGTGGAGGCCGGGCCATGCACGGTGATGCAGGTCCGCACGCCGGAGCGCGACGGTTACCACGCCGTTCAACTGGGCTTCGAGGATGCCAGACCGCATCGATCGAGCAAACCTCTGATCGGGCACGCGGCCACCGCCGGGACCGGCCCCAAGCGTGTGCATCGGGAGGTACGGTTGACCGAGCCCGCGGACTTGAAGGCGGGTGCGGTGGTCGGCGTTACTCAGTTCGCAGAGAGCGAAACGTCCTTCGTGGATGTCACGGGTATCTCCAAGGGCTGCGGGTTCGCCGGCGTGATGAAACGCCACGGATTCGGTGGCAAAGAAGCCAGCCACGGGACCGAGCGCAAGCACCGCTCGGCGGGCAGCATCGGAGGATCGGCCTCATTGGGCGAGGGACGCGTGGTCAAGAAGGGGAAGCGCATGGCCGGACACATGGGGGCTGTCAAAGTCACCGTCCGGAACCAACGTTTGGTGGGTGTGGACGAAGAGAACAACCTGTTGTTGATCAAGGGCAGCGTGCCCGGTCCCAACGGGGGGTTGCTGTTCGTCCGTCAGGCGAAGTGTAAAGGGTAGACGGCGATGTTGAAGGTTCCGGTTTTCAGCATTCAAGGGCAGCGCGCGGGTGAGATGGAGATCGATCCTGCGGTGCTGGGCGGACGTGTCCGTCCCCGGTTGCTCAAGCAGGCCGTCGTGCAGTATCTCGCGAATCAGCGCAGCGGTACGGCGGCGACGAAAAGCCGCGGTATGGTGCAGGGATCCACGCGCAAGCTCTATCGTCAGAAGGGCACGGGCAACGCGCGGATGGGCAACAACCGTACCTGCATCCGGCGTGGCGGCGGGGTCGCGTTCGCCAAGGGGAAACAGAACTTCCATCAGGGTCTGCCCAAGAAGATGCGGCGGCTGGCCCGGAACAACGCCATCCTGGCGAGAATCACCTCCGGCGACGTACTGGTTGTCGAAGATCTCGCTTTCGATGTTCCCAAGACAAAAGATTTCGCTTCGATGCTGGGTGCCCTCGGTGTGGAGAAGGGTTGCCTGGTGGCGATTGTGGGCGACGAATCGAACGTGTGGCTTTCTGGGCGGAACATTCCCAAGACGGACATTCGCCCCGTCAGCGCCCTGCACGGTTACGAGGTTCTGCGGCGGAAGCAGTTGGTATTTTCCCGGTCGGCCTTCGAGGCGCTGCAGCGTGATCCGGCGCGGTTGCGTCGTCCGGCTGATGCGGCGTCCGACGGCGAGTAGCGTTTGTCATGGACATTTATCACATAATCAAGCGGCCTTTGGTGACCGAGAAAGGGACGCATCAGAGCACGCTGTCCTTTCCGGCAACCGGTTCGCGTCCGGCTCGCGGCGGATCCTATGCTTTCGAGGTGCACGCCAATGCCAGCAAGCCGGTAATCAAGCGGGCCGTCGAGATGATCTACAACGTCAAGGTGGCGTCGGTGCGAACGGCGAACCGCGTGGGCAAGCGTCGGCGGGTTCGCTACAAGGTGGGAAAGACGCGGGATTGGAAGAAGGCGGTGGTCGTGCTCAAGGCCGACTACCACATCGATCTGTTTTAGAATCGTCGCGGGACGTTTTGTGAAGTAGTTTGCGACTATGGGTGTCAAGCAATACAAACCTACCACTGCGGGGCGTCGGGTGGCGTCGGTGAACGACTATGCCGAGCTGACGGACAAGAAGAGCCGTCCGGAGAAGTCGCTTACCGAGCGCCTGGTGCGGACCGGTGGGCGGAATCACCATGGGGTGATCACCAGTCGCCATCGCGGTGGCGGCGCGCGGCGCTTGTACCGCAAGATCGACTTCAAACGCCGCAAGGACGACATCGAAGCCAGGGTTCTGCGGATCGAGTACGATCCCAACCGCAGTTGCCACATCGCCCTCTTGGAATACACGGACGGTGAGAGGCGGTACATATTGGCGCCGGCGGGTCTTCGGGCTGACGACGTCGTGGTGAGCGGGCAGAGCGTCGAGCCCAAGGTGGGCAACTGCATGCCGCTCAAGTCGATGCCGGTGGGCATGGACGTTCACAGTATCGAGATGAACCCCGGACAGGGCGGCAAACTGGCTCGCACCGCGGGCAACAAGGCTCGCCTGTTGGCTCGTGAGGGTGATTGGGCCACACTGGTTCTCCCCTCGGGCGAGATGCGACAGGTCCGTTCGCAATGCCGCGCCACCCTGGGTGTGCTGGGCAACGGGGACCACCAGAACCTTCGGTTGGGCAAGGCGGGTCGAACGCGTCATCTGGGGCGTCGCCCACACGTGGGCGGCAATGCCATGAACCCGCACGACCACCCCATGGGGGGGGGCGAGGGGCACCGCAAGGGTGGACGGCACCCCTGCAGTCCGACCGGCGTGCTGGCCAAGGGCGGTCGGACGCGCAAGCGGAAGAGAAGTTCAGACCGGCGCATCCTGAGACGCCGCAAGAGCAAACGGTACGGGCAGTTGACCCTGTCCAGGAAATAGTAGGCTGGGGGTCGTATGCGACTCGCACGGCGAGTCGAACAGCGGCCGTGATGCCGGAACTGCGACGATGAGGTGATTGGAGAATGGCGCGTTCTCAGAAGAAGGGCCCGTTCGTTGATGAGAAGCTCTTTCGCAAGGTGATCAACGCGAAGGAGACCGGCAGTATGGTGCCCGTTCGGACCTGGGCGCGCCGCTGCACCATTGTTCCGGAGTTCGTGGGGCAGAAGTTCGAGATCCACAACGGGAAGGCGTTTATCTCCCTGTACGTGACGGAAGACATGGTCGGGCACAAGCTCGGCGAATTCAGCCCGACGCGGACATACCGGGGCCATGGGGGCCGCCGGAAGTAACGAGGTGAGTCGCAGAGGCGCCGACGACAAGATTGGCGGTTGGGCAGATGGCGAAAGCAAAGGCTACCGAGGCAGGCTGGACGGCGACGCACCGTTTCGCGCGCATCAGCCCGCGCAAGGCGCGGCTGGTGATCAACACGATCCGGGACATGGACTGCGACGAAGCTCTGGACGTATTACGCTTCGACAGCCATCGCGCCAGCGGGATGGTCGCGGACGTGTTGAAATCGGCGATGGCCAACGCCAACGAGAAGGAGGCCGTCATGAGCAGCCTGTACGTGGAGGCGGCCTTGGTGGACGGCGGTCCGTACTACCGTCGCTGGCGTCCGAAGGACCGCGGTCGGGCCCACCCGATTGCCAAACGCACGAGTCATTTGTTTATCCGGGTGGCTGAGCGAGACTAGGCTAGGCCGGCGCCGCAGAGGGCGTTGGCCACGGAATGTAGGTCAGAAGTGTTCGACGTGGTGGAGTGAACCGTGGGTCAAAAGACACATCCACTTGGGTTTCGGATAGGGATCACCGAGGGGTGGCGATCGCGTTGGTACGCGCCGAAATCGTTGTACGGTGAGTTCCTGGTCGAGGATCAGCAGATCCGAGAGTATGTAGAGCGCCGGCTGAACCGGCAACCCCCTTACGCGGCGGTGTCCAAGATCGAGATCGAGCGCACCCGCAACGAGGTGAAGGTCATTCTACACACAGCTCGTCCGGGCCTGGTGATCGGACCCAAGGGCTCTGAGGTGGACAAGCTCAAAGAGGCGCTGGAAAACCTGATCGAGCGCAAGGTGAACGTGAACATCTCGGAGGTACGCGCGCCGGATCTGGACGCGCGACTGGTGGCCGAGGGCGTCGCCGAGCAACTCAAGAAGCGCGGCGGATTCCGCCGGGTGATGAAGCAGCGTGCGGAAGGATGCATGGCCGCCGGTGCCAAGGGTGTGAAGATCATGTGTGCGGGGCGTCTGGGCGGGGCGGAGATGGCCCGCCGCGAGACCAAGATTCTCGGGTCGATCCCGCTGCACACGCTTCAGGCGCACGTGGACTATGCTATGGCCAAGAGTCTGACGAGCCGCGGAGTGGTCGGCGTGAAGGTCTGGTTGTACCAGGGGCGCTATGGCGAAGAAGTGGAAGGCGTAGAGCCGCCGCGTCGCGGAGATCGTTTTCGGGGGAAGCGGGGCTAGGGCCTCCATGGGGGTCGGCGTGGTGCGGCCCGTAGGGGGGTATGAAGTGGAGATGAGCCGATGGCGTTGATGCCCAAGCGGGTCAAATATCGCAAGTCGCAACGGGGCAAGATTCGTGGGCGTGCGACCCGTGGCAACAAGGTGTCGTACGGCGATTTCGGCCTGCAGGTGCTGGAGAGCGGGTGGGTCACCGCCCGGCAGATCGAAGCCGGGCGTGTGGCGGCGACGCACTTTCTGCACCGCGAAGGTCGGGTTTATGTGCGCACGTTTCCGCATAAGCCGGTTTCGTCCAAGCCGCTGGAGACGCGGATGGGCAAGGGCAAGGGTGATCCGGAGTTTTGGGTGGCCTGCGTGCGTCCGGGCACGATCCTGTACGAGATTGGAGGCGTGGCGGAGGACATTGCCCGATCCGCCTTCCGGCGCGTGACGGCGAAGATGCCGTACCGCTGCCGATTCGTAACGCGCAGGGCTGGTGTGTAGAGGTCGTCGCCGCAGGACCTGCGGGTGGGATGCTCAGAAACGGTTGGACGCCATGAAGATTGCAGAACTGCGAGCCATGAAGTCAGAGGAGTTGCACGGCGAGATGGATCGTCTGCGCCGGCACGTGTTCGATCTGCGCGCACAGGCGGTTACCGAGAAGCTGGAGAACCCCAACCAGTTGACGTCGGCGAAGCGCGACATTGCCCGGGTGTACACGGTGCTGAACGAACGAGGCGAGACCGAAATCGAGCAGAAGCAGTACCACATCGAGGCAGTGGCTACCCACCGCCGCGGAGGTTAGTCCGGGCATTCCCCGGGGCGAGCAGGAGGTTGACAGGACCTTATGACCGAAAGCAACGCTGGCAAGAGAATCATCCGCACGATGCGCGTGGGTGTGGTGGCGTCGGACAAAGGCGACAAGACCATCCGCGTGGTCTACCGCTACACGGTGAAGCATCCGCAATACGGTAAGTACATTCACCGCCGGACGACGTTGCACGCGCACGACGAGAACAACCAGGCCAAGACGGGTGATCGTGTTGAGGTTATGGCGTGCCGCCCCTTCTCCAAGACGAAGAACTGGAGACTGGTTCGCGTTCTGGGGGGATGAGGGTTTGCGGGGAGGCGCCGCTTGGCCGCGTGGTTTGATACAGGCGAGTCGTGACCATGATTCAGATGCAGACAACAGTGGACGTCGCCGACAACACGGGCGCCAAGCGGGCTCAGGTGATTACGGTGCTCAAGGGCAGCACGGCCCGTCGGGGGAAGAAGAAGCTCAAGCATGCCCGCATCGGCGACATTGTGGTGGTGACGGTGAAGAAGGCGATGCCGAACAGCGATTTCACCGGGGGTGCGTCGCGCAAAGACCGTGCCGGTCGCCGGTTGGCAAAAGGGGTGGTGATTCGCACGCGCCGTGCGACCCCGCGTCGGGACGGGAGCTACGTGCGATTCGACAGCAACGCGGTTGTGCTGCTGAACGAGAACAACGATCCCCGCGGAACGCGCATCTTCGGCGCCGTGGCCCGCGAGCTTCGCGAGAAGGGATACATGAAAATCATCTCCCTGGCAGAGGAAGTGGTCTGACCGGGAGAAGGTGACGCCGGCGCTGTGGTGCCGGCGGTCTTCGGGGTTTAGAGTGATGGCTTATCACATCAAGCGAAATGATGTCGTGGAGGTGATCTCCGGCGACCACAAGGGTGCCCAGGGAAAGGTGCTGCGCATCGATCGCGAGCACGGGCGCGTGGTTGTCGAGGGGGTGAACATGGTTTACCGGCACGTTCGGCCGACACGCCGCAACCCCCAGGGGGGGCGCGTGCAGAAGGAGGCACCGATCCACGTTTCCAACGTGTTGCCGGTGGATTCGAAGAGTGGGCGAGGCTCGCGGGTTCGTTTCACGACGGAGTTCGACGAGTCCGGCAGGGTCAAGAGCAAGCTCCGCGTGAGCACCGGCGGGACGACGTTGGGCACGTTGAGTCGGTCGGGAGCCTCCGTGTAGGTTGAGGCGTCGTTTTTGGGAGTTGGCGATCGTGGCCAGACTTCTGGTGAAATACAACGGGGAGATCCGACCGGCCTTGGGCACGGAACTCGGGCGGAGCAACCTTCTGTCCATTCCGCGGCTTTCCAAGGTGGTGGTCTCCATGGGTGTTGGCAAGGCCTTGCAGGAGAAGAAGCGCATGGCCTCGGCGCAGGCCGACCTCGGCCGGATATCCGGGCAGAAGCCGATGATCTGCAAGGCGCGCAAGAGCGTGTCGAACTTCAAGCTTCGCCGGGGCTATGAGATTGGTTTGAAGGTGACGCTTCGCGGGAAGCGGATGTGGGAGTTCGTTGATCGGTTGATCAACGTCGTGATCCCGCGTGTTCGCGACTTTCGGGGTCTGAACCCCGGCAGTTTCGACGGGCACGGCAACTACTCGATGGGTGTGACGGAGCAGTCCGTGTTTCCGGAGATCGAAATCGGCAAGCTCGAGTACCCGCAGGGCATGGACATCACGTTCGTCACCACGGCGCGCAACGATGCGGAGGCGCGTCGGTTGCTTACCCTGCTGGGGATGCCGTTCAGGCGAACGGAAGAAGAACAGGTTTAGTGCGCTATGGCGACAACAGCGTGGATTAACAAAGCGAAGCTTCCGCCGAAGTTTTCGACCCGCCGTGTTCGGCGTTGTCAACTGTGCGGGCGCTCGCGAGCGGTGTATCGCAAATTCAAGATCTGTCGTATCTGCTTTCGGACGCTGGCCCACGAGGGCAAGATTCCGGGCGTTCGCAAAGCCAGTTGGTAGCAGTGGGAGCCTCGCCGCGCGGGTTTCGAGGGTGAACGGTGCTCCGAACTCGCCGGGGGCAAAATGAGCTAGCGGGGAAGATCGAACGATGTGGAGTGATCCCGTAGCCGACATGTTGACCCGCATTCGCAATGCGGTTCGTGTGCGCAAGCCGCGCGTTACGATTCCGTCATCGAAAGTGAAGGTCGGTGTTGCCGAGGTGCTCAAGAACGAGGGCTACATAGAAGATTACGATGTCGTGGAAGACACCAAACAGGGGATTCTGCGCATCGACCTGAAGTACGGACCGCGTGGCGAGGATTTGATCCACGAGATCAAGCGCGTTTCCAAGCCGGGTTGCCGGAGGTACTCGAAGGTGGAGGACCTTCCCAGCATACTGGACGGTTTGGGCATCGCGATCATCTCCACGAGTGCGGGTGTCTTGAGCGATCGCATGTGCCGGGAACGGCGCGTCGGGGGCGAACTGATTTGCACGGTGTACTAGCGGTCGCCGCGCATAGGATTGGGGGGGATGGGGTGTTCCGGGGAGGTGTACGAGGATGTCGCGGATCGGTGAAAAAGCGGTGCCCGTCCCTGACGGCGTGAAGATCGAGATTGCCGGGCAACGATGCAGCGTCTCGGGGCCCAAGGGGCAGTTGAGTTGGGAGCTGCCGGAGATTCTGTCCGTCAGTCATGACTCCGCCGCGAAGACGATTCGCGTGGAGCGCCAGGGTGACGGGAAGCGGGCGCGGGCGCTGCACGGTACGTCGCGTGCCCTGCTGGCCAACATGGTTCACGGCGTCAGCGAGGGATACGCGAAACGGTTGCTGATCTACGGGACCGGTTACAGTTGCGTTTTGAAGGGCAAGCACCTGTGTCTCAATGTGGGGTTCATGGGTCGCGGCACGAAGGACAAACCGCAGTTCGAGATACCGGTGCCCGACGGAGTGGAAGTGGATGTGGAGACGCCGGCGGCGCGTGGCGATCTGGAGCCGGCCAAGTTCGTGGTCCGCGGTTGTGACAAGCAGCGTGTGGGCCAGTTTGCCTCCGACGTGCGCCGCGTGCGTCCGCCGGAGCCGTACAAGGGCAAGGGCATTCGGTACGATGACGAGCACGTTCGTAGGAAGCAGGGCAAGGCGTTCGCCAGTGGCGCTGCGTAACGGACGTCCGCCGTCGCGAGGTTTCTCAGCCGTTGTGGGTCCGCAGGAAGGTCGCTGAAGAATGAAACCAGAGAAACTCAAGATCATTCGCCGCCGCCGCCGCAAGATACGGGTTCGTAAGAAGGTCTTCGGCGACGTGGACTGCCCGCGGCTTACGGTATCGCGAAGTTTGCGGCACATTTGCGCCCAGATCATCGACGACGAGAGCGGCGCGACGGTATGTCAAGCGGGCACGGAAAACAAGGATTTGCGCGGCACCATCAAATACGGCGGGAATGTCGTGGCAGCCAAGATCATCGGGGCGGCTCTTGCCGAACGGGCACGAGCAAAGGGGGTCGAGGCGGTTCGCTTCGATCGAAACGGATACAGGTTCCACGGGCGCGTTCGGGCGTTGGCCGACGCCGCCCGCGAAGGTGGCTTGAAGTTCTGAGCGTGTCGACGGAGAAGGTCACCGGAAGGGTCAGAATCGACGTGGTGGTGTCGGGTGCAAGCGCCGCACAGACCGGCGGGATAGCTTTATGACGCAGCTAAAGGGACAACCCAGGAATCCACGGGGCCGTCGCGAGCCCGAAGAGAGGGAATTCGACGAGGTGGTGGTGAAGATCTACCGCTGCGCGACGGTTGTGAAAGGCGGGCGGCGTTTCAGCTTCTCGGCTCTGGTGGTGGTCGGTGATCGCAACGGGCGTGTGGGCATCGGTTATGGAAAGGCGCCCGAGGTCCCCTCGGCGGTGGAGAAGGGTCGCAAGATCGCCACCCGGGAGATGAAGCCGATCATTCGCCGTGGCACGACGATCCCGCACCGCATGATCGTCAAGTATGGGGCATCGAAGGTCGTTTTGGTTCCGGCGAGTCCGGGCACGGGCGTAATCGCCGGGGCGAGCGTTCGTCCGGTGTTGGAACTGGCGGGCATTCACGACGTGCTGACCAAGAGCTACGGATCGAATAGCCCCAAGAATCTGGTTCGCGCCACCTACAAGGCGCTGACGGGTCTGCTGGACCGCCAGAAGGTCGCGCAGCTTCGCGGTGTCGAGATTGCAGGATAGGGTCTGATGGACATTGCAGAGATCACCAAAGCGTCCGGTGGGAAGAAGAAGCGTCGTCGCGTGGGACGCGGACACGGCAGCGGGAACGGCAAGACCGCGGGGCGCGGGCATAACGGGTGCGGTTCCCGCGCCGGATGGGGCATCCGCGGGATGGCGGAAGGCGGCCAGATGCCACTGTTTCGACGGATCCCCAAGCGAGGGTTCAACAATGCACAATTCCGTCGTGTCTACAGCATCGTCAACGTCGCCGACCTGGAGGACAGGTTCGCGGTGGGCGACCGCGTGACCCGGCAATCCCTGTCGGAGGCGGGTTTGGTGCGCAACGCGCGAACTGACGTCAAAATCCTCGGCACTGGCGAGCTGACCAAGAAGTTGGTCGTGGAAGCGTCCAAGTTCAGCAAGTCGGCGATGGAGAAGATCGTCAAGGCCGGTGGGGAGGCCAAGGTCGTTTAAGGAGACGGCCCTACGGGCTAGCCCGGGGGCGGACCGAACTATGTTTCGGACGTTTATCAACATATTCAAGATTCCCGACCTGCGGAACAAGCTTCTGTTCACGCTGGGACTACTGGCGATCTACCGCATCGGTTTCTACGTCGCCATTCCGGGTGTGAACCAGGACGCCATGTCGCGGGGCGGCGCGCTGGGCGGGTTGGCCGAGTACTTCGCGCTGTTCACCGGTGGCAACCTGCAGCAGAGCACGATCTTCGGATTGGGGATCATGCCGTACATCTCGGCATCGATTATCTTCCAACTTCTGGTGACCGTGGTCCCGGCGCTGGAGAAGCTTCAGCGGGAGGGCGAATCCGGGCGCAAGAAGATCACCGAGTACACGCGCTACGCGACCGTTGGGTTGTGCATCATCCAGGCAACCATCTGGATGCGGTATCTGGCCGGTAACAGTTTCATCTACCCGCAATTCGATACACCGTTGTATTACATCATGGCCGTCGTCGTGCTGACCACCGGGACGGTGTTCTTGATGTGGTTGGGCGAACAGATCGACGAGTACGGCATCGGAAACGGGATATCGCTGATCATCACCGCGGGCATTGTCGCTCGCATGCCCAACGCCGTGTTCTACGTGATCGGTCATTTCGACTTCAACGTCGGGGCGGGGAGCGGTTCGACGATGGGGCCTTCGAAGGTCCTGTTCCTGATCGTCGCGTTTGTGTCGGTCGTCGCCGGTTCCATTCTGATTACGCAGGGACAACGGCGGATTCCGATTCAGCAGGCCAAGCAAACCCGTGGGCGCCGAGTCTACGGCGGGCAGCGTCAGTACCTGCCGCTACGGGTCAACCACGGGGGGGTGATGCCGATCATCTTCGCCAGTTCGCTGCTGATCTTCCCGGGTATGTTTTTCCAGTCGATAAGTGGTCTGTTGGGCTACTCGCCGGTGTTCGCCTTCTTGGCCAACCACTTTGGCATCGGGCAGTACTTTTACAATGTGGCCTACGTGGCGCTGGTGTACTTCTTCGCGTACTTCTGGACGACGGTATCGTTCCGGCCCAAGGAGATGGCGGATAACCTGCGTGACTACGGGAGTTTCATTCCCGGGTTGCGTCCGGGCAAGCGGACGGCGGATTACCTCGAGAAGGTGATGGGGCGGATCACGTACGTTGGGGCCGCGTTTCTGGCGTTAATCGCGTTGATCCCGACCATCATCGCCGCTTGGTTGAATATTCCGTTCATGGTGTCCGCGTTTCTCGGTGGCACGGGTTTGCTGATCGTGGTGAGCGTGACTTTGGACATGGTGCAGCGGATCGAGGCGAACCTGATCATGCGCAACTATCAGGGGTTCCTGGGCAACAAGGGACCGATTCGCGGTTCTCGGTAGGGTAGGCCGTTCACTCGGCAGGTTGCGGTGTGGTGTTGCATGGGGAGCACAGACAGGCGCAGTGCCGGCATCGTGCTGAAGAGTGCTCGCGAGATTGACTTGATGCGGAAAGCGGGGCGGCTCGTCTGGCAGGTTCTGGAGCGGATGGAGGGGATGGTCAGCCCCGGGGTGACGACCGGTGAGTTGAACGAGGTCGCCGAGAAGCTGATTGCGGATGCAGGGGCGATCGCTCTTTTCAAGGGTGTGCGAACGCCGCATGCGAAAATCGCGTTTCCGGCGGCGTTATGTACGAGCGTGAACGCGGAGGTCGTGCACGGGATACCCGGCGATCGGAGGCTCGCGGAGGGCGACATCATCAGCATCGATTGCGGTGTGAGGTTGAACGGGTACTGTGGCGACTCGGCCCGGACCTTCGCGGTCGGACGGGTGGACGATCGGG
>Ga0190284_1000449_pt1 | contig 23942 bp, 22 predicted proteins | sample 48691812_MG_FD_161668 | JGI IMG/M metagenome (GOLD analysis project Ga0190284, IMG submission 161668) | Hydrothermal vent microbial mat bacterial communities from Southern Trench, Guaymas Basin, Mexico - 4869-18-1-2_MG | ecosystem: Environmental > Aquatic > Marine > Hydrothermal vents >...
TAGGCCAGGGCAAGTGGCAAGACATGACGCATGAAATCAGGCCTGGCCTGTTCATAATGAAGTCAGGCCCACAACCTCCCAACCCCGTCGAGCTGCTAGGCTCGGAGCAGATGAGCCAGCTTATCAGCCAACTTGCCGCTGAGTTCGACCATGTCGTCTTCGATAGCGCGCCGCTGCTGGTGGTGAGTGACGCAGCTGTGCTCAGCACGCGGACGGATGGCACGATTCTGGTCGTCCGGGCGGGCGTGAACACCTACGGCATCGCACAGCGAGCGAGAGACATGCTGACCAAATTGGGTTCGCATATCTACGGCGTCGTGCTAAACGGCGTGCAGGTGCGAGCGGGAGGTTACCTCCGAAAGAGCTACGAAACCTTCTACGAATACAGGGAAAGCTCGCAGGCGGCAGCTGGGCTTATTACAGCCAAGGCTGCGGTGCAGGACGAAAACGCAGACGATCAGCCAGCTGAGGAAGCGTAACAGTCCGATTCCCGATAATCCGCGTTTACCGGTGCATTTGGTCGTAGTTGTACTCTGGCAGTACCTCGAACATGTCGCGGTAGACATGCGGGTTGTACAGGTGGAACGGCACCGAGCGGATATATTCCACAGGCCCGGCCTGACCTACCAACTGCACGAGCGACTTGATCTGTCGTTGTGACTGGAACTCCAAAATCGCGTCGAGCTTCTTTCGCAGAGCGGACATCGGAGCCTTTACCCGCAGCTGAGGCGGAGCGGGGAAGTTGCAATAAACCGCCAGCTCGTGGATATGCGGCACTTTCGTAAGAGCCTTGCCCAGCTCGGGCCAAATGGCTCCGCTGGCGTGGAAACAGCTTATGAGCATCTCGGCGTAGACGATTTTGTGGTCGGGGTGCAGGTCGGAGCAGGTCGGCAGGAACACCTGCGTTGGCCTGAGACGCCGGAGCAACTCGGTGAAGGAGTTTTGCAAGCCGGTGTAACCCTGAGATGATACCGCGTCGCTGGCCTTGGCCCGGCGGCGACCCTGATATTGCGACAGCTGACAATCCGGAAACCCCAGCCAGTGGACATTTTTACGCTTCACTCCCAGGCGTTTGCACGCAGCGAATGTTTCCCGCTGGCGGATTTCGCCTACTACGAAAAAGGCCAAAAAACGCGAAAGTTTTTTAAAATCAATTTTCGCGTTCTTACGCGTGTTTCGTAGTTTATTGTTTTTGTTCGGTAATAGCTTGTGCAACTTTTAGTGCGTCGTGGACTTCTCGTACGTCGTGGACTCGGAATATTTTCGCCCCGGCCTGGTACCCAGCCAGGCAGGCTGAGATCGTCCCGCCGAGCCTGGCTGTCGCGTCGGGCTGGTTGGTGATTTCGCCGATGAACCGCTTTCGGCTGGGGCCTAGCAGCACGGGACAACCCAGCTTGCAAAACTCAGCCAGGCCTTTTATCAATGCGAGATTATGCTCCAGCGTCTTACCGAAGCCAATCCCCGGATCTACGATGCACCGCTCCGCAGCCACACCCGCAGCCTTGGCAACTTCGACTCGGCTCGCGAGGAAATTCCTCACATCACGCAGCACATTATCGTAGGCCGGTGCCTTTTGCATGTCGCAGGGTTGGCCCAGCATGTGCATCAGCACGATAGCCAAGCCTTGCCGGGCTGCGAGGGTGAAAATTTCCGGATCGTCCCGCCCAGCTGATACATCGTTAATAATTTTCGCCCCAGCCTCTATGGCAAAATCCGCAACCTCCGCCAGGGTCGTGTCGATACTCACAATTGCCGCAGGTCGCTCTTGCTCCCCCGACTGGTTTGCCAGTTTGCAAACCGCGGGTAGAACCTCCCGCAGTCTGTCTATTTGCGCCCCAGCCGAGACGCGGGAGCTGCCGGGCCTGGTGCTCTCGGCGCCGATGTCGATTATCTCTGCCCCGTCGTCGATGAGTTTGCTTGCCCGGGCCAAGGCTTCCCGCGGGTTGCGGAAATTCCCGCCATCGGAAAAGCTGTCCGGCGTGATATTCAGTATCCCCATGACCACGGGTCTAGCTGAGGCTCGCGCGTTCAAAATGTCAGCTAGCAGGGCATCCATCGCGGAAATGATTATCCCTGAACTCCGGCGGAAAATCCAGCCCGAGGTGTGTGAGGTTTTTTCATGGCTTTCCGTAACTATTGTTTTACATAGATTTTAACCGTGTTTTGCAGCATAAAATTTATTTCGGATTTCAGATTGCGGATTTCGGATTGTTTCACGAACGAGCTTAATCCGAAATCTGAAATTGCCCGGGATAACCAACCAGTTTTATGCCCGCACACGATGCCCAATAGTAAGACATGGTTTAATTTCGCACTCAGCCCGAGAGATGGGCTTCGGCGAGAAATGTTGTAGACCGGCCTTGGCTGGATTATAATCCGTCGACTTGGCAGCACGGATTGTGCAGCCTTCGGCGAGGGTGCCTTTGAGAGCGAGACTACGATGACACTGAAACTATACAACACGATGACCCGCAGTTGTGAAGAGTTCACGCCCATCGCCCCCGGCAAGGTCGGGCTGTATGCCTGCGGGCCTACGGTCTATAACTATGCCCACATCGGCAATCTGCGAACTTATGTTTTTGAGGACATTCTCAAACGAGCGTTGAGGCTGGCTGGGTTTGAGGTGAACCATGTCATGAATGTTACCGATGTGGGGCACCTTACCGACGACGCCGACGCGGGCGAGGACAAGATGGAAGCTGGAGCTGCGCGCGAGGGCAAGAGCGTCTGGGAGCTTGCACAGTTTTACTGGGACGCGTTTCGGGCGGACCTGGCCAGGCTGAATATCATCGAGCCAGACCGGTGGTGCCGGGCGACCGACGAAATCGATACGCAAATTCAGCAGGTGAAAATCCTCGAGGCCAAGGGCTTTACTTATCGCATCGAGGACGGCATTTATTTCGACACATCCAAGCTCTCGGATTACGGCAAGTTGGCTCGGCTGGATGTAGCTGGGCTGCGGGCGGGGCATCGCGTTGCGGTTTCGGAGGGGAAGCGAAACTATACCGACTTCGCGCTGTGGAAGTTTTCGCCGAGCGACAAACGCAGGCTGATGGAATGGCCCAGCCCATGGGGCGTGGGTTTTCCGGGTTGGCATATCGAGTGCTCAGCCATGGCTGTGAAATACCTCGGCGAGCGGCTGGACATTCACTGTGGCGGGGTCGACCATGTCAATATTCACCACACAAACGAGATAGCCCAGGCGGAGTCCGCTCTGGGACACGACTGGTGCAACTGGTGGATGCACGGCGAGTTTCTCACCATGCCAAAAGCTGCCGGCGGCGGACGCATGAGCAAGTCGTCCGGCGAGTTCCTCACCCTGGACGTGCTGGCCAAGAAGGGCTACGACCCGCTGGCGTATCGATATTTCCTGCTCGGTGCGCACTGGCGACAACAGCTAGCCTTCTCGTTCGAAGGCCTGGACGCAGCAGCTAACGCGATGAAAAATCTCACGCAGACGGTGGTGAAAATCCGCGAGGGTTACTCTGGCGATGAGCAACCAATCGAGACGCACCTCGAAAAATTCCGAGCTGCGGTTCTGGACGACCTGAACATGCCCCGAGCCCTGGCTGCGATGTGGGGCCTGCTCAAGGCGGGCGCCCCGGCTGGCGAAACTTATGCAACGCTGCTGAAAATGGACGAAGTGCTGGGCTTGGGTATCTCGGAAATGTCAGCGAGTGAACCTGCGACAGACCCCGCGGAGATAGACACGCTGATAGCCCAGCGCGACGCAGCCCGGGCGGAAAAAGATTTCGCCCGCAGCGACGAAATCCGTCAACAGCTAAGCGACATGGGAATAGAAATCATGGACAGCCCAGAAGGCACGACCTGGCGGGCGAAGTAAAACGGAAGTTATCAGTTATCAGTTATCAGTTATCAGTAAAAGCAAAAGCAAAAAATGGATTCCCGCCTTCGCGGGAATGACACGGCACCCGGCAAAGTAGGGTCGGCCATTGCCGACCATCCTGCCCCTTGCTCAGAGGTCGAATATTTTGCCGGGGTTTAGGATGTTGTTTGGGTCCATCGCTCGTTTTATCGCTCGCATGGTGTTTAGCGTTGGGGCGTCCAGGAAGATGGGGACGTATTTTTTTCTCTTATGGCCGATGCCGTGCTCGCCGGAGAGCTTGCCTCCCAGGCCCACGGCGAGGGTGTAAAGTTCGTCGAGCATACCCGGCAGGAGTGCGTCCCATTGTTGGCGGGTCATGTTTGGTGTGGGGCTGATTCGCGTATGGATATTGCCGTCGCCGGCGTGGCCATATGATGGGGTGAGGATGTCGTATTTTTTGCTGATGGCGGTCAGGCCTTTTACGAAATCCGCGACCTTGGCCGGGGGCACGACGAGGTCTTCGTTGACCTGCACCGGCGCGATGACGGCGAAGGCTTCAGCTATGTTTCGCCGCACCGACCAGACCCGCTCGCTGGTTGTGAAATTGTCCGCGACATAAACTTCCGTCGCTCCGTTGGCTAGGCAAACTTCGCCCGCAGCGTCGTAGTCCCGCTCGACCTGCTGCTCGTCAGGCCCGTCGAGAGTTATCAGCAGCATGGCCCCGGCTTGCTGATAGGGGATGGTCTCGTTGAGATATTCACACCCAGCCTGCACGGCGGCGCGGTCCATAAACTCCACCGCTGTTGGCGTCAGGCCGGCCTGGGTCATTATCTTCGGCACGGTGTCGATGGCTTGGTCTATCGTCTCGAACAGGCAGAGCAAATCGACGCTGGCCTGGGGGGCTGGCAGGAGCTTGATGATGATTTTCGTAAACACTCCCAGCGTGCCTTCCGAGCCGACCATGAGCTGCACCATATTGTAGCCTGTAACATCCTTCAGGAGCTTGCCGCCATAGGTTACGATCTCGCCGGTGGGGGTAACCATCTCCAGCCCCAGGACATACCGGTTCGTCACGCCATATTTCACAGCCTTGCCGCCGCCGGCGTTTTCCGCGACATTGCCCCCGAGGTAGCAGGTCTCCAGGCTCATCGGATAGCCCGCGTAGAACAGGCCCGTCCCGTCGAGCTGCTCGTTTATCTCCGCGGTAACCACGCCAGGCTCGGCGACGAGCATAAGATTCTCGCGGTCGATTTCGAGGATTTTGTTCATGCGGTCGCACAGCAGCACGATGCCCCCCATAATAGGCACAGCCCCGCCGGACAGGCCAGACCCTGCCCCTCGAGGCGTAACGGGAATGTTTCGGCGGTTGGCGAGTTTCATTATCGCGGCGATTTCCCCCGCGCAGCTGGGCCTGACCAGAGCTTCGGGCATGTGCGCATAGGCCCGGTCGACCACTTCGTCATGGCTAAACGGCTCGAGCTTTTCCTCGTCGCCGAAAACGACGAACCGCTCGCCGACAATCTGCACAAGCTCCTCGACAACTTCTGCAGTTACAGCTGCGTATTCAAGTTGATCTGCCATTATGATTTGTCCCATGGCAGTTGGATGTTTTCGCCCGACACGCCCGCCCGCTTGCGACGCTCGGCCTGTTGCTCGCGGTTTTTTTTTGTCTGTGCCGCCCAGAAGGCTACCTTTTCTTCCGTAGTCATGTCTTTGGTCGCTTCCTGAACAGCTCTGCCCCCGGCATGCATCATTTCGACACAATCGAATTGTTTAGCCTTAGTTTTCGTTGTCATAGTAACTAACCTCTTGCGGAGAGTGAATAGCGATAGAATGAAAGCCATTTGCCTCATTAGCTTCATTATACCGTACAATTTTGTCAAAGTGTACGATATGTCTAAAATTCCAACTAACGATTATCGGGCAGTTTGTTACGGTAGCTATCGCGACATGCAGGGCGTCTGTGGCATATTTTATTGAGACAATATCCGAAGTTAAATACGCATTCTGTAACTCAAAGGCTTCCACTGGAATATCAATCATCTCGGCAGTTAATATCAGGTTTTAAAACAAACTTTGAACCTGAATCGGAGCTAGCAATATCTCCTGTTGGACGATAACCGATGTAACCAAATGGAATTGTTTTGTTTTAACCTGTTCAAAAAAACTTCGACTGGCAGTTTTGAACTCCTCGTCAAAAGCACCCCCAAAAACGGATGTGTCCACATAGACTCTCAATGGTTCCTGGGTCACTATTAACTCCTTATCTATTAGTTCTGTCTGCCAACGGGGCCAATGATAAAGACTCGCGAGGTATGCGTCAATGATTGCGGAGTATTGATACTCTCTGCGATTATGTGTAAATTTAGTAGCTGGTTCACGCGGCGTGGATGAAAGGTGGAGATGGCGAGATGATTTACCTGGCCTTTGCAATATGGATGATGCTGATTCTCCTGGCGGGGATGATGCTGTACAGACTTTGGACGCGATTGCTGGGGCATCGGCTGGTGGATTGGCTGTTGCTGCCGGGCACGGTCGTGTCCGAGCTTGCCTACGCCAACGGCTTGCTTCTGACGGGCAGGCCTGCCGCGGGCGGGATAATATCTCATGCGGGCAACTCCTATGCCCCGGGCCAGGTGCCTACGGGCAAATACGCTTGGACAATCTCAGCCATCGCCAGCCTGGTTGCCCTGGCTGGGGGCTGTGCTGTTATGGTGCTGGTGGCGGAATCTTTTGGCAGGGATATTTTGTTCCACTTCTTCCTGCCGTGGAGCGAAACTCTGCCGACCGAGCTGCCGGGGGGGTTGGAGGTTTTGTCTCAGCAGGGCAAACTGATAGCTCTCCTGACCAAGGCGCTTTGGCAGCAGGATTGGCTTGACTGGCGCACGGGCCTGTTCGTATATCTCTCGATATGCCTGGCGGTTCGGCTTGGCGTTGTGAGACACGACTGGCGGGTTGCTCTGGCGAGCGAAGCTGGGCTGCTGGGGTTGCTGGCGGGCTTGGGGGCACTCGGCGTGGATGTCCAAGGCCCAATGGAAGACGCCTGGCCATTGCTGAGCTACATCTGGACATTGCTGCTAAGTTTGCTCGCCCTGACGCTGCTCCTTCGCGGAATTATCGACGCGGTGCATATTATCCGAAGCAAATCCGCTCGGCGGGAATCTAAGTACGACGAATAGCTAGCCTGGAAAAAGCAACTACGAAAAACGCGAAAAAACGCGAAAGGTATTTTGATGTATGGCACAGCCGCCCTCGGCTGTGTTTTTTGTAGCGTGGGCGTCCCGCCCATACTACTTTCCGCGATATACGCAGCGGGAGGTTTCGGATTCCCATATAGCTACCGCAGCCAGGAGTGGCAGGCGGGGTTTGATTTTTTCCCAGACGTATTTCGCGATCATTTCGCTGGTCGATATTTCCAAGCCTGGGATTTCGTTCAGGTTGGCGTGGTCGAGCGTGTTTATCACCGGGGCTGTGATAGCTTTGAGGTCGGCGAAGTCCATCAGCCAACCCGAACCCTCCGGCAGCGGTCCAGCGACGTGAATATCCACGCGATAACTGTGGCCATGCATGCCGCTGCATTTGTGCTCCGCGGGCAAATGCGAAAGACTGTGAGCTGCGGAGAACCGAAATGTCTTGATCAATTCAACTTCCATAGCGAATCCTTTGTTTAGGAGTTTTGCCTGTGCCATCAAGAGTCCACGGATTACACCGGTTAAAAATAGCTCACACGGATTTTCTTTTTTGATTAAAAAAGAATCGGTGTAATCTTCTTCTAAAAAATCCGTGTAATCCGTGGACTGTTGTTCTATTGCCTATTTGCCTACTTGCCTATTTGTCCATTCAAACCCCGCGTTGCGTGTCGGGGAATATTATCTTATGTAGTTGCAAGCCTAGTCGCACGTCCAAATTGTCTGCCAGTATCCACCGTGCCAACTCTGCGGGGTTCAGGCTGGGTTGAACTGGCGAGAGTATTACTCCGCATCGCTCGGCCAGGCTGTGGGTGTCGATGATTTTCCGGGCGAAGTCGTAGTCCCCCCGCTCGGCGATGACGAACTTTACTTCATCCTGGTCTGTGAGTTCATCGAGGTTGCTCCAGAGATTCCTCTCTGCCTGGCCACTGGCTGGACACTTGACGTCGATTATCCGCCGAACGCGCCGGTCGATGCTGGAGATGTCCACGGAGCCATTGGTCTCCAGCAGAACTTCGTATCCCGCGAGGCGGAGTTTTTCCAGCAGCGTCTTGGTTGCCTGTTGCAGCATAGGCTCGCCGCCGGTTACTTCCACCCGCGTGCAATCGAGTTTCGCCACAGCCTGGAGTACCTCGCTGACCGTCATCGCCAGGCCAGGCTCCGCCCGGGCGTATCGCGTGTCGCACCATGTGCAATCCAGGTTGCACCCAGCCAGCCGAACCATCACGCAGGGCAGGCCCGCGAAGCTCGACTCGCCCTGGATGCTTTTGAATATCTCGTTGACCTGTAGCGTCTCGCTCATAATAACCGTTCACGCAAAAAAAAGAACCACGGATAGACACAGATGTACACAGATGTTTTAACTACGAAAAACGCGAAAGAACGCGAAATTATGTAAAAAAACAAAACCTGCGTCGTGTTCTTTTTGTATTTATCAGTGTTTATCTGTGTGCATCCGTGGTTCGCTGTTTTCTCCGCTATTGCCACACAATATCTTCCGCTCGGAAAACTGGGCCATGCGTGCAGCAGAGTTTGTAGCTCCAGCCTTGCTTGGAGTCGTCGCGGATTTTCACGATGCACGATTGGCACGTGCCCATCCCGCAAGCCATGTGTCGCTCGAGCGAGAGATAGCATTCGATGCCTCTGCTCATGCACAGCTCGCCCACCGCCCGCATCATAGGCTCGGGCCCGCAACTGTAAGCCACGATTTCGTCCGGCGGCACCAGGCCTGAATCCAACCAGGCCTCTAGCGGCTCGGTTACCAAGCCTGGGTATCCCACGCTGCCGTCGTCGCTGGCGATAACCGCTGGCGTGCCTCGCTGGGCAAATTGGCTGCAACACAGGCTGGGCACCCCCGCGCGCATCGGTTCGTCGAAGCTGGGCAAAATAGTCAACGGCAGCAGCCCAGCTGAGCGCGACCCGCAAAAGGCTAGCGTCTCTTTGCCCGCTCGCCCAAGCTCGGCTGAGGCGTAGAGCATCGGCGGAATGCCAACCCCGCCGCCTACCAGAACGGCGCAGGATTTGGCTGGGATAATAGGCAGGGCCTGGCCGAGTGGCCCGATTACGCTGATGGCATCGCCCGCAGTCAGCCTGGCCAGGTAGCCCGTGCCGATGCCCACCGTGCGATAGATAATTTCCAGCTCCGCCCCCTCATCAGCCTCGACCCGACCAGCCAGGCTAAGAGGCCTGCGCAACAAAGCTCGGCTATCCAGAATTTCTTGTTGGGTAAACTCGCCAGGCCCGTCAGCGGCAAACTCCACCACCTTGGCCAGGCCTGGCTGGGCTTGGGCGTCGCTGCACTGAACCTGCACAAACTGCCCCGCCCGGCTCGGCGGAAAAGCCCGCCCGCCATTGGCAGAGGGAGCAACGCGCAGGCGAATCAGAAAATGCTCGTCGCACAGCTGCGTGTTGGCTAGAACGGTCGCAGAAAAAACGCCCCGGCTGGATGTCTCGTGGTCGCACATAACCATCTTATACCAGCATCGCGGAAAAATACCAATACCTCTCTTGCCTTTCTGCCAAATGGCGCGTATAATAAGGACAAATGGCCTGTGCGAAAGGATCACTGTATGCCGACAAAAACAAAAGCGAAATCGAAAGTGAAATGGTCTGGAGGAGAGAGTGTTGCAAAGCGGCGTAAATTCCGTTCGTTTCCTCGCACTATTACGAGGCGGCAACTGGAGACCGTCAGGGCAGGTGCTCTTGTCGCTGGTGTCAAGGCGATAGATGATATTGAGCAGGGGGTTCCGTATGAACTGGTGCAGTCTTTTCTTGATGCAACCGGGATGTCCTCGCACGAGGCAGCAGAGGTTCTCCGTATGCCGTTGCGAACTTTTAGCCGGCGGAAAAAAGAGGGCAAGCTCTCGCCCGCAGAATCGGACCGTCTTTCTCGACTTTGCCGAATCTATGACCAGGCGCTCGATTTTTTTGAAGGGAACAAAGAGGAAACCATGGCCTGGCTTTCTGGGCCTAAACGGGCTCTTGGAAACAGAACTCCATTTTCGCTCATTAAAACAGACTTGGGCACTAGAGAGGTCGAAGCTTTGCTTGGTCGATTGACCTACGGGGTAATTATATGATGCATACCTGTTGGCGAATTTGCAAATCAGCGTATCGGCAGCACGCCTTCGACGGCGAGGGAGCCAGGAAATATGGCGGGCGGTGGTACAGCCCGGGCAAGTGGGTTGTTTGTGCAGCTGAGGCATTGTCGCTTGCGGCACTTGAGATGTTGGTGCATGCCGAGACTGAAAGCGCCCTGCAAAACCAATACATCGCGTACCCCATAGAGTTCGACGCGAAGCTGTGTCTGATGATTCCCGAAGAGGACTTGCCATCGGCGTGGAAAACATATCCCTATTCCAGCGAAGTTCAAGCCATCGGTAACGAGTGGTTTGAGACGGCGGCGTCGGCTTTGCTTCAGGTGCCAAGTGTCATCATTCCGCGGGAAAGTAATTTTCTGATCAACCCGAAACATTCTGATTATCGCAAGCTCAAAATAGGCCAACCGGTCGGATTTAACTGGGATTCTCGTTTTGTTCGGTAGCCTTGGCTGCAGCTGGTCGTTGACATGTCGGCGGGGGGGGTCTACTATCGTCGAGACGAGCAATGGGAGAGATACGATGGCAGCGAAAAAGACAGCCAGGAAAACCGCAAAGAGCAAGACGGGCAAGTCGTGGCATGGCAGGCTAACCGCTGAGGCAGACACAGCTACGGCTAGGCTGTTGGCGAGTCTGGATGTGGACCACGCTCTGTGGAAGTACGACATCGCAGGCTCCTTGGCCCATGCGAAAATGCTGCGCGAGATCGAGGTGCTGAGCGCAGCGGAGTATGCCAAGATAAAGGCAGGCCTGCTGGGTGTAGCACGGGCGATAGAGGCTGGGCGGGTCGACATGCCCATCGAGCTGGAAGATATCCACATGGTCATCGAGTCGGCTCTGATAAAGCGCATCGGCCCAGCGGGCGGCAAGCTGCATACCGGCAGAAGTCGCAACGACCAGGTCGCGCTGGACTTGCGACTTTGGGCGCGCGACGCGACGGCTGGGCTTGTCGAGGGTATCGCTGAGCTCCAGCAGGCCTTTGTAGGCCTGGCCCGCAGGCAGGGCAAGGTCGTCATGCCAGCTTACACCCACCTGCAACGCGCTCAGCCTATCGTGGCTGGTCACGCGATGTTGGCCTACGTGGAGATGCTCCAACGCGACGCGGATCGGCTTGCTGACGCTGCGGTGCGGATAAACGTTTGTCCGCTGGGCAGCGGTGCGGTGGCGGGGACATCCTTGCCGTTGGACCGGGCGCGCACAGCTGAGCTGTTGGGGTTCCCGAAGTTTACGCGCAACAGCATCGACGCCACGAGCGACCGGGACTTCCTGGCTGAGCTTTGTTTCTGCTGTGCCATGCTGGGCGTGCACCTGTCGCGCTGGGCTGAGGACTGGATAATTTACAGCTCGACCGAGTTTGGCCTGGTCGAGTTGCACGACGCTTATTGCACCAGCAGCTCGATGATGCCGCAGAAAAAAAACGCCGACACGCTGGAGCTTATCCGTGGCAAGAGTGCCAGCGGCATTGCCCAGCTGGTGGGTATGCTCGCGCTGATGAAGGGCCTGCCCCTGGCCTATGACCGCGATATGCAGGACGACAAACGGTTCGCGTTCCAGGCGGTCAAAGACATGCAATCGGTCTTGGCGGTCGCGCCGGGAATCGTGGCTTCGGCGTCGCTGGGCGAGGAAAAAATCGCGGCGGATATCGACGCGGGCTTCCTCGACGCCACTGCCCTGGCGGAGTATCTGGTCAACAAGGGTGTGCCATTCCGCAAGGCACATGGCCTGGTTGGCAGGCTCGTCGCCCAGGCAGAAGCACAGAACCTCACCCTGCTGGAGCTGCCGATGCAAACGCTCCAAAAAGCCTGCCCGAAAATCACCCCCGACGTCAAACAGCACCTGGGCCCAGCCAATGTCGTAAAACGCTACGTCCCCGAGGGCGCAGGCGGAGCGAAACAGCTCGACCAACAACTACGATACTGGAAACGAAAACTGGGATAATTCCGAGGAGCAAAGCATTCACTTTTTTTCTGCCAGGGACTTGACTCGTTCGTGTAATGTCATTATAATAACATTAATGTTATTATAATGACAGGGAGAGTTGGCATGGGCATTGCGACCGAGGCGTTCAATACCAAGCAGGTATGCAGTATTATTAATGTTACCCAACGGCAGGTAAATCACTGGGATGGACAGGGTATTGTCAAACCCTCTATACGGTCTGCTGCCGGCAAGGGTTCGCAACGGTTGTATTCGTATGTGGATATCTTGGCTCTTCAGGCCGTCAAAAAGTTGCGAGATGGGGGAACCAGCCTGCAGAAAATCGGCAAGTGCGTGCGGTATCTTCGCCAGCATCTGCCCGACATCTCCCAGCCTTTGCATTTTTGTACCTTGATTGCTGTTGCTGATACTATTTACCTGCGAAAGACCGAAGATACTCTGCTGGATACCGTCAAGCAACAGGGGCAGCAAGCGTTTGTTTGCCTCAATATCGCTGCGATCGACAGGGAGCTTCGCAGCAAGGTTCTAAAACTTTCCGGCAAGCGGGTCGAGAGGGTGAGCGTTGGCGACTATGCTTATCAGGTTACGATCGAGCCTGATTTCGAGGACGGGGGATATGTAGCTGAGGTGGCTGGGCTGCCGGGCTGTATCACGCAGGGCGACACGCTGGAGGAAGTGTTGGAAATGGCGGCTGACGCTATCGAATGTTATATCGAGGTTGCGGATGAGCTGAAAGGCCGCGGCGTAAAAATTCCCGTCAAACGGCGGAAACTCCGCAAGAGCCGGCGCGCTTAGGGGGGCTGGAAATTGGCCAGGCTACAGGATATGCCGACGAAACGGGTTATCAGAGCGCTGAAACGCGCCGGGTGGGAAGTCCGAGGCGGCAGTAAGCATCACAAGCTCCTGAACCCAGCCAAGCCCGGCGCACTGACAATTCCGCGAGGCACACCCTTGAAGCAAGGCACACTTCGTGCGATTATTAAGCAGGCAGGGCTCTCCGTTGATGAGTTTTTGGAATTATACAAGTAATCGTAGCTATCCTGGTTTGGGATTATGAAAGAGAACGATTTTTTGGATTGGATATATGCTCGCGGCGGGTTTGACCCTGCCCGGGTGCTGATCGGGCCTGGCGACGACATGGGCATGGTTGCCTTTGACCGGGACAAGTTGCTCGTAGCTGTCGACCAGGTGCTTGATGGCGTGCACTTTGACTTGGCCAGCTGCGGGCCAGAGGCTGCGGGTCGCAAGGCCATGGCGAGGAATCTTTCGGACATCGCAGCCATGGCTGTCTTGCCTGTCGGGGCGGTGGCGTCGGTTGCCTTGCCGGAAAACCTGGGCCAGGCTGAGGCGCGGGAAATATATCTGGGCTTGCGAAAACTCGGCGACGAATTTTCCTGCCCGCTCGTCGGCGGCGACGTAAGCGTCTGGCCCGGCAAGCTCGCTATCAGCGTAACGGTTTTCGCCAAGCCAGCCGGCGCCACCGGCGGGATAGCGCCCGTGCCTCGGACTGGCGCGCGGGCAGGCCAGGCTATTTGCGTTACGGGTTCGCTGGGCGGAGCCTGGGCCAGCGAGCGGCATCTGAACTTCACCCCGCGAGTCCGCGAAGCTATCGTGTTGGCATTGCGATACAAGATCAAATCCATGATAGATATATCCGACGGTCTGGCGATGGACCTGTTTCGGCTGTGCAAAGCATCGGGCGTGGGAGCGGAAATTTTGGCTCGCGATATCCCCATAGCCGATGATGCCTTGGCTGGGCGGGCGGACATCACGCCGCTGCAGGCAGCCTTGGGAGACGGCGAAGATTACGAGCTGCTCTTTACGCTCCCAGCCGGCCAGGCCAGGCGGGTCTGCAACGACGACCACATGCCAATCAAAATAACCCGCATCGGCACGATAACAAAAGACCAATCGCTGACGCTCGTTTCAGCGGCAGGCCAGGTAGACCCACTGCCGAAGACGGGCTGGCAACACGGAATATCATAACCATTCAGAAAAACGGATTGCACCATGAAGCTCATGAAGGACTGGAAGATTTTTTAGAAATAAAATAACTTCATGTTCTTTATGGTGAATTTTGTCTGGTCAGAAATAGTTACGGAAAATCATAATGCAAGTATTCGATACGAAAAATCCGCGGGAGACTTTTTTGCTGGGTCGCAACCTGGCGGTGGGGCTTGGCGCGGGCAGCTGCATTGCGTTGGTGGGCGACCTGGGAGCTGGCAAGACAGCTCTGGTGCGAGGCCTGGCTGACGGCTTGGGCGCCGATGTGCAGATGGTTTCCAGCCCGACATATGTGCTTGTGCAGGAATATCCCGCAAGGGACACGACGTTGTTTCATCTGGATTTGTATCGCATGGTTGATGCCCAGGGGGAGCTGGAAGAGCTGGGTATGGAGGAGATGTTGGCAGGGGGGGTGGTGGTTATCGAATGGGCAGATCGGGCCTGCGACGCCCTGCCACTGGAGCGAATAGAAATTGTTATAGAAATCACCGGCGAAAACACCCGACGATTTACTATCAAACAAATACGAAATTTTGTAACCGTTCACAGAAAAGAACCACGAAAGAACACTAATAAACACGAATTATCGTAAAAAACAAAGTTTACCATGAAGTTTTTTGTTTTTTCTTTTGTGTTTTTCGCCATTTTAAATATCTGTGTCTATCTGTGTTTATCCGTGGTTCTTGTTTTTGTGTGAACGGTTACGAAGTATTTGAAATTCAAATTTTCTAAACAAAAACACATATCGGGTGGCGTGGGGATTGCCCGGAAGAAAAAAAATACCGCGAAAGAACGCAGAGAAGGCAAAGAGAAAAATAAGTGCTGGGGAATGACAAAGCAGGGTAGCCATGGGGATTGCCCACCAATCAACCAGTCAACTGGTTGTAGCGATAGCTTGTTGTGGTGTACAATAAGAGTAGGATGAGTTTGGATATTGGCAGCATCATGCGGTCTTGGCCCTTCAAGCCGGGCCAGGTTAATGTGCGGCGTATCATCGGAGACGATGGCTTGGAGAAAATCCAGCTGCGCCTCGATCTGGGCGTGCTCCAGATGGAAACGGCGGGTCGGCCCGACGGCATCGAGCCGCATGGCCACGCGAGTTTGCTGAGTTACTACGAGTCGAAACTCCAGCGACATATTCAGCGGTATGGCTCGGCGGAGGGTTTTTCCCTGAGCCAGGCTGACTGCGAGTCGCTGCGGGGGGAGGGCATTATGTTTTATCATCGCTACCTTGCGACGTTTGTCCTGGGCGATTACGAGTCAGCTGTAGTGGACACACAGCGGAACCTTCGCATGTTTGACTTTTGTGCGGCCTATGCTGAGGATGAAAATGACCGACATGTTTTGGAGCAAAATCGGCCTTATGTTATGATGATGCATGTCCGGGCCAAGGCCCAGGCTGCCCTGGGGAAGAAACAGCCTCGCCGGGCCTTGGCTGCGGTGCGGAAGGGCCTGGCGGATATCGAGGAGCTCTTTCGCGGGCTGGGTCGGGAGGATCTTATCGACACCAGCCGGGAGATGAGCGTGCTGCGGACGCTGGCGGGGGAAATTCGAGATCAAATCCCCGTCGACCCAAAGACCAAGCTCCGGCGGGCACTGCGCAAAGCTATCTCGGAAGAACAATATGAAGAGGCTGCCAAGTTGCGAGACCAACTAAACGAGCTGTCCGGCAATGAGACGGCAGGAGACATGGTTAGCGGCGAGGCCGATGGCCTGGAAGGATGAGCAAGCCAGGTTGGTCGGCAGTGGTCGACCCTACTTACCTATTGTCTACTCCTATTGCCTGTTTGCCTACTTGCCTATTGCCCGATTTATTGATATGCTTCTTGTTTGACATGATGGATTGCCCACAAGTTCGCTAGGGGCGTCCTGGCCTGGAAGGCTGGGGCTGAGAATGACCCTTGGAACCTGATCAACCAACCCGCATTGCGGGGGCAGTTGCGTAGGAAAGCGGAGCTGACCCTTCGTCGCCAGCGACGAACCGCCAGGCCGCGCCCCCGCGGCCTTTTTTTATATAACCGTTCACGGCTGCGCAAAAAATCACCATGAAGGACATGAAGAGCATGAAGTTCTTTTTTTTGTTATTAAAAAAACGTAATCCTTTACAGTCTTTCAATAAATTTTGAAGAGTTGTAATAGAATCAAAGTGCTTGTTGCTGCTCGGCCTGAAAGGCCAGGATAACTTAGCCCTTCGGGCTGTAAAAAAAAGCGTAAATGGTTACGATTAAACTTATCAAAAAACATCTATGCGATCTTTATGTTCTTTCGCGGTAAATTTTTTGTTTTTCAATTAGTGTTCATTAGTGTTCATTCGTGGTTCTTATACCCCGGTGGCCTTTTTTTATTTGGAGCAGAAATATGACGCAGTATCAACAAGCCCGCGAGGGTATTATCACGCCGGAGATGACCCGCGTAGCCCAGCGGGAAAATCGCTCGGCGGAGTTTATCCGCGACGAGGTAGCTGCGGGCAGGGCGGTGATTCCAGCCAATCGTCTTCACCTGAGCGGCACGGCCCCTGGCGGCGTGGGGCTGGACCCGTGCGGCATCGGCCGGGCGCTGACCACGAAGATAAACGCCAACATCGGCGCATCGCCATCCCATAGTTGCAAGGAAGAAGAGCTACTGAAACTTCAATGGGCGGTCAAGTACGGAGCCGACGCTGCGATGGACCTCTCCACCGGCGGCGACCTCGACGAGACGCGTCGATTCCTCATCAGCCAGTCGCCCGTACCCATCGGCACCGTGCCGATTTACTCCATGATAACCGACAAGCCCGTCGAGGAACTCACCCCGCGGGACATCTTGGACACTGTCGAAACCCAGGCTCGACAGGGCGTGGATTTTTTCACGATTCACGCGGGCATACTTCGGCGGACGCTGCCGCTTGCGAAAAAACGCAAGATGGGCATTTGCTCTCGAGGCGGAGCTTTGCTTGCCAAGTGGATGGTTCACAATGGCAGGGAAAATCCGATGTACGAACTGTTCGACGACATCTCCGCGATAATGCAGCAGTACGATGTAGCCTATTCTCTGGGCGACGGCTTGCGGCCTGGCTGCCTGGCTGACGCGTCCGACGAAGCTCAATTTGCCGAGCTGGAAACTCTGGGCGAGCTGGTCGACCGGGCGAGGCAAGCTGGGGTGCAGGTGATGGTCGAAGGGCCGGGCCACGTGCCATTCGACGAGATTCAGATGAACATGGAGAAGCAGCAAGCTGTCTGCGACGGTGCGCCGTTCTATGTGCTGGGCCCGCTGGTTACCGACGCGTTCCCCGGCTACGACCACATAACATCCGCGATTGGCGCCACGGCTGCTGCGGTTCACGGAGCCAGCTTCCTGTGCTACGTAACGCCCAGCGAACACCTCGCCCTGCCCGGGCCTGAGGATGTCCGGGTTGGATGCGTAGCTTATAAAATCGCAGCCCATGCTGCGGATATCGCCCGCAAGTTGCCCGGCGCGCGGGAGTGGGACGATAAAATTTCCGACGCCCGCGCGAGTTTCGATTGGGACGCCCAGTTGGATCTGGCCTTCGATTCGGAGATGGCCCGGGATATCCGTAGCCGAGGCAACCAAACCGATGCCGAGGAGTCCAGCGATTACTGCTCGATGTGCGGACGAGACTGGTGCGCGGTTCGGCTGAGCAAAGAAGCGACCGAGAAACTATAGGTTCCGGGAAAATCGGATGGCGACGACGGGTTCAATTACCAGGCTGGCACCTTCGCCCACGGGGGCGATGCACCTGGGCAATGCGCGGACGTTTTTGCTAAATGCTCTGCTGGCCCGGCAACGAGGCTGGCGGGTCATCTTCCGCATGGAAGACCTCGACGGCCCGCGCGTCCAGCCCGGCGCTGCAGCTCAGGCTGTCGACGAACTTCGCTGGCTGGGCTTGGAGTGGCAGGGCGAAATTGTTACCCAGTCGCAACGCCAGGATATTTATCAGGCCTCGCTCGACCAGCTAAGTAAGGCCAGCCTGGTCTATCCATGCACATGCTCTCGACGGGAGATCACCCTGGCTGCTTCGGCGCCGGCGAGGGAAGACAGGCTCGGCTCGGCGCCGGTAGTCTATCCCGGAACCTGTCGCGACAAGCAGGCTATGGGCGAAGCGGTCGATAGCCCTGGCCGGCCAAGGGCTTGGCGGGTGAGGGTTCGCGACGAGACGATAAACTTCGAGGACAAATTCGCAGGGCTACAATCGTTTAACCTCGCGGCGATCTGCGGCGACTTTATCGTCTTTCGCAACGAAGGCCTGGCTGCTTATCAACTGGCGGTGGTGGTCGATGACGCCCTGGCCGGCGTGGATAAAATCGTCCGAGGCGATGACTTGTTAGAGTCCGCTGCGATGCAAATTCACCTTCGCAAGCTGCTTGGCATGAGCGGAGAAGTGGAGTATTTTCACCTGCCATTGGTCGTAGGGCCTGACGGCAGAAAACTGGCTAAGCGACATGGCGATACCAAACTTGCGACCTATATCCGCGCCGGGGTCAGCGTCAATCGAATCCTGGGCCTGCTGGGCTACTGGTCGGGCTTGTTGGAGAAGCGAGACGAGGCCGACCTGTCCACACTCCAGGAGCGGTTTGACCTGGAAAAACTAGGCTCAGAACCAATCGTCTTCTCACAGCAGGATGATAAATTCCTGCGGGCATAGCAGCCTTGTTGCCTACGCCGACAAGAGTTCACATATTACACGGATTAAAAAAAATTTAGTGAACCTTCGGTTTCACGGGTTTTTTTGAAAAGTAATCAGTAATCCCCAGCACTTATTTGCGTAGACCCAAAATCGTTGTTCTTTCGCTCGACTTGATCATTTACCGGATGTGGCAAATAAGTGCTGGGGTCATTGGGTATTTTTGGGCCTTGGTCATTTCTCGTCATTTGTTGTTTTTTCTATCGCCTATTTCCGTCATTCGCCGTTTTCCGCGGGTCGTTCTATTGGCAGCTGGATAGTAACTGTCGTGCCGTTTGGCCCGGTCGTGAACTCGACCGTTCCTCCGTGCATATCGACGAAATGCTTGACGATAGCCAGGCCCAGGCCCATGCCGCGTTTGCCGTAGCCGCTCTTGCCAGTGGAATGTTTCAGAATGTCCGAACCGCTATAAAACGGGTCGAAAATGTGCGGCCTGTCAGACTCGGGTATGCCAGGGCCTTCGTCGGCGATTTGAATCGCGACGTATCCGCCCAGCCTGCGATGCACCGAAACTTTCACCTGCCCCGCGTTGGGTGTAAACTTGATAGCGTTCATCACGACGTTCTCTATGGCGTCGCGAAGTTTATTTTTGTCAGCCTGGATAATGGTGTCCCGCTGGCCCGGCTCGATAATCAGCCTTTGGTTCCGCCGTTCTATCCAGGGCTTGGCGTCGGTGTAAACTTCCTCGAGCAGCTTGGAGACATTCACGTCCTGGTAGTTCATGTCATTCGCCAGGCTTTGTGCGGGGATGAGCTTGAACATGGCCTGGATAATTTCGTCCAGCCGACCGGCTTTGAACCCCATCGTGTCGATAGCTTTGTTCAGTCGCTCGGCGTCTTGGCAGGTTTTCATGAGGGTAGCCATGCCTACGATATAGCTCACCGGCGTGCGAAGTTCGTGTCCCGCGATGCGAATGAAATCTTCCTTTAGCCTGTTGGCTTCGGTGAGTTCGGTGTGCGACTTTTGCAGCTTGCGAACCATGTTGTTGAAGTCGTGGGCCAGGTCGTCTATCTCGTCCATCCCAAACGCCCGCGTGCCAGCCCAGCTGGAATCAGCCCGGTGTTGCAGGTCGCCATGGGAAACCCGTCTGGCACTTTGCCCAATTTTGCGAATTCGATTTATCAGGCTACGGTCTATCAGCAGCACCCCGCCGGAGAACAGCAGGCCGATGCAGATAATCCCGATGAGCAGTATCAGAATGCTCAGCCTGACCAGGCCATACTGAACGCTTGCCTTGTCTATGTCCGCTACGAGCGTCCAGTGCGACATTTTCACGGGTATCTGGCCGATGCTCTCGGGCATGCGGACTGGGGCGTAGGCCTGAATTTTGTCGTCGTCGGTCGTTCGCCAGGCCCCGCCGGGGGGGGAAGCTATTATGTGTCGCCAGTCTCCGATTCTCTCGGTCATGGGCTTGGCCCGACCGGCCAGGATATCCTGGCTGTGCAGAATGAACCCCTTGTCGCCGACGACTTTCATCGTCGCCCTCCCGCTGCCGAAGTCCAGATTGCAGTCGGGAAGCCATCTGCTGATGTCCATCACAACCTTGGTTACGCCGAGTACCTTGCCTTTGACCATGATGGGGATGCACAGATCGACCCCCCAGACCTTCGCGCTGCGGTCGTAGTTGACTCGCGGAATATACACCTGCCCGCGCCCCTGGTTGTAGCATTGCAGCCACCACGACTCGTCGCCCTGGTAGAAATCCGACGTCCGCCCGGTCGCAGCGACCAGCTGCCCGAACCTGTCTGTTACGAGAAGTTCCACCAGCACGGTATTTTCCCGCATAATACTCCGGAGAACATCGGCTGTGGGATTGTCCAGAGCTTCTCGCACTGGCCCCTTGTTGGCCGGCAGCAGGGGCCAATGCTTGTCCAGCCTGGCCAACTCCTGTGAGCTGCGTTTTTGCTGTACCTTGCCAAGCCCGTCAAGCACCAGCCTTCCGTGCAGGGCGATTTTTAGCAACTCGACATCCTTGATCAGCTCGAACCGCATTACGCGAGATTCGCTGGTAACAAGCGAGAGAATCCCCTTGCCGAAAATCTCGTTACGGAGTCGGCCCGTGCCAATGACAATAGTCAACAAGGCAGCGAGCAGCGGAAGCAAAGCCACCGCCACGAGAAGCACCACCAATTTCGTACGAATGCCAACTTTCATTCGAAAGCACCAGGCTCCAGCGTAAAAAATTTTATTTTAACGGTTTGCCCCGCAAATGCGACACTTTTTTGTTTTTCTTTTTTTGTGTAGCACAGCCGCCCTCGGCTGTGGTTTTCCTGCATGGATGTCCCGTCCATGTTTCTGTTCTGGATAAGGGTGACGGAGTGGCGAATGGCAAAAAAATGGCACAGCCACTCTCGACTGTGCCACACCTTTTAAGTCTTGTCAGCCATCTTCTGCTACATGTCCGACATCTTGACGACGCTGTTGGTTTCGTCGGACTTGTAAGCTGCGAAGACCACAGCCACGTCGTCCCGGGCATTTTGCCCGCTGACGTGCGGAGCCTTCTTGCCTTGCACCGCAGCCACGAAATCCGAAACCGAAGCGTGGTACACATCGTAATCCGGATACTCGTCTTCGACGAACCACTCATTGCCGCGGCGAACCATGTCCTCGAGCATATTGTCGGGTACCGGCTGATGCCAGATATCCTCCAGCCAGGTCTTCCCGGCCAGGAATTCGTGCGAAGTTACTCTGCCTTTGTACTTGTCGTTCTTTCGGCTGGTGATCCTAAGACTACCGACTTCGTAGCAAAAATGACCGCCGATGCGATGATTGGAATTGTCGATAATCGAACCTTCCGTGCCCCAGATCATAAAGCGAGGTTGATCCCATTCGGGCAGGCCTATCGTGTTCCAACTCTGAATATAGTTGGAGACGATGCCGTTTTTGTGCGTAGCTGTGATAAGAGACGTCTCGTCGCCTTCCCAGTATTTTTGCGGATTCATGCAGCGGGCGTAGACCGTCTCGACGTCGCCGCCGAGGAAATTCATCACGGCGGTGTTGTGAACGCCACGGTCATACAACACGCCGCCAGCGTTGCCATCGAGTTTGCGACGCCAATCGTAGGCTGGGTTAACCGTCGTAAGCTCCGCCATCCAGTACAGGTCGTTTATCATTATCATAAACGGCGTGCCAATGTCGCCAGCCTCCATAACCTCCTTGGCCTTGAGAATGGCAGGCTCGAACCGGAAGTTTTCCGACACAGCCAGAACCTTGCCCGCCTTGTCCGCCGCAGCGATCATCTTGTCCGCTTCTTCCAGCGTATTGGCCATCGGCTTTTCCAGCAGCACATGCTTGCCCGCCGCGAAGGCTCGCTCGCAAATTTCCAGATGCAAATCGTGCGTCAGGCAAATATCCAACGCGTCGATGTCCTTGCGTTCCAGCACTTCGTCCAGCGTGTCGATAATCTCGCTGACTTCAAACTGCTGGGCAAACTTCTCGGCCTTGCTGCGGGTGCGATTGAAAATCTTCAGGTCAACGCCATCGCAACGGTTATAGCCAGCTGCGTGCACGCCGGCAATCATGCCGGTTCCTACGATACAAACTGTTGTTTTTTTCTCTGACATTTTTGTGTCTCCAATTATTAGTGATATTTTATTAAACGGTACGTTACTTATTCGACAGGTTGACGACGTTGTTATTTTCGCTGGATTGATAGGACGCCAGCACGAGGGCTACGTCGTCCCTCGCGTTTTGGCCGCTGACGTGCGGAGCCTTCTCGCCTCGCACAGCCCGCACGAAATCCAAAACCGACGCATGGTACACATCGTAATCCGGATACTCATCTTCGACGAACCACTCGCTGCCACGGCGGACCATATCGCTGATCATGTTGTCGGGAACCGACTGATGCCATATCCCCTCAAGCCAAGCCTTGCCCGCAAGAAATTCCTGTTGCGAAACCCGCCCAGCGTAGCTTTTGTTCAGCCTGCTTGTAATTTTCAACCCCGCCATCTCGTAGCAATGATGCCCGCCAAGCCGAACGCTCTGATGCTCTACGATCGAGCCTTCCGAACCCAGCACCATGAACAGCGGCATGTCCCGCCATAGGTGTCCCAAACTATTCCACGTGCTCGTGTAATTCGAAACAATCCCGTTGCAGTGTCGGACAGTGAGAACCGACGTCTCGTCGCCTTCCCAATATTTTTGCGGATTCATACAGCTGGCGTAGACGGTATCAGCCGGGCCGCCAAGATAATTCAGCAGGGCCGTCAGGTGGACGCCGCGGTCGTAGAGCACGCCTCCAGCGTTGCCCTCGAGTTTGCGACGCCAATCATAGGCTGGATTCACCGTCGTAATTTCCGCCATCCAGAAATATTCATTGACGACAATCATAAACGGCGTGCCGATGTCCCCAGCTTCCATAATCTCCTTAGCTTTGAGCACCGCAGGCTCGAATCGGAAATTTTCCGAAACCGCCAGCACCTTCCCAGCCTTGTTCGCCGCAGCAATCATCTGGTCCGCTTCTTCCAGCGTATTGGCCATCGGCTTTTCCAGCAGCACATGCTTGCCCGCCGCAAAGGCCCGCTCGCAAAACTCCAGGTGCAAGTCGTGCGGAACGCAGACGTCAAGCCCCTCTATATCCTGCCGAGCGAAAACGTCGTCCTGAGAATCGAGTATCTCGCTGACTTCGTACTGCTCAGCAAACTTCTCAGCCTTGGCTCGGTCAATGTCGAAAACCTTCAGGTCGACATTCTCGCAACGATTCCAGCCCGCCGCGTGAACCCCGGCAATCATGCCGGTCCCGACAAGGCATATAGTAGTTCTGTCTTCAGCCATCCAATGCGTCTCCGGTGAAACGGTAAAACTAAATCTATAATCGGCCAGCTATCGCCTGCTTCAGCTCGGCGTCTTTGATCGAATCCACATCTATAAGTTCCGCTACGCCGGGATACTCCAGCACGGGTTTTATTACGCAATCCTCCAGCGAGGAAATAATCTCGGCGAAACTTTTATGCGTCGCAACCGAGACGCCCTCGAGCGTGCGTCGGCTGGCTTGCTGCGACTCTTCGCGGTGCGGCGGATAGCCCTTGCCGAACTCCGGCAGCGAAAATAGCCTGTCGAAAATGAACTTCAGGTTGATGTCTCCAGCCCAGCCATACCCAACCAGCAATGCAAGCGAGATACAGTTGCCGCCGTTGATTTGCCCGAACAGCCAGGCGTCCAGCGGGGTTTGGACCAGGCCACACGCAACATTGGGATACTGTAAG
>Ga0190284_1000450_pt1 | contig 23932 bp, 13 predicted proteins | sample 48691812_MG_FD_161668 | JGI IMG/M metagenome (GOLD analysis project Ga0190284, IMG submission 161668) | Hydrothermal vent microbial mat bacterial communities from Southern Trench, Guaymas Basin, Mexico - 4869-18-1-2_MG | ecosystem: Environmental > Aquatic > Marine > Hydrothermal vents >...
AGCGCGTCGCGAACCCCGGGGGTGGTGCCGACCGGCGTGACCGTTGCCTTGCTGAATATCTGCGTTTGCAGCAGGCGTGTTTCGGATTCGCGGGCTTCGGTCAGATTGAAGACCTCCTCGGGGAACAGCGGCACCGCCCGCCGGACCACCTTGTCTCTGGTCCGCTCGTTCCCGCGAACGACGATTCGCCCCACGCGGATGAGTTCGCCCTCGGCGACACCGATCGTCAGCCGCACCCTGTCCGGAGATGTCTCGGAGAACACACGCTGCGCATGGACCTCGGCATAGATATACCCGTTCTCGCCGTAGAGGGTTTGAATCGTCCTGACATCCTTCTCCAGCAACGGCCTTTGCATCACGTCGCCCACCCCCAGGCGCATCTTCTCCAGCAGTTGGGCATCGTTGAACACCGTGTTGCCGGCAAAGGCGATGGACTCGACGGAGTACAGCGTGCCCTCGATAATCGTGAAGACGACGGTCAGGTCACGGCCGTCCTCGCTGAACTCCGGGGCGTAGCTGGCCTTGGCGTCGAGATACCCCTGGTCCCGGTAGTACGCCTGAATGGCGAAGGCGTCGCCCTCCACGGTATCCTCGTCGAACCTGCCGTCGCGGAAGATCCACAGATACGTCTTGGTGGCGATCTGCTTGTTGAGTTCGCGATCGGTGATCGAGTCGTTGCCTTCGTAGACTATTCTTCGCACGCGAATGCGCACGCCCTCTTCGATGGTGTAGACCAGTTCCCCCGCGTCACGCAGAAGCTCGACCTCATACGTCACCTTGGCGTCGCCGTATCCTTCCTCGCGGTAGAGATCCAGTATCGCGTTACGCCCGTCAACGACTCCGAACGTATCGATCGGGTCGCCTACTTTCAGCGGCACCACATCGAGGAGCTTCTTGTCCTTGAGCTTGATATTGCCTGTGACGCGAACGGATGTGATCGCCGGGCGGTCGACGACGCGGAACGTCACCGCAACGCCTTCCGGCGTCGTTTCGGTTTCCAGGTTGACGCTGAGGAACTTCCCGGAGCGCAAAAGTCGCCGCACATCATCGTTGGCGTCGTCGTCGTTGTACGCTTGACCCGCGCTGGTGCGCACGACCGAATGCAGGTAAGCCTCGCTGACGGTCTCGGTCCCGCTGAAGGTGACGGACACAACCGGAGGTCCTGCGTCAGCCTCGGCCTCGCTATCGGCAGCCAGTGACAAGTCCATGACGCCGAGCAGCACCGCCGACGCCGACAGCATCCGGAAAGTGATTGTTCTAATCATCGGACAGCTTGCTTTCGTGAGATGTCGCACCCATGCCGAACGGGTGCATCCTATGATCCGAAATCATCCTTAACCGCGCCGCCGGAAATCATACCGCAGCCGCCAGCGGTTTGGCAACCGGCAGTCCGCGATGGAACATTGCAGTGTGACCCCGCACCAAAACAGCCTTACAGCGCAAAGTCGCGGGTTTGTGTGCAGCGGCCGGCGTCCCCGCCGGACGGACGGCCTGCGAGGCGCAGGCCGCTACAACGCGTGGGCTACCTTGCGATGTGCTGATAGGAGACAGCGGCGACGGCGCGAGACGCCGCTGGACCATGAGCGAGTTGCCACCGGTCACCCGAGCTTGGCTGCAACCCATTGCCGAGCCGACTCCAGGGCGTCGCCGATCTTTGCCGGGTCGTTTCCGCCCCCCTGGGCCATGTCGGGGCGACCGCCACCCTTGCCGCCCACCAGCGGAGCCACCTCACGGATCAGATCGCCCGCCTTGACACCGCGTTTGACCACCGCCTTGCTCATCCCGGCGATGAGCGTCACTTTCCCGTCGCCACCGGCCGCCAGCAGAACCGCCGAAGCGTCGGTCTTGTTGCGGACCCAGTCGATGGCGCCGCGTAGGGCGTCGGGCCCGGCTGGCGGCACTTCGCCCACGACAATCGTGACGCCGTCAACAGTCTCAGCCGATTCGAGTAACGCCGCCATACGTTCCATCACCGCATCGCCCGAGGCGGCGGCGTGCTGCTTCTGCTGCTGCTTGACCCGTTCCTGGAGTTCGGCGATTCGCTCGCGCAGGGTGTGCCGAACGCGGACGGGAATCGTCGCGTTGGCGATTTCCCGCTGCAGCGCCGCCAACGCGGCGCCCAGGTCATCGGGAGATTGTGCTACCGCTCCCTCACGGTCACGGCTCGGTTCGGAGGGTTCCGCTCCCTTACGGTCACGGCTCGGTTCAGAGGCGGCGGGCACGGCCCGCCCTACCTCTTGCCTCTTGCCTCTTGCCTCTCTGCCGCCCTCTTCCCTTGTTGCCTTGTTGCCTTGTTGCCTCGTTGCCTGTCTGTCCGCTCCCTTACGGTCGCGGCTCGGTTCGGGGGCGTTCGCCTTCGCTAGCAGCTTCTCTCCCATCGCTTCCGCTTGCCGGGCGGCGTCGCCGGTGACGCCCACCACGCGGCGGATACCCTTGGCGACGGCCTCCTCGGAGACCAGCACGAACCGCTCGGCTTCGCTGCTGTTCTTCAGGTGCGTACCGCCGCAAAACTCGACGGCGTATTGCATCCACTTGGGGGTTTTCGGGTTGCCTAATAGCGTCTCCGGATCGTCTTGACCCGCCTCCCCAATCCGGGCGCCGATCGAAACCACGCGAACCCGGTCGGGGTACTTTTCGCCGAAGACCGCCCGTAGCGTGTCGATCTCGCGAGCTGTCTTTTGCTCGACGTCCTGCGCATAGACCGGAAGCTGCGCGTCGATTTTCTCATTGACCAACGCCTCGACGCGGGTGAGCTCTTCGACGGTCAGCGGCTTGTTGTGCGAGAAGTCGAACCGCGTCTTCTCAGGATCGACCAACGACCCCTTCTGCTGCACACGATCCCCCAATACCTCCCGCAACGCCCAGTTCAGCATGTGCGTCGCCGTGTGGTTTTGCGTCGTTGGGCGCCGGCGTGTTTCATTCACGATCGCGCGTGCCCGCCCGTTATGGTAGTCGTCCGGGAAAGTCGGGGTGGGACCACCAGGAGCCACATGCACGCCCGGACCGGGGCTGCGAGAGTACACCGTTCCCCGAACGCACTTTCCGATGTGGTAATACGTCCCTTCTCTTACTTGCGTGTCCGACACCTCAAACTCCCAGGGTTCATCTACACCTTGGATTGTGCCGGTATCACCCACCTGCCCGCCTTGCTCAGCGTAGAAGGGAGTCGGCTCCAAGACCAGTGTGCCGCATGCCCCGCAGCGCAGCTTGCCAATGAAGCTTTCCCCCACAAGAACGTGTTCAACCGCTGTTTGCCAGGACAAGTTGTCGTTGCCCACGAAACTGGTTTCATCTTCGCAGAGGTAGCTAGCAACACTCGAAGGAACTAACTTCATCGCACCGCGAGCCAGTTCGCGAGCTTCCTCCATCAACCGCTCGTACTCGCCGATATCCACGCGGAGGCCGCGTTCGGCGGCCATCAGTTCGGTCAAATCGATGGGGAAACCGTACGTGTCGTGCAGTTTGAACGCGTCTTGACCTGAGATCATCGGTGCCGGTCCCGACCTCGCTCGAACACCGGATGCGCTTCTGGATACGGAACCCTCGACACTGCCACTAGCGGAGCCGGACCGTGAACGAGCGCGCGCGCCTGTGCGGGATCCAGATCGTGATGGGCCCGCGCAGCCGAACACTGCCCGGTTGTAGGCGTCCTGGAAATGGGCGATGCCCCGGTCGAGTGTGCGGCCGAAGGACTGTTCTTCGTCGCGGATCAGTTCGGTTACGTGCTCGACGTTCTTGCCGCCGTGGGCCGTACGCAACTCGGGGAAGGCATCGGCCATGTGCTCTACAACCAGCTCCACCAGGTCGCACAGGAAGGGCTCGTGCATGTCGAAGTATTGGCGGCCGTAGCGGACGGCACGGCGGAGGATGCGCCGCAAGACATACCCGCGCCCCTCGTTGCTGGGGATGGCACCGTCGGTCAGGGCGAACGTCAGACAGCGCACGTGATCGGCGATGATGCGGTAGGAGATGTCGCGCATCGCCTGATCGGAATCGGCGCCGGAGCGAGCCGCGGGCTTCAGCCCGCGCGGACTCTCAGCAACGGTGGCGTCCCCAGCGCCAAGCGACTCCGCGCGGACTGAAGTCCGCGGCTCGTTGGGGAGCGTCCCGCGGTAGTCGGGGGCGTCGGTGCGCTTCTGGATGGCGTCGAAAACCGGGGCCCAGACGTCGGTGTCGTAGTTGCTGGATTTGCCCTGCAAGACGGCGCAGAGACGCTCGAACCCCATCCCGGTGTCCACGTGCTTGGCCGGCAAGGGCGTCAGCGCGCGGTCGGCTCCGCGGTTGAACTGGATGAACACCAGGTTCCAGATTTCGATCACCCGGTGATCGCCCGCGTTGACCAGCGGACCACCCGACTTGTCGGGCGTCAGATCGATGTGGATCTCGCTGCACGGCCCACACGGACCGACGTCGCCCATCTCCCAAAAGTTGTCCTTCATGTTTCCGGGGTGCAGGTGGTCCGGGTCGATGTCGGTGATCGAAGTCCACAGGTCACGGCTTTCGTGGTCGGGTTCGAGCCCCTCGTCGGGCTTGCCCTCGAAATAGGTGGCGTGCAAGCGAGTCTTGTCGATACCCCACACTTCGGTCAGCAGCTCCCAGCCCCACTCGATGGCCTCCTTCTTGAAATAGTCGCCGAAGGACCAGTTGCCCAGCATCTCGAAGAAGGTGTGGTGGTAGGTGTCGGTGCCGACGTCGTCGAGATCGTTGTGTTTGCCGCCGGCGCGGATGCACTTCTGCGTGTCCGCCGCACGCGTGTAGCCGCGCGAGCCGGTGCCCAGAAAGACGTCCTTGAACTGGTTCATGCCCGCGTTGGTGAACAGCAGCGTGGGGTCGTCATGGGGCACGACCGGCGATGAGGGGACGATGGCGTGCCCGCGGCTGGCGAAGAAGTCGAGGAATTGTCGGCGAATCTCCTTGGAGGTCATGTGCAGGTCCCTGGAGTTAGTGCGGATCATTACAGAGGGGAGAATGGAAAATGGACAATGGAAAATGGAGAATTATTCGCGAGCCGAACTGCCACCGCATAGGTACGACCTCGCGCCTCTCCATTTTCCATTTTCCATTTTCAGTTTTCAATTTTCAATTTCCTACGCGGAGGGTCTTTCCGCTGAGCAGATCGAGTTTGAAGCGTCGCGGGTTGCGTGCCCGAATCCTGGCGAAATCGGCCAGATTGCGGACGCGAGTCCCGTTGCAACGGAGGATGATGTCGTCAGGCTTGAGCCCGGCCCGGCCGGCGGCGCTGCCCCGCTCCACGCTGATCACCAGAAGCCCGCCTGCAGAGCGGCTCAAATGGTGGAGACGCAGGGTGGCTTCGTTCATTCTAGCAAGAACCGCGCCTTTCCAGGGCATCCGATCGACGCCCGATTCGGCGGCGGCTTGGAACGGACGGCGTGGCAACGGTCGCTCGGCCAGAGTAACCACGGTCTCGGCGGGTACGCCGTTGCGAACGTAGCGCAGCTTTGCCTGGGTACCCACCGGCGTCATCCCCACCACGCGAACGAGCTTGTCGGCACTGTCGATCGAGATGCCGGCGAATTCGACGATCACGTCGTCAAGCTGGAGATTCGCCTCGGCTGCGGGGCCTTGGTCCTCGCTGATGGCCTGAATGAGCGCTCCGTGGAGTGCGGTCTCTCCGTTCGACGGACCTACTGAAGCGGAAGCGTCCTTGACCTCGACGCCGAGATAGCCGTAGCGCACCAGCCGACCGGCGGCGAGCGTGTCGATAATCCCGCGAGTACGCCGGCATATGGGGATGGCGAAACCGGCCCCCTCGGTGATGCCCGAGCGCGACACGATCGCCGTGACCACACCGATCATGCGCCCATCGATGTCGAACAGCGGGCCGCCGCTGTTGCCCGGATTGATCGGCGTGGAGGTCTGGATCAGATCGCCGTAGTAGCGCGTGTCGGTGGGATCGAGTTCGCTGGTGAGGCTGCGGCCGAGGGCGGCCACGTTGCCCCAGGTCACCGCGGGGTTGCCGTCGCCGTAGGCAACGCCGAACGGATTCCCCACGGTGAAACACCAATACCCCACGCGGAGGTCCTCCAGATCTCCGAGCATCACCGCCCGTAGCGGCTTGGCGTCGATCTTGACCACCGCCAAGTCCGAGCGGATGTCCTTGCGGACCAGCCGGGCTTCGTATTCCCTTCCGTTGTAGAGAGCGATCGTGATGACGTCGGCGTCCTCGATCACGTGCTGGTTGGTGAGAACGAACCCGTCCGAGCGGATCACGACGCCGCTGCCGAAGCTGTGAGGTGCCTTGGCGAACCCGTGGTCGGACACATCGGCGGGCAGCCTGCGGTGCCGATAGGTCCGGACGGCAACCACGCTGGGTTTGACCCGTTCGGCGACGGCGTCGAACGTCTTCTGCAGGGCCTTGAGATCGGCGATGCGATAAACGTCGGGTGGCGCGGCCGGGGCACCCGCAGCCAATCCCAGCAGGAGTCCGACGGCAAGGCTGGTCGGGCATGGTTTTCGACGCGGGTTTTCTCGGACGCACATAGAACCAACTCTATTCCGCACTCGGCGTACGCGGTCATTGTGCTATATTATACGGCTGATCGATGGAGCGTTCGTATGAAATGATATGCTTTTTGCCTCCAGGCGGCAAAGAGCCGCGGGTGTGAGTCCGCGTGGGCTGGCGTCCGCGGCTCACCCCTGTCGGCGGAGTCGCCTGGGAACTGTTGGCGGTATTCGATGGACGATTCAACACTGCGCAAGCTGCAATTCGACCAAGTGACCAACGCGCTGGCCGGCTTGTGCAGCTGCAACCTCGGCAAGAAGCTGGCCCGTGGTATTGCCCCGAGCCATAGCCCCAAGCAGGTGCGCTACTGGCTGAATCAGGTGAGCGAGTTGACGGCTGTAGAAGAGGGCCACGGTCTGCCTCCTTTGGGGGGGATGCGGGACATCCGGGCGCACGTGCACGATTCCGCCCGCCCCGCCGGTCTGGACGAGGAGCCCCTGGGGCGGGTGCAGCAGACGCTGGCCGCCACCGGACCGTTGCGGGCGTGGCTCTGCGGACTGCCCGAGAACGCCCCCCTGCTTTCAGGCATGGAGCAGCGTGTCTGCGATTTCACCTCGCTGGCCCGGGTTATCGGGGACGCGGTCGATTCACGCGGGCGGGTGCGCGACTCCGCGAGTCCCAAGCTGGCGTCGATCCGTTCGGCCATCGAAGCGGCCCGCAAGCAGATACGCGTGGCGGTGGATCGTATCCTCAGGCAGCCGCGCTTCGCAAGGCTGTTGCAATACGCCAACCCGACGTTTCACGACGATCGCATCGTCCTGCCGCTCAAGTCCGAGCATCGCGGGCGCATTCCCGGAATCGTGCACCGCAGTTCGGAGTCGGGGTCCACGCTGTTTGTTGAACCCGCCGAGGCGGTCGAATTGAACAACTCCATTGTTCGCCTGCGCAGCGAGGAGCACAAGGAAGTTTCCCGCATCCTCTCGGCGCTCTCGCGCCTGGTGTACCAAAACGCCGAGGAGATTCTCCGCACGCTGGACGTGGTGGCGGTGCTGGATGTGGTGGCCGCAAAGGTGCGCTACGCCAAGCAGCGCCGGGCACGCTGTCCGGTGGTGAGCGACGGAGTCCTTGATCTGCGCGGCGCGCGGCACCCGGTTCTCATCGATCTTCATGACGCGGCGCTGAAGGAAGACAAACCGGCCGAGAAGGTCGTTCCCATCGACGTGCGCCTGGGCGAGGATTTCGATCTGCTGGTCATCACCGGACCCAACACAGGCGGCAAAACGGTTACACTCAAAACCATCGGGCTGCTGGCGGCGATGACCCAGGCGGGCATCCCGATTCCGGTCGATGAGGGAACCAGGCTGCCGGTTTATCGCCACATCATGATCGACGTGGGTGACGAGCAGAGCATCGAGCAATCGCTGAGCACGTTCAGTTCGCACATATCCAACGTGCTCTCGATGATGCAGACGGTCGGCAGCGGATCCTTGGTGCTCATCGACGAGTTGGGCGCTGGAACGGACCCGGACGAAGGAGCGGCCATCGGGCGGGCGGTGATGGACGAGTTGCTCGCCCGCGAATGCTCGGCGGTGGTCACCACGCACGTCTCGCAACTCAAGGCGGTGGCATTCTCCAAAGAGCGCGTGGACAACGCCTCGGTCGAGTTCGACGTGGAGTCACTCAAACCGACCTACGTGCTGCGGATCGGCGAACCGGGCAACAGCAACGCCATCGCCATCGCCGAGCGGCTGGGCATGCCACGGCGCATGGTGGAGCGGGCTCGCTCGCACCTTGCCACGCGTCATCGGGCCCTGTCGCAGGCCATCGAGGGCACTCTCAAATCCCGCCGCATGGCGGAGGAATCGCGGAAGTCGGCCAACCAGGCCCGCATTGAGGCCGACCGTTCGCGCGCCGCCTTCGAGGAGAAGAAGAGTCAACTCAAACAGGCCCAAGCCGCCCACGAGGAGTGGATCGCGTGGCTGACCCAACTCGGTCCGGGGGATTGGGTGTACGTCGGCTCTTTTGGCAAGTGTGCCCAGGTCGTTCGGATGCAATTGCACAAGCAGGCCGCCCTGGTTTCCTCCGGGGCCCTGCACTTCGAGGTGGAGTTGGGCGCACTGTCGCATCCGAGCGACGAGGCCCTGCGCGACGCCGGCCGTTGAGCCGCAGATGATTCCCGGCACTGTAATTATGCAACTCAGGCTTTGGCTGGAGACCATTCTTGGGGTTTTTCCCTCAGCGCAGGTTGCCAGGTGTGTTACAATCGTCTGAGGTTGCTGGTAACGGGTGACGTTGTGGTAAAGGAGCTTTGGAAATGCTCAGAGATCGTGTGATCGTACTAGCGATGGCGGGGTTGGTGTTCGTGGGTTTGTGCGCCGAGTCGGCGATGGCTTTGCGGGTTTGTACCTATAACCTGCTGCAATACAACGGCTCGGGAAGCTCGTCGAGGACCGCACACTACCAAGCCATCCTGAACGAGATACAGCCCGACATCTTGGTTGTCCAGGAGGTTACCAGCCTGGCGGCGGCCAACTACTTCGAGTACCCGGTGCTCAATGGGGCCGGCGGGCCGGGGGGATATACGCGCGCGGCCTTCCACGACAGCGGAACCGGACTGAGCAACGCCTGCTTCTACCGCTCCACCGTGGTGAGTTTCGAGGGGTACTCGTGGTTGAGCACCTCGCCGAGAGACACGGACCGATGGATGTTCCGTCCCGTCGGGTACACCTCCAGCGCGACGAATTTCTACATTTATTCGATGCACCTGCATGCCAGCGATTCCGGTTCACGGGAAACGCAAACCAACATCGTGCGCACCAATGCCAACGGCCTGCCCAGCGGCACCCATTTCCTGTACGTGGGCGATTTCAACATCGATTCCAGTAGCGAGAACTCCTATCAGAACCTCATCGGTAGTCAGGCCGACAACGACGGGATGGCGTGGGATCCCCTGGACGCGGCGGGCACCTGGCACAACAACGCCAGCTTCGCCTGGCTGCACACGCAAAGCACGTACAACAATGATGACCCCGGTCCTCCCGGCGGGGCCGGCGGCGGTCTGGACGATCGCTTCGATTTCCAACTGGCTTCGGTCGCCCTCTTCGTCAACGAGGGGATGGACTACATGAACGGCAGCTACCGCGCCTACGGCAACGACGGTGCCCACTTCAACGACGATATCACCGACCCACCCGTGATTCCCGAAGGCTCGGCGATCGCCACCGCGTTGCTCAACGCGTCCGACCATCTGCCGGTCCGCGCCGATTATCAAGTCCACGCGCTCATCGCCGCGGACGCGTTGATCGACTTCGGAACGGTGGTGCAGGGGACACCGGCGGAGGAGATACTCACCGTTTCCAACGACGGCGACCTTGCTCTGTTTGTGTACGTCGACGACCTGGACTACTCGATGAGCGCATCGGCGGGATTCACCGCGCCGGGCGGCTCCTACAGCGCCGATGCCGGTGACGCGGGAGACGAGCACGTCATCGAGATGGACACGTCCACCGTCGGCTCAATGAACGGCACCGTCACCATTTCGTCCGACGATCCGGACCAGCCGGAGTTCGTCGTGCAGCTAACCGGTGAGGTGATTCCTGCCGGGCCGATCTTTCCATTCGACGACGATGGCGATGGCGATGTGGACCTGAGCGATTACTCGGGGTTCAACGCCTGTTTGCTCGGTCCCGGGGGTGGAGCGAGCCCCCCCTGCGACAACCACGACTTCGATACCGATAACGACGTGGATCTGGAAGACTTCATGCAGTTCCAGTTACACTTCACAGGATGACGTCGGCGCTTTGTCTGGCAATCTTCGGGGTTTCCCCTTATACTGGGGGACGTGCTTGGTGTGAGGCAAGCCGAAGGGTTTGATGCTGAGTCTTGGGGAAGGAGTTTGTTTGTGGAAGAAGCGCCATACCGGGGCGACCTCTCCCCAATGAAGCACATACCGGAAACAGGCGGGGCCACCGTAGCGGATGAGGTGTGCGCCACCGCGTTCGCTTCCCTCTGTCTCCTCGATGAACGGCGTATTGACCCCGTGCGAAATGACACGGAAACGTTTTCTTTGGGCGGAATCTACATTTGATGGAGGTTTTAAGATGAGATGGGTTGCAGCAGTTCTTGTTGTTGGTCTGATGGTCGCGCCGAGCAGTGCGCTCGCCCAGCAGACCGTGGAGTATGGTTGGGAAGACAACCCGACAGAGGCAATTCTGGGCAGTTACTATGACATAGACGCCACGGTTGTGGAGGCCCCCGATCCGGTCTATGAAGGGACCTATAGCGTCAAGCTGGTGGACCAGGCAGCCAGCGGGACACCACAGGCTTACGTTGCCTGGGTCGTCAATCTGCAGGAGGGGGATGAGGTCTACGCCGAGTTCTACCGCTACGACGTAACCCCGGGCGCCGCCCCTTCGTGTCGTATTTGGGGTCACTACACCAGCGGGCCCAATATCGACGACTACGCCGGTTCCGCCGACGGCAACTATGACTACGGTGACGGCCTGGGGTGGGACGCCGCCACCAATGGATGGACGTTCGAGGCGAGTACCGACCGCACCGGTCTGGTCATCGAGGCGCGCACGTACTCCGAGGCGGGCGATACGGTTTGGATCGATGCCATGAAGATCATCGCTCCGGATCACGCGACGATCTACACGCCGGGCAACCCGCCCGTGCCTCGCCCGACGGCCTACGGCAAGCTCACCACGACCATGATCGCCACACCCGTGCTCGTTCACGGCGGGGGAGAGTACGATCCCAAGCTGTGTACCGACGCTGTGCAGCCGTTCTCGTACCACATTACGTCGTTGCCTGGACACGGCGAGCTGGACGACGACGGGACCCCCATCACCGTGGTTCCTCATGAGCTCGGCCGGTTGGATAGCCTCACGTACACGCCGGACACGGGGCCGGATTACTCCGGGGTGGATACTTTCGACTTCTACGTGGAGGACGCGGACACCAACAGTCTGCCCGTCATGCAGGAGCTTGGCGTTCAGAAGGGCGGCGTGGTCATCTCCGAGGTGATGCACGATCCCACCAGTTACGACAGCAACTACGAGTTCATCGAGATCTACAACCATAGCGGCGCCCTGGTGGACCTGACGACGCTGGACGTCACCCCTTCGTGGAACAGCTTCAACAACCCCGACGCGCTGAACAACCTGGACGGTGAGGTGATCGCGGATGGTGAAGTGATCCTCCTTGCGATTGATAACTCGGTTTTGTACCCCGACGACCAGAGCTACTTCCGCTGTGAATGGGGTGAGGTGCAGGCGGATCAGTGGAGAAGTTTGCCCTACGACAACATCATCGAAATCCCGGTGGCCCGGTGGGAGTTCCTCTACGCCGCGCCCCACGCGACCGACTGCGCCTCCTCGTACGGCTCGCGCATCCTGTTGTTCAGCGGTGAGGAGCTGCTCGATGCGGTCGATTTGGGCTGCGTCGGGGGTAAGGAATGCGACTATACCAGCGAAGATGGCGGGACCACCTATGCCATCGACAGAAACCGCCTGAACACGCTCTATCCCGCAGATGATCTCGACGCCGAAAACAACGAAGATCTGCGTATCTGGAAGTGCAGCCGGGACATCACCGAGGGCCTCAACTTCGACAGTGTTACCCGTGACAAAGGCAGCCCGGGGTACGTGCCGGATCACAACGAGATTACGATCGCATGGTACGATCCCGCGTGCGAGGGCGCCTGCTGTCTGTGGGATGGCGGGTGCGAGGAGGACACGGAGCATTTCGACTGCATCAATATGTGGGAAGGCACCTGGCGCGGCGACGGTACGCCCTGCCCGGCTATGCCTGCTTTTGTCGACTGTTTGGACATTAGTGGTCCCGACGTCATCGTCGTTGGCGGCTGCTTGACCTGGGACTACGACGGCGACGATGACGTGGATCTGCACGACTTCGCGGCGTACCAGCGGCAGTGGTGCGTGCCCGAACCGATTGGTGCCTGCTGTACATGGGATACCGGATGGACGTGCACCGAGGTCCTCGATGAGGCGGAGTGCGCCGGTGCGTTCCTCGGCTTTGGGACGGATTGCGATACGCCGGTGTGTGAGGACTACGTCGAAGCCGGCTACGGCTGGGAAGACGGCGGGACCGACCTGGGCACCAACGGCACCAACGTAGACACCGCGAATGTGTCCACCACCGTACACAGTGAAACCTACGCCCTGGAGGCGACCGAGGATCCACTCGACGGCACGCCGGCGGTCTACGTGGCGTTCATCGATGGTCTGACCGACGGCGACGTGGTCCACGCCCGGTTCTGGGCGTACGACACCACGGCGGGTGTAAGCCCCTCCATGCGCATCTGGGCCCACTATTCCTCCGGGGGAGACCCTAACACCTACGTGGCATCCGCCAGTGGAAACTACACGTACACCGCGGGCACCGGTTGGGAGGAAATCGGCTACAGTTGGACGTTCGACAGCGACGAGGGCACGCGCGACGCTCTGACGATCGAGCTACGGCTGTACAGCCCGACGGGCGGCACGCCCCCGGTGGACTACTATATCGATGATATCAGTGTTATTCATCCTGTCGGGACCACGGTTACCTTTCCCGCCCCATAGCCGCAAGCACCGGGAACGAGTCACCAGGACTTGGTGACTCGCGATTGGAGTGACTTGAATGGCCCGCCCGTGACGACTGTCGCGGGCGGGCTTTTGTTTGCCGGGCATGTGATGTGTGTTGGAGGTGGAAGTCCTCTGCGGGCCGCGATGACCGGAACCGCCAGGGCAGGCCAGGGGGTCTGTCGCGAGGCGGAATCTGAAGGGAGCTGTAGCCCAAAACTCGGACCCGACGAACAGAAACCGGGGACAGACAAGAAAGGGGAGACAAGAAAGGGACAAGAAAGGGGACATCACTGATTTTTGTCGCTTCCCTGGCTTCGATTGCCTTCTTCCTTGGTTGGCCGGGGGTCCTGAGCGTGAAAGTCAGGTCCAGGCGGGCGGCCCTGCGGTGTACCCACTCCACATCCCCCCACGGGCGGCCTCGGTTCACGCTTGTGTGCAGACTTTCAAGCTCATCATCCGGCAGATCATCAAGAATCAGTGATGTCCCCTTTTTTCTTCTTTTTTCTTCTTTTTTTGTCCGTCGGTCCCACACGGAACGCGTACGAATCGACGTTTGTCAACTCGCGACGCGCGAGCAACGCCATTCCGTAGTGCAGCCCGAAACCGAGCCGTTCGAGATCGACGTGTAGCCGGTGATGGCGGTGCGGGAAGCCCGCCGCGTCCGCCACGAACATGACGTGATCGAAGCCGCCGCTCCAGTCGCTGGGCGCGTCGGCTTCCTGGAGAGCGATCACATCGGGAGCTTCCCGCTTGAGCGCCTGGGCGACCTCGGTCAGGTTCTTCTCTATTGCTTGGCGCGAAAGACTCATCTGGCCAATCGGGTTGACGGACGCCCCGCGTCCATGTGCCAAGCTGAGGGTGGCGACGCGGAGCGTCTCTCGCGCGTGGTGACCGCAGCCGCAGACCGTAACCGCCAGCAGCAGGAACGTCGGCGACCGCCAAGCCCATGCGAGACACCGCTTCATGGGCGCATTGTAGGGACTGCGGCGAGATGGCGAAATGCCGCACTCGGTTCGCCTCAGGTGAGTTGCCGCCCGCGCCGGCGCTCGTACAAACCAACCTGGATTAGCCAGGTGTGTTGCCGTCTGGGGGGATCACCTCGAAGTCGATGCGGAAGGGATCGGAGCCCACGTCGTCGACTTCCAAGCGGATAACCAAGTGGCTGTCGCAGGCGAAATCCACGCCGAGGCGCGCTTCAAACGGTGGGGCGATGCCTGTGGTGGGCAGGGCTCCTTCCTCCGTCTCGAGCTCGCCGCTGGTGAAGTACACGCCACGGATCAGTGCGTCGGTTTCGTAGTTTTCAGCTTGCACATGGTCTTTGATTCGGTCAACCAGCTCAGGCGTTCCGATCGAGAAGACGCGGGCGCAGGCAAACGAGAGAACATCAGAAGTGGCACCGGCGTCCAGCGTGTTGCCTGCGGAATCGTTCCCGAACTGGGCAAACTGCGGCGCGCTCTTCTGGTCCAGATCGTTGTAAGCCCCCAGGGTCAGGATGGCCCGATAGCGTGTCTTGTTCTCCACGATGTAGCTGAACTGGCTTTGTTGGCCGGCGGTGTCCCCACCGAAGGAGGCGGTTTGATTCAGCAAGTTGTCAACGTCGCAACCGCCGGCAGCGCACAGCAGCACGGTGATCGACACGGCTATTGCGGCGCTTCTGCGCGTATCTCTGCACCCACCGGTCATACCTGTTCACCTCACTTGGCACCCTGATCGCACACGTTCGGCACCACCGCAATCCTATACGCTCTGCGCGCCGGAGTACAGGGGGCGCACCGAGCGTCCGCCCCAAGCATCGGCTGATCGGGCCGTTTGCCTTGAGCAGGTCCGCTCACAGACGAAGTCACGGTCCTGAGGAACCGCGCCAACGCCCTCTCCTCATTCGGCCCGCACGCTGCGGATGGGCATCGGCCGACAACCGCATTACAATGCCGTGCGGGAGTCCTTCGAGGATCGGCCTGAGACAGGCGATAACGAGGCAACCTTGACCCCAACGGACAAAACCACAACCTGCTCGGTCAATCCCGGCCGACGGTACGGGTTCACGCTGGTGGAAATCCTGGTCGTGGTCTCGATCATTGCCCTGTTGGTGGCAATTTTGCTGCCGTCCCTGCGCGGGGCTCGGGACAGGGCCAAGTTGTCGGTTTGTGCCGGTCACCTGCGGCAGATTGGCATCTGCATCCACCTGTACGCCAATGACAACGGTGGGCACGTGCCGCGTGGGCCCGCTCCAGACCCCGCCGAGGATTTCGAGGCCCGGAATCTGGCGACGAACCAACTGTGGATCGGGGCTGACACGCCCTTCGCTCCGACGCAACACCCCTGGAGGTACAACGGGCTGGGTCCCATGCTGGCATCGGTCACCTCGCAGGCGGAGCATTTCTTCTGCCCGGCCGACGACAACATCAACTGGTATGAGGAAGAGCCGAAGATCGGCACGGAGAACCGTGCTTACGGTTCTTATCTGTACCGGCAACTCGACCATCTGCCCGAGCACGCGGCGGAGGGGCGTCTGGATCGGATGGGGATCAACGATGTCGGCGGGCGACGGGTTCGTGTCGAAGCCATGGCACTGGACACCAACAGCCTTGGCGCCGGGCCCTTTGGCCACACCAATCACCGGGGGCGCCAGGTGAACATTCTGTTCCGCGGCGGGTCGGTCACCATGTTCGGCAATTCGGGGGACAGATTCGCGATCCCCGCGGATGTGTTTTCCCCGTATCCGCAGTACGCTGCCGTCGCCGCGGCGATCGATCAAGTTCTCACCAATGCGGACTACGCCTACGGAGGTTCGCCGGGTGATGCCCCGCTGATCGGGACAGCAGGGGCGCCGTAGATGATTCTTGTAGGGTCCGCTGTGCGGACCAGCTTGGTTGGTCCGCACAGCGGACCCTACTCCGGGCCTTTCAGGCAAAAGGTGCCTGACCCCTGTTCCCTGTCGCCTCCCATTGCCAACTCTTCGTGCCTTTGTGGCGAGGAATCCACGTCAGGGCAATGCCGTGACGGGCGCGGGTTGGGACAATGGCGCACCCGGCGCTCGGCGGAGAAGGTGAATCGCGCTCAGGATCAGCACGAAGCCCAAGTCAATGCCGCCGGCCAGCTGCATACGGCGGGCCACCGCACCGGTGCCGAAACCGTAGGTATGCAGCCCGGCACCCAGCACGTAGTTCACCCCCAGGTAGGTCATCAAGATCAACCAGAAGCAGGCCACGCTCTTGATCGCGGTGGCCAGTCGGCCGCGAGCGGTCACAAAGAACACTATCGCTATCGCCGCACCGGCGAAAATCAGTATCGCGGAACCGGTCAGTGGGGCCAATGGGGGCAGGATCAGCACGAACAAACCGACCATCATCAACGCACCGACGAGGTAGGCCCACCACGCGACGCGCCGTCGGTCGACGCGCACGTGCAAGATCGTCAGGTAGCCCACGAAAGCGACCAGCGACCACACCTCCTTGGGGTCCCAACCCCAGTAGCGCCCCCATGACGACGCGCCCCACATGCTTCCGGTGATGATCCCCGCGAGCAGAAGAATCGAACCGACGTGGATGTACCAGTAATGGCGGGCGTCAATGGCCGCGATCCAATTCCGCTTGCCCGGGGCGAACGCCATGACCGCCAACTGCACGTGGGCAATGAGCACGGCCAGCGCCAGGATCGAATACGACACCATGATGATCGGCACGTGGATCGACATCCAGACCGTGTCACGCAAGACGGCGACGATGGGGCGGATCTGATGCGGCAGCAGGCACTCGGCGAGAACGAGCGCCAGGGCGCCCATGGCGGACGCCGTCAGCGGAATGCTGCGGTCGTGCATCAAGAGCATCGACAGAATCGCAAACGCCCCCATGCCCCAACTCAAGAACAACAGCGACTCGAACATGTTGGCGGCTGGTATCCGTCCGGCGATCTGCCAGCGCAGCCAAAGCCCGTAGGTCAACACGGCAAAGCCCGCCAACATACCCACCACCGCCAGGGCATCGAACCACTTGCGCCGGACCAACATCGCCGAGGTCGCGAGCACGGCACCGACGACCATCACCATCCAGGCCGTGCGAAACGGCTGTATGCGGTTGTACTGCAGTTCAGTGGCGATGGTCCTGGGATCGGGGCTGTGCGCCGCCGGCAACGCAGCCAATGCCGTCACCAGGCGCCGGGACGCCTCCGTAAACGCCGGCGCGTCGTCACTGCCGAACGCCTGACCTACGTCAGTCCAGGCAGACCACACGGCGCTGCCGCCCTCCGCTTCGGCATGGGCTGCGGTGGTGATCGGCTGCCATGCTCCGTCCTCTTGCTTCGGATCGGGGATGGCGCGGATCGTTTTCCCGGCGAAGACCCCATAGAGTTTGTCGAGTGTGTGCGAGATGTCGGCGACCTTGTTCTCCAGGGCGTCGAGCTTGCGGCCTTGCGGGATGCGTCTGAGCTTCGCGATGAGTGAATGCAGGGGCCGGTGATTGACTAACTCGTGGCCGGAGAAAACGGTTTGTGTCTCGGAGAGCTCGAGTTTGGCCCGCAATTCGGCGCTACCAATCCTGATCAGCGGTTGGTGCTCCCACGTCGGCCCGTCGAAGCTCCAGGCCAATAGCAGCAGCACCGGATCGTGCCCTTGGTAAAACATCTTGCCGGTTATGGATTCAACCGTGTCGCGTGCCAACGTATCCAGCGGCATGCACCGCCCGTCGTGCTGCACCACCAACGCCCGAATCGGCTCCAGATCGAGCGAAGCGGGCAGCGACACCTCGGGGGCGACCGCCGTCCCGGGGACCGCCAGCGTCAGAGCAAGAATCAGCGTCACCGACATGATGAACAATGGCCTCCCGTCATGAAGATCACTACAGGGTCTCCTCGCGGTTGTTCTGCGTTTGGGTGGCGGTCCCGTGACGGGCTATCCGCTGCCCCAGTTGCACCATCATGCCGAGCAGCGTGATGATGTAGCCGGCGAAGGCGACGAGCTTGCCCGGGTCCCGCGAGACGCTCAGGACACTGGACCGCGGACCCATCTGCGACTGAAAGAGCGAATAGCCTCCGTACTTCATAGGCCGGTTCATGCTGATGACGGCGTCTTGGGTCTGTCCGGTGTTCGGATCGGCGATGGTAATGTGGCTCTCGTACGCTCGTGGCATGGTGATTCCCGGATATCGTCCGGTGCGGGCGCGATTCAGTGTGAGCGTGAACCCCAGCGGCACCTTCGCGTTTTCGTACGTTACTTCATAGGGTACGCCCTTGACCGAAACTTCCTTGGAATACCCCTTCCGCACCCACATTTCGTGGGAGCTTTCCCCGTCATTCACGGCCAGCAGCAGCGCCGGCGTGCACTCGGCCCGCACGGGTTGCACGGGGTCGAGTGCCCAGGTCGTCCGGGCGTGGTCGAAGCGGCGGAGCACGGTGAACTTGCGGCCGAGCCAGGGGGACTCCACGGGCACGCCCGCTTCCAGCTTGTGGAGCACCGGTTCATCAGGACCTCCGCCGAAGCGCACGTACGTCGCATCACTCGGACCGCTGAGTACTTGCAGGAACATCCCGCGCGGTTCGTCACGCGGCGCGACGAAGGTCATCTTGAGCCCCTCGATCTTCTTCTTGCCATGCATGGACTCGAGGTCGGGGAAGTTGGCGAAGGCGTAGCGCTTCGCCTTGCCCGCTGCTGAGGCGACCTCGACTTCGACGGCCGGATTCACCGGCTGATTCGACCTGTTCACGAGTTGCCCATGGTCCACGAGGGCGTGCGGTAGATAGCGCAGGATCCGAATGCTGATTCCGGTGTCACCCAATGGCACGCTATGCTCCAGTCCGCTTGCCAACGGGATGTCGAAGGTGGAGCCCTCATACTCGATCTTGACCAGGCTCGGTGCCGCCGAGGCACCGTCGTCCGCGGTGGACAACAAGTTGCGCCATTCCTCGTCGGTGCGAGCCGTCAAGAGGGAGGCCGTCACCGGGCCCATGCTTGCGGGTTTACCGGCGAACAACCAGAGGGGGTCCGCCTCGCCCGAGGCCGACAACGACACCTCGACTGCGGGGTGGAAGTGCGGATTGTCGTCCACCGTCTCTTGCACCCATTCGCTGTCCGGAACGAACCGCTGCACTTCCACGTGCAGCTCGCCCAGCGTCAAGACCGGGGCCTCGGGCTGCTCCACGTCGCCGAACCGCTTGAAGACCGGGGAGGTCAGGTCGATGGAGGCTCTCTCGTGGTCATTCTTGAGCGTCAGCGTGGGCGTGTCGCTGTTGGAGAAGTCCGCGGCGCTACCGCCTTCGGCGAAGGAGACGTGTCCGTTCACGGCGTGGCGGAAGGTCACCCACGCGCCGCCCAGAATCAGCAGTACCCCGAGGTGGGTCAGCACGAAGCCGATCTGCCGCTTCGAGAAAGGGTAGCGCACGATCACCGCGGCCAGCATGTTGACGCCGATCAACGCCAGGAGGCCCCTGAACCACCAGGATTTGTAGAAGACTGCCAGCGCCTGCTCGGCGGAATGACCGGACTCGTAGATCGTAGCGCAGGCCATCGCCAGCAGCAGCAGCAGCAGCAGCACGGCTGCGAACCAGAGCGCCCCTGCCGCTCGAAGCACGGGATTCGATGTCAGGATCGGAACCGGGGATAACGTCACGATGATCTCTCTATTCACCACGAGGAGATAAAGGCCACCCATTATCGGAATCCACACCTCCGCGTCAATCCGAACCGCCCCACGCGCGCGTGTTCCTCCTGCGAACAGTCCCGGAGGGACGAAAGATAGTAGCCCAAGGCGCAGGCCCTGGGAAACGGGGCTGAACCGAGCACTGGACCCGACACTCACGCCGCGTTAGAACATACGAAGCCGTATGATTCTCAAGGCCAAGTACGTGTATCCGGTCTCTGCGCCGCTTCTAGAGAACGGCGCGATCGAAGTGCGCGAATCCGTCATTACCGACGTTCGCCGGGCCGCCCGGCACGAAACCGGTGCGAGCGTTCTGGACTGTGGCGATGCGGTCGTTCTTCCCGGGTTCGTCAACGCCCACACACATCTGGAGCTGACTCACCTGGCGGGCTTGGTTCCGCCGCGCCGCCTTGAGCACGCCGCGGTGTCCGGACCGGTTGATTTCGCGGATTGGCTCCGCCGTCTGTTGGGCGAGATGCGCAGTACCCGGGACGATGCGGAGGTGATCGCCACTTCGGTGAACCGGGGAGCGGCCCTCAGCCTGCGCGCCGGCGTCACCACCGTGGGGGATATCACGCGCCTTCCGAACGTCACCCGACCCGCGCTGCGCCATGGACGGCTACGAGTCGTCTCTTTCGGCGAAGTCATTGCCATCGGCTCACTCCGTGACGCCCTCCACGAGCGTTTGCACGCGGCAACCGACTCTTCGCACGATTCCGAACGGCTCGTCGCGGCCGTGTCGCCGCACTCTCCTTACACCTGCGATCGCCGGGCGATCAGCGCGTGCAAGAAGGCCGCGGCAGACGCCAAAATGCGCCTGTGCATGCACTTGGCGGAAACGCGAGACGAAGAGGCATGCACGTTGGGCGGCAGTGGGCCTCTCGTCGATTTCTTGCGATCCGTCGGCGTATGGGACGAGTCGGTAAAACATCCCCGGCTACGTCCGGTCGAATACGCCGCCCAGATCGGGCTCCTGTCACCGCGGACGCTGTTGGCCCACGTGAACTACGTCAGCGATGCCGATCTGGAACGGATCGCCGGATCGGGGGCCCACGTCGCATACTGCCCACGCACGCACGCCGAGTTCGCCCATCCGCCACACCGCTTCCGCGAGATGCTCGCCCGCAGGACGAACGTAGGCATCGGGACGGATAGCCTGGCTTCGGGCCCGTCGCTGTCAATCCTGGAGGAGCTGCGTTTCCTGCGACGTGCGTTCGATGACTTTCCCGCGGATCAGGGCGTGGACGGTGACACGCTGTTCGAGATGGGCACGTTGCGCGGGGCGCGGGCTCTGGGTATGGAAAACGCCATCGGGTCACTCGAAGCCGGCAAACAGGCGGACGTGGTGGTGGTTCCCCTCCAGCCGACGGGTGATTGCCTCCCGTTGGAGAACCTGCTGCGCTCCGACCTGGACCCGGCGCAGGTGTATGTGGGCGGGTGCGCGTATGGTCGTCGTTAGCCCATCTATGAAGCAGCCTTTGTCAAGCCGCCGGTGCAAAAAAAGTGGAGGAGAAGTCTCTGCACGTGGACGCATCAACATGGCTCGGCCGATCATGCTCAGGAGGCAGATCACCGGCCTCGTGGTCGAGGAAGTCCGCAAGGGTGGTGTGGTAGACCTCGCGCCGTGTCCGGTCCGAATCGAGCCGCCCTACCGGCCGCTACGATCGGCAGAGGAGGTTCAGGGCGTCGATCACCAATCCCCGTGGACGCCCGAATCGGTACCTCGCCGTGATGATTTCCTCCGGTCGCGAGTTTGGGTATCGCCGCAACAGAATGTAAAATGGAACCTCGCCGAGACGTTCCCCCGCCAGCTCCAGGGAGTCAGGCATCGAATCTGCTTCGAGATTGTTGGCAACGAAAAGACGGTGACGCTTTGGCTGGCATGCCACCGCGATGATGAGTGGAGCCTCCGCACTGCGTTTGAAGCCACATTCAACTGCTGCAAACTGCAGAGCGATGCTGGCGACCCGTTCTCTCAGATACTGGCCGATTGTTGGTCGACCGCGTGCTTCTACGAATTCCACGCCCCTTCGGTGTACTCCAAGCGGCTGACACAACCTGATCAACTGTCCATCACACCGCTGGCTGCGGTATTCCGGGCGATGCGGGACATCCCCGCCACGGCATGTGGGCTATACCAAATCGTGTTTCAACCCGTGGCGCACGACCACGACTGGCACTGCAATATCGGGGCGCTCCATGATTTCGAGTTCTTTGCCCGGTTCATGAACAACGCCTATCCGATGCTTCGGAGCAACCCGCAATTCCCATCGGCCGATGAGAGAGTCCTCGCCGACGCACTGAACACCAAGGCCCATAATGACAAGAACATGTTCGCTGTCGCGCCACGCCTTGTCCTGGTCAGGGCAGGGCGCGATGCACAGGCCGTGTTGCGGGCTCTTGATGTCTTCAGCGGCCTACTGCAACACGGCGGCCGGCGGGATTCACTGTGTGCCCAAGCCGGCCAGCATTCGGTGCCGGCAGCAATTCCCCCGCCTTGCCAAGCTCGCCGGTGTGAACTTTTCGAGCCACCCGAACCACCGATTCGCTTTGTCACCAACAGCTCAGACCTCGGTGAGCCCGACCGCAGGCGATAACAGTGGTCCGATAACTGGGACTCGCACGAGCGAAGGGCGAGTATCGACCGGTTGACGTGTAAGAAAAATATGGTATATTTTCTTACAAGGAAACGGTTTCGCGATGGCACAAAGCACCGAGCAGAAGCTGCTGAGCAAGATCTACGGCAAAGGGCGTGGTTGGGCGTTCTCCCAGAAGGACTTCGCCCGCTTTGCTAGCCGCGGGACAATCGACATTGCCCTGCATCGGCTGCTGGCGAAGGGCACGATCCGCCGCGTCATGCGGGGGACATACGACTACCCCCGTTACGGCGACCTGCTCGACTCTGACGTCAGCCCGGATATTGACCAGGTTGCGGGGGCGCTGGCGAGGAAGTTCGGCTGGCGCATCCAGCCGAGCGGGCCCGCGGCGCAGAACCTACTGGGCCTGTCCACGCAGGTGCCCGCCACTTACGTCTATCTGTCCGACGGCCCCGACCGATCGTATGACATCAACGGGACGACGCTGAAGTTCAAGCACACGGCGCTCAAGGAGGCCGGCTTCCGGCACCGCGAAAGCGCGCTGATCGTGCAGGCGCTGAAGTCGCTCGGCTCAGACCGCATGAAGCCGCGGATCATCGCCAAGGTCCGCCGGTGGCTGGATCCGAAGCTCCGCGAGAAAATCCTGGCCGACACGAGCACCGCCACTGGATGGGTGTACGCCGCCATCCGCCAGATCTGCAGGGAGGACGGTGATGGATAAGGTCGCGAACCTGACCAGCGATGAACGGCGTGATCTCTTCCGCGAGACCGCAGCCGGACGCGCGATGAATCCGGCCGTCGTCGAGAAGGACTTCTGGGTTTGCTGGGTGCTGAAGCATCTGTTCGCCGACGCGACTTTCGGCGACCGCATTGTTTTCAAAGGCGGTACGTCGCGGTCGAAGGTGTTCGGCCTGATCGACCGTTTCTCCGAGGACGTCGACCTGATCCTCGATTGGCGACTGCTCGGGTATGGGCCCGGCCAACAGAATCCGTTTCAGGAGTTCGATTCCGCCACGCAACGGGATCGCTTCAACAAGCAGTTCAACGAACAAGCGGCGGCGTATATCGCCGACACGTTCGTGCCTGACCTGGAGCGCGTCTTTGCAGCGTGTCCGCAGGTTGGAAGCGCTGTTGACGCCGACGACCCGCAGGCGGTCAACGTTGCCTACCCGGCCGCTTTCTCCGAAGACTATCTGCGCCCCGAGGTCCGGCTTGAGATCGGCCCGCTCGCATCCTGGGTTCCGTCCGACCGCCACACCATCCAATCGTACGCGGCGCAGGCCTTCCCAAGCGTCTTCGACGATCCCGATTGCCCAGTCGTGGCCATCAGCGCTGAACGGACGTTCTGGGAGAAGGCCACCATTTTGCACCAGCAGGCTCACCGAACGGGCACGATGCCGTCGCGCTATTCGAGGCACTACTGCGGGGGGGGCGGCTTCCCCGTGCGCTTGGGTGTGTCCTTCGCGCGCTCGGGTGCGTCCTCGTCCTGGCCCTCGGCTTCAGCAAGGGCTTTGGCTTGGGCGCGCTTGCCCCGACCGTCTTCGGTCCGAGCGAGTCCCCCGGGCGTGCAGACGCGACACGTCGCTTCAGCGCGTTGTAGTCCAGGCCAAGCGTCCGGGCGGTTCTGCAAAGTCCGTACGCTCCGGCAAGCTT
>Ga0190284_1000452_pt1 | contig 23894 bp, 25 predicted proteins | sample 48691812_MG_FD_161668 | JGI IMG/M metagenome (GOLD analysis project Ga0190284, IMG submission 161668) | Hydrothermal vent microbial mat bacterial communities from Southern Trench, Guaymas Basin, Mexico - 4869-18-1-2_MG | ecosystem: Environmental > Aquatic > Marine > Hydrothermal vents >...
CCGCGCACCAACCGGGGTCGTTACGCCCCGCGCGGCAGCTCGGATAGGAGGTTGATCCGATCGGTCCTCAAAGTTGACAAACCCGGCTTCATAGGAGGGAGTGGAAACGAGTCGCAATTGTGAGGAAGCCGACAGTCGAGGCGCCTTTCCCCAAGGATGTGTTACGAGACATTGCTCGCCTGCTCCGGGCACGCTATAATGCAGGCACAACAATTGGGCTGTGGTGCAATTGGCAGCACGTCTGACTCTGGATCAGAAGGTTCCAGGTTCGAGTCCTGGCAGCCCAGAATCGCCGCCCCGGTGCCCGCCAACGCCAGCAGGTACCGGGGTGGTGTCTAACGTGCCCTTTCCGCAGGACTTACAAGCGCCACCCTCACCAGCCGGATCAGCGGCCGCGGTGTCAGCCGATGTCAGCGTTCCCCTCTTTCTGCCAGTAGTTTGGTGCAGTATTTGGTGCAGTGGATCGGGGGTGGCATCGTCGGTGCCCGTGGCCTGCATGGGGATAGGTTCAGGGTCGGGACGGTCAACCCCCAGATCGGGTAGTTTTCCGACAGCCACGCTGCGATCCAGAAGCGTTTCGTCCATATAGGTGCTGGAGGTGAGCCGCACGTCGGTGTGCCGCATCATGGCCATCCGTGTTTGAAGTTCCACGCCGGCGCTTGCCATCATCGTGTTCGGAGTGGTCCGGCCCATCGCATGGAAATCAACCACGCGACCTTGCTCGTCGTACTTGTCGATGCGCGCCCGCTTCAGGTCTGAGTTGAACATCTTGTAGCTTGGGGGGTTCGGGAATACCGGGTCGGTCTCCCTTGCATCGGCTGGTCGAAAGGTCCGTAACTCGTCGGCCAACCTCGTCGGCAACGGGTGCTTGCCCAACCGCTTGCTCTTGCTCGTCTCCGGCCGCGTGATCAGGCATGGCGGCAGAACGTCCAGCCTCACGTCTGCCCAACGCAACGTGTCGATGTCATTCCTGCGAAGTTGGGCATAGAACGCAGTCTTGTAGTACAGCGGTCGATACGAGCAGGCCCCACCTGGGCGGTGTCTCACGGTGGTCTCTTGGGCCGCGAGGAGCAGGGCGTCCAGTTCGTCAAGCGTCAGCGCTCTCCGCCGTCGCTTCTGCTTGCCACGGGCGTCAACTTTCGGAATCTCCGCCAGCGGGTTGGTGGCAGTCCGCTTCTGGATGATGCACCATTTGACGAACGCGCGAACCGTGTCCAAGTATTCATTCAGTGTTTTCGCGGCCAGCTTCTTTTGACGCGCCCGCCAGGCCGTGAACCCGTTGGGCTCGATGTCGGCGAGCGTCTTCCATTCGCACGCCGCAAACAGCTTCAGCATGCCCTTCTCGATGCCGTAGCACGTACCCGCCGAATGCTCGGTTGCCTCCAGGTCGGCGAGGTACTCTTCCAAGTGGGCTGTCAGAGGACGCGCCTTGTAGTCTTTGTGCGGATCCTCCAGCCCCTCGATGCCGCGGGCAGCCTCGCGCTCCAGCCGAGCGCCGAGCTGTTTGCTCGCATCCCGGTCCGTGTAGCCGCGGACCACGTGATAGACGCCGTTTGGGGTCCTCCACTTCACAGTGTAAGCATTGCACTTCCGCTTGACGCGCTCTCCGCGTTTGTTCGTCGCCCAGTACGTTCGCCGGTACACGGTGGCCATTGCATCACGTTCCTTTCGCTTTTCGCCGCCGGCGGACGGGGCGAAGTTCCAACTGAAGCAGTTCGGCCAGCTTCACCGCTGACGTGAGGCTCAGGCTGCGCCCACGCGCCATGAAGCGGTGAACACTTCCGTATCTCAGCCCGGACCGCTCGGCCAGTTGCAGCATACTGAGCCCAGATCGCCGAGCCGCGTCCCGCAGCTGTTCTTCGATGTTCTTCATGGTATACCTATGATATCACAACAATGCCACAAACGCAAATGAAATCCTGAACCATTCACAACTTTGCGTGGTCACCCGCCGTTCGCCCCTCTGCCCGCAACTTCGCCTCGAAGTCCGCGCGAATTGGAAATCCCCAGTCCGCCCACCGCCGCAAGTCTGCCAACCGCCACAGCTTTCGAGCGCCGACTCGGTAGGCCCGCGGGCACCGGCCCCCCGAATCGAGACGTCGCCAGGTGCGGAGGCTTATGTTCGGGAACACGGCGTTCGTTATGGTTCGGGCGTCCACCGCCAGTGTTTCGATGGGGGCGGCTACGCTGGGCTGCCCGTTCGCCGGCCCCGTCGCTTGCTTACTACTCAGGTTCTTGTGCATTGGACACCTCGCATTCTGTCCTCACGCGCAGCGGTCATTTACCCCAGACCGTGCGCGTTTCGCCCCGCTGCCCGTGCGCCCGCGTTGTCGGGGGGGCTCTCTAGTAGGTTCAGGATCTCTCCGTCATCGCCGAAGTATTCGTCGATGGCCGCTGGAATCCGGTCATCCGGCAAACACGCAAGCTCGCACAGTTGATCGAATCGTGTCCGAGCGTCGGCCGCCTCGACCTCGTATTCGCTCCAGTCCACCGCGTCGAAGTCGCCCTTCCCGGTGTACAATCGCTTTCGGCGATCGTTTGGGTTCACCTTCGAGTCGGCCAAGTTGTAGCGTTTCAACGTCGTCAAGATCGCGTTGCCGGAGTGCTTACCGTTTCGTCCGATGACCTTCGTGGCGATCTCGTCGGCCGTCTCATCGCGGAAGGATGCTGCGATCAAGTGTTCCCACACCGCCAGCATGCTGGACACCGCCGGATACGACGCATTTAGCAAGAACCGACGAGATTCCCGCCCTTGGGTGCTGCCCTTGAAACACCCGTACGTGAAAGCTGGCCGGCCGTCCCGACCCGCACGCCCGAATCCTTGGCACCAATTCTCGATACTCTGGGGGTGATCGTAATGCACAATGAACCGGATCGATGAGTGATCCACACCCAGTAGGAAAGCGTCGGTGACGACGCCCAAGGGAACCCGCCCGGACATGAAGTCATCCTGTGCCTTCTTCTTCAACTTGGGACTCAGGTCCTTCCCGTAATATAGAATCGCATTCCGGCCCTGACTGGTCAGCTTGGCGTGCAGTTGCTTCGCGGCGTGGACCGTCGCTACGAAGATCAAGCCCGCCTGACCGCTGTGCCGATTCAGGATGCGCGATAGGGTGTACTCGTCCCGATCCACGATGGACAGGGTCAGGTTCGACCGCGCGACTGGTAGCGTAATCGTCACAGGGGCCGACAATCGGAGCGTCTCGATCAGCCCTTGCCGATCCCGTCCCGGCAGTGTCGCCGTACAGGCGAATCGCATCGCCGGACGGATACGATCCAGGATCTGGCCCAGCCAGGCGTAATCGGCGCGGAACCCCCGATCCCGCAGGACACAATGAGCTTCGTCGATCACCGCCGTAGCGACGACGTCGGTGAGCGCGCTCGACAGGTCGGCCCGCTTCAGGGACTCGGGAGTCGAGTACACGAATCCCGCCCATCCCTCGTGGAGCAGGCGTAGGGTCTCGGATTTGTAGTCGCGCTTGACGTCGGAGTTCCAGATCCGCACCGGGATGCCCAGTTCTTCCAGCCGGCGGTACTGGTCCGCCATCAGGCTTCTCAGCGGTGAGACGATCAGCGTAACGCCGCCCCGGATCAGACCGGCACCCCAGAACGCCAGACTTTTCCCGCTGCCTGTAGGTACGATCAGCAGAACATCCCGGCCAGCGACCGCCGCCTCGATGGCATGGGTCTGGTGCTCGTGCAATTGATCCACGCCGAACAGACCGGGCAGATCGTCGAGACTGACGGCCCCTGAGGTTACGGTTACGCATGCGCGCGCGCATGTGGGCGCTCGCACATTCGATTCGAGTGGCCCGCGCGTATGAGGGGTTTTCGCGTTACCGTAACAATCGCCATCTATACGTGCGTGCGCGTGTATAGAAGTGGGGTTTTCGGGGTCTACGGTGTTACGCGTAGCGTTCAATGTTGCGCAACAATCATTCATTTGTGGCAATCTCCTGGAGGACTTCGACCGTGATTTCCCACGTGCGCCACACCTTTGTAGCGCAACGGATGGGATTATCCGTAACAGCCAAACCGGCCGCCGTGAGGTCTTTTGCCAATCGCCGCTTCGATTCATATCGCAGTTCTGCTGCGAGGAATTCGCCTTTGACGGCGATCCTGGGTTGACTGCCGTCCTTGTCGATCCGGGCGAAAACGGGTGTTGTGAAGCATTGCCGCCAGCCGCCGCCGGGTTCCAGGTCACAGGCCCAGGAATAGAGTGTCACTGTCGTGAGGGTTCCGCAGTCCAATCGGAAGGACCGCCCCTTCAATAGCCAATTGACCATCCAGGACAGCAGCTCGCCGTGATCGATCGTCGCGTCGATGTCGGTCTTGGAGTGTTCCGGCAAGCCTCGCATGACGCGGGCCGCCGCCATCAACACGGCGTCCTTGAAGAGCAACAACAGTTGGCGATAGGGCATCCCGTTTTCGCCGCCGGGCCCCGCCGCCTCCTCGGTCTCACCGACAGTGTCGATGTTTTTGTCCGTGGCAAGGGTCCACAGACTCGCTACGGTGATCTCCGCCTCGACGGTTTCCAAGTAAATCGCTTTACGTTTTCGGTGCCAAACGGGCTTCAGTGACCGGAGGAAGGTGTCGGCGACATCCGAGACTCGGTCCCGCTTGTCCTTCGAAGCCTCGAAGCGTTGCCGCCGTTCGGCGTTGTCGGCGAGAACCGACATATTCAGGCGTCCCAGTTCGGCGACCACCGCGTCCTTGTCGAGACCGAACTGCTTGGCCCAGCTTCCGGCCGCGACGCTGATCGAATGCTGCGAGTCCAAGGTCACCCGTTTGGCGTCTTTCTGTTGGCCGTCGATATCCAAGACAACGCAACGTACAACCGCGCCGTTCACGGGACCGCGTTCGCCTGCCATCAAGGACAATGCGAATCCGGGCTCAGGCATGGTGCAGCTCCTCGGTGGGAATCACGTTGATCTGGGTCGGTCGCTGGACGGTTGGAATCAGCGCGCATGCGAAGTTCGGCACGGACGCAATACGGCGGTCGAGTTCGTCTCGGGTGAGACCGGCGTTGATCTCACCGCGAATATCCTCGTGCCCTTCGGGATAGATCAGGCGGACACTCATACCATTCCGGGCGAGTGCCGTTCGAAGAAATTCGGCACCGTGTTTACCCGGCCCGTCGTTCTCACCGACGATCACCACACGACGTCCGTGGGCAGCCCGCCGGATGTAATCAGTACGTCCGCTACACGATGGTCGACCAATGGCGTCGAACCCGAGATCGAGTAGGGCAGCAGCGTCCGAGGCACCCTCGACGGTCAGCAGGAACCCGATACCGGACAAGCCCGTAGGCACGAACAAACCGTTGCGGGTGTTTCGCAGTGTTCGCTTGGTGCCATCGGGATACCGTCTGCAAACGCCGATGATCTCACCAGCACCGTTCTGCATAGGGAAAGTGTATGCTGCACCATTCCAGCCGATCCCGAGACGCTTGAGCGAATCGCCCGAGACTCCGAGTCGGGCCGACAGTTCGATGATCTGCTTGTCGGTGATGCGATCGACAAACTCTGAGGACAGTTTGGCCACGCGGGCCGGGTCGGTCTTCCCCGCCGATCGTCGTCTGACGGGCAACATTGCCACGGGTGGCAATCCTCCGCCCAGTCGATGCAGATAACCGGCCTCGCCGAGATTGCGCACCGAGCCCTCTGCGGTCCGTGGGCAGATCGCGGCGGTCCCATCGTCAGACGCGAGACACCAATCAGGATGTCCACATATCGGGCAGGGATTCCGGCGTGAGACGCGATTCCATCGGTTCATTGCACGGTACCCCCCATGGTCTCGGCGTAGCAGTCCGGGCACAGGCCGTTGCGAGGAGCGCACCCAGGGCATCGGCACGGCGGTTGGTGCACGTACCGGGGTTGCCGATCTGCGGCGGGGGTGCTATACTTCTGAGGACGACTTCTTTCGCCCCGCCCCGGACGCGACGCCGGGCGGGTCCCTTTTTCAGGTTCCATTAGCCGTTACTCCTTCTTGCTTTGCCGGTCGCCGGAGCGCGGCTTCAATCGCCGCGACTTGCTTTGGCGTGAAGATACGAATGTTCCCGACCCAGCCAGCGGGTGCGATCCGAGCGATCCGAACTGCGTAGCGCACGCGATGGATCGGCTCGTTTAGCTTCCTGGCCACGTCCGTGATGGTCAGCCGGTCAAGCATCGTCGTCACCTCCTCTGCAAAACTCGATGCACACACCTATTCTTCCTCAGGAACTGGCGGCGTGTGTTTCGTTTTTCCGCGAGGTGGTGGACAGCGGTGTCGGTAGCACCATTCTTGACCGTGCTGAGCCGAGATGTCGGCCACAAGAAGTTTTCGTTTTTCCAGTACGTTTTTCCCGGAAAAACGAAGAGGTAGTCAGGCGGGGTCGCTCAGGTATGGCTTGAGAAACGGGCCAAGGGCTCGAATCTTGTACTCGTACCGCCTCCCCCTACTTTCAAGGGGTTGGCGGAGGTGCGGCTTAATATCCTCTGGTTGTTTGTCGTACCACTTTGACAGCGGGGAATCGATGGTTTTGCCCAGTGCTTTCCCTAGCTCCTTGGGGGTTGCCTGTTCCCGGCCGATCTTGCGTATCAGTTCTTCGATGGTCCTGTTGGCCGGAACATCCACATCGTCCGCTGGCAGGCGGAGAACGAAGGAATCCCGGGCCTCTGAATCGATGCACGAAGCTGGCACGATGACGAGTCTCACCCGTCTCCGTTCGAGCATCTCGTCGAGACACCGCGAAATCCGTCCGGCTGACGGCTCACCTTCGTCTAAATGGGGGAAGAACCACGCCAGTTCGTCGATCTTTTCGCCAATGTCCTCATGGCTAGTGAGTCCGTAGTACTCTCGCGCCACGGGGATCAGATGCTTGCGGCACACGGGCTCAAGCTGTCCAACTGAGACACTTGGGCGTTGTACGCGGACCCCATAGATCAGAGCCTCGGGACGGATGCCAAGAGCTGAGAACCCCCAGGTGTCGTTGCACAGGCGCCAAAGACCCGGATGCGCACCAGGCTGCATACGGGTTTCTGCATCGATCGATTCTTCGCCCTTCGCAATCGTCGCCGTCATCATCGCCTGGACAATCAGCTGCTCGATGGTGTATTGCGGAGACGAATCAACAGGGACGTGTGACATGACTGCACTCACTTTCCAACCAGGCCATCCCGGCAGCGATGGCCGCCGTGAGTGCAGAGACGCTCATCGCCGCCGGTCCGCTTGAGCCGACTGCCGCCGGACCTGATGGTTCAATCCTACGAGGGAGGTCGCGGGGAAGTCAACCAGACTCTGCAGCATCGAGCATCGGCTTGGCTTCGGTGCCCATCAGGCGGTCTGACTGGCCTTGGCTTATGAGGGCAATCGCGACCTCGACGCTGACGCCGCTTGTCGCGTGGTCGTGGCCCGAGGCGTCGCTGCGACCGCTCTCGGCGAGCCGGGTGGCCGTGCCCAAGAGATCGTTGACGCTACGAATCAACTTGGTCGCCAAGCCCACGCTCATTCGTCGGTGGGACGGCGTGCCCGAGTCGGCCAAGTCCTCGACGACCTTCCACAGCTTTTGACCCATGCCCTCGGGGGTGATGATCTCAAGGGCCTGCTTGACGCTCAGCTCGCAAAGCTGCTCTGCGAAGTCGCGCAGTTGCTGCTGATGGGCATCGATGGCGGCTGTCTCGCCGGCGGAGTCGGTCTTGGCGATCGAGGTGGTGTCGTGCATCGTCGTCACTCCTCATGCACTCTTGCGTGCCGTTGCCTTAGCCACGCGTGCGAGGTTATCGCTAGCGATCTTGAGCAGCTTGGCCAGTACCTTCGCTGCGGCGACACGCTGCCTGGGACTGCTCTTGGGATCATTCAAGATGCCGCAAACACCTTCGTAGACGATGTTCGGCGTGTTGGCGTCAACATGCTCGGCGGAACGTTCCAACAGTTCCTTCACTCTGTTGGGTTCGGCGTCGCGAATGAGCGGGGGGGGTTCGTTCCGATGTTGCTGCTTGAGGGTCTCTCGATACAGAGCGATTGCGTCATCGTTGAGCCGGTCTCGAACGTCCGCGTCTACCATCGCGGCGGCTTTGTGAAAGACTCGCCCACCGGGTCCACGACATTCCCGCGACGGCGGTGCAAGCCAGAGTCCATTCGTGCCGTTCATCAGCCTCATGCGCACGACTACTGCCCCGAATCGCACTGCCACGTTCGCAACATGCGGACCTTTTCGCTTGGTCCGATGCAGCGACTCGATCGTATACGGCCGAGCGTTCGACGACGCGTCCGAGCCGGCATCTGCCGTATTGTCCACAACCGTCGTCATGTTCACAGAGTACCCAAAAGTGAGATCGAAGTCTACGGATCGTCTGACTGCGGCTACCTTGGGGCGTGGACTGGTGGCAGCACCGGCCTCGGATCGCCGGGACACAATCGTTCGCTTCGGTGGGCACCTTACGGATTTCGCAGAACGGCTGAACCGAGCCGGTGCCTTGTCTGTTGAGCGACTGACAAAAGGAAGGCTGTCGTCATCCGACAGCCATGTACGTGGTTGCGTTGTAAGGCGGAGCGCGGGCAGAAAGAGAACCGCGAAGCGCTGGATGGGACCCATTGGGCGGCCAGAATCTGAACCACGCCCCCCACCCCGAAAGCGTCACCTCCCTGTACTTAACCCCTTCCCTCGCGTGGCCGGTTTTTGAAGTTGAAGTGCCATTGCGCCGCCGGCGCTGAGCGCTCATCGGCATCAAGGACTTTGCGCCGCGGGCGCGTAGGTGAGGTAGCTGACCGCCAGGTCGACGTGCCAGGTGGGCAGGTGATCGGCGGTGGCCGCCTTGTCCGTGCGGCGGTCGGCGGCGATGCGCACAGAAGACACCGAGAGCGACGGATCGGTCTCCAGGAGCCGGTAGGCAAAGCTCGTCGCCTGGCGCAGGTCCAGGTTCTGGAAGTACAACCGCGTCGTATGCCGGGTATAGGGGGAGTCGGCCAGGCGCTGCGGGGCCTGCGGGATACTGTCCTGCCACCGTTCCCGGGGCACTGCGGCTTCCTGCAGGGCGCGATCGATCTGGGCCAGCAGTTCGTCGTTGGGCTTGAACCGTTCCACGGCGCGGCGCGGGGCAAGGCGCAGCAGTTCGATGCGCCGGGCGTCGGCCTGCATCCGAACCAGGGCGGAGGTCTGCGCCGCCAGCGTGTGACGCACGGAACCCAGCGCCCGCCGCTGCAGCCACCACAGGCCGGCGAGCGCCACACCAACGGCCAGGAGTAAGACCAGACCGGAGCGCCCGCGGCGCGTCGAGGTCACAGGTGCATCCGGGCTTTCGTCATCCGTTGACGGTGACAGCTCGGTGTCCTCGGGTGCGTCCGGGCCTCCGTCATGCGTTGACAGTGACAGCTCCGTTTCCTCGGGCGCATCGGCTTCACTGGGTCGAGGCGATGACTGTGGTTCGGTCGGGCTGGGGGCCATGTTCACTCCGGGTCGCCCGGATGGCGAACTCCACCCCACCGGTCTTGAGGCGCGAGGTCCGCGCCGGTCGGCCGGTGAGTGTTGGGATTCCGTTGATCGTCTCCACGATGCGCTCGGCATCACGATGATCCGCGGTGTGCCCGCGCATGCTGAGCTGCTGCGGGTCGATGTTCAACTCCATGAGCCTGATCCGCACGTCGACCGGCAAGCCCTCGATCAGATCGCGCAGATCATCGAATACCGCCAGACTCCGGGTGCTCATCAGCGCCGCAATGTTCGTTTGCGGAAGCGCCCCCTGGGTGAGTCCTTCCAGGCGGATCCGCTCAGAGGCCAACCGCATGGCGGGGTTGGCCGGAGTCTGCCGGTCCGGAAGCACCGCCTGGAAGAGTTCGGCCTGGGCGGCCCGGATGCAGTCAATCTGCTGTCGGCAACGGCGGTGCTGCAGGCGCGCGTCCAGCGCCAGCGTCCCCAGGAGCACCAGCAGGAGCACGGCACAACGTCTTCCGTGACGGATGGCAGCGTCTAACCTCCCCGGCGCGGCCAGGACCCCGGTGCGCAGGTCCGGCTGGTCGGTATGCCGGACTACGGCAAGCAGAAGGTCTGCGCCGGTCAACTCGCCGGGCGCGTCTCGGCCAGAACATATCCCAGAACTGGTCAAACACCGGTTGGAAACCGGTGCCACAGGGGTTCTGGGATAGGTACTGGAAGCCGGTTCCGATGGTTCTACCGAGTCGGACCGCTGAGGCGCGATGCGGCCTGAAGTCTGTGGTTCATGGGTGTTTCCGTCTTCCGCTGGCGCGTTCGAGTGTAGATCGCAGACGGTCCAGGTGTCGGCTTGGGTGCCGGCTACGGATTCGGTCAACTCGATCTGATGCCGGAGGCACTCGTCGGTGGACGGATCGCTGCAACTCGCGCGCACGACGCTATGCACAGCGCTGGGCAATTCGCCGTGACCGTCTCGCAGGGCGACGGCGACGTGACGGGAGTCTCGTACGATCATTCCCGTGCATCCATGGGCCGGTCCCTGCGGTGCCGCCAACGCGGCGAAGACGTCCACGCGAACGTGCGCCACGTGCACGCGTCGGACCTGCAGAGAGTCCAGGAGTCGCTTGACGGGAGCGGTGCGCACGGCTACGCCCCAGCATCGGCCGCGGCGCCGGTGGGCGAACGCGCAGGTCACTTCCTCCAACGGCAGGGGAAGGTACTCCTCCAACTGGTAGGCTGCCACCGCGGGATCGAAGCGGCGCGAGGGCCACGCCGTCGTATCCAGCGGGCAGATGTAGCACCAACTGGCCGGCACAATCAGGTCTGCCGGCAGATCCAGTCCGTCCGCGCCGCGTACCGCCTCCAGGATCGCTTCGGCAACGCAGGCAAGGTCGCCCTCCTCGCACAACCCCGGCGGCGTTTCCAGCGCGAGGGTGAAGCTACTCTCTGCCGCCCACTGACCGCGGCCGGGGCGCAGGCGCGTCGCGAGTACGTAACCGTCGGTGACCAGGATGGCGACCCGCGGGCTCATCGGTGTTTACTTCCCTTCGGCTTCGGTTTGGGGACTTCGACCCAACGTAGGTCATCGGCGTTCTGCAACTGCACCCGACCCGGTTCGATGGCCACGATGGTGTAGCGGTCGATCACCGCGCCGGTTCGGAGCACGCGCTGCTTGCCGCCGGCGCCGGCGAAGTGGGCCCAGCGGCGCTCGTCCTCCACGAAGGTGCCCAGCAGTCGAGGCAGCGGCGGAGGCGGCTTGGACTTCTTCTTGGGTTTCAACGCCGGCTTCACCGGCGGTGGAATCGGCGGTTGGCGCAGGTCGCGCTGCCAGATGGGGGCGTACCACTTCAGAGGCATGGTCCGCTCGGCGCGCGGGTTGGATTGCTCAGAGGTTGCGGCGGCTTGGACGGCGACTGGTGTACGTAGTGGCGCGGCGAAGCGTCCCGCGGTCGTCCAACACACCAGGACGATCCCCAGGACGGTCAGTCCCTGGGCCACCTTGAGAACGGTCTCCAATATGCGCAGATGGCGCGCGCTCACCATTCGATCCGCCCTCGATAGTACACCTGGCTCACCTCGCCCTTGGCCATGTCGGCCACCACGTACCAGCGCCGCCGATCGCTGCGGATCGCGGTCTCGATGGTCAGGGCATAACGCCGCAGGCCGGTTCCGACACGCGACTTGATCTTCCTCCGCACAGAGGTCGGCAGCTTACTCAAGACCTGCCCACGCCGGGTTCCGTCGGCACCACGCCTCCGCGCCGCGGCCAAGGCCAGGGCGGCGGAGCGATCGACGTCTTCGAGCAAGACGCGCAGGACCTCCGGCTCGGCGTGGCCTATGTCCACCTGGCCGTCCCCGAACAAGGTGACCACGTCGGACCAGGCCAGAGACTCGGCGTCACCGACTTCGACGGCTTCGACGGCTTCGGTGCCGCGCCGGCGGAAGAACGCTTCCGGGCTCGGACCGCGGAACAACTGGTCGTACCACAGGTAGCGCGCCTTGCCTACCTCCCTGCTGCGCTTCGCGTGTACCGGGCGCGGGTTGACCTTGACCGGCGGCAGAGACATGCGCCGGCCCAGGGCGGTGAGCTTGCGCTGGAGCAGTCGCCGATCCCGGTCGGCGGCAAAAGCCGCCACGTTGAACTTGGCGGCGTCGTTGGCGATCCGGCAGGCGGCCCGGCAGTCGCCGAGTTCGCAGGTGAGTTGCGTATGTCCCCGGCGCTCGAACTCCTTCGCCAGAGCGCCTTCGGCAGAGAGTTCCCCAGCGACCGCGCGTATCAAGCTGTCCACGGCCAGTTCGTGCTGCAGGGTGTTGACCCGTCGCGAGGCCCGTACGGCCTCGACGGCGGCGGTGCTCGCCAGGCGGGCGGTGACCGAGACCAGCAGGACGACCACCATGAGCGTGATCACCAAGGCCACGCCACGCCGCCGATTCACTTTACTTGCGCCGATCACGTTGACTCCTGATCTCGTCCGCCGAAGCACACAGATACGTGCGCCGGACCCACTTGTCATCCGCAGCCCACCGGCAGGCCAACTCGAAGGCCTGCGGTCGGGTCTTTCGCTTCCTGGACGCGGCCGTCAGCGGGGACCATGCTCTGCCGTCGAAGATGCTGACCCGGACCTGTGCCAGATTGCGGGCAACGGTTGTCGTGACCGGGGCCGGGGCGCGCTGGAGCGCCGTGCGCAACTCGCGCACCATTGTGAGCCGGTCATCCGCCACGCGCATCAGTCGGTAGCGCACGGTCGCGGGCGTCCGCTCGGTGTGCAGCGCACTGCCGGGCGATGACACCAACGCGCCCCACTCCACGAGCGGGCGATGGTTGGCATCCAAGCGCAACACCAGGTCGGCATCGGCCGATCGGGCCCGCAGGTCGACGGCTAAGCGGTCGAACACGAAGTCCTGCCGGGCGCGACGGTGCAGGGCGTCTTCGACGGTGTTCTGCACCGTTATCGTCTGCACCGCGATCCGTCCGGCCAGGGTCAGCACCAGACCGGTAAGGGTCAAGGCCACCAACACCTCGACGAGCGTGAAGGCGATTGACGGTTTACGACTCACGATCAATGAGCCGCGGGCTTGAGCCCGCGCGGTTGCAGTCATGACGGTGTTACGGAAGGTCATGGGTGTCGCCCACGTCGGATCGACTCCAGCCACACGTAGCTCGCCACCACGCCGGCGGCGCCACGCGCGTCGGTGTGGACGATGTCCAGCTGAACCCGCACCAACCGGCCCGCGCGTGCGTTCTCTTCCTCTTGCACGGCGCGCCGCCAGTACCAGCCGGAATGATCGGTGCACGTCGCCTCGCCGGGCTCGGCCACGTCCGCGCCGGCCAACTGCCACTGCTGAATGAGCCCCCGGGCCAGCCGGGCCGCCTGGTAGCGCTGATCCGCCGAGGACAGTTGCCGCAGCGAACGCGACTGGGCCAGAATCAGGGCGGCCACCGCCCCGCCCAGCAGGGCCAGCGCCGCCACCACCTCCACCAAAGTCAAACCGCTGACCCGATGTGTTCGCCGTCGCGCGGGTGCCAAACTTGTACGCATGATCGGCATCAATCGATCGCCCCGGTCTCGAAGAGGTCCGCCGGTTCCGCGGGAATCTCGAACACGTACCGGCTGGAACCGTCCCAGCCGTTCACCACGATCGCCGCCCCGGCACGTTCACCAACACCGAGCACCACGGCGTAGCTCGCCGAAGTGCCGTCGGCACGGATGCGCACGCCGTATTCATCCGCAAGCGGTTCGGCATCCGGCGCCGTCCCGTCCACTACCACGTCGCGAACCGTTACCCCGTGTCCGAAGGTCAACGGCGCGGGCGAAGACCACCGCCACCGGTCGGCGTCACGTTGCGGGCAGCAGATCGTGCAGCGCCCGGTATCCCGCGCGAATCCCAACCGGCGCGGCCGACCGTCGCAGAGCGCCTGCGTACGCGCCAGGGCATCTACCGAGGCGATCTGGCCCAGGGCGGAACGCACGCGCCCCCGTTGCGAGAAGCCGTCCAGTCCCACCACGGTCATGCCCACCGCCAGGGACATCAGGGTCAGCACCACCATCAACTCCACCAACGTGAAGGCGAATGGTGATTCACGATTGCTGATTGACGATTGACGGTTGACCGACGAGTGACCATCGGCCCTTGACGATTGTGGATTGCGGCTCGTGGGTTGGCGCCGGTTGGCCTTCATCACGGTCCGTCTCCCCGCTTCACGGTTGTCTTTGCCGCGCGTGGCCCAGGTTCCAGCTCACGATGTCAGCGTCGGCGCCTTCGCCGCCCTCCTGGCCGTTGGCGCCGTAGCTGAGCACGTCGAAGGGGCCGTGCAGACCCGGATAGACGTACACGTACTCATGGCCCCAGGGGTCCAGCAGATCGCCCTGCAGGATGCCGTGGGGATGCTCTTTGGTCTTCTGCTGCAGTAGGGCCAGGCCCTCGTCGTTGGACGGGTAGCGGCTGTACTCGGTGTAGAACAACTGCAGGGCGTTGCCGATCTGGGCGATCTCGGTCCGGGCGGTGGTCTGCCGGCCTTTGACCAGGTAGTCGTTCACCGACACGGTCACCACCGAAGCCAACAGCCCGATGATCACCACCACGACCATCAGCTCCACGAGCGTGAAGGCGATTGACGATTTACGATTGATGATTGACGATCGAGCAGCGCCTCCGCCGCAACGATCGCCCCGGCGGCGCGCCAATAGCCGACCGCCGACCGCCCCTTCAGCCTTCCCACAAACGTCGCGACGACGATTTCTCCATTCTTCATTTTCCATTTTCAATTCTCAATTCTTCCTTCTCCATTCTCTCATTGCATCACCTTCGTTACTTCCAGGATGGGCATCAGCGTGGCGAAGATCACAAAGCCCACGCCCGAGGCCATAAGAATGATCAGCAGCGGCTCCAAGGCCGCGGTGAACTTGGTCAACGCCAGGTTGACCTCGGTTTCGTAACCGGTCTTGAGCTGGGCGAGCATCTCGGTGAGTTCGCCGGTGTTCTGCCCCACCGCCACCAGGCGGGCCACCAGCGGCGGGAAGATCCGCGAACCGCTCAACGTCGGGGCGATGTCACTGCCCGCCTGCACCGCCTCGGCAACGCCGGCCAACTCGTCGGCCAGCACCAGGTTGCGGCTGCCCCGCCGTACAACCGCCACCGCCTCGGTGAAGGGCACGCCGCTGGCCAGCAGCATGGCCATCTGCTGGGCGAAGCGGGCCACCAGCGTCTTGGCCGTAAGCGGACCCACCAGCGGCATACGCAGAATCAGACGATGCCAGGCGCGGCGCCCCGCAGTGGTACCCAACGTCGCCGAGATCCCACACGCGGCCGCCAACAGCGCCGCCAGCAGCCAGGGCCAGTAGGCCACCAGCGCGTCACTGAGCGCCTTGAGGATGGCGGTCGAGGTCGGCAGCGGGCGCCCGCTGGACTGCAGCACCACCAGCAATTGCGGAATCACGTAGCTCATCAAGAACAGCACCACCCCGATCCCCAGCGTCAGCAGGATCGCCGGGTAGACCAGGGCCGCGGTCAGTCGCTGGCGCAGGGTGTGCTGGTCCTTGAGGTAGACCGCCAACTGACCGAGGGCCACGTCCAGGGCTCCGGCCTCTTCCCCGACCTGGGCTGCGGAGCGGAACAGGGCGTCGAACCACGCGGGGTGCTCCTGCAACGCGTCGGCCAGCGACGCACCGGCGGTGACCCGGTCGCGCAGGTCGCGCAGCACCGCCTCCCAGCGCCCGGTGCCCGCCTGGCTGATGAGCACGTCCAGACCCTCCGCCAGCGGGACGCCCGTACGCAGCAGCAGGGCCAGGTGGCGGGCGAACTGGGCCACCCGATCCGCGCGGCGCGCCGAGGTGCCACGGCCCATGCGACTGGCCAACGCCGCCCCAAACGCGGGCGTGCGTCCGGATGAGGGCAGGGCCTCGGTGAACCGCTGGACACGCAGACCACGTTCGCGCAGCTCCCGCCGGCCCTCGGCACCGGTGTCGGCGATCAGGGTCCCGGCCTTGGCGCGGCCGGTGGTGTCTAAGGCGCGATAGGCAAAGACCGCCATGCTATGTGCTCGGCTCCAGATTCGAGGCTATCCCAGAACCCTTGTGGGACCGGCTTTCCAGCCGGTCAAGACAGGCCGGAAAGCCTGTCCCACAGTTTCGGGACAGGCACTCGTCTCGTCGTCGTGAGTCACCCGCAAGACCTCCTCCACCGTCGTGCGGCCGGCCGGCCGGTCATCGCCGGCGCCGCTGAGCAGTAACTTGCCCAGGGCGTCCTGCCGCAGCGTGGCCATGCCCGCAGCCACCGCCGCATCTTTAATGGCTGCCGCTTCCGCGCGCTTCAAGATCAGCCCGCGGACAACCTCGTTGACTTCCAGTAGCTCGAAGATGCCCGTACGCTCGTAGTACCCGGTGTTCAGGCAGTGCGCACATCCCGTGCCTTTGGGAGCGACCCGAGGACCTGAATCCGATGGCGAGGATTCGATACCTGCAGACGGTTCCAGCATCGAACGAGCCGCGGGCTCGAGCCCGCGCGGCTCCTCCACGCCCGGTTTTGAAATCGGCTCTTGTTTGAGCCCCAGTCGTTGAAGGTCTTCGTCGCCAATCACCTCGGTCACCGCGCACTGCGGACACGCGCGGCGCACCAAACGCTGGGCCAACACTGCCAACAGCGAACTGGCCACCAAAAAGGGCTCGATACCCAGGTCCAGCAGCCGGGTCACCGCCCCGGCGGCGTCGTTGGTGTGCAGGGTGCTGAACACCAGGTGACCGGTGAGCGAACTCTGCACCGCCATGCGCGCCGTCTCTTCGTCGCGGATCTCACCCACCATGATCACGTCGGGGTCCTGGCGCAGCGCCGTGCGCAGACCGGTTGCGAAGGTCAGGCCCTTCTTGCCGGATACCTGCGTCTGACTGATACCCGGCAGTTGATACTCGATGGGGTCCTCCAGGGTGAGGATGTTGAGCTGCGTGCAGTCCAGCTCCTGCAGTGCGGCGTACAGCGTGGTGCTCTTGCCCGAGCCGGTGGGACCGGTGACCAGGATGATCCCGTGGGTGCGGCGGATCAGCCGCCGGAAGGTGGTCAGGGCGGCGGTGTTCATGCCCAGCTCCGGCAGACGGTAGAGCCGCGCGGACTTGTCCAGCAGGCGCAGCACCACGCGCTCGCCGTGACAGGTGGGCAGCGAGCTGATCCGCAGGTCCACGATGCGCTCGCCCACCGAGACGGTGGTGCGCCCGTCCTGCGGGAGACGTTTCTCCGCGATGTTCATCTTGCCGATGACCTTGATGCGGCTGACCATCTCGTCGGCCAGGCGCTGGGGCGGTTGCACGAAGTCATAGAGCACGCCGTCGATGCGCAGGCGGACCTGCAGGCGATCCGCAAACGGTTGTATGTGCACGTCGCTGGCCCGCCGCTTGACCGCCTCGAACAGGATCAGGTTGACCAGCTTGACCACCGGGGCGCTCGCCTGGTTGTCCAGCAGGTCGCCGGCGTGGGCGATGGCCTCCAGCACGTCGCCGGCGGTTTCATTGCCGAGCCCTTCGACCACCGTCTCCACCTCACTGGCCTGCTGACTGTAGGCCCGATTGATCGCCGCGGCGATCTCGTCCGCCGGCGCGATGACCGGCTCGACCGGCAACCCCAAGTGTACACTGATCACGTCCAACACGGTGAGGTCTTTGAGTTCCGCCATCGCCACCCGCAAGACCCCGTCCCCATTCTCCAAACCGATCACCCCGAACTGCCGGGCGTAGGCGATCGGGATGCGCGCGACGAACGCGGAAGAGACCGTCACGTCGCGCAGGCTGTCCAGGGTCTCGATCGTCGCGCCAGTGAGGCTCGCTGAGACTTCGATGCCATCCGTCACCGACGTAGTCACCACACTTCGGGTCCTTTCAGCGCATCCACAACAGCCGGTCCGCGGGGAAGTCGCGGTTCTCCAGCTCGGCCTCGTCCAGGGCGCCGGCGCTGATGTACTTGAGGTCCTCGAACTCGTCATCACGGAGGATCACCGGGCGGATGAAGGCGAAGATGCGCGAGCGGCTGCGCGAGGTGCTGCTGTTCTGGAACAACGCCCCGAGGATCGGTATGCGACCCAGCAAGGGGACCTCGCTGACCGTGTCCGACTCGTTCTCCACGACCAGACCGCCCACCACCACGGTGTGTCCGTCGGGCACCTCGACTTCGCCGGTGAACGAGTTGGTGGTCCGCGGCGGCGGAGCGGTGGCGCCCGACGCCGCTCCGGTGAAGTTGCTGAAGGTCAGGCTGTAGTTGAGCGTCAGGTGATCGCCCTCGGCGATGTGCGGGGTCACCGTCAGCGTGGTGCCCGCCGACTCGAAGCCGCCGAACGAGGTGGTGGCCACCGTGTCCGAGGCGTTGACACTGGTGAAGGGCGACTCGTCCACGCTGCGCAGGGTGGCCGAGCTGTTGTCGCTCACCAGGAGGCGCGGGGCGCTGATGATGCGGTTGTCCCCGTGCGTGGCCAACGCGCGCAAGACGATGGGCACCTGATCGGGGCCGATGAGCACGCCGTTGGCCCCCACGCCGGGGGCCAGCACCCGCTGCCCGGTGAGCACGTCGAACTGCGAGAGCCCGAAGCTGGAGAACAGCAGGTAGTCCCAGCCGTCGCCCACGTCGATGGCCTCCAGCTCGATGCCCAGGTTCAGCGCGTCGCTCAGGCTTACCGCCACCAGGGTCATCTCGATCATCACCTGGGCGCGGCGGCGGTCCAACTCGGCGATCAGCTCGGCCAACTGGCTGTGGAACTCCGGCGTGCCTATGGCAATGATCGAGTTGGTGGGCTGGTCCTCGGTCAACACGTAGTCCGGCCCTTCGACCCGACGGATGGGCCGGGCCGCTTCAAGTGGTTCTTCGATTGGTTCCTGCACGGGCGGCATCGGCGGCACCCGGCCGGCGCCCGATTTGACCGGCGGACGGTTCCTACCTGGCGGGGGAATACGTTGCGCGCCGTCCGTCGTGGTCGGCGAAGATGTCTCACCGGGCAGCAAAAGCGAGACCGTGGCCTCTTCCAGCAGTTGAGTGAGCGTGTCCAGCAGTTCGCCGGCGGTGCGGTTGCGCGGCCGGTAGATACGCATCCGCCGCGCCGCTTCCGGCAGCGGCTGGTCCTCCTCGATCACCAGTTGGACGATCTCCCGGTGCACCGCCGCCGGGGCGGTCACGTACAGGCGGTTGACCGCCGGGTCCACGAAGTAGCGTACCGATTTGGCGTCGGCGCCAAGGCGACGCAGCACCACGTTGTCGATCAGCGTGCGGAGGCGCTCGACCGAGGTGTGCTCCGGAGCGTAGACCCGCGTGGGACGAATCTGATCCTGACTGACGTCAAAGCGGTGGATCAGCTCTGTAGCCCGCGCGACGCACTCCGCCGCGCCGGTCACCACAATGGTGCCCGGCACCAGGCCCGGGCTCAGCACCGCAGGACCTGCGCCCGCCGGCCGACCCTTGGCCCGGCGCTGAGACAGCCCTTCGACCAGGGTGATGAGCCGGGCGGGGTCCTGATGCTCCACCTGCACGACCTCGACCACCGCCGGCGCCTCGGACACGTCGATCAACTCGACAAGGCGCAGGATGCGCGCCACCACCGGCTCGTAGTCGGTGATCAAGAAGCCCCCGCGCTGGGGAACCTCGATCAGCGAGGCCTTGTCGAAGGACATGAACGGTTTGATCTTGCCGGCGATGCCCTTGGTGTCACCCGACGGAATGGTGATGAACTGGGTGACCACCCGGCCGGGCACGACCTCTGTGGCCGGCGGTCCATCGCGGATCTCGTCGGTCAGCCGCCGCACGTCACTGGATTTGACCACCCGATAGAAGTTCGGCAGTTCCCCCGGCACCAGGGCCAGGCTACGAATCTTGAGCACGGCGCGGAGCAGGTCGAGCAAGCGCTCCTTGGGCACTTCGATGTGACCGGGACGCAACGTCACGCGCTGGTTGTCCAACTCGTCGGCGTAGACGATGCGCACGTCCAGTGTCTGGCTGACGTAGTCCACCAAGGCCTCCAGCGCCAGAGCGTCGGGATAGTCGATGGCCACCATCTCGACCGCGCCACCGCGGGCATGCCCAGTGATCGGTGGCAGACAGACGACAATTGCACTCAACGTCGCCAGAGCGCCGCTTCTGACCATCAATGCTCACCTACCCTGCGCCAAGCACGCCAATGCGCGGACCCACCTCTGCCCACCTGCTGCCCCGAAAACGACAACGCCTCAACCGACCTCGTGGTGCGGCCGGGAACCTGTGCAATTACGTGTCGCGGTCGGCCGGTGGCAGGACGGTGTCGAAGGCTTCGGCCACTGCCTCGGATGAATCAGACACGTACTGTTCCCAGGTGGCGATCATCTCCAGGTTCTCGTCGGTGAGGATGTCGCCGCGCGCCTCCTCCCACGCGGCCTGCGCCGTCTCGCGCTCTTGCTCGGTCTGGGCCCCGGCCAGTTGCAGACGGAACCAACGCCGGGCCTGGCCGTAGTCGTGACGCTGGGTCCCGGTCAGGGCCAACATGCGAATGGGCATGCGCGAACCGTAGCCGCTCTGGATCGCCGCCCAGTTGTCCCGCTGGCTGACCGACAGGCGCTGGGCCACAAGCGTCTGCACCGCGTCCAGGGCGGTGCGCCGATCCCCGCGGGCCGCGGACAGCGCCCGCCGTGCCGCCGCCAGGGCGGCTTCATGCCCGTCCTCGGCAGGACCGGTGCGCATGGCCTGCTCCAAGGTGCGTACCGCCGGTACCCGCGCGGCGATCTCCTGGTCCGCCGCCGCCAAGGTGGCCCGGTTGTCTTCCACCCAGGCGCGCACGTCGGCTACCAGTTGCTCGGCCTGGGTGGCGTTGACGTTCAGGGCCGCCAGAGCCGCGCGGTCCAGATCCAACTCCTCCAAGACCTGCACGATCGCGGCGCGGAGTGTGCCGCTTACCGGATCGTATTCTCCCTCCCCACCGCCTTCGGCGGTGGCCACCACACTGCCACCTCCGCCCCACCACAGTGCCCCGCCGGTCACCGTCAGGACAAAAACTACCCCGACCGTCTTCCACTGTCTCTTCAAATGCCTCATGACCGTTGCCTTTCGGAATTGGGGACCAATCGATCAGACCGCAGTCGTCTACGGATGTGTCTGCCGTTAGTGTAACCCACGAACGGCGCGATGGCAACTCGCCGGCGTGCTTTTTTTGTGGAGTGCCATGGTCCTGTCCCTGTGAAATCCTGTGCATTGCGGCGCTCTGTTTGCTCCACATACCCATACTTATGCACCTTACGCTTGCCACGTTTACCGGTATACCCTGTGAAAACAAAAACTCCGGTGCGTCTATCCTTCGCCGTGATCGGAGGTTGACGGATGTGAACTGGGCAATGCGCACATACGCAGGCGTTTTGCATTTGCTTCAGTGTCGACCGTGTCGTATGTTCTGTACATAGGGAAGGGCATCTCGTTCGTGTGACTGCATGATGAATTTGAGTTCCATACGCGTGGGCTTGGCGGTCTGCTTGGTGGTGTTGTGCGGATGCCGCAGCGGCCTGCCGCCGCCACGCTACGAGACTCTCGCCAAACAGCGGCCGCGCGATACGGCCCGGGCGCAGCGGCTCAATGCCGAGGGCTTGGAGCATATCGCCAACGAAGACTACGCGGCGGCAGAGCGGGCGTTTCGGGCGGCTCTGGAAGCCGATCTGCTGTATCCCGCGGCGCATAACAACATCTGTGTATGCCTACTGCATGACCAACGTTGGTATGAAGCGGCGTGGGAGTGTCAGTTCGGGGCGAAGCTGGCGCCCCAGGCGGTTGAACCGCGGGCGAATCTGGCCCTGATATACGAGCACGTGGGGCAATTGGACAAGGCAGAGGACCTCTGCCGGCAGGCGCTGGAGATCGATCCGCACAGCATCGAGGTCATGGGCCATCTGGCGCGGGTGCAGGTCAAGGCGAACAAAAAGGACGAGACGCTGCGCGAGCTACTCCAAGAGTTGGCTTTTCGCGGCGACGGAAGTGATTGGGACGTCTGGGCGCGGCGACAACTGGTGATGTGGCGTGATTAGCCCGCCGGACGTCTGGTGAACGCGGAGACGAAGCGCAGGTAGGGCCCGTCTGGTCGGGGAGGGATACCGCCTGCACATTCTAGTTGGCTGTCCCATGGCAGGGATGGTGTGCGCGGTGTTACCGCGGCGGTGGTCCCGGTGGTGTGAAACCGGGCCGGCGGCGCGGGCTAGGGAATGTATGTGCCTTGCGTAGTCCATCTGTCCTTCAACGGTAGACGGAGGTGTGCGGTGAACCAGCGACGAATAATGATCCTGGCGAGTGGGTTGTTGGCGTGGGCGGTGCTGACCGGGGCAGTCGAGCCACAAACGGCATACGGCCAAGTGCTTATGCCTGCAGGCAGTGTGGGTGGGGACGTGGCCCAAGAGCCAGGAGGGCCAGGATCGATTTCAGTGGGTGGTTCTGCGACTCCGGGTGGTGGTGGGGGTATGGGCCCTGGGTGTCCCGAGGACAGTGACCCTCCTGGCGGCTTCGCCAGCGCCGGCGGAAGGGGCTCTGGGCCCTCGCCAACCGGCCCGGATGGCTGGCAGCGAGCAGCCACTTCGCCTCCCAACGGCTCCCGATCGGCGTTGGCCGGCACCGGGAGTGTTTACGAGAACGTCACCGACCTGAGCATGCGGAGCATCGGGCCGCGATGGGCGCACAGGCGCTCCTTCGACAGCCTGTTGGACTCCACTGACAGCGACAACAACACCAGCCAGGGTTGGCTGTGGCGGCACAACCTGATGCCTGAGTACGTCCCCGCCGATGAGGCCAACTACACTACGACCAACGGCACGGTCATCGTGGATGCCTACGTCACGCTGGAGTTCGACAACGTCGGCACCAACAGTTGGAACGAGGCGGATTACGAGCCGTACGAACTGACCCACGACACCAGCAGCAACGCTTTCCTACTGGAGGCCGACAACGGCTCACAGTTGTGGTTCCACGACTTCGACGGAAGCGTGGACGCGGACCTGCGCGGCAAGTTCTACGAGATGCGCGATAGCTACGGCAACAAGCTCACCCTCACGCTGGACGCCAACAACGACGGCCGGGTGACTGGCGTGGTCGACGCCGGCGGTCACAAGATGGTCTACTCCTACATCGCCAGTGGGGACAACGCCGGCAAGCTGGAATCCATCAAGCTGTACGTGACCGAGAGCGACGCGGATGCCAACACCAACACCAACGGGGAGGTGGAGTACGCCTACTACAACGACGACACCAACACCAATGGGGGGCAGATGGGCGACCTGCAACTGGTGACGGTCAGCGGGCGGGCCACCTCGGACACGGGCACCACGCTCTCCATCGCACGCAAGACCCACTATCGCTACTGGAAGGGCACGTACAACGCATCCACAAACCCGGGCACCGACCACAAGCTCAAGTACATCCTGCGCGCAGAGAACTTCGAGCGCTTCATCGGCACCAACGGGGCCACCCACTATCAGACCGCGGATGACGACGACGTGGCCGATTACGCCAACGTGTACATCGAATACGACAGCAACTACCGGGTGTCCGAAATCGCGGAGCGCGGAGCCGGTTGCAGCGGCTGCGGCGGTGGGACCTCCACGGGCACCACTACCTTCACCTGGACGGAGAACGGCACGCCGCCGGCGAATTACAACGCCTGGAACCTGAGCTGCACGGCGGATCGGGAGGACGACACGCGCATTATCTTCGACGTCAACAAGGCCAAGAAAATCCTCACCTGGGTCTTCCAGGACGACGGCGGCTCGCCCACGCGGGAGTGGGTCTGGCACTACACCTACACCTCACACAACCGCTTGGAGAGGGCGTATCAGCCCTCGGCGATAGACAGCTACGGCGGCAGACATCAGGTAATATACAAGATGTCCAGCGGCCTAGTCCCAAAACAAGCGTACGACGATGGGCATTGTCATAACGGCGCGGGCCGGCGGCTGATGGCGCGGACTGCCGCGCCTGCCGTGCGTGACGGTGTCGTAGCACTCGATTGTTCTTTTGTCAT
>Ga0190284_1000455_pt1 | contig 23767 bp, 19 predicted proteins | sample 48691812_MG_FD_161668 | JGI IMG/M metagenome (GOLD analysis project Ga0190284, IMG submission 161668) | Hydrothermal vent microbial mat bacterial communities from Southern Trench, Guaymas Basin, Mexico - 4869-18-1-2_MG | ecosystem: Environmental > Aquatic > Marine > Hydrothermal vents >...
TGCTCCAGTTGGGTGGTGATCACATGATCGCCTTCGCGAAGGACACCCTTGATAGCCATGTTCAGCGCATCGGTGCAATTAAGACAGAAGACGATTCGCTCGGGCTGGTCGGCATCGAACAGCCGGGCCAGCTTGACACGCACCGCGCGGAGCATGTCCGATGCCTCCACGGCCATGTGGTGGGCAGCTCGTCCCGGATTCGCTCCCACCTCCTTCATAAAGTGGGTCATCTCCGCCACGACCTCGGGCGGTTTCGGCCAAGTCGTGCTTGCGTTGTCCAGATAAATCATGGTTGCTGGATCATTATTCCCGAGCAGGCGCGTCCGTGGGTGGAGCGGAGTCTTCATGCTCCGGGTCGGCTGACGGGTCTTCTGTGTCCGCAGGTGACAGAACGTTGAATTCCTGCCAGTTCCGCCAGCCGCAATAGCCGAACAAAATCCCGAACACGATGTTGAAGATAGCCTGATACGAGTTGTCGGGATAAATCAGCGCGCCGCTGAGCGCCAGCGCCATGCCGATCACGACACTCACAACGGCATCATACATCAGTGCCAAGGGCAGTCCGAGCAAGGAGAGCAAGGCCGACAGGGCCATGGCGGCCCCACCGATCTTCAAGGTGTACAAGAAGAGCGCCCAGCCCTGCGTTTGGGGAGCGATGGTGCCGGCCGGAACGGATTTGCCCATCCCGAAGTACAGCATGATGACGGCGGCCCCCGCCGCCCAGATTGCGTTGCGGCGGACGCTCGCACAGATTGCCTCGGGATCGCTGGTGGGTGTGGACATAGGCATTCCCTCTGTACCGTTGTTTCTGCCGTGGAACTCATGCACCCCGTAGGACCTTACGCTCGATCGCGCCCGGCGGACCCACATGCGGCAGGATCAAGACGACGCGGAAGCGCCACCCGACGCACGCACCGTGAGGACCGGACACGGGGCGTTGTGCACGACCTGCTCCGCGCTGTCGCCCATCGCTTCCGATCACCCTGCGATACTGTAAACTCGGAATCGCCGTTTTGCAATCGCCCGGTTTTGGGCATGTCATGCCGTGACATACCGTGCCGATTGCTACCAAAGTCGTGTGTCTCAGGCTGTGAAAATCAGCGTATCGCCCGGCGGAATCCTTGTAGGGAATCCCGGCAGCTTCCAGGTCGCGGCGTAGCATCTTCGCGGGCGCGTCGGGAAGTCGGAACACCCACACGCGTAGCAAGTCGGCAAGGACGTAGCCCCGCTGTGCGAGTGAAATCCCACGGCATACGACCCCATTAAATGAAGACCGGCATGAAAACCGCTGAGGTTGGCCTGCCGCGCAGACGCCGCTGCCAAATACCAGATACATGGTCATTCCGTCTGACTACCGCTAGACCGTGAGGGTGGATGCCGGGTGTTGGTGTCCCGACTCCAATAGGCAATCAAGAAATCTCGTTTTTTGTGCAGGGAAAACGCATAGCATATACCGATTTCGCACGAAGTGAGTATAATATAGAGTTTGATGTGGGTTTTGCACGTGGGGGGCCTGGAAATGCTGATCGAGTTCAGTGTTGAGAATTACCTCTCCTTTCGAGAACGCGTCACCCTGAGTATGGTGGCCGCCAACGGTGACCGTTCGCTCCCCGATAACACGATCGAGTCGGTATCAGGAGCCAAGCTTCGGCTGCTGAGGAGCGTAGCGCTGTACGGGCCGAACGCGTCCGGCAAGAGCAACCTCTGCCACGCCATCGGCTTTATGAATTGGTTCGTCGGCAACTCCGCCACTGCCGGCGTGGGCGGCGGGAAGACCGGCGCCATCCCCTTCAAGCTGGACGATCGTAACCGCTCCCAGCCAAGCACCTTCGAGGTCGTTTTCATCCACGACGGTGTGCGTTATGTGTACGGGTTCTCGGTCGACTCCGAACGCGTTCACGAGGAATGGCTGAGCAGCTACCCTCACGGCCAACAGCGAGTTCTTTTCCATCGTGGCCCGAACCAAGATGCCGGCCAAGGTGGTTACTATTTCGGCCCGAGTTGGGGCGGCCGCAAGAAGCACTTTACTGATCTGACTCGGCCGAACACCCTTTTGCTGCCTGTGGCTGCGCAGTTTAACCATAAAACGGCACAAACCGTGGTCCGCTGGTTCTCGGAGAACCTCCGAACCGTTTCGTGGTTTCCGACCCGTGGGTTCGAGCAGGTCTTCACCTGCGATACCGCGCACGACCCCCACGTGCGGAATCTGATTCTGGGGTACTTGGCGAAAGCCGATCCGAGCATCAGAGACTTCGCCGTAGAGAGGGTGGCACTCGAAGAGAGCCAAGAATGGTCACAATTCCCAGAGACCATCAAGCGAGAAATTCCCAAGCACGTTCTTGAAGACATAGTAGAGTTCGACGTCCGCACGTTTCACGAGGCGATGGACGATCACGGCAACAGCGTTGAGGCGTCATTTGACCTCAGCGAAGAGTCGGACGGGACACAGAAGCTCTTTGCGCTTGCCGGCCCCTGGAGCTACGTCTTGATGAAGGGATGCATTGTGGTGGTTGACGAGCTGGACGCGCGTCTCCATCCCGCATTGACCCGCTGGCTCGTGCGGTTGTTTCACGACCCCAAGACCAACCCGCACGGAGCACAGTTGATCTTCACTACACATAGCCCGGGGCTGCTGGACCACCGCCCTCAAGGCCAGCCACTTCTGCGCCGAGATCAGGTCTGGCTTGTGGAGAAGGACGCTCACGGAGGAACCGCACTGTACTCGTTGTGGGACTTCCGTAAGCCGCCGCGACGTGATGAGAACATTCGCCTAGGATACCTGGCAGGACGCTACGGTGCTGTTCCGTTCATGGAGGACACCGCCGAGTTCGCGGAGAGTGCCGTCGAATGAGCAGGGGCCATCGCGGGACAAAGAGGAACAAGAGTTTACGGTCGCTAGCGCGAAGGAAGCCGCACCGCACACCTCAATACCGAGTCCTGATTGTGTGCGAAGGGGCCAAGACCGAACCGGTCTACTTCAACCGTTTTCGGATTGAGCAGAGACTGTCACCGCAGTTGTTTCGCATTGTCGGGGGCGACGAATGCGGTGCGCATCCCAAGAGCCTCGTCCAGTATGCCAAGAACAAGGCGAGAGAGGCCAAACGAGATCGCTTCGAGTACGAGCATATCTGGTGTGTGTTCGACCGCGACCAACACGAGAACATCCACGAAGCGTTGCTTCAAGCTCGCGCGAATGGGTTTGGCCTTGCATTCTCCAACCCTTGTTTTGAACTGTGGTTCCTGCTCCATTTCCAGGATCAAAGGGCCGAGGTCAACAGGCAGACCGCAGTCCGTGAGTTGAAGGAGCACCTCCCGGACTACACGAAGTCAACCGATGCCTACGACATCTTGAAGCCGGAGCAGCAGGATGCAATCGATCGTGCCGAGGCGCTTCGGCAACAGTATGTTGGTGCGAGGACGATTCCGCCGAACCCCTCCACGGGCGTAGCCGAACTTGTTGTGTTTCTGAACAGGATGAGCACCGAGGCGAGTTCGCGAGGCGCGAGCGCCGGACCGGAGGCACGGACCGCCACTTCTTGATGGACCATGGACACCAACGCCAAGATCGCCGAATTGCGCGAGAGAGTCGCGCGCTTCCCCAAGACGCCCGGCGTCTACCTGATGAAGGACGCCGGCGGCGTGGTGCTCTACGTCGGCAAGGCCAAGGACCTCCGCAGCCGAGTGAGCAGCTACTTCCAGCCGTCGGCCGATCTGCTCAGCAGCCGCGGGCCGGAGATCGCCCGCATGGTCACCCTGGTCGACGACGTCGACTTCCTCGACTGTGAGACCGAGGTCGACGCCTTGCTGCAAGAGGCCCGCCTGATCAAGGACATCCAACCGCATTTCAACGCCCAACTCAAGGACGGCAAGACCTTCCCCTACATCGAGATCACGACCCAAGACGACTTCCCCGGCGTCCACGTCACGCGCCAGCCGCGGCTGGCGGGCAGTAAGCTCTACGGACCGTTCGTTTCGCCGATCCAGGTGCGTGATGCGGTCAATGCCCTGCAGAGGGTCTTTAAGTACCGGACCTGCCAAATGGAGATCAACGAGGGCGACGACGCACGCCGCTTCTTTCGACCGTGCCTGCTGCACGCCATCGACCGTTGCAGCGCTCCCTGCGCCGCCCTGGTGAGCAAGACCGACTACCGCAAGGACATCGATCGGCTCAAACGCTTCCTGGCCTCCAAGCGCGTGGGGCTCCTCCGCCAGATGAACAAGGAGATGAACCAAGCCGCCAAGGACCTACGATTCGAAGATGCCGTCGTGTTGCGCGATCGTATCAAAGCCATCGAGTCGCTGGCGCTTTCGGGCGACGTGCACGAGAACGTGCAGCCGGAGGTGTTCTTCGTCGATCCGGCCAAGGGGCTGGAGAAGCTGGCGGAGCTACTGGAGTTGGAGCAACCGCCGCGGAGCATTGAAGGCATGGACATCGCCAACTTGCAGGGCGGTGAGTCGGCCGGTTCGCTGGTGTGCTTCGTCGACGGCAAGCCCTTCAAGTCCGGCTACAAGCGCTTCCGGATCAAAACCGTGCAAGGTCAGGACGACTACGCCATGATCCGCGAGGTGATTCAGCGGCGCTACCGCCATGCTGCCGTGGGTGAGGAGTTGTTCCCCGACGTGATCCTGATCGACGGTGGCTTGGGCCAGCTTCACGCCGGACTGGAAGCCTTCGGCGAGATGGACCTGCGCCCGCCGATGGTGATCAGCCTGGCAAAGCGCGACGAGGAAATCTACATCCAGGCCAGATCCGCCCCCGTCCGCCTCCCGCGCAACCATGAGGCCTTGCGACTCCTCCAACAGATCCGCGACGAAGCCCACCGCTTCGCCCAGCATTACCACCACATCCTCCGCCGCAAGAAGACCTTCGACGAAGGCCGGAGGGATGAAGGAACGTAGGGACGAACGGGGAACGCTCGGGCGCTGCACGGGCTGGATGAAACGGATCGACACCCCTGTAATCTAGGCGAAGGTGTCGGCCAGAGACTTTCGGAAGCACCCTGGACTTGGTACAGTATTACATCAAGACGATCAGGCGAACTGGAGTGCAAACTCATGGCAAAGAAGCCGGTATCTAAAGCGGCGAAGAGTACGACCCGCCGTCCACAAGCCGGGACCCGCAAGACCGTATCGTTCCCCTGCTCGGTTTTCAAGCAGGGTCGCTACGAGTTGATTTTATTCCTTGCTGAGGCCAAAGAACTCTGGAAACTCGTGCAGGTGAACCGCTTAGAGGAAGACAAGGACGAGGGATACCAACGAGCCGCCTCTCCGTCGCGCGTCAAGAAGATAGCAGAGTTCATAGGCAACGGCAATGCTATTCCCCTCAGCGTCTTGATTGCCTTTGATGATGCGAAGCTAAACCGCGACGAGAGTGCGATCCTAGTGCCCAATCGTCCCGATGCTGGCTGGGTCATTGATGGCCAGCATCGTCTCGCAGGTGCCCACGAGGCTTCGGTGGACATAACGCTGCCCGTAGTTGCATTCCTTACGCTCGACACAGAGGATCAGATCAACTTCTTCGTGACGATCAATCGGGAGCAAAAGGGCGTCCCATCGTCGCTGTACTACGAATTACTACAGAAGCTCCCGCGACAGAAGACAGAGAGGGAAATCACGCAAGAGCGAGCATCAGACCTAGCTGCTGCGCTCAAGCGCGATGAGAGTTCGCCGTTCTTCAGCCGCATTGTCTCCACAACTTCACCACGGTCCGGGCAGTTGTCGACGGCGAACTTCGTGCGCAAACTGGCACCATATCTTCAGCGTGACGGGCGACTCTCTGTTTACACCGACGAAGAGCGCAAAGGTATTCTAGACAACTACTACCGTGCTCTGCAGAACCTACGCCCCAGCGAGTTTCGGAAAGCGAACAACATCTTCTTCAAGACGATAGGGTTCGGTGCGATGATGAACGCTCTCCCGCGTGTGCTTGATATGACCATTACGCATTCGGGAGGTGCTTTCCGAGTGTCCGATATTGTTCAAGTCCTGGAGAACCTCCCGGATTGGGATCCTGGCGCTTGGCGCCAGCTCGGCACCGGAAACGCCGCGGAAAAACAGGCAGCAGATGACGTGATCACCGGGTTGCAGCAACTCCGAGACACCGAGGTGATTTCAAGCCGCCTGAAACTGTGAGGGCAAACCGCCCGCCGTCTCGCAGACGGCTAGTATGTCGGTGTTGTTGCCATGCCAATTGATTACAGTTTCAAGCGCAAGACGAAGAAGCTCATCCCACGAGAATGGGCGAGTGTTCGCGAGATGTGGCTCAACTTTCCCGACGCGGGCAGCACCCCCGGGCAATGCCCGACCATTGATATAGGCGAGCTTACCGATGTCGGCAGACGCATCAGCGAGACGAAGCGGAAGCAGCCGAACGACATTGATGAGGAGGTGCCAGGCCTCCGCGAGGCTATCTTGAAGGACGCGGTTTTCTGCCTTCAGAAAGCGGCATACTTCCTCGTCTCTGCAGGCGTGGAGGCCACCGACGCCTTCCGATCACCGGCGCTCTCAACGGCCTACCAAGCAGCGTTCTTCGGAATGCGGTCTGTCGTCGGATTGCTTGGGGTGGCGGCAGTCAGATATCAGAGAGACAACAGGAGGTCGTTCCTGATCGACGCCTTCTCAGAGGGCATTCCTGGCCGTAAGCATCGCGAGTGGCCGCGGAACTGTGTTCGTATCGTGAATGCCGAGACCTCCGTGATGCACAAAGAAATGTGGGCCATCTGGAAGCGGCTGCTGGACAAGACACGTTTCGAGCCGTCGCTGCTGCCCAGCGATGTGGTCGTAACATTGCTGGAACGCGATGAGTTGGATTTTGGATCACAGCGCCATCGCATCCACTATCATGCGACGTACTGGCCGTTTGACGAACTTCGAGATACCGCCGTGGACAAGTCATTTGGGCGCTTTCGTCAGACGTTTCTGCCAGAAGCGCTCGCTGCCCCGGAGGACGACAGTTTCTCTTTTGCATTGGCGTTGGGGACGATCCTGATCGGCGAGAAGCTGCTCGAAGATATCGCGAAATACAGCAGAGCATTCGATGACGACCTGCAGGCCTATACGCAGTGGTTCTCGCAGGTTCGGACGGCTCCTGTGCCCACGGGGGAGCACTGATTCGACCTCTCGTGCCCAACCTGTGGCACAGACAAACACAGGAACGTGCAAAGAATGCCCGACATTCAGACGAGCAGGAAGGCGCGCGTAAACCACGGGGAAGCACGCGTCTACAAGAAGAACATTCCGCACGCGATGCCGCAATACGGACTGTGGGCTAGGGATGTGACGCGATTCCTCAAGACTCTCCCGCGGCGACGCATGTTCGACCTCGTAATCACGTCACCGCCATACAACATCGGTAAGGAATACGAGGAGCGCATCGGCTTTCAGCGCTATCTTGAATGGCAAGCGGAGATGATTGAAGCCATCGTGCCCCGAGTACATCCGCACGGAAGTATATGCTGGCAAATCGGAAACTACGTCGAGAATGGATCGATCAAGCCGCTGGATGTGTATCTACATCCCCTGTTTACCAAGCTGGGGCTGCAGTTGCGCAACCGCATTGTCTGGCATTTTGGTCACGGTCTTCATTGCACAAGGCGCTTCAGCGGGCGGTATGAAGTCATACTCTGGTACTCGAAGACTGGACGATACATCTTCAATCTCGACGAGATTCGTGTCGACAGCAAGTACCCGGGAAAACGCTTCTACAAGGGGCCGAATGCCGGGAAGGTCTCAAGTAACCCGAGGGGGAAGAACCCGGAAGACGTGTGGCGATTAGCTAATGACGTTTGGGAGATACCGAACGTCAATGGGGGGCACAAGGAGAAGACTGTTCATCCTTGCCAGTTTCCAGTCGGCTTGGCGGAACGCCTCATTCTGGCGCTCACTAGGCCCGGCGCATTGGTATTTGATCCGCTTTGCGGCGTCGGATCTGCGGGTGTGGCGGCGGCTGCCCGCCGGCGTCACTTCTGGGGTTGTGATATCAAACGCGAGTACCTCGATGTTGCGAAGATCCGAATCGACGAAGCGCTCGCGGGAAAGGCACGGTATCGGCCTCACGATCGGCCTATCTACGACCACCGCCGGTCCAGTCTGGCAGTCCGTCCTGAAGAGTGAGAGGAGTTGTTCCCCGACGTGATCCTGATCGACGGTGGCTTGGGCCAGCTTCACGCCGGACTGGAAGCCTTCGGCGAGATGGACCTGCGCCCGCCGATGGTGATCAGTCTGGCAAAGCGCGACGAGGAAATCTACATCCAGGCCAGATCCGCCTCCGTCCGCCTCCCGCGCAACCATGAGGCCTTGCGACTCCTCCAACAGATCCGCGACGAAGCCCACCGCTTCGCCCAGCATTACCACCACATCCTCCGCCGCAAGAAGACCTTCGACCAAGACATGAGCGACGGTCGCAAACCCCCAAGAGCAGAATCCCCGTGACCGGAACGCTTTACCGCGGAGAACGCCGAGAGCTTGCGCAAGGCAGGTGATTCAGATGCCTTCACCGGATCAGCGCTCTTCGACGATTCGGAAGTCGTAGCGGGCGATGGGCTCTGGACCGGAGTACAGCTTGGCCCGGTATTCGCCCAAGCCGCCGCGCTCGAAGATCGGCTGGACTGCAAAGGCGTAGCCGAAGCGCTCATGCTGCTTGGACCAGGTGAAGGCCTCTTCGGCCAGCACTTCACGTCCGTTCTTGGGCACGATGGTGAGTCGGAAGTTGTTGCGGTCCGCCTCGGGCGGCAGCTTGACCACCAGGTAGAGCTTGTCGTCGTCGGGGAGGAACTTCTTCTGCCATTCCCATTCCTGATCGTAGAGCCCGCTGGCGGTTTTGAGCACGGTGCCTTTGAGCTTGATTCGAGTGCGGGTGACGGCGATGGCCCGAACGACGCGGGCCACCTGATCGTCTTCCGCGGCGCGCAGAGTGTCCGCCGGACCGTACTTCGGTGGGCTACCGGTGGCCCGGATGTTGGAGGGGTCATGCACGGCGGCGATCTGCCGCCCGGTGACCGTATCGACAACCACGACCTGGCATTCCACGAAAGCATCGTGCCGCGTCCACTGGTAGGGCACCTTCCTCCAACCGGTGATCACCGTATCCCCGTCCGCGTCGGTGCCCCAGATTGGCACCCGGTTGTAGCGCGTTTCGTTGCGAGTTGCTGTTTCGTAGCGGTTGCACACACCGCAGACCAGGGCCTGCACCGATTTAAGCCGGCCGATCTTCTTGGCCAGGTCGCCTTCGATGATGCCTGCGGCGCTGGCGTCCTGCTCCTCGAGAATGTCCGCCAGGTGCGCTCGGGTGTACACCTCATACGTGCCGTTGTTGGTCAGGAGCGTGGAGACCTTGTCGCCGATCGTGTCCCCGACGCCCCGGGCGCGCGTGCGGTTTTCGAAGGGCACCACGGCCACGCGCTTGAGCTGCGGCTGATAGAAATCGGGGTAGTGATAAACCCAGATCTTGCCCTTCTTGCTCCCGCCGCCGCCACAACCGGCTAATGGCAGCACCACCACGAGGGTCAGCAGCAACTCCAACGGAACTCGGCGTTCGCGTGTCATTCTCGATCCATCCTCCGGTTCGGGCACTTACGGGACCAGCCCCGCTCACGCCTCAGATTCGACGATTTCAGCCCTCCACGGACAAGGCAACTGTGGAGGATGGACAAGGCGCTACGCGTCGACGCGAATCTCGCGTTCGTTGGTTTCGCGTGGGCTCAATCGCCCTCGTCGCGGTATGGCTTGCCTGCTTCATACAGCGCCAGGCGGGCCTTGAAACGCTCGATAGATGGGTCCTGACCGGTATCCGTGGCCAGTTTGATCGCGTCCTGCTCCGTCTTGATGGCCTCCTCGAACCTTCCCCCCTCGGCGTAAGCTGCGGCAAGTGTGTCCAGCAATCCCGGGTGGGCATGTTGGGTGATTTTGCAGGCCTTCTCAGCCAAACCAATCGCCTCTTCGCCGTTTCTCCGACTCGCATCGTGGTGCGTGGCCAAGGTCCAGGCTAACCCATTCAGCAGCTCCGGCGCCTCGGGCGCGTGCTTGAGACCCTCACGAAGATAGCGCTGCGCCGAATCGTGGTCCTTCTCCTGTTGTGCAAGAGAGGATAAACCGAGGTAGGCTTGTGGCAAGGCGGGGGCATACTGGACGGCCTTCTCCAAGTTCTCCCTGGCGGCGGTCGTGTCGCCGCTTTTGGCCTGAAGCCCACCCAACACATAGTAGGCGAAGCCATGGGTCGGCGCGAGTCGCACCGCGGCAAGCAGGTGCTTGGCGGCTTCGGCATCCTGCCCCACCGTGATCAGAAACTGTCCCAGTGTCACCCGAAGCCCGGCATTGTTCGGCTGCAATTGCACGGCTTTTCGGATATACGGCATCGCCTCGTTCGCCTTGCCCTGCTGCGCAAACATGCGCCCGAGTTCCACCAGCGCCGTGCTGTTGACCGGGTCGATCCGCAGAACTTCCCTGAAGTTGTCGGCCGCTTCCTGCAGCAACCCTTCGGCGGCGAAGATCCTGGCCAGGGAGAGGTGGGCGAGCAGCGACTGCGGGCTCGACGGCGGATCGCCTGGGTCGAGTTCCAGGGTTCGCTGCCAGCATTCCTTGGCATCGGACGTTTTCTTCTGCGCTATCAGTATATCCGCCAGCATAAGCAAGAAGGCCTGGTTGTCGGGCTCCAGCTCCGTGGCGCGCCGGAAGGCGGCTTCGGCATCGCCGTATCGCTCCTTTAGAAACAGTATCTTGCCCCGCACGCGATGGGCGTCCGCGAGCTTCTCGTCGGACCCGATTACCCGCTCGATGGTGGCCAACGCTTCGTCGGGTTTGTCCTCAGCCAGGAGGCAATCCACCAGAATGACAGACGCCCCGTAGTTGTCCGCGTTGATCTTCAACGATTGCGTTGCCGTGGCGATCGCCTTGTCCACATTGCCCTGGCGCAGGTACAACCAAGCCTGCTTGGTCAATAACAGGTCATCATTGGGATGTTCCCGCAGCGCCGCTGTGCACAATGCACTCGCGTCCGCCAGGTTCGCGCTTGACTCCAGGGAACTGATCCGCGCCGAGATGACGTCGAGAGGCAGTGCCATCCAGGCGGCGATTTCGACCGGATCGTGCTCCAGCAACGATCCTCCTCCAGGTAGCGACGCGGCGATTCCACGCTCCTTGTTGGCCGACTCCACCTGGCCGAGGTAGAAGTAGACCTGCGCTAGCAACTCGTGGGCGATGCGATTGTCCGGTTGCAGCTCGACAGCCCTTGTCAGCGACTTGAAGGCGGCTTCGTAGTCCTCGGCCAGTAGGTGGGCGTGCCCCATTCCCACGTACCCGGCGGAATCATCGGGCTTCAACTTGATGAATCGTTCGAAATGGGCTCTGGCTTTGTCCGGACGCTTGTCGTCCAGGTCGATGCGGCCCCGCCACCAGTGGATCATGGCGTAGTTGGGGTTGAGTTTTTCGGCCTCCCCGAATTCGATGTCGGCCCGTTCCGTCGATCGCCGGCTCCAAAAGATCTTTGCCATGCGATAAGGCCATTCGAAGGCCTCCGGCGCAAGTGACTTCGCGGTCTCGTAACACTCCACGGCGCGCAGCAGGTCATCCGTATCGACGGCCACGATGCGGTAGACGTGCCCGAGACGCCCGTACGCGGCGGTTGTGGGGTCGTTCAGCAGGATCTCGATGGTATCGTGGACCATTTGGGCCTGCCCGGATTGGAGGGTCGCCAGACCGGGTGGAACCGGCACGTTGGCCTCGGTACACACTTTCTCGAGGGCCTCCTGATCGATGCGTACGACCTTGGGCGACCCCGGCTCGCCGTCGACGATGTCCAGAGGCGGCAGTTTGGCGGAAGGGGTTGCCGCCGCATTCTCCTTCTCCTTACACCCAAGCCCCAGCCCGCTGAGCAGTACTGCCGTCGCGAGCACGGCGGCCAGGTGCCCACGCCTGCCCGTGCCCGGCGACGAGACGAATCGCCGCAACGATACAATCTTCCAAGTCATGCCCATGATTGGTCTCCGCCGTAAACGTACGGAACGTGGCGAGCGTATCGAGACGCACTCGAGCTACCGCGGGGTCGCCTGTCCCACGTCAGCGCATCGGGATGCAACCCGCAGGTGCTCTGCCGACGAGCTTCAGCATACTCTCTTCAAGTCCCATCCGTCCAGAGCCGTGGAACCACATCCTGTGCTACCAACCCTCGCTTTCCTCGCGATCTGCGAAGGGTGACGCTACATACTGTGGTTAGTCATCGCTGGTCTTGACGTTGATTTTCCAGGGATAGTCCATTTCGGTGAGCGTTTTGGCGAGGCTGGTGGCGGCCAGGGGGTGCGAGTTCAGCGAGGCCTCGCGCTGGCCTTCTTGGGATATGGAAATGGTGGCAACCGATCGGGTGGCCTCGATGTACAGTTCGCCGCCCTTGTCCAGGGTGTATTCCCGGTTGGCGGCGTACTTCCTGTACACCATGCGGCGGTCGGTAAGCACGATGCCGGCGGCGCCGCGCTCGTTCTTGGCAAAATCCTGGTCCGGGTAGAAACCGCGGAAAGTCTCCTCGTCGAGGGGGCTAAACCACTGCGTTATCTTGTTGCGGACGGCGAAGGGCAAACGCTGCCACTCGTTGTCGCGCTGCTGACGGCTGGCGACCAGGAGTTTCTGGTACGCGGGCGTGGCTCGCCCACCGTTGTTGCGGTAGAACTCGAGGGCGATCGTCAGATTCGCAATCCCGATCTGGCAAAACTCATCTTCGCCGTGATTCAGCGTATGCGTGGTAATCTCGCCTACGGAGCTGCAATGCTCGCAGACGAAGTACGGCATCGGCTGGTTGAACGGCTGCGGGAGCATGTCCAGCGGTTCGAGGTGCTTGAACCAGTCACTTCGATACCTGAAAAGCATGTCATCCAACCGACGCGCTGTGCGGCTCTCCATCTCACGGAGGTTGAAGGCGTCCTGGCGCGGGAGCTTTCCGGCCCAGATCAGGAGGTGGCACAGGAGATTCGCCTTCGTCAGGCAGTTCACGCAACGATGAGGGAACGACCCACGAAGGTCGGTATTGCGGAGCAATTCGATCCGGAACTCGAAATACGCCCCGACTTCGTCGATGCGCTCGAACGTGATACGCGGCTCGCTCGGGGGAGACTTCTGCGACAGGGAAGACCGGGTCGTCGTCTCCTTGGGGCGGGGCGGCGGGCTTTCCACAACCCCGGTGGCCCCGAGAACGCTATCGCTCGAGGGGTCGTCCTCGGTCACCCAACCGCAGATGGTCTCGTCGTCGATCGGACCATTCTCGGCAATGCGGAATCCCTGGCGGCACTTCTTGCACCGAGCCCGAGCCCCCAGGCGGTCCCTGGGCACTCGGTACTTCTGGCCGCAACGCGGGCAAACCACCACCGTGACGTCCGACATGCCTGAACTCTCCACCTGGAGCACAGCCGCGACCGAGGGGCCGGCGCCGAGTCGCCACGCGACCGAGTGTCCACAGCGCAGTATACAGCCTACCCTCCAACGGCGTCAACGACACCCACGCCGATACTGCTGGTAACTCGCGCCACGCGTGTGGTGAGGTTCCATCACGCCGGCGACGCTATCGGATCCTCGGTCCCGGGAAATGGTGGCGAACGCGGGAGAAGTCGCTAAGGTACGCGAAATACGAAAGGACGACAACGGATGAGCGGACAGAATCCAAGCTCGGCCGAGACGTACCGTCGTTGCTGCCGGGACCAGCCGAAGGTGCCCATCTCCGACGCGGTGTGCGCGGGGAGGCGCCGCGCGAACTATGGCCCCTGCCGCGGATGCGAATTCAACGACGACGAAGCGGGCACCGCAAGCGCTTGGCTGTCCGCGACACCCAGAAAACCGGACGAGAACCCCACGATGATCGATGAAATCTTCAAAGCCTACGACGTGCGCGCGACGTATCCGGACATGCTCAACGAGGACGTCGCCTGGAGAATCGGCAACGCCACCGCCACGTTTCTACGGGCCTGTTTGCGCGGCATGGACCGTAGCGACCCGAAAACCAACGCAATCGTCGTCGGGCGCGACATGCGCAAGAGTAGTCCGACGCTTTGCGAGGCGCTAATCGAGGGGGCACGCTCCACGGGTGCGGACGTCATTGACGTCGGAATGACGGACACGCCGCAGATTTACTTTGCGGTCAACCACCTGTCGTGCGGCGGCGGCGTGCAGACCACCGCCAGCCACAACCCGGGTCACTACAACGGATTCAAGATATCCGGGCAGAAGGGTGTGCCCGTCGGTGCGGATACCGGGCTCAACGACATCTGTGCGATCACCAAGAACATCGTCCGCCACGTAACCGGCACGCAGGGCAAGCTCACCCGGCAAGACCTGTCGGCGGAATACAAGACCTTCGTCCGCAGCTTCCTCCAGACGCCGCGCAAGCTGAAGATCGCGGTGGACGCCTCTAACGGAATGGCCGGCCGGTGGGTGCCCATCCTGTTCGGGGACATCCCCGAGGTGGAACTGGTTTGCATGAACATGGAACACGACGGCGAGTTCGTGCATGAGCCCAACCCGCTGGTCGAGGCCAACCTCAGCCAGGTGCGCGACGAGGTGCGACGGACCGGCGCGGACTTCGGCATCTGTTTCGATGGCGACGCGGATCGGCTGATGGTCGTTGACGAAGAGGCGCGGATTGTCGCTTGCGACCTGATTACCGCATTAATGGCCCCGCAGTTCCTCGACCGCCGCCCGGGCGCCGCGGTGGTCTACGACTTGCGATCGAGTCGGGTCGTGGCGGAGGAGATCAAGAAGGCCGGCGGCGTCCCTCGGCGCGAGCGCGTCGGGCATGCGTTCATGAAGAAAGCGCTGTCATCGTCCAAAGGGGTGTTCGGCGGCGAGCTGTCGGGGCATTTCTACTTCCAGGACAACTTCTACTGCGATTCAGGCATGCTGGCTTTTGTGCACCTGATCAACACGGTTACGCGCCTAGACCGGCCGTTGAGCGAACTGATCGCCCCGCTGCGCCGTTACACACAGAGCGGCGAGCGCAACTTCGAGAACCAAGACAAGGACGGAACCATCAAGAACCTGGCCGAAGTGTACAAAGACGCCAAAGTCGATTTCCTCGACGGGATCACCGTGCAGTGCGAGCGCTGGTGGTTCAACGTTCGCAAGTCCAACACCGAACCGCTGCTGCGGTTGAACCTCGAAGCCGAAACGCCGGAGTTGGCGGAGGAGAAGATGGCCGACGTCGCCCGCCACCTCGGCACCGCGGTGGACCATTGATACGGTCGCGGCTCAGTTGTTGATGTCCACTCCCTTTCGGGTGTCATGGTCCACGCTTGCGTGGCCATGTATGATGCCGCCATGTCGCCTCCGGTGGCCGCTCCCTTACCAGGCTGTCGATTTATTCGTGCATAACCATCCCCAATGTAGCGTCACCCCTTGTGGGTGACGAAAAACGCGAGTGCGCCGCCCACAAGGGGCGACGCTACAGACTAAACCGACAGGCCCTTTAGTCGTGGGGGACGCGAATCGGCCCCCCCCACCTCTGAAGAGGTGGGCCACCCAGGCCGAACCAGCCCTATCGGTTCATTTCGGACTTACGCTGCATCACTGACGGCTGAAAGCTGACGGCTGATAGCTGATAGCTGATAGCTGACAGCTGACAGCTTCTTATCCCCGCACGGTCCACCGGATCAGATCGCCGATTTTCGCCCCCTTGCCCTGCATGAGAATGCCCACGCGGAAGATGCGCCCGGCGACGAACACGCAGAACACCGTCGTCAGCAGTACGAGAACCACGCCGAGCAGTGGCTGCCACAACGGCAGGCCGGGCGCGCTCGCCAGACGCAGCATCATCAGCATGGGCGTGCACGGCGGAACCAGCGAGGCGATCACGGAGAACGTACTGGTCGGCTCGCGTACGACAATGAACCAGATGAACATCGGGAAGCAGATCACGATCCACACCGGCATGAGCATGGTTTGGGCTTCCTTCATGTCCGAGCAGGCGGCTCCGATGGCGATGAACATGGCGCCACACATGAGCACTGCCAGGGCTTGGAAAACCACGAACCAGCCGACCAGCGCACCCAGGTTTGAGGGAATGTGCTCGCCGAATCCCGCCTGCTGAGCGCCAAGCACCGCACCCCCGAGGTAGAGCGTCAGGATGGTCATGGACACGCCGACCATCCCGACGAGCTTGCCGCCCATCAACTGGAACGGGGTCACAGAGCCGAGCAGCACCTCGGCGATGCGCTGCATCTTCTCTTCCAGGACGCTGTTGATCAGCGGAGCAGCCCCGATCGTGATGACCATGAACATCAGAAACATGGTGGCCATGGGGATCAGGATGTCCGTCCCTTCGCGCTTGCGCGTGCCGCCGATCACTTCCCCGGTTTCGGTATCGACGCCGAGCGGCTTGCGGGCCTGGACCGGAACGGGGACCAAGCATTGATTGACCTTCTCCTGCGGAAGGTTGGCGGCGGCAAAGCGCTCCTTCTGAATCATGCTGTTGACGCGCGAACGAAGCCACCTGTTGAAGTCGTCGAACGTCGTGGCGTCGGAGTAGATATCGATGCCACCGACAGTTCTCATTACCGGTTTCTCCTGACCGGCGGACTTCTCCTCCTTTACCTCCCGGACATCAGCCCCAATCACCACCAGGGCAAACACCTCACCGGAGCGTACCTTGTCGCACTCCTCGGCCAACTGCAGGGTCGTCGGATCATCCGTATCCAGAGCCGACCGGCGCAAGATGTATCTCGGTAGTTGTTGCTTGCCGGTTTCGTCGTCGAATGCCTCATGCTCGTTGTGCTCGTTGGCGGCATCTTGCAGGCTGTCGAATAGGGTGCCCGAGTGGTCGAGTACGGCGATGACCCTGTCGGTCGTATCGACCTGGTCCTTCAACAGTACGTGGGCGAGGACGCCGCCGCTCATCAGCACCGGCATAGCCACCAACATGATGATGAAGGCTTTGGTCCGCACGGCGGCCTGGTACTCGCGTACGGCGATGACAATGATCTTACGCATGGTGGGGTTTCTCACTTCCGCTCCCTTACGGTCGCGGCTCGGTTCTCGCTCCCTTACGGTCGCGGTTCGAGTGCATCGGGTCCGGCGATGCGCACGAAGATGTCGTGCAGTGACGGACACGCCACCTCGAAGCGCTGTACGACGGCCCGTTCCATCAGAGCGGCCAGTATCTTCTGGGTGTCGGCACCGGTTCCCATCCGCACCTCCTTGAACGCACCGTAATCGTTCACCCGCTGCACGCCTGCGATGGTGGTCAGATCGCCCGCGTCACGGTCCAGAGACACCCGCAAGGTATCGGCGCCGTAGGTCTTCTGAATGGAGGTCAACGTGTCGTCCAGCACCTTGTGCCCTTTGAAGATCATGAAGACGTAGTCGCACATCTTCTCCGCCACGTTCATGTCATGAGTGGAGAAGATCACCGTGGTACCGTCGCGCTTCAGTTCGAGGATCGCGTCCTTGAGCACCTCGGCATTGACCGGGTCAAGCCCGGTGAACGGCTCGTCGAGGATGATCAACTCCGGCTCGGCGATCACCGCGGCGATGAACTGCACCTTCTGCGCCATTCCCTTGGACAGCGTCTCGACCTTCTTGTTTGCCCACTCGGACAGCTCCATGCGTTCGAGCCAGTCGCCGACCTTGTGCTTGAAGTCGCGTCGGCCCTTCAACTCGGCGTAGAAACGCAGGATGTCGCGGACTTTCATCTTGGTGTAGAGCCCGCGCTCCTCCGGGAGATAACCAATGCGATCGGTGGCCGCCCCATGCAGTTCCTCGCCGAAAACGCGTATGTCTCCGGAGTTGGGATACAGGATGTTCATGATCATGCGCAGGGTGGTGGTCTTGCCCGAGCCGTTGGGCCCAATGAACCCGTACACCGAGCCGTGCGGGACGGCCAGGCTCAGGTCGTCCACCGCCACCACGTCGCCGAAGCTCTTGGTCACCTTGTCGATTTCAATCGTGTTCATACGCACCCATGGTAATGATCGCCTGGGCGAGGATCAAACCGCGTCGGAGATCCACGGCCTCCCATCGGACGCATCTCCCATTGTGACCGATTTCGCCCGCACCGGTTGTCGAAAGCTGTGGTTGTTTGTGGGGAAGGGTGGGAATGATCGCGCGTCGCAGGCGAACACCGCCGTAGCCGGGCGAACCGGGGAGGCGCGTTGGACAGCCCCGCGGGGTCGCTTCAACTGCGGGCATTTTTGCGGTATAAGATCACTCGGTCCTGTCACTTTTGGGAGTACGAACATGAACATTGCGTCTGGAATCTGTCGCGTCGTGTTGCTGGTCCTACTGTTGCCGGCCGTTTCCGGCTGTCCAAAGCAGACCACGGTTTGGGTCTCGCGGCAGGACCACTTCGAGGTCGCGGTCGAGGACGCCACCGGGTTGGAGGCCAGATCCCACAACGGCGCCCAGAGCGTGCGCGGCATCGAGGATCACGGGAACAAGGTCATCGTCGAGGCGGAGGTGGAGGCCGGCGGACCCAGCCACTCCGAAGCACAGGCAGCGCTGGATGCGATCGCAGTCTCCGTCGAGCGGAAGGGTGAGCGAATCGACGTCCGCTGGGACTGGACCACGGCCAAATCGCCCGAATGGAAGAGCGGGGTCGGCTTCAGTATCAAGCTTCCACCTGCCCTCAACGTGAAACTGATCACCCATAACGGGGGCATTAGCGTCCGCGGCGTGGCTGGCAACTGCACGCTCGAAACCCACAACGGGGCGATCCTCGCCGACGCGAGCGGGGCGCGGATGAGCGCGAGCACGCACAACGGCGATCTGGATATCACGACGACCGCGACGGAGGTTTCGCTGAACACGCACAATGGCGGAGTCATCGCCCGGTTGGGAGCCGAAGGCGACGTCGGCGGACACATCACGTCCCACAACGGCGGGATTCGGGTGAAGTTGGCCGACACCGCCGCCGTCGCGCTGGACTGCAAGACCGCCAACGGGCGTATCCACTGTGACCACAACCTCGAACAGGCGGCAGTGAGCAAGACGAGCCTGAAGGGCTTCATTCGCGAGGGTCAGGAGACTCTACATCTCGAAACCGCAAACGGTTCGATCAAAATTCAGTAGGGCGTTGACTCACGCAGGGAGCCCCGCGCCGACTGGCGCGGCGCAAAACCCACCGTAGCGAGTGGAGGTGTCGGGCAGTTGCGGCGGATCGTCATCCGGCCCTGATAGGGGCGGCAGAAACACGCATCGCCGAACCATGCTTCTGTCGCCTCTTCCGGGCTGAGTTCAGAGGAGACTGGGGCTGGAACAAAGCATGGATCTCTTTGCCGAGCAGAGACGTAAGAACCGCGAACGCGTGCAGCCGCTGGCTGCCCGCATGAGGCCCCGCACCCTTGATGAGTTCGTCGGTCAGGGACATTTCGTCGGCCCGGGCAAGCTGCTGCGGCGGATGTTGCAGGCGGATCGTCTCAGCAGCGCGGTTTTCTACGGTCCCCCGGGGTCCGGTAAGACCTCGCTGGCGGAGATCATCGCCCGGATGACCCGCGCCCATTTTGAGCAGGCCAACGCCGCTGCGATCGGCGTCAAGGAGGTCCGCGAGATTCTCGCCGCTGCACGGGATCGGCTCGAAACCGGCGGTCAACGTAGCGTCCTGTTCCTGGACGAACTGCACCGCTTCAACCGCGCCCAGCAGGACACACTCCTGGCGGATGTCGAGGAGGGCGTGATTATTCTCATCGGGGCGACCACGGAGAACCCCTTCTTCGCCGTAAACTCGCCCTTGATCTCCCGCAGCCAGATCTTCCGGTTCGAGCCCATCAACCCAGAGGACATCGAGGCCTTGCTGCGACGCGCCGTAGCGGACCCGCAGCGAGGTTTCGGGAACATGCGTGTGAACCTCTCTGACGAGGCGGCCGAACGTTTGGCCACCCTCTGCGACGGGGACGCACGCCGGGCCCTGGCCGCTCTGGAGATTGCGGTCCTCTCTCAGCACGCGGATCACTCGGACGCGGTGGTCACAATCGATCCCGCGGTGGCTTGCGAATCCATCCAGCGCAAGGCCATTCAGTACGATCGTAAGGGCGACGCCCACTACGACACGGCCAGTGCGCTGATCAAATCCATCCGTGGCGGTGACCCTGACGCGGCGGTCTACTGGCTGGCCAGGATGCTCGAAGCCGGGGAGGACCCCCGCTTCATCGCCCGCCGGATCGTGATTTCCGCGGCTGAGGACATTGGCAACGCCGATCCGCAGGGCCTGGTCCTCGCGCAGGCGGCCGCCGACGCCACCAACTTCATCGGTTTGCCCGAGTGCCGGTTTCCGCTGGCCCAGGCGGTCGTGTACCTCGCGTGCGCCCCCAAGTCGAACGCATCGGCAATGGCGGTCGGAAGTGCCGCCAAGGATGTGCGCGAAGGGCGGACCCTGCCGGTTCCCATGCATCTGCGCGACGCCCACTACAAGGGCAGCGCACGGTTGGCTCACGGCGAGGGTTACGAGTATCCTCATAATCATCCCGGCGGGGTGGTGGCACAAGACTATTTGGGTGTCGATAGGGTATACTATCGGCCGACGGATCGTGGCGCCGAGGTGGACATGGCGGCGTATCTGGAACGGTTCCGTACGCTGCGCACCTCCGGCGACGCGACGAACAGGTCGGGAGAAGCCCACACATGAGCGTCAAGAGCCGTCTGCGGCAACGCTTGCGGAAGACCCTGGCGAGTATCCCCGCAGATCAGGTCAAGGCCCAATCCGCCGCTTGCTGCAAACTGCTGGTCCAGCAGCGCGAGTACACCAAGGCCGAGATCATCATGGTGTTCTTGTCCCTTCCCGCCGAGTTGGACACGACGCCGCTGGTGCTGCGGGCCTGGCAGGATCGCAAGCGCGTACTGGTGCCTCAGGTCAGTTGGGAGCAGCGACGGATGATGCCCGTGGAGATACGCTCTCTCACGCACGACCTTGTCGAGAGCATGGCGGGCATTCGCGAGCCGGTCTCCGGCGTTCCCATACCCGTGCCCATGATCGATCTGGTTATCGTGCCTGGGCTGGGCTTTGACGAACACGGGAATCGCCTCGGCAGAGGCCGTGGTTTCTACGATCGCTTCCTCGCCCATCCCGAGTTGCGGGCGGTCAAGTGCGCGGTTGCGTTCGAGGAACAGCTCTGTGCGGAGATCCCCAGCGACCCGCTGGACGTCCGTGTGGACATGCTGGTCACGAACATGAAGGCCCGCCGCATGAAACACGTCAAGAAAAAGAAGTAACCGAACCGTACCCACACCGGCCAAAGCCCGGATATCCCAACGGCGTTCCGTCCACCACTCCTGGAACATCTCACAGAATCTCACAGCCAACTTGTGATTGTTTTCTGATTCTGCGGCGAGAAAAGTCTTGAAACTGCGCCAAAGTCGGCTACCCTATCGGGTAAGGCGCGAACGAGTGGTACCCCCCCATCCGGACGATCCGCATACCGTGGAATAACGATTCCACAGGAGGCGCAGCCGTGACCAGACGCCGTAGACAGAGGCGCAATCGGCTCTATACGTTCTTCGTCGTGGCGATCTTCGCCGGCGGCGCGGGAACTTACTACCAGGTCTTCTGGAAACCGATCGGCGACGCGACCGGTCGTCAACAGGCTTCGGCGCCGCGGCTCGTGTCGGAACGCCCCGAAGACAGCGACCTTACCGGCGGGCCCTACGACCACGTTCCGGAGCGAGGCACCGCTTCGACCGCAGGCCGGAGCACACAGGCGAAGAAGCAGGATTCCACCCGCGCCCTGGCTCTGATGAAAGCCGGGCTTGCCGCGCACCAGCGCGGCGAGACCATCGATGCACGGGCCAAGCTCAGCGAGGCGCTTGCCCTGCAACTGCCCCGGGAGAGCACGGCGAAGACGCGGGCCACTCTCTGTAAACTGGCCGATGCAACCCTGTTCTCGCCGGCGATTACTCCGAGGGACCCTTTCGTCTCTACCTATGTGGTCAAGCCGGGCGACTCGCTGGCCAAAATCGCCAAGCAGTACGACGTGACCGACGACCTGCTGGTCCGCGTGAACAACATCGCGGACAAGAACCTGATTCGCGTCGGCCAGCGGCTCAAAGTCCTGCACGGGCCTTTCCATGCGGTGATCAACCTCGATACCTTCGACATGGACGTCTTCCTGCAGAAGACCTTCGTCAGGCACTTCAACGTCGGTCTGGGCGAGAACAACAGCACGCCGAGCGGTAAGTGGAGGGTTGGCACCACGCTGGTCAATCCCACGTATTACCCGCCGCGCGGTGGCGACATCATCGCCGCGGACGATCCGGAGAATCCGCTCGGGGAACGCTGGATCGGGCTGGAGGGCGTCGAAGGCGAAGCCGTCGGCCAGGAGCGCTACGGGATCCACGGGACGATCGAACCGGAGTCCATCGGTAAGAACATGTCGCTAGGTTGCATCCGCTTGTACAACGAGGACGTGGAGTTCCTGTTCGAACTGCTGGTCGAGAAGAAGTCGATCGTGGTCATCCGCTGATCGCTTCCGGCGGCACAACGCCGTATCCCTCGAGCATCCGACGGGCACGCTCGATCACCAGTGTACGCAGTTCCGGAGGATCGAGCACCATAGCCTGGTCACCATAACCCAGCACCCACCATGATATCTCTTCGATCCCGTCCACTTCGACCTCGAACAGTAACGAGTCGTCGTCCAGTCGCTCTGTCGCCTGTGTCTTGTGCCACAGGACTTCCTCGACGTTGCCGGCCACCTTCGGCGAGAACCGGACGCGCACGCGATAGCGCCGATCCCCGCGGATCATCTGCCAGGCGTTTCCGAAGTAATCCTCGAGGCTGAAACCGCGGTCCGGCGTGAACCGGCGGTCGTCCTGGCGAATTCGCTCGACACGTTCCACCTTGAACGTGCGGACCTCGCCGAACCGCTCGGCGTAGCCGATCACATACCAGCCGCGGCGAATGAACGCCAGGTGGTAGGGCCGAAGCGTCACCTCGATCCGCTCGCCGTCCTTGAACGAATCGTAGGTCATGTGCAGGCACCGGTGCTCGATGATGCACCGCTGCAGCAGGGGCAGGACATCCTTCAGATCCCCGGCGTCCGACATGGGCCACCACCGGACGTCCACGCCCTTGAGTATCTCGCCGCAATGCTCACGCACCGCCGCCGGCAGAGAACTCTCGACCTTGACCGCGGCGGCGACGGCTGACTTGTGATCAGGCAGCATCTGGTCGCTCATGGCCGTGCGCGTCAGCAGCATGAGCGCCAGCCCCTCTTCCAGTGTAAGCAGGACCGGAGGCAGAACGGCGCTGTGGTGCAGCCGATAACTGTTCGCCTTCTTGTCAAACTTGCAGGGAATGCCGGCCAGTTCCAGCAGATCGAGATCGCGGTACACCGTCCGGCGCGACACGCCGAATTCCTCCGCAAGCCCGTCCACATCAACCGGTCTGCCGGATTGAAGGAGTTGCATGGTTCTTATGATCCGGCGTATGCGTTCGGTATTCATGGTTCGAGGTTTCCAGCCACCTGTCGAAACCGGTGCTCCCGGCGGTGGGATCGGGCGGTCCGAATTGCGAACCCTACGAGGTATCCAACGGTGAATCGCCAGCCAGAGTCCGCTCCGCGGACCCTTGAACCGAGCCGCGACCATGAGGGAGCGGTTACGCCTCGGACGCTATTCCCTGCGCCTCCGCTCCCTTACAGTCGCGGCTCGGTTCCGGAAGCGCCCTCGGCAACCCGTAGTTTCACCTGTGCCGGAGCACTAGTGCTCCGTCACGCCTTAATTGACGGGTGCCACTGGCGGCTTGTCCGCCAGTGTTACGCACGCAACATCAATGAGGAAGGCACTGGTGGGCAAGCCACCAGTGGCACCCAAT
>Ga0190284_1000456_pt1 | contig 23711 bp, 11 predicted proteins | sample 48691812_MG_FD_161668 | JGI IMG/M metagenome (GOLD analysis project Ga0190284, IMG submission 161668) | Hydrothermal vent microbial mat bacterial communities from Southern Trench, Guaymas Basin, Mexico - 4869-18-1-2_MG | ecosystem: Environmental > Aquatic > Marine > Hydrothermal vents >...
GGGAGTAGGCGGATCGCACTCGATGGTCAGGCGTGTCGTGCGCACGTAGGTTATCTCCGGTCGCTCGACGTGGCTGCCGTCGAAAGTGGTCGGCAGCAGGCGCAGCAACTTGAGCCGTCCCAGTTTTCCTGTGAACACGAAGTCCAGATAACCGTCGTCCGGCTCGGCGCGGGGCGTCATCCAGAACGCACCCCCGGTGCGGCGGTTGTTGCCCACGGAGACCAGCGCGGCCGGTCCCTCATACTCCCCGTCGTCCCAGGTAAGCCGCATGTGCCAGGGCTTGTGACTGAGGATGGTCTTGAGCGCGGCCAGGACGTAGCGCGGCGTGCCTTTGACCCGCTTCATCGCCGCCTGGGTGATAGTCACCATCGGTTCCAGCCCTATCGCCGAGTTGTTGTCGAAGAAGCGGCCATTAACGCACCCTACGTCAATGAAACGCACGTACCCCGCCAGGATGACCCGGCAAGCTGTCTCGACTTTCTTCTCCAGGCCGAGCATGTCGGCGAAATCGTCGGCCGAGCCGAGCGGGATGACGCCGAATGGACCAGCCACCCCGTCGCTGGCGGCCTGCATCAGGCCGTTGACCACCTCGCTGATGCTCCCATCACCACCAGCGGAGACGATAGGCGAGAAGCCCGCCAGGGCCGCTTCCCGAGCCAGCTCGATGCCGTGACTGGGTCCCCCGGTGACCACCAACTCGTAGTCCAGGCCGATCTTCTGGCACGTCCGCTCAATTTCAGGGATGGCCAACTTGGCCTTCCAGCGGCCCGCGTACGGATTGACAATGATTTTAGCTGTATTCACGTTTTCTGCCCTCCTGGTGCCTATAATAGCGAAGTTTGCCTTTCTGCGCAAGTCCTAGCCGGTCGGGATTGCGCTTGACGAAAGCGGCAGTTTGCGCTACAATAGCGCTACCTTGCGGGCGGGCTCAGGCCCCGCCCGTTTGATTGAAAGAATTCCTGTTCCGCCGTCAGGAAAGGCGGACATTGGGGAGGTAATGAATGAATCAACGGACAGATCAGGTTGAGTTGACGGCCGAAGAGCGGACGGTGAAGGGCAAGCAGGTGAAGCAACTGCGGCGGCAAGGGTGGGTGCCGGGCGTGATGTACGGACATAGTTTCGCTCCTGTGCCCCTGCAGTTCGAGACACGGGATTTGAGACAGGTGCTCTCGCACGTTGGCGGGAGCCAACTCATCAGCATCAAGGTCAGGGGAAAAAAGCAGCCCGAGATGGCCCTCGTGCGCGAGGTGCAGCGCGATCCTATCCGGCGCACCTTGCTGCACGTGGACTTCTATCGAGTGAAGATGACCGAGCGCCTCACGGCCGAGGTGCCGTTGGAGATAGTAGGGGAATCCCCGGTGGTGGAAGAGAGGGAGGGCATCCTGCTACAAGGCATCTCCACTATCGAGGTTGAATGCCTGCCTGGCGACCTGGTGGACGCGATCGAGGTGGACCTCTCGGACCTGATCAAGGTGGATCAGGCATTGTACGTGCGCGACCTGGTCGTCCCTGCTGGCATAAATGTCCTCGCCGACCCGGACGAGATGATCGTGCGCGTGATGCCGCTGGAGGAGGAAGAGGTAATAGAAGAAGAGGAAGTGATAATGCCTGAAGCCGAAGAGGTCGAGGTCATCACGGCCGCCGAGGAGAAAGAGAGACCTGACGAAAAAGATTAACGACGGATCAAACGAGAAGCGGAGCGGAGACGGGCACACGAGCCTGTCTCCGCTGTTTTGATTTTGGCCTGTTATGCTTGACAGAGAGAGAATTACGGTATAGAATGATTTAGGATACGAGGCGGGCTGTTGTGGAGCGGTGGGAATGGAGTACAAGGACTACTACAAAATTCTGGGCGTGGACCGGAACGCCAGCGAGAAGGACATCAAGCGGGCCTACCGTAGGCTGGCCCGCCAATTTCATCCTGATGTCAATCCGGGTGACACGGGGGCTGAGGAGAAGTTCAAAAAGATCAATGAGGCCTACGAAGTCCTGAGTGACACGGAGAAGCGAGCCAAGTACGACCGGTTAGGTGCCAGTTGGCAGCAATGGCAGCGTATGGGCCGCGACCCGGGCCAGTTTGACTGGTCCCAGTGGTTCGCCGATGCACCGGGAGGGGTACGCGTTGATTGGAGTGACGGCCTGGGCGACCTCTTTGGCGGCGCAGGTGCGGATATATTTTCAGACTTCTTCCGCACCATCTTTGGCGGGATGACCAACGCAGGGCGTGCTCGCACCGCTGAGCACCCCTTTCGCCATACAACCAGCCGGCGCACCCTGCGTGGACAGGATGTGGAAGCCGCGGTCGAGATCACACTGGAAGAGGCACTCCACGGCACCACCCGCGTGTTGGAACGGGATGGGCGCCGGATTCGGGCAAAGATCCCACCGGGCGCACGGAGTGGATCAAAGGTGCGGATCGCCAACCAGGGTAGCTCCGGTTACGGGGAGGGCCCGCCTGGCGACCTTTACTTGAACATCACAGTCAAACCACACCCGGCCTTCAGGCGCGAGGGAGACGACCTGCGCTGCAACGTTGACGTGGACCTGTACACCGCCGTGCTGGGTGGTCAGGTACGGATCTCGACATTAAACGGCGACGTATCATTGAGGATCCCCGCTGGCACCAACGGTGGTAAGACTTTCCGTCTGCGGGGCAAGGGGATGCCCAACCCACGCAATCCGAAGCAGCGTGGTGATCTACTGGCTACAGTCCAGCTCCAGGTCCCCCAAAGGCTGAGTGCCCACGAGCGGGAACTGTTCGAGGAGCTGGCCCGCCTCCGAGAGTCGGCTTAAGACGCAGCTTCGCCAGATAGATAGGGGGTAGAATGACCTCACACAAACTAATCGTGCTCATATTGCCCTTAGTATTGGGCATGCTGGCCTGTACCTGCAATAGCCAGGAGCTCCTCTTTGTGCCCACTCCGACTGCACCATCAACTCCTGTAATTGCGCCGTCAACTCCTGTACCCGTACTCATCGCTACACCCACCCCCCTATCAGAGGAGGCCATCGCTGAGATGGACGCGGCGGACGCCCTACTGATCAACCTCTACCAACGGGCCAATCCGGCTGTGGTCTACATCGAAGTGCTGGTGAGACACGAAGAAACACTTATGCCACTCGGCACCGGTTCCGGCCTTGTGATAGATACAGAAGGACACATCGTCACCAATAACCACGTCATCGAGGAGGCCGAGGCCGTCTGGGTCACCTTCTCCGACGGCAGTGTGACCGATGCCCAGATCGTGGGCCGAGACCCTTACTCCGACCTGGCGGTGATCGAGGTGGATGTACCGCCCGAGCGTCTGGTGCCACTGGAACTGGGCGACTCGAGCACACTCCAGGTGGGACAGCGGGTCATCGCCATCGGCAACCCCTTCGGTCTGGAGGGGACGATGACCGTCGGGGTCATCAGTGCACTGGGGCGCACGCTGCCGACCCAGGTGATCGAGAGCGCTGGTTTCCGCAACCCGGAGATCATCCAGACCGACACAGCCATCAACCCGGGCAACTCCGGCGGACCGCTACTGGACACTCGCGGGCGGGTGATCGGCGTCAACACGGCCATCCGCTCGGCGACAGGCACCAACTCCGGTATTGGTTTCGCCGTGCCGGTCAACACCGTCAAGCACATTGTGCCCCACCTGATCGAGAAGGGGATCTACCACTATCCTTACCTGGGCATAGAATCTAAAAGCCGCCCTACCGTGGCAGAACTAGCGGGCCCATTGGGATTACCGGTGACTCGCGGGGTGCTCATCTTCGAGGTCAAGCCTGGGACCGCTGCGGCCCGGGCCAATCTGCGGGGTGGCGACCGTGAGGTCGAGGTCATGGGAATAACGGTCAGGTCTGGTGGTGACATTATCACCGCCATTGACGGATACGAACTGCGCAACTTTGATGATCTGATCGCCTATCTGGTGCGTGAGACTGAGGTAGGGCAGCAGGTCGTGTTGACTGTGATCCGGGATAGGGAGGAGTTGGAGATTCCGGTGACGCTGGGGGAGAGACCGTAGTCAATGACCAATGACAAATGGACAAACTTCAGGGAGCAAGAAAGGAAACTGCTAGCCGGATGGCCGCTAACAGCTATCAGCTAACCGCCAATAATAACAGCTAAAGAAAGGGGTAAAAGCGATGTTTAAACAAGATGACTTGCGCGAACTGGCAGCGTATCAGGCTGAGACGCCGGTATTGAGCGTCTACCTGAACGTGGATCCGACGGAACACACGACGGATGAGTATAAACTGGCACTGCGGCAAATGCTGAAGGGAGCGGAAGAGCTTGCCGCACCCGAAGATATGGCAGCCGTAGAGCGGTTTTTCGACCACGAGTACGATTGGTCGGGTCGAGGAGTGGTCATCTTCTCCAGCGCCAAAGAGGAATTCTGGCACACGTATGCTCTGGCCGTCCCCGTTGCTTCGGGGGTGACGGTGGCCCGCAAACCTTACATCTGGCCACTGGCGGCGCTGGTTGACGCCTACGGCAGTTACGCGGTGGCACTGGCGGACCGGCAGGGGATGCGGCTGCTACTTTTTGAAATGGGTGAGTTGCAGATCAGTGATGAACATGTAGGAGAGGGGGTACGCAAGTTAAAGAAGGGGCGCGGCTCATCGGGCGGGCCGGGACGACGAGGGGGGGCCCCCATATCGAGCCGGCGCGAGGAGGAAGTGGCGCAGCGTAACATCCGCAGGGCGATCAAGGAGACGAAACGATTCTGCCGCAAGCACAAGCCACAGCGCATCATCCTCGCTGGCGCTGAGCCGACGGTGGCCCAGTTCCGCGAGAGGTTGCCCAAGTCGTTACAGAAGAAGGTGATCGGCTCGTTCAGCGCCAATATGAACGCATCGGAGTCGGAGATACGCAAGCGCTCGCTGGAAATCTTACAGCAGGTAGAGAAGGAACGAAAGGCAGCCCTGGTGGATGCGGTGTTCACAGCGGCGGCGAAGGGGCGTGGCGGCGTCATCCGCCTGGCCGACACACTCGGTGCAGCCCACGAGGGCCGCATCCAGATGCTAGTGATTGCCCGCGACCACCACCAGCCGGGTTATCAGTGCCGCAACTGTGCCTACATCACCGACCAGCCTTTAGAAGTGTGCCCCTTCTGCGGCGGTGAGTTCGCGGAGATTCCCGATGCGGCCGAGGCATTGGTGACGAAGGTGATCGAAGACGGCGGCAAGGTGGAGGTGGTGGACGATCATCCCAAGATCGCGGAGTTCGGCGTGGGAGCGATATTGAGGTATTAGGACGCGGATCCCAGAACGATAACGGATCGGGGGCCGCAGTAGCGGCCCCCGATCTTTATCTAGCGAGCCAGTGGGGCCAACCGCCGCAATAAGTTGCGACATCCAGATACATAAAGTGTCCGGTAGTGAGTACCAATGTTATGATGATGCGTCACGCAAGACGATGGGCAGGTAGACCCGCTCCGGCTCGGCGGCAAAGTAGAGACCCTTGTTGCTGCTGGCGCTGACGTTCCCAGCGCCGTCTACAACCTGCACCAAATAGTTGAACTCGTCGAGCGAACTTGTGACCGTGCGCTCCCATAAGTCGGCGTCCGAGTCGTAGACCAGTCCGGCGCTCGTCCAGTGACCGAGTCCATCTTCGTAGGTGAGCCACACGTGAGCGACGCCCGATTCATCGTCGCTGGCTTCGATCGAAAAGGCCGCTGTGCCACCTAAACATTTGCTGTCCACCGACCAGATGGACGGCGGCACGTAGTCCGTGCTGTCGGCATAGTAGACGCGCAGAGTGAGGCTGGTGTAGAGCCGTTCGGTCTGGCTTCCAGAATAGAACTGCGCGGGGACGATGACCAGATTGTCCCGGTCTCCCAGGCGGTTAACGGCGGCGATGTTCGTCGGGTACCATCCGTCGTACGCAAAATCCGGCTCGCTCTTGGATGTATCGGTGACGAGGGTGGCGATCACCGGATCAAGAGTTGTTGTGTAAAACTCCGCGCTCACTACGACGACTCCACGAGCAGGCAAGCCCGGTTCGGTGACGTCGGTGATTACCAGAGGCTGGATAGGCCGCCCGGCACCGGCTTGAGTGTCTCCGCAGCCCTGGACGGTGTAATAGATGCCCCAGTTGGGTACGTCGTGTGATTCAAAGGCGAACGAGAAGACCAGGTCTTCATACGATTCACCGGCCGAGGCGGTGCTATGCCTGACCACGTTCATTCCCGTAGGACCAGCGCCGCTGCCACCACCTCCAACGGGAACTGTGACGGGCACGGTGACCTGGTACATGGGCAGGCCATACAGGGTGGCCTCGATCATCACCTTCTCGTCGTAGCGGCTGAACCCGCCGCTGGGTGCGCTGCCAGCGTACCGCTGCTTGGCTTTCACCAGTGCCTCTCCCACCGGCATGTTTTCCTGGCTGCCCAACTCTTGGGCAAAGTAGAACAGTAACTGCTCCGAGTAGGCAATCTCGGTGGTGTCGCCCAGTCCGTAGCCGGTGTTGCCGACGAAACCGCCCGCCTGTTCCCAGGCAAACGCCTGGGCGAAGTCCAGGGCGGACGTAGCGTTTGCACTGTGCGCGTCGTGGACGTTATAACCGGCGTGGCAGCCCACCGACCAGACCACGGTGCTGATCGGCGAGGTGAGGGCGCCACTGATGTCGCTGCTGTAAAAAAGATCACTGGTCGTGTCGGCGGGTATCGCGTTCCAGTGTTCAAAGTGCGCGCTGATCGAGGCCAGGTCTCGTTGCGAAGCGCTGCTCTCTGTCCAGATGTCCTTCAGATTTTGGGCATCCCAGTTTTCACTGATTAACGTGCTGTTCACACTCAAGTTCTGGTTTTCCATCAGGTCGCGAGTCGCCTCGGCACTATCGGTTAAGAAGTCATAGCCGGTGACCAGCGCCGTCTGGGGATCAAAGCCGCCCCTTCCCGACGTGCGGTAGTGTTGGATGACACGCACGATCTCCTCCGGCGTCTCCACCAATCGTCCCACGGCCAGGTCGGGGACGTAGAGACCGTGCCCGTGCCAATATTTGGGGTTCAGGTCGCCGTAAAAGTTGTCGGTGAGGAGGAAGCCCCAGCCCAGCGCGGCCCAGGTTGTGTTTCCGCTTTGCAGGTTGGCTGAGAGCAAGTATTCGCGTTCGTTGGCCAGCGTGGAGGTGTCAGGGACGCGATAGAAGGGGATCATGCCATCATCGCCGACGATGACGATGTATTTGATGTTAGGGTAGCCGGACAGCGCGCTTTGGACCACAACATGTTGATAGATGGCTTCCGCCACGCCGTTGGCCGCGTAGGGGTTGCAGGCATCCGTATCCCATGGCCCGTACTGGTCGCCAACGTCTTCGTCATTGTCCACGGGATAGATCACGCCGTTGACTGTAGGCTCATCGGCCAGCAGGCGCAACTGGGTAGAAATTGCTCCCGTGCGCGTGACGCCATAAGTGTAATCCAAACGTCGCTTGTTGACCAGGATCAGCGTATGGATGTCGGTGACCGGCAAGGTTGAGTGCGTGTAGGTCTGCATTGGCTCATCCCCGGTGTAATCAAAACTCGCCGAGCATTCCGGGAATTCGCCAAAGGAGTATGCCTCGGCCCGCAGACGGTAGAACCTGTAGGGGTCATAACTATTGTCGTGGCCTACGACCAGGATATAGTACCAGCCTGGTTTGAGGGCCAGGGTGACCGCTGTTTCGTCTGCCTGGCCTGGATTGGCTGAGACTGCACTCATCCTGCCAACTGCGCTCATCCGACCGACCGCACTCATCCGGCCGACCGCGCTCATCCTGCCGACCGCGCTCATCCTGCCAACTGCGCTCATCCGACCGGCAGCGTCAATGTCCGAATCGTCCTGTACGTCGCCCACCAGGTCTGAACCGCTCAACTCGGGATCCTCGTTCATATCGTAAAAGACCGCCACGTCGTAGTCGGCGGGCAGTTGCGACAAGGTGACGGTCAGGATAGAGGGAGCGGAGATGTGCACCATGAACCAGTCCACGTCTTCAGGGGAGCCGATTTTGGCATAGTAATCTCTGTCCAATTGTATGTCGGCGGCCATCATAGCGCCGTCGTTTGGCTCGTAAGCGTCGTGGCCCTGGCGTGGAAGTTTATCCTCCTCTGTTACAATGACGGCGAAAGGCGACGTGGATACGACACGGGCTGAACCAAAAAACGACGCCCCCAGTTCAGCACCCATCATCTTCTGATGAGAAACGTGGGTTGTGTGTGGCGGCATAATGACAGTTTGGGTATAGATTGCTGTCCCCGCCAGGTCGTAATAGTTGATGGTCGTGGTGATCACCGTGGCATACACATTCTGGAGGATGATATTCGTGTTTTGGAGCTTGGAGTGGACGATACGGGGAAGCACAGCCCAGGAATCAGGCAGCACGGCCTGGTGGGACAAGAGCAAATCGTCCGTTTCGTTGTAGTGATAGACAGTACCGTCCATCATCACCTCGTAGGATCCGGCGGTCGCCGAACGGACTTGCCCATCGGGCAAGCTGATGAACGGCAATGGCCCAGCTATGCTTCTTTCTGTCAAGTACTCGCTTTCAGTGATTACGTCGGTGGAGTCGTAGTAGGAAAAGTCTACTATGCCACTGCTATAAGGATATATCCAAAACTCGCTCTCCCAACCATAATATGCCTTGTAAACCACAGGCATAGCCAAGAGCAGACCGCTGTCCTGTTGGTGCAGGTAAGCAGCTCCACGCCCATCTGTTTCGTCTATGTCCAGGACCGCCACGACGATCGGCCCCTCGGGTATGATCTCGGCCTGACCAAGGAAATCGGCTGGAAGGGCGCTTTCTTCGCCCAGGTCGTAGAGATAGCTTCCCAATGAGGGGATGATAATAGACCGGCTGGCCATCTCTACTGGTACCGCCCGGTCTTGGATGGATATGGTGACGCTGACCGGGAAATTGGGATCTGCGTTCATGATCGCCAGAGTGGTCGTCATGTCCGCCACATCAGTGGTGAACGGTCCTTTGCGCACGATGGGGATGTGGTGTGAGTCAGAGGAAACGGAATAGGTGGCCAGGCCACTGTAGCTCATCAACCCATCCCCCTCCTGATCGGGGTTGACAATCCTGACGGTAGCGGCAACACTCTCATACGCTGAGTCACTGACCGAGATGAATGCCGAGCCGACGAAGTCCTCCGGCAGGGCGGACATCGTCTTTTGAACATAAATGTGGCTTCCACGTTTTGGGATCGTGTCGGTCAGTGTATGCACAAGTGCACCACTCGTCAGGTCGTAAAAGGTGATTGTAATGTTCACCGAGGATGCGAAAGAATTGTCGCCCGTGACGTGGATAATCGTGGACCAACCCTGGTAACTGCGGGCGACAAAGGGCAAGTAGACCTCAGGCCCATAACTGTCCCCCACGTAGGTTGATCCGAAGGTCAGATAGTCGTCCCCCTGTGGTGACACCTGGGACTGAACATCCTGCAGATGTATGCCCTGCAGATGCATACCATCCCGGTACAGGGGAGGTTCCCCCATCGCAGGCCTGGCCCAGGTCACGTCAACGGCAGTTGGAGCAGGGACAAAGATACCCATCGCCCAGGCTGTTGCTACGAACAGACCCATCGCTAAGGCGAGGGTCAGCAAGAATAAAATTGACCTTTTAACGTTCACGATACACCTCCTTTGGTTCCCTTCACTGATTCTAACACCTGATCTACCTCCGCCAGATCCAGGCTGGCGTCCAGTTCTTCAAAAATGGCTTTGGCTTGCAGCAGTGAGGCCCATGCCTCGTCAGATTGCCCTTGCCTGCGCTGCAGCAGGCCCATTTGAAGCGTGGCTCGACCGGCCTCATAACGGTTGTTGAGTTCGCAGGCCATGCCCAGGCTTTGGGACAGGTATGCTCCGGCGTGTTCCAGGTCGCCCTTCTCACGATAGATCGCGCCCAGCACGCGGCGCGTCGCGCATTCATCCGCTTTGAGCCCTTGATTCATAGCATATTTCAACGAACGTTCGGCAAAAGCCAGCGCCTCATCAAGCTTTCCCTGGCACAAGGCGACTTCTGCCCGGTAGCGCGAAGTCTCGGCAGCAAAGTCCTCAGATGGAATCTGGGCGAAGAGAATCTCGCTCTGATCCAGGTGGCTGGTCGCTTGCTCCAGGTCGCCCAGGCGCAAGTAGACCGCCCCCAGGTTGTTGTGGGTCAGTCCCTTGCCGTAGGTGGCACCCAACTCGTCCCATACCTGAAGGCTGCGCTGGTAGAACGCGAGGGCCTGCTCCAATTGGCCCATGATCCGGTAGATCTCACCGATGTTGATCGCCAGCACCCCCTGTCCGTAAGCGTCCCCTACTCGTTCCTTGATCGTCAGGCTTTTGAGATAATGTTCCATAGCCGCCTGCCAATGACTCTGTTCAAAGTAGGCGTTCGCCAGTGTGATGTGTGCCTGCCCTTGCCCGATGACATTTTCCAGGCTTTGGTATACCTCCAGGCTGCGCTGCGCGAATTGCACCGCCCGGTCGTTGTCACCCAGGCGACGGTAGATCTCGCCCATCAGGTGGGCGGCGTGGGCCGTCTCTCGTGCGCCTTCTTCGCCCTCGACCTCCGACGCGACCTGGATCGCGCGCTCGCACCACTGGACCGCTTCCTGATTGTTACCCTGCCGGTGATAGACCGCCGCGCGCACTGTGTAAAGACGGGCTGCCTCCAGATCATACATGCCTTTGCCCAGCGCGTCCAGCCCCCTGTCCAGCCATTTTTGCGCAGTAGCGTACTCGCTTTTACACTCGTAGACGTGGGCCGTGCGCTGGCACAGGGCGACGCGGCAACGCTGCACATCAGGCGAGGGAGCCATCTCGTCCAGGAGGGCGTGGGCCTGGGCATAGCTTTCCAGCGATTCGTCGTAGCGACCGGCGAGTTCAAAAGTGTCTCCTAATCCCTCGTAGGCGATCAACTGCTCGCTCAGGCTGTCGGGCAAGTGTTGAGCGACTTCCAGTGCCTTGTGATAACGGTGAATGGCATCCTCGTTGGCGTAGACGGCCTGCGCACGACGGCCCGCTTTGAGATGGTATTTCAAAGCCCGAGGCCAGTCCTCGGCCAGCATGTAATGCTCGGCCAGCACCTCCACGTGTTCGTCCACGTGCGCGCTCTGCGCTTCGATAGACCGGGCAATCTTATGGTGAAGATCGCGCCGTTCGGCGTAGAGCAGGCTTTCGTATGCCACCTCGCGGGTCATGACGTGTCGGAACAGGTAGGCGACCTGGGCGCGATCCAGGATCTCTTTTTGGCACAGGTCCAGAAGGCGGGTCTCCATTTCTTTCTCGTCGGCGCGATAAGGATAGATAGATTGGAGAAGCCACTGCTGGAACGCGCGCCCAATCACAGAGGCAACCTTGAGCATGTTACGGCCCTGCTCGTCCAGGCGATCCAGGCGGCTGAGGATCACCCGGCTGACAGTGTCGGGCACCTGGACCCGGTCCAGGTCAGCTCGAGCGCGATAGACGCCGCTTTCTGCGTCGTAGCTCAAGTAATTCTCGATCAAGGCGTGGGCCATCTCGACGATGAACAGCGGGTTGCCCTGTGCGTTCTTGAGAATCAACTCCTTGAGGCGCTGAGGCATCTCCGGCGCGGTGGGCAATTGGCTGTCCAGCAAGGCCAGACTGCCCGCCTCCGACAAGGCTTCCAGACCGACCGAGGTGTAGTTGGGTTGTTGAGCCGCTGCCAGGTTGAGCGATTCTTCAGGGCGGTATGCGATGCAGATCAGCAAAGGAGAAGACTTGACGTGCGTGGTGAGATGGCTCAGCAGGGTAAGAGAGGCCTCATCCATCCACTGGATGTCGTCCACGACCAGCAGCGTGGGATGAAAGCCGGACTCCGACGTGACCAGGCTGCTGACGATGCGTTGCAGGTTTTGCTGGCGCAACTTGGGATCCAACGACCTGAGCAGGTCGCTCTCCGGCATGGGCACGCCCAGCAGGTGAGCGAAGAGCGCAGCCCAATCAATCCACTCTGGGCTGGCGGTCGCCAGGCGGCTTGTGATTTTCTCGCGTCGCTCCTGGTCGGAGTCATCTTCGCGCAGCCCGAATAACTCGCGCAAGATGGTGATCCAGGGGGCGTAAGGGGTGTGTCGTCCGTAGGAGAGGCAACCGGCAAAAAGAGCGGCTCCGCCCTGCCCGTTCCAACGATCTATCAGCTCCTCAATGACGCGCGACTTGCCCATGCCCATCTCGCCATGGATGCCGAGCACCTGACAATCACCGCTGGCTGCCTGCTGGGCCACGCGCCACACAGTCTGCCACTCCTCGTCTCGCCCAACGAGTGGCGAGCGGCGAGCCGGCCCGCCCACTTCACGACGTTCGACGATGCCGCGCAGCTCGTAGTTGGGCACCGGCAGGCTTTTGCCCTTGACCCTGACAGGGTCCTTCTCGTCCAGTCGAAACCGCTCGCCGACCTGCGTGGCCGTGCTCTGGCTGATGAGCACCTGGCCTTCCTGAGCCACGGACATGAGCCGGGCGGTGAGGTTGACCTCGTCGCCCATCACCGAGTACTCGTGTCGCGCATCTGAGCCGATGTTTCCGGCAAAGACACGCCCTGTGTTGATGCCAATCCGTTGCCTGAGGGCAAAAATGCCAGCCGACGTCTCCAGTTCGTTAAAGGCCGGCATAGCGGCCTGCATCTCCCACGCGGCGCGAACGGCCCGTTCGGGATCATCCACGTGGGCGCGGGGCGCGCCGAAAAGGGCCATGATGCGGTGCCCTACGACGTAACTATCTACTTTGTCAATCACACCCTCGTAACGATGGATGATCTCCTGCATTCTGGAAAAGTGGGCATTGAGGATGGCTGTGATCTCGGCGACTTTCTCTGGCCCCAACTGGCGAATGATCTCTTCGATACCGTAAAAGTTGGCAAAGATGACAGTCACCGGGCGAAACTCGCCTCTCTCGCGGCTGGCCATGCGCGCGGGGTCGAAACGCAACAGATCGAGCAGGCCAGGCGGAAGAAAGGGCACCAACGCGTCCAGGCAGGCTACAGTTTGTTTGATGTGCGACACTGTGCGTAATACGTGATGCGTGACACGTGATTTGGGCATCGCCTCCAGGGTAGGAGAGTGGCTGCCGGGCGTTTCGCTTCCCACGACGTGTGTGATCAGATAACATCCATTTCGTTTTTCCCCGACGCGCACCTGCGATTTGACAGCCTGATAGGTGGCTTCGTCTATGAATATTTCGCCCCCCGCGGCCTGGTCTTCGGCGTGGGCCATTTGAGCCAGCGCCTCGCCCATCGCCGTGTATTCCATTTTCTCTGGGGTGCCCAGGTTGGCTGTGAACAGCAGGCCCGACCCCAACCCCACGGTCATTTTCAGGCTGAAGGTCTCGCCAAACGCCTCGACCTGGCTAAAACGGGCGATAGCTTGCTGCATTTGCGCCCCGGCCCGGCAGGCGTTGATCGCGTGGTCATGGTCGAAAAAAGCGACCAGCAGGGCATCGCCGCCGAACTTGAGCAGGTCGCCTCCCTGGCGAGCTGTGATGTCCAGCATGGTGGTAAAGTAATCGCCGACGATGTTGGTGATTTTTTCCGCGCCTTCTTCGCCCTGTCTGGAGAGCCGTTCCGACATGGCGGTAAAGCCGGAGATGTCGGCGAGCATGATCGTCGCCTCGCGGAACCGCCCACTGACCTGGCCTGGTTGGGGGTCGCGCAGTTGCTCGTTGACCAGGTAACAAGGCAGGTAGGTTGATACCGCGTGCAGGAGCGCGTCCAGGTGAGCGTCGCAGGGGCGGGCCGTCGCCAGACCGGGTTGGTGAAGCAGAGGAGAAAGCAACCGGTCCGGCAGGTAACGTCGCAGGTGACTGCTGAGCACATCGAGTGCTGCAAGTTGAGATGTTATGGGTTGAGAACAGGTATCTGTGTACATTGAGCACCCTCGACGAGCGTTGCGGTCGCCCTGATCACCGACTGAAAATAATACACCTATTCTATCATACCATAAAATACGGGTTTTGTGGGTAAAGCATGTGTTACAATTTGCTAAACGAATGGTTGCATATTTCCGAGCATCCGTGCCATCTGCTCACACAACTGGGGGCAGGAACCAAATCGTGAGGAAGGATTGACTGAATGTTCGACCGACTTCGGCTTCCATTCAAACCGGAGAAGTGCGGAAAACATAACCTATGTAAATTATACACCGGAGTTGTCACAGGGCAAACCGTTGTCCTTGCCGGGTTTTCGAAGCGGTATGAGTCTCAAACTTCCACCTTTCTTACACAAATCCAATGCTGCGCTACTGTTTCTCTAATGGGAAAGCGGTACAATCTCAGTGAGGGTGAAGGCAAACTATAATACGTAATGCGTAATTGCGTTTCACCTCTGACCCGGTCGGAGACCGACCAGGGTATTTTTCTATGGGAGTGACAACTGTGGATCTAAACAAATTCACGCAGAAGGCGCAAGAGGCGATTATGGGCGCTCAATCGCTGGCGGGCGAGCACAGCCACGGACAGATCGAGCCGGAGCATTTGCTGCTGGCGCTCCTGCACCAGTCCGACGGCATTGTGCCTCAGATCATCCAGAAATTGGAGGCCAACCCAGGCGAGATGGCGCTGGCACTGGAGCGAGAACTGGGACGGAAACCCAAAGTCTATGGGGCGACGACGCAGGTGGGACTCTCGCGTGAACTGGCACGCGTGTTGAAAGAGGCGGAGAAGGTTACCAAACGTATGCACGACGACTACACCAGCACCGAGCACCTGCTGCTGGCGCTCGCCGGTGTCCACGGCGGGGAACCGTCCCGCCTCCTGGCCGGGCATGGCATCACCGAGGACGCCATCCTGCGGGCGCTGACCGGTATCCGTGGCAGCCAGCAGGTCACCAGCCAGCACCCCGAGGCGACCTACCAGGCGCTCGAAAAGTACGGGCGCGACCTGACCGCGCTGGCCCGGCAGGGGAAACTGGACCCGGTCATCGGGCGGGACGAGGAGATCCGGCGCGTGATGCAGATTCTGAGCCGCCGCACCAAAAATAACCCGGTTCTGGTAGGTGACGCTGGCGTGGGCAAGACCGCCATCGCCGAGGGGCTGGCCCAGCGCATCGTGCGCGGCGACGTGCCCGAGGGATTGAAGAACAGGCGTATCGTCACGCTCGATATGGGCGCACTGATCGCCGGTGCCAAGTTCCGTGGCGAGTTCGAGGAGCGGCTGAAGGCGGTGCTCAAGGAGGTGGCCGACGCGGCCGGCGAGGTCATCCTGTTCATTGACGAGTTGCACACCGTCGTCGGGGCGGGTGCGGCCGAGGGGGCAATGGACGCCAGTAACATGCTCAAGCCGATGCTAGCGCGGGGGGAACTGCACGCCATTGGGGCAACCACGCTGGACGAGTACCGCAAGTACATCGAGAAAGACGCCGCGTTGGAACGGCGATTTCAGCCGGTCTACGTGGACGAGCCGTCGGTGGAGGACACGATCAGCATCCTGCGCGGCCTCAAGGAGCGGTACGAGGTACACCACGGCGTGCGCATCCAAGACGCGGCCTGCGTCGCGGCCTCCACGCTCAGCCAGCGCTACATCGCCGACCGGCACCTGCCGGACAAGGCGATTGACCTGATTGACGAGGCGGCCTCCCGGCTGCGGATGGAGATTGACTCGAAGCCGGCCGAACTGGACGAGGTGGACCGGCGCATTATGCAACTAGAGATCGAGCGGGAGGCGCTCAAAAAGGAGAAAGACAAGGCCAGCAAGGAACGATTGAAGAAACTGGAGCAGGAGCTGGCCGACCTGCAGGAGCAGAGCGGGGCGCTGCGCACCCGCTGGGAGCAGGAGAAGGCGGCCATCCAGGCCATCCGCGATACAAAGAAGCGCAGCGAGCAGGTGCGTCACCAGATCGAGGAGGCCCAGCGGGCGATGGATTACGCCAAGGCCTCAGAGTTGCAGTATGGCACGCTCGTCAAACTGGAGGAGCGACAGCAAGAGCAGGAGGAGCGGCTGCGCCAGTTGCAGGGAGATCGAGCCTTGCTCAAGGAAGAGGTTGGCTCCGAGGACGTGGCCGTAGTCGTGGCGGAGTGGACCGGCATCCCCGTCTCCAAACTGATGGAAGGGGAGACGGAGAAGCTACTGCGCATGGAGGAGGCACTCCATCAGCGTGTGATCGGGCAGGACGAAGCAGTGAGCGCCGTCTCCAACGCCGTCCGCCGCGCTCGCGCTGGCTTGCAGGATCCTAACCGGCCCATCGGCACCTTCATCTTCCTGGGGCCGACGGGGGTGGGCAAGACGGAGTTGGGCCGGGCGCTGGCGGAGTTCCTCTTCGACACCGAGGAGGCGATGGTGCGCATTGATATGAGCGAGTACCAGGAACGGCACACCGTCTCCCGGCTCATTGGCGCGCCGCCTGGCTACGTGGGCTACGATGAGGGCGGCCAACTGACCGAGGCGATCCGGCGGCGGCCCTACAGCGTGGTGCTATTCGACGAGATCGAGAAAGCCCACACTGAGGTCTTCAACATGCTGCTCCAGTTGCTCGACGAGGGGCGGCTGACCGATGGTCATGGGCGCACGGTGGACTTTACCAACACAATCGTCATCATGACGAGCAACACCGGCAGCCGCTGGATCAAAGAACTGGGGGCTGAGGCAGCACAGGAGCGGGTGATGGAAGAACTGGACCGCACCTTCCGACCTGAGTTCCTGAATCGCATTGACGAGGTCATCCTTTTCCGCAGCCTGACGAAGGAAGACCTGGTGCGTATCGTGGACATCCAGATACGCCACCTGCGCGACCTGCTGGGCGAGCGTCACATCAGGCTGGAATTGGCCGACGCGGCCCGGCAGCACCTGGCCGACGCTGGCTACGACCCGGTCTACGGTGCGCGACCGCTCAAGCGGGTCATCCAGCGGGAGGTGCAGGATCCGTTGGCGTTGGCGCTGCTGGGGGGCGAGTTCGCCGAGGGGGACACTGTGCGCGTGGACGCCCGTGACGGGCAGGTGGTGTTCGAGAAGGAGACTTCAATACCCTGAGCACGGATTGCAGTGGGGCGACTTATGCTCAGACCGGTCCGTGACCTTGCGCCGATGGTGCGCCGGGTTATGGGCCGGCCTGCGCGTATGGGCAATCACCAGCACCACTCCCTTTGTCTGGTAAGGCAATGTGCGGTATAATCTATACAGGTACACACGCTTCAAGTCTTACGTTTCACGCATCACGTTTCACGCTAAGACTGTGTGGTTGAAGGGAGATTGTCAGACCATGATGAGATTGGACCGTTTCACCGAGCGCGCACAAGACTCGGCCCAACGGGCGGTCGAGATTATGACGCGCTATGGACACACCCAGATTGACGCCGAGCACCTCCTGCTGGCGCTGCTGGAACAGCCGGAGGGCGTGATTCCCCAGATTCTAAAACGGTTGGGAGTGGACGTTGACCAGGTACAGCAACGTCTCGACGACGTGCTGAGAGCCAGCCCCAAGGCCGGCATCTACGGTGGCGGCGGCGTGGGTCAGGTCTTTATCACCCCACGTGTCAAGCGCGTGCTCGACTTGGCCAACGACGAGGCGAATCGGCTCAAGGACGATTACATCTCGACAGAGCACCTCTTCCTGGCCATCGCCAACGAGCGTAATACGCCCGTGGCCCGCATCCTGCGTGAAAGCGGCGTGACTAAAGACCGCATCTATGAGGCCGTCAAAGACGTTCGTGGTGGACAGCGCGTGACCGACCGCAAGGCAGAGGCACGCTACCGTATCCTGGAGAAGTTCAGCCGCGACCTGACGCAGATGGCACGCGCGGGCAAACTGGACCCGGTCATCGGGCGGGACGACGAGATACTGCGCGTGATTCAGATTCTCAGCCGCCGCACGAAGAACAACCCCGTGCTCATCGGCGAGGCGGGGGTGGGCAAGACCGCCATCGTCGAGGGGCTGGCCCAGAAGATCGCCAGTGACGACGTGCCGGAGATCCTCAAAGGGAAACGGGTAGCCCAACTCGACCTGGCCTCGATGGTCGCCGGATCTCGCTTCCGGGGGGAGTTCGAGGAGCGGTTGAAGGGAGCCATCGAGGAGATTCAACGTTCCGAGGGGGAAATCATCCTCTTCATTGACGAACTACATAACGTCGTCGGCGCGGGTTCCGGCATGGGGGCGCTCGACGCCTCCAATATGATGAAACCAGCCCTGGCCCGGGGCGAGTTGCAGTGCGTTGGCGCGACGACGCTAGACGAGTACCGCCAGTACATCGAGCGAGACGGCGCGCTGGAGCGACGTTTTGCCCCTGTCTTCGTCGAGGAACCGACGGTCGAGGAGACCATCGAAATGCTGCACGGGTTGCGCGACCGCTACGAGGCCCATCACAAGGTGAGCATCTCCGACGAAGCTATTGTGGCGGCGGCGCGTCTCTCACATCGTTACGTCACGGATCGGCACTTGCCCGACAAAGCCATTGACCTGATGGACGAGGCGGCGGCTAAACTACGGGTGGCGCTCTACACACTTCCTCCCGATCTGAAGGTGATGCAAGTGGAACTCCAACGGCTCCAGACCGAGATTGAGGCTTCCAGCACGGTGGAGGACTATAAACGGGCGGCCGAACTGAAGACCGAGCGCATCAACCGCCAGGCCGAGTTCAATCTCCAGCGCGATATGTGGCAGCAGGAACACCAACTCGACGAGACAATCGAGGAAGAGGACATCGCTGAGGTCGTGGCGAGTTGGACCGGCATCCCTGTCGCGCAGATGATGGAGACGGAGGCGGAGAAACTGCTGCGCATGGAGGAAGCGCTGCAGCAGCGTATCATCGGGCAGGATGAAGCCGTGGCCGCCGTCTCCGACGCCATCCGCCGCGCCCGCTCGGGCCTCAAGGACCCGCGCCGCCCTGTCGGCAGTTTTATCTTCCTGGGCTCTTCTGGTGTGGGCAAGACCGAACTGGCCAAGGCGCTGGCCTGGTTCCTCTTCGACGACGAAGACGCCCTGCTGCGCATTGACATGAGCGAATACCGGGAACATCACACCGTAAGCCGTCTCTTCGGGGCTCCGCCCGGCTACATCGGCTACGAACAGGGGGGCCAATTGACCGAGGCGGTGCGCCGGCGACCCTATCGCGTCATTCTCTTCGACGAGATCGAGAAGGCCCACCCGGACGTGTGGAACGCGCTGCTGCAGATATTGGACGATGGCCGGCTGACCGATGGGCAAGGCCACCAGGTGGACTTTCGTAACACGGTCGTGATTATGACTTCAAACGTGGGGACCGAGTACGCGAGTGAGGGCGGGACGCTTGGCTTCCTGCGGGCCGACGGGGATAGCCGTGACGAAGCGGAGAGCCACCGCGAGATCGAGAAGGAGCTTAAAAAGACCTTCCGGCCCGAGTTCATCAACCGCGTAGATGAGATCATCATCTTCAACAACCTCACAGTTGAAGATGTCGAGCACATTGTGGACCTGCCGATGGGAGAGATAGCCAGTCGGTTGGCAGAGCAAGGACTGGAAGTCAAACTGACGGGCGCAGCCCGCAGGTGGCTGGCCCACGAGGGGTTCGATCCGCAGTTCGGCGCCCGGCCATTGCGCCGTGCCCTACAGCGCTACGTGGAAAGCCCCCTCAGCGTCAAGTTGCTGCGCGGTGATTTTGAGGGAGGCGACTTAGTCGTCGTTGACGTGGGAGAGGAAGGCCTGATTTTCGAGCGCAGGCCGGGGCAGGGCGATGTGAGTGAAGAGACAGAGGGAGAGGTAGAGAGACTGGCTTCCGGGCGGCGGCCGGGACGGGGCGATTTGGGTAAGGAGGTAGCGGCTGAGGACGTGGCGGAGGAAATCGTCGTCGAGCCAGAAATTGCGGAATGAAAGGATGCCCCGTCGGGCAACGCAGTAGTAGAAGGCTGAAGGGCCTGGGGTTCGCTCCAGGCCCTTTTGTGTCGCACGTAGGGAGTCTATGTCGGGAAAAAATTCACGCCCACCGTCCCTGGGCCAGTGTGGACGGCGAGCGCGGGGGAGAGTTCAGTAACGATCGTCTCCATGCACTCGAAGCGAGCCACGACCAACGCCCGCAACCTCTCCACCTGGTCCAGCGCTGCGACATGGGTAAACGCGACCTTGATACGCGCTCCCTTCCCAACCTGCTGCTGCATCAACTCGACCATCCGGTGGTAGGCTTTGAGCCGGCTGCGGGCAATGCCCACTGCCACGATAATCCCATCCTGCATCCCGATCAGCGGCTTGATGTTGAGGAGCGAGCTAACCAGGTGCTTGGCCTTGCCGATACGACCACCCATGTAAAGATAGCGCAGCGTGTCAGCGGTTTGGATCATCATACCCTTCTGGGCCACTTCGCGGGCTCTCTGGGCGACCTCAGCGAAGCTGAGGCCGTCCAGTGCGGCTCGGGCTGCTTCGATGGCGGCCCATCCATGTGTCATCGCCACCTGAAGCGTGTCCACTACTTCCACCCGGGGCTCGGGGATTTGCTCTCTGAGCAAATCCACAGCGGCCAGGCACGATTGGTAAGCGCCGCTTCCTTTTGAGGTCATAGTGAGCACGACAACTTCCTTAACCCGCCCAGCGAGATGCCTCAGACCCATCAAGTAGTCACCAGGGGCGGGATTAGAGGTCGTGGGCAACTTGTTCGCCCCCTTCAACCACTCGGCAAACTCCCCCGGTTTGACGTCCACCATATCACGCAGGGTCTCCAACCCACGATGGATGTAGTACGGCACGACCTCTATGCCCAGCTTTTGGGCCAACTCCTCGGGGATACTGGCAGTTGTATCTGTGAGAACACCAACCATTTAGGGAACCTCCCTGTCCTTTCTCTAGCTTGCCTCTATTATAACCCCATCATTGAGTGACGTCAATAGTCAGCGCGGCAAGTGATGCAGCAGTTGGATGTACTGAAGATGCCAGAGCTGGCCGTTAAAATTGGGATACATCCACAACACGCCCCAGAGGTGCATCAACGCACTGAGGATGATGAGCGCCTTGCCCCACCACCAGTGCGACCGCTCACCCGCCCCCAGAGCCACCAACAGCACCCCCAGCGGCATCCAATCCAGCGCAAAGCGGTATCCGAACTGATAGGAGCCGGTGTTGAAGTAGAGCAGCGAAGGTAACTGCACGAGCGCGATGGAAAGCCACAGCCCTAGACGTAGAGAGTCGCGCCACCGCAAGCATCCAGCTACCCTTGCGAAGGTCTGGCAGCGGCTTTCAGGCTGGAAGCATCCTCGCCCGCCGGGAATCGCGCCATCGCCAGGGTTATTCGTAACCTTCGCAAGCATTCCCCCCTGTTCAGAGCGCAGCGTGGACAGCGCCAGCAACAGCGCCGGGCAGGCGAGCAGCAATCCCATTCCCCACGGGTCAGGCTCGATGCGGAAGGGAGACAACGAGACGAGAGGGGGGCGGATAAGCAGCGTATATATGTTTTCTGGCAGGAAATGAAGGCTGAACTGCCCCCAGGTCTCCTGGCGCTCCAGCAGCGGGCCAGGACTGCTCATCCAGCGGTAGCCGAACTCCAGGGGGTTATCAAAGCGCGCCCAGTTGTAGGCCGCCTGTCCCAGCAGCGCAGGGGCCATCCCCAGAGCAAACAAGAGCAGAAAACGTGCAGCTTCCCGAAGGCTCTGACCCTTCCAGTGGCCCAGCACCAGGCTAAGAGGGAAAGCCAACAGCACAGGCGCGCGGGCCAGGAATCCCAGTCCCAGCCACAGCCCCGCCAGAACGGGCCGATTCTGCCCCACCACCTCCAGCAGGTACAGGCACAAACAGGTGACGGCCACCACGTGGGCCGTGTACCAGACGGACCCCAACGCTGCACAGTACCAAAGCGGCGTCCCTAACCCCAGCAGTATGGACAACCAAATCCCCAAACCCAAATCCCCAACCCCAATATCCCCCAGGCATGTCAGTACGACGTAAAAAAGTGACACGCTGAGAGCGCCCAGGGCGACGCTGAATGCGACGTCGGAGACAGCCAGCCCACGGATCGCGACCAGCGGTAGCATCAGCAGCGCCGGTAGCGGCGGGAACGAGATATACCAGTGGCCCTCGAAAGGGGTCAGGTCGTAGGGCGGGTCCGGGACGTGGATCAAGTCAAGGTGACCATGGAGGAACGATTCGGCCATATAGACGAAGTGGGGAGCCAGCGAATGGTGACTCAGCGAGACGCCAGCAGTGAGGCCATAGACGGCGAGGAAAACGACGAACAAGCGTAAAGGGACGACGCGCCACAAGCGGCGCAACAGCAGTGCCATCAGTAGAAGTACGGGCTGGGAGTACGGCTCACTGTAATAGCCAAGGCGATAAGTGCCGCGACGACGACGATGGCGACGATGGCAACAGTCACGGTAACGATAATGCGTTGCTGCCGGTCACGTTCGGCCCGCGCCCGCGCCAGGTCCTCGCGGCGGCGTGCCTCGTCAGCCCACATGTCTGCCAGCCGGGCCTGTGACGCCGTTTCCTGCTGGGCCCTGATCGCTGGCGTCTTCTCGCGTACATGGCGCAGCCAGTCGGTTCGCGTCCCCGTCACACGGGCAAATAGCGACTCCAGTATCTCCATTTCCTGCCCGCACACCAGGCACTTGCGTGCGACTGACGGATTAAGAGCACCACAAGCCGGACACTCACGAACCAGCTCAGCACCACAGGAGGGGCAACAGCGTGCATCCGGCTCGTAAGCTGCTCCGCACACAGGGCAGGCTCGCTCAGGTGGGACGTAGACGGCGTGGCAGTAGTCGCAGACCAGGCCACCATCGGGACCGGCGGTGAAGGAGGAGCCACCGCAACCCGGACATTCCAGTCGCGCAGAGTGTGAATTCTCTTTCATCTCACCCACCTCACCGAGGACGAAACACAGGCCAGGTCATCCGGCCTATCTGACGACCCGGAAGGGCCAGCCAACCTGCGACGGGGCCACAGGACGTGGTAGTAGAAACCATTCATGCACAGGTGCTCCACAGGCTGGTAATTCTGCCCGACGGCGTTCAGCACCGGCTGGGGGTAGAACTGGGCACGGAAGATGATCACGCCAAACTCCTGCCGGTTGATGCGTGCGACGATATCTGTTGTGTCGAGCAGACCGTTGTTGTAGAGATTAAGGAGCTGGGTTGGGTTGGTCACCACCGGTTCGTCGGCCAGCAAGCTGAACATGGCCTCCTCGCTGAAGACGGGGCCATCGGCCGTGCGGACGTAGTTGAGGATCTCCTCGCCCGCTGCATAATCATCGGCCGTGAGCAGATGCCCCAGTTGTGTGTAGCCCATCGTGTCGTAGTACTGGAACGTAGCACAATCACCTTCGATCAGCGCGTCGGCCACACCAAGCACGCGGGCCAGCGGGCCAAAGACCGGACCGGAAGTAGGCATGTGAAGCAGGCGCGGTGCTTGCAGCAAGTAGAGCAGCGGGATGAGAACCACCAGAAGCGTACGAATGGCGAATAGCGAATGGCGAATAGCGAATGGCAAACTGCGATTTCCATCCTTCATTCTCCGCTCCCCATTCTCCAATCTCCTTTCTCCTTTCTGCAGACGACCTAGGGCCAGGCCGGAGGTGAGGCAGGCGGCAGCGACAGCGGTGGTAAAGTAGCCGAATCCCGCGCCCCATTTACCGCTCAGCGCACCGGCCCCCAGCGAGAAAAAGAACCACAAGGAATAGGCCGAGAGCCGATCCCAGAACAATTCGTAGACCAGGTACCCCACTGCCAACAAGATAAAGACCGTATGCAAACGGAACCATTGCCCAAAGAGGAAAACTGTCTGGCGATAGTCAAACTCGTTGACGTTGGCCTGGATGACGTTGACCCACCACTGGCCATCGGTCACGACGTTCAGCAGC
>Ga0190284_1000457_pt1 | contig 23707 bp, 22 predicted proteins | sample 48691812_MG_FD_161668 | JGI IMG/M metagenome (GOLD analysis project Ga0190284, IMG submission 161668) | Hydrothermal vent microbial mat bacterial communities from Southern Trench, Guaymas Basin, Mexico - 4869-18-1-2_MG | ecosystem: Environmental > Aquatic > Marine > Hydrothermal vents >...
AGCGCGTGCCCAGTTTGAAGCAGTGGCCCAGTTCGATGGCCGATTCCGCTGCCAGCATACCGTCGCAGCGCGCGCATAAGTACCCGGCCTGCGCCTGTGCGATGTCGGCCAGGAGGGTGACGGCGAAGTCGCGAGGGTAGTTGACGCCGGTGAGGTGGTAGCCGGGCCTGTTCGCCCCGGCGACGAAGTTGTTTCCCGTCTCGACCGAGCGGTCGGCCACGACCAGCACACCCGGCCCATCGTGGGTCTCCCGCACTTGCAGGCCCACCGGGGAGGCGTATCCCGGTTCGGCTCCGGCGGCGCCAATCTCCTCGTCGGTCGCGGGCCGCAATTCTCCGCCGCCCAGCAAATTCCCCAGTTTCGTCTCGTTCACCTCCAAATCCCCGCGTATGACCACGAATACCAGTCCTGCTTCTTGCTTCTTGCCTCCTACTTTCTCCTCCCTGGTGTAGAACACCGCCTTCAGCGTCCGACTCGTCGGCACGCCGACGAAGGCGGCGACGTCAGCGATGGTGGCGCAATCGGGGGTGGCGATGGGACGTGCTTCCTCCAGCGGCTGGGGCTCGACGGCGGCCAACCGGAACTCGGCCCGCTCGGCGTTGGCGGCGTAGCCGCAGGACTCACAGCGGATGAGGGTGTCCTCTCCGGCGGGGTGGGGCAGCATAAATTCGTGGGAATCGGCGCCGCCCATCATCCCCGTGTCGGCCTCGACAGGGATGGGATGGAGGTCGCAGCGGGAGAAGATGCGCTGGTATGCTACGAGTATGCGGGGATAAAAAACATCCAGGCCATCGGCGTCGGCGTCGAGGCTGTAGGCATCTTTCATGCGGAACTCGCGCACGCGCAGAAGCCCCCCGCGCGGGCGTGGCTCGTCCCGCACTTTGGTCTGGATGTGGTAGACAACTTGCGGCAGGTCGCGATAGGACTGCACCTCCCGCCGCGCCAGTTCTGCGACCACCTCCTCGTGGGTCATCGCCAGCGCGTAATCGCGGCCGCTCCGGTCTCGCACCCGCATCAGTGCAGGCCCTATGCTCTCCCAGCGGCCCGTTGCCCGCCAGAGTTCAGCCGGGTGCATGACGGGCATCAGCATCTCCTGCGCGCCGAGCGCGTCCATCTCCTCACGCAGGATGGCCTCGATTTTGCGCACCACGCGGTAGCCTAGCGGCAGGTAACTGTAGAGACCAGCACCCAGGAAGCGTACCAGCCCGGCGCGGAGCGCCAGTTGGTGGCTGGGCAGTTCAGCGTCGGCGGGGGGCTCCCGCAGTGTGCGCCCAAAGAGTTGTGACATTCTCATTCTCATTTCCATCGGTTCACCTCCTCCAACAAAAATAGAACCAGCCTCCCTGGGTCGGAAGGCTGGCAATTGACAAAGCAGACAAGTGGCTGGCAATGCCCAGGCAGCGCTAACCGGCCCCCCGAAACGGGTACGGCTGCGGGCTGCTAGGGGTGGGAAAAGTGTAATCCATCATCGTGCCATTCTCACTGGGCAGCATTTTAGCACAGGATGGAGTATCTGTCAATGAGCCGGCTGTCACCCTGTCACTTTCCAAAGGAGTGTCGTTCAGAGCTTTGGGTGAGTTATTCTGCTCCTGGCAGGATCAAGCAACCCCGCCGCCCATTCGCCGGACGATGATCCGGCAGGAGCGGGGCAGCGCGGAGAGCCTGCCGGGCACACAGAGCACTAGCTCCGGCCACGCTGGACGACGCAAGTGCCTGCGCCAGGGGGCAGGAGAACTGCGACCGGTTTCTGATGGAACGCTGGCACTCCCGCGTGCAGGGTGCTCCGGGCGACAGGTTCAGATTTGGGTTGTCAGGCTGGCTGTTTAGCCCTTACGCTGGGTGTAGAAATAGTAACCGGCGTAGATGATGATGGCTGCCAGGGCCGTGATGCCCCAGATGGGAAAGCCAGCCTTGACGGCATCCCACGCTGTGACGGCTCCCGCCATCCGGCCGATGGACAGGATGTAAGCCGTGATCGCCGCAAAGACGACCATCACAGTACCAAACAGCCAAAAGGCTAACAGTTTTTGGCTCTTGTTTTGCTCTTTAGACATTTGTCCTTCAGACATGTTCCGCCTCCTCACTTTAAGGATCCGCAAAAGAATTAGCTCCCGCATTTTGTCGGGAGAACACGGGTAAGCGCGGGAAGTTATGCGAACCCTAAATGGTCTACACGTCTTCAGAATAGCATAGTCGCGTCTACGAAACGTCTTCGTAACGTCTTTTTGGCAAGGGAAATGGCGTTTTTGGGGCCAGTCTGTTTAAAGTTCGTACCTTGGGCCTGAGTCTCAACTGCAAAAGCCGGCGCCCCCGGAATGGAGGCGCCGGCTTTTCGTTCGGCCGATCTCGCTTGGCAGACTGATGTCTCAGCCGAGAGCTACATCTTGGCCTCGCCGCGGCCGGTCTCGATGCGCTTCCAGGCCACGACGACGGCGACGGTGATGATGGCCGCCACGATGGCCTCGGGAATGCCGTGGGTCACGCCAACTGTCCAGGCCACGCCAGCCGCCATGTAGCCGCGAATCACAGCCATGCCCAATACCAGGATGGTATTGGTCAGCGTGCCTACCACTGCGGCGACGATGAGGGCCAGGTACTCGTTGACCTTTTTCAAGCCCGCGTAGGTAAAGTAAGCGGTGATGCCAATGAAAATGCGCGGGAAGATGGCCACCAGGGGATCCTTGAACAACGGCACCGTGGCGTTAATGAAGCTGAACAGGCCAAAAATGGTGCCGACGATGCCGCCGACGAGCCACCCCTCCATGATGCCGCCGATGATGGCTGGCACGTGCATAATGGTGGCGTTGCCCGCCGCCGTGGGCACCGGGATGAAGCCCAGGCGCGTCACTCCTAGCAGAATGGCAATAGCCGCCAGCACACCTGCGATGACGATCCTGCGTACCGAAAGACCCTTTTCCTCCATGGTATACTCCTCCTTAAGTAATAGATCACTTGACGAGCTTTTGGGCCAGGAAACTTGCTCCAGCCCAGGTTGATGAGACGAACGGACAAACACTTGACCACACAACGCCCAGGATCGGCTTTAATCCATTTGCACCTCCTCTCAATAAAGGAGCTTTCTCGGAAAGTCTGTTTTTCGTCTCCGCAGCACTACAGCGGATTGAGAAAGAAACAATTTTTCTCTACGTGGAAAAGTCCTTTGCCCAGCTTTCCGAAAAATCTCAAAGTGGACACTGGCACGTGAGACGTGATAAAACCTCACGTTTCATGCCTCACGTTTTATGGTTTCAAATCGCAGGCTGCCGGAACGCCACCCAGGGACTCCGCCTGTCGCACCGCCCGCACCACAGCCTGCGCCAGCACCTCGGCAGCAGCGGTGCCCACCACGCTGGGATCGGCTCCTTTACCTTTTTTCGGAGGCTTACCGGTGGCCAGGGCGAAGACGGTGTCGCCGTCGAACATAGTGTGCACCGGCCGGATACTCCGCGCCAGGCCGTCGTGGGCCATCTGGGCCACCTTGTTGGCTGCCTCTTTCGTCAGGTAACTGTTGGTAGCGACGACGGCCAGCGTGGTATTAGCAAAACCGAGGATTGTCTGGCCCAGGTCGCCCTGCATCCGCTTCGCGGTGTTCACAAATCCGCCGACCACTGGCTTACGCGTGCCGGCGATGATTGTGCCACCGTCCGGATCTACCACGTCGCCAAAAGCATTGACGGCGACGACGGCTCCCACAACAAAACCCTTGCCGATCTTGACACTGGCCGTGCCCAAACCGCTTTTGGTGGCAAATTTGGGCCCCAGCAGCTTGCCAACCGTGGCCCCGGTCCCCGCACCGACGTTCCCCTCGGCCACCGGGCCATTGGTTGCCGACTGGCAAGCCCGGTAGCCTGCCTCGGCGTCGGGGCGAGCCTTAGGATCACCGATGGCCAGGTCGAACAGCACCGCCGCTGGCACGATGGGCACCACCCCCACGCCGACGTCAAAGCCAACGCTGCGCTCCTCCAGCCAGCGCATAAGACCGCTCGCCGCGTCCAGGCCATAGGCGCTGCCGCCGGTGAGCAGCACGGCGTGGACCTCTTGCACCAGCTTCACCGGGCGCATCAGGTCGGTCTCACGGGTGCCAGGCGCAGAGCCGCGCACGTCCACGCCTCCCACGGCGCCACCTTCACAGAGTATCACTGTACAGCCGGTGATGCCTTCCCGGTCGGTGTAGTGACCTACTTTAATACCTTCCACATCGGTAATAGCATTGTGCATAACGTTTCCCCTGACAACAAGGCATTATAACTGTGTGATACAACACGCATCCGGGGCATATGTTGCGCTGTTCGCGCAGGTTAAAACCTGGTTTCTTATTCCTCCGCTACGCCCAGAAAACGCATCGCTGCCACGACGTAGAGTCTGGTCGCTTCAATCAATTCGTCCAGGCTCTGCCATTCGTCTATGTGATGGGGGATGTAAATGTCGCCAGGACCGCAGGTGACAATGGGCACGCCGGCTCGACTGTTGAGAATCGTGCCGTCGGTGGAGCCGGGCACGCCTCCATAGGTAGGCTCCTTGCCGGTCAGGTCGCGGTAGACCTGATCCAACACCTTGACAATCGGTTCGTTCCGGTCGGTAGCAGTGGGTGCTCGTGCTTCCAGCACCTTCACCTTAAAGGTAACTCGCTTGTCTTCGGCGTGGATGGCATCGCAGGCGGCCTTGATCTTTGCTTCAATCTCTTCCGGTGATTGGCCGGGGATAAGGCGAATGTCCAGCATCACTTCCGTCCGTGCTGGCATGACGTTGTTCTGCGGCTCGCCGCGCACCGGGGAGCGCAGGATAGTGGGTGTGATGCTGGGTTGGCCCAGGAACTCGTGCTGGCCATGTTCGGCGATTTGTGCCGCTTCTAGCGCCCGCATTGCCACCAGGAACTCGGCTATGGGATAGGCCGAGTTGACGCCGGTGAGCGGCATAGCGCCGTGGGCCATTTTGCCCGTCGCCGTGACCCGCACCCACATGACACCCTTCTGACTGGTGCAGAGATGATTCTCCTCCGGCTCGCAGATGATGGCCGCATCTACGTTCTCGGCCCAACCCTGTTCCACAAAGTGTTTGATGCCGATCATACGGCCTTCCTCGTCGCACACTGCGCCGATGAGGATGTCACCGCTCAACTTGACGCCACTTTTGACGATGGCCTTGGTCGCGCATAAGGCGGCCACCAGGCCGCCCTTCATATCGTTCGCGCCCCGACCGTACATCTTTCCGTCCACGATCCTGGCCTCGAAAGGCGGATATGTCCATTGACTCGCGTCCCCCTCGGTGACGACGTCAGTGTGGCCCTCGAACATGAGCGTCTTGCCACCCTTGGCGCCGCGCCAGATGCCGACCACGTTGGGCCGTCCCGGCTCGACAACCTCGAAAGACGTCTCCAGGCCGATCTCTTTGAGCCGCTCCTCGACCCAGCGGGCGGCCGGCTCCTCGGCCTCTCCTTGCTCTGGACGATAGACGCTGGGGATACGAACCAGCTCTTGCGTCCAACGGATGACTTCGTCCTCGTCTACCAGGGCCAGAGCTTTACTCTCAAGGTCAGTGATCATACGCGAGGCTCCTTTGTATTTGTAGTAACGACTTTAGTCATTATGGTAGTGAACAAGCGACTGAAGTCGCTACTACGAACTTTGAACTAGAATGGGAAGTGATTACGGAAGACCAGCATAGCCACGGAGAAGATCAAACCGAGCGCGTAAGCGGCGTAATCCATCCGTGCAAACTTGAGATGGACAAAGCTGCTGCGACCTCGACCGCCGATGTAGCAACGGGCCTGCATAGCCAGGATCAGGTCTTCGCCACGGCGAAATGCGTCAATAAAGAGCGGCACAATGAGTGCGGCCACCTGCCGTGACGTCGTCACAAACTGGAGCTTCCCCTTGCTAGCGATGTCGGCGCCGCGGGAGGCCTGCGCCTTCATAATGATCTCCAACTGCTCGGCCAGGAGTGGCACAAAACGCAGGGCAATGGTCACCACCAGCGCAAGTTCATTCGCTGGCACGCCGATTTTGGAAAACGGCTGCAGCATGTTCTCTATGCCGTGGGTAATGTCGGTCAGAGTTGTGGCATTGGTCAGCAGGCTGGTCAAAAAGAGCAGTTCGATGAAGCGCATCGCGGAGACGATGACCAATTGCACACTACCGTTGGTGATGTTGATCCAGCCCCACTGGAAAAGCGTCCGGCTCGCCATACCGTACGGCGTGTAGGCATCGCCGTAGAAGAGGAGTTGCAGGATTGCCAGGACAATGATGAGGGGCAAGGCCGGCTTGAGGCCGGAAAGGATGTAGCGCATGGAGATACTTGAGAGAAGCACCAGGAACAACGTCACTAACACCAGGATGATGTTGGCTGCGTAAGAGATGCTGAATGTCACGGCCACTGTAATGAACAGAAAGACCGAGATCTTGGTGCGAGGATCCAACCGGTGGATGAGTGAGTCGCCGGGCAGATACTGGCCGATGGTGATATGTCTCAGGAGTTCAAAATCTTCCATACTTCTTCTACCCCTTCTTCCACTGTCACCGGAATGTGCTCAACCTTAACATCCCGGGCGATCAGCTCGTGAATTACTTCCGTCACCTGCGGAACGCCCAGTCCGTATTCGCGCAACTTTTCCGGCTGAGAAAATATCTTCCGGGTGGTGCCATTCATCACCGTGCGACCATCATCCATGACGTAGATGCGATCTACCAGCCCGGCCATGTCCTCCATGTTGGGCGAGACAAAAACCAGCGTGAGGCCATGCTCTTTGTGCAGCGTTAGCAAGCGCCCCAGAAGCTCCTTACGGCTGCGGGGGTCCACGCCGGAGGTGGACTCGTCCAGAATAAGCATCTCCGGCTGGAGGGCCATGACGCCGGCCAGGGCAGCCTTGCGCAGTTCTCCGCCGCTCAAGGAGAAGGTGAAACGATCTTTGAATTCCTCGAAGTCCAGACCCACCATCTCCATAGCCCACTTGACCCGCTCGCGGCGCTCGGCTTGCTCTAGCCCCAATTTCTTGGGACCAAAGGCGATGTCGTCTCCTACCAATCGCTCGAACAATTGCTGTTCCGGGTACTGAAACACCAGACCGATCTTTTGCCGGATACGGCGGATGTCCACGTTGGGATCGTTCAGGTCCTGCCTGTCCACAATGACCTGGCCTGGCTCCCGAGGACGAATGAGACCGTTAAAGTGCTGTACTACCGTGGACTTGCCCGCTCCGGTGCGGCCGATAATACCTACTGATTCACCCTTGTAAATCTCCATGTTCACGCCGCGCAGGGCTGTCACTTCCAGTGGCGTGTCGCGCAGATAGTTATGATGCAGGTCACAGATCTGGATAAAAGGATCTTCGCTCATGTTCCACTGCCCCCATTGACGCGGCGTTGGATCTCGTCGGCCACCTCGTGCACCAACAACAAGTCTGGCGGGAAGGTGGGATCGCGCTGGTTTATCCGGTAGGCTAACTCTGTGGTCTGCGGCACGTCCAGTTGCAGGGCACGCAACTCTTCGACGTGACTAAACACCTCGCGAGGCGTCCCCGCCATAACGATCTTACCCGCTTCCATGACAATGACCCGGTTTCCCTCGGCAGCCTCGTGCATAAAATGGGTAATCGCGATGACCGTTACGCCTTCTTCGTTCAACTTGCGCACTGCCGCCAACACGTTTTGCCGTCCCTCGGGATCCAGCATGGCCGTGGACTCGTCCAGTATCAATACCTCTGGTTTCATGGCCATAACGCCAGCGATGGCCACCCGTTGCTTCTGCCCGGCCGAGAGCCGATGCGGCGGCCGGTGGCGGTAATCCAGCATGTCCACCACGCCCAACGCCCACTCGACTCGCTCTTGGAGTTCACCATCTGGCACGCCCAGGTTCTCTGGGCCAAAGGCCACGTCTTGCTCAACGATCGTAGCTACAATTTGGTTATCGGGGATCTGAAAGACCATGCCCACGGTGCTGCGGATGGCCAGCGTATTCACTAATTCCCGCGTGTTCATACTTTTGACCCAGACGTCACCCTCCGTCGGTCGCAACAAGACGTTGATGTTCTTGGCCAGCGTGGACTTGCCAGAGCCGTTGTGGCCGACGATGACCAGGTAGTCGCCGGGGTAAATATCCAGGTCTATTCCCTTTAGAGCATGAATGGGGTGTTCGGACTGAGGATTATAGTAGAAGTGGAGGCCGTGGATTCTAATGATTGGTTCCACCGATGCGACAGACAATGTCTTACCCCCCCCTTGTTTTCGATGAGAACGTTTTGCCTGTTCTGCCGGGTGTATTTCAAATTGGGGGCAAGTTTCCGCGAGCTACCTTCCCGAAAGCTTAAACAAGGCATCTTGTAATCATTTTCGTGCTCTTGGACTGCATTTTTGGCGTCTGCAAAACGTTTTCAAGCTTTCGGGAAGGGTTGCCCCAAAACTGAAGTGCACCCTGTTCTGCCGTTATGCCTGACACGTTGACAGATCAGGCTTGTTATGCTATGATTTATTCGAGAACTGTCGAATGTATACATTATACCATCAACAATATTGGTCGTCAACCCCAACCGCAAAACACACTCAGACATAGATAGGGTAGAGCGAGTGAGTATACGGGTGTTCAAACGAGTCCCCCATAGGTCATTACGGGAGGCGGCCTTGTCAGCCATCCGGCAGGCTGTTTTGCGCGGCGGCCTGAAGCCGGGGCAGCGGCTGATGGAGAGTGACATCGCCGAGCAAATGGGGATGAGTCGGGCTCCGGTGCGAGAGGCCCTGCGCCAACTGGAGACCGAGGGACTGGTGGTGAGCGAGCCGCACCGGGGCACTTTCGTCGCCGAGCTTTCCACTACCGACCTGTGGGAGATCTACACACTACGGGCGGCCATCGAGAGCCTGGCCGTGCGTATCGTCACGGAGAAAGCATCAGCGGAGACACTGGCACAACTGCAACAGGCCGTGGCCGACATGGCCCGGGCCGCCCGCGAGGGCGACCTCGTCCGCCTGGCCGCTCTCGACATGTCTTTCCACGAGATGTTGTGCCGCGCATCGGGTCACTCACGCCTGCTGGACGTCTGGCTGAGTATGACAGTCCAGATCCGTACTTTCATAGATCTGACCCACACGCTTTGTCTGCCGGCCGACGAGTTGGTGTGCCTCCACACCGAGGTTGTCGAACATATCCAGAACGGGCGTGCCGAGGAGGCAGGGCAGACGCTGATGCGCCACATTCTCGAAGCGGGCGAGTGCATCAGCCGGGGGCAGGCCAGAACGCTAGAGACGTCCGATTTCGGTCTATGAGCGGCCTGAGTAGAGAGGCCATGCACCCTTTGGCATCAGCCATACTATCACCCAACAAATCTAATTCTCTAGGGAGGAACACGTGAGTCGCAAGAAGGTTACGATCCTGAATCTGAAAGACAAAAAGGAAAAAGGCGAGCCGATCACCATGCTTACCGCCTACGACTATCCCACCGGGCTGCTGGTGGACCAGGCGGGTATAGATATCATCCTGGTGGGCGATTCGCTGGCTATGGTGGTGCTGGGTCAGGAGAACACCGTGGCCGTAACTATGGATGAGATGCTGCACCACTGCAAAGCCGTGGCACGTGGGGCTAAACATCCCCTGCTGGTGGGCGATATGCCCTTCATGTCTTATCAGGTGGACGTGAAAGAGGCCGTTCGCAACGCAGGGCGATTCCTCAAGGAGGGCGGTATGGACGTGGTCAAGCTGGAAGGTGGGCGCGACATGGCCCACACCGTCAAGGCCATCGTGGACGCCGGCATCCCGGTGATGGGCCACACCTGCCTGACGCCCCAGACTATCTCCAAGCTGGGCGGCTACCGGGTGCAGGGCAAGGACGTCGCCACCGCCAAAGCTCTTATTGACGACGGACTGGCACTGGAGGACGCAGGCGCGTTCAGTCTCATCCTGGAGGCAATCCCCGGCCCGGTGGCCAAGCTCATCACCGAGCGTGTAAGCATACCCACCATCGGTATCGGCGCTGGGTCGGACTGCGACGGGCAGGTGCTGGTCATCCACGACCTCATTGGTCTTTTCGACCGCTTTGTGCCCAAGTTCGTCAAGCAGTATACTAATATCTTTCCCGCCATTGTCGAGGCGTTGGAGAGTTACCGGGACGAGGTCACCGCTGGCACTTTCCCTGGTCCTGAACACGGCTACAGCATGAGCGACGAGGCTCTGCAGGCGTTGTTAAAAGAACTTGGTGAGCAGTAAGGAAGTTTCAAGCACATTGCGTATTCGGTAGTCCTCCTGTAGAGTGTTGTTAGGCCACTGTGTCCTACCTGTGCTGTTCTGCTCGCGCCGGATAGCCATATCCGGCGCTTGGGGCGGGATCTGGCGATCCCTTGAGAGCAACAACACCCAAGAGGGAGACTATCTGGTCTTGAAAGGGGTGGAAAATGAGGATGCAAATAGCCGTTGTGGGCGCGGGCGCGATGGGGAGCTTGTTTGGCGGCAATCTGTCGGCAGTGGCGGACGTGATGTTATTGGATCCATGGGCCGAGCACGTGGCCACTATGCAACGGGATGGACTGCGTATCGTCGAGCTTGATGGAAGCGAGACGATTGTCCCCGTGACCGCTACCACCGACCCCGCTGCTGTGCCGACAGTGGATTTGGCCATCATCTTTGTCAAGGCGCACGCCACGCGACAGGCCAGCCTGTGGGCCAGTCGCTTCCTGGCTCCCGACGGGCTGGCGCTGACGCTGCAAAATGGCGTCGGCAACGCTGAGACAATGGCCGGAGTGCTGGGCGCAGATCGGGTTGTGGCTGGTGTTACCTCGCACGGGGCGACGTTGCTAGGACCGGGGCACGTGCGTCACGCGGGCAAGGGTCCTACCCACATCGCCACGCGCCCCGAAATCGCCGCAAAGCTATCGGACGTGGCGGCCGTCTTTGAGCAGGCTGGCTTCGAGGTTCACCTCTCTGATGACCTGGAGAGCCTGGTGTGGGGCAAGTTGATCATCAACGTCGGCATCAACGGGCTCACAGGCATCCTGCGTGTGCCTAACGGCCAGTTGGTAGAGATCCCCGCTGCCAATGAGTTGATGGCCCAGGCGGTGGCGGAGGCCGAGGCTGTCTGCCGGGCCAAAGGTGTCACCCTACCCTACGATGATCCGCTGGGCCGCGTGCAAGAAGTGGCCCGCGCCACGGCGACCAATCGGGCCTCTATGCTGCAAGACGTACTGCGCGGCGTTCCCACCGAAATCGGCGTCATCAACGAGGCCATCGTCCGCGAAGGGAAGCAGGTGGGTGTGGTCACGCCGGTCAACGAGTTCATCTCGACGATGATCCGGGCTATTGAGGGCAGTTACGCAGTGAGAGTGAGTTAGTATAAATGAGTTAGAACAGGAGTCAACTGTTGTGGGATTCGCTGTACCCCTCGAATCCGCCTATAACTACTAAAAATTAAGGAGGTCACAACCGATGGAGATGATGAAGGCGACAGATGCGGTGAAGCTGATGGCGGATCACACCTATGGCACCTGGAGAGCACAGAAAGGATGGAAAAAGCCGTTGTTTATTACGAAGGCTGAAGGTGTCTATCTTTACGATGACAAGGGTAAGCCTTATCTCGATTTTTCATCTCAACTGATGTGCTCAAACCTTGGTCATGGGAATAGGGCGATCATTGACGCTATATGTGAGCAGGCAAGAAAGATGCCGTATATAAGTCCCGGATTCGTCTGCGAAGCGAAGGCCAGGGCAACCGAGGCTTTACTTGATGTGATGCCTGCGGGTTTAGATCAATTCTTTTTCTCCACGTCGGGAACTGAGGCGAACGAGGCTGCGGTAAAGATACTCAGGCAGTATATGGCACCCAAGTATAAGATTGTCTCACGTTACCATTCATATCACGGCGCTACGGCTACGAGTGTTTCCCTGACAGGGGATCCCAGGCGGTGGTATGCGGAAAGGGCAAGGTGTACAATACCTGGCATCGTCTTTGCCCCAGATGCTTATTGTTATAGGTGCCCATTTGGCCTGAAATACCCTGACTGCAACGTACAGTGTGCTGAATATGTAGACTACATGATCAAGGAAGAGGGAAACGTCGCCGCGGTTTTTGTTGAGCCAGTGGTCGGTACGAACGGCAAGCTGGTTCCGCCAAAAGAGTATTTCCCTCGGTTAAGGAAGATCTGCGATAAAAATGGCGTGTTGCTCGTTGCAGACGAGGTGATGAGTGGTTGGTATCGTACAGGGCCAGCATGGGCTTTGGATAATTGGGATGTTAGGCCTGACATATTGACCACCGCAAAGGGATGTACAGGCGCATATATTCCTGCCGGAATTACCGCAACGACGAAAGAGATCAAGGATTACTTTGAAGAAGAAGTTATGTGCCATGGACATACGTATGCCATGCATCCGCTTGTCCTGGCAGCGATCCCAGCGGCAGTGAAGGAGTATGAGAAGCTCATGGCGACGGGGCTGCCCCAGAGAGTGAGCAAACACATAGAGAAGAGACTCCGTGAATTGATGGACGGTCATAGATGTATCGGGGATGTAAGGGGAATTGGACATTTCTGGGGAGTTGAAATCGTCAAAAACAGAGAGACAAGGGAGCGGTTTAATACCAAGGCCGACGAGTTTGTGAAGCCTCTTATGACGAGTAGGGTGGCAAGTGAGGCATTGAAGCGCGGGGTATATATACACTACTGGTATGACCACTTTACCATTTCGCCCCCGTTGATTATTACGGAGGAGAAGGTGGATAAGGGTATTGAGGTCCTCGATGAGGTGTTGAAGATCGCTGATGAAGAGGTGGAAGAATAAGACGCGCTTCGACGTTGATTGGACATAAAAATGCCGTGTGGAGGAAACAGATGCTAAAGACTGCCGTCGAGGCGGCCCGGCGGGCCGGCCAGGTGATCCTCGAGCGTTACCCGGCCGGCCGTCATGTAACCGTCAAAGGCTACCGTGATATTGTCACCGCTGCCGACACCGCTGCCGAAGCCGTCATCCTGAACCTGATCCGCGCCCGCTTCCCCGATCACACCATCGTCTCCGAGGAGGCGGGGGGCAGCGCCGTTAGCAGTAAACCCGGCAGCGGCTACACGTGGATCGTGGACCCGCTGGACGGGACGACCAACTACGCGCACCGGGTCCCTGTTTTCGCCGTCTCCATCGGTTTGCTGGAAGGGGACAAACCGCTCGTCGGCGTGATCCACGACCCACTGCTGGATCAGACGTTCGTAGCGGAGCGGGGGAAAGGGGCTACGCTCAACGGCGAAGCAATACATGCCAGTCGCGTGGTGAACCTGCGCCATACTTTGATAGCGCTGGACTGGGGACATAGCGACGAAGTGCGCGCACAAGCGTTGAAGTTTCTGCTCCGGGTTGCCCCTCGCTGTGGCACGGTGCGCGCGTTGGGATCGGCGGCGCTGGCGTTGGCCTACGTGGCAGCGGGCTGGCTGGATGCTTACTTCCACCTGGCCTTGAAGCCCTGGGATGCTGCCGCCGGGACGATCCTCGTCGCCGAGGCGGGTGGGCGATGCAGCACGTTGGAGGGCGGGCCTTATCGTGTGGATTTGCCGAGTTGCATAGCGACGAACAGCCTGATCCACGAGGAGTTGCTGGCCGTAATGCGTGAAACGTGAGCAGACTGCAACGTTGTCACGTTTCACGTTTCACGTCCTCGTGCACCTGGTATAGGAACTGTACCCTCCGAGTAAGCGTTCAGGGGAGGGATAAAACACCCGCAAAAGACCTCCGAGGTTTACGAAATAGTGCTCTCTCGGAAGCTTTTGGCGGCATGTTGCTCACTTTCGGGCCAAATACACATCCAAAACCTCGGAGGTCTGAACGCTTACACCTCCGAGAAGGCTCAGGGTATCAATGCCAGTATGCAGCGCATCATCTCGGGGTCGTCGCGCAGCAGCCCTGCCTGGGGAAGGCGGGGCAGCAGCGTGGCCCAGTCCGCGTTCCTGGCGAACGCGTCGCGGAAGATGGGCAATGCCTCGTCCACGCGTCCCAGGTCGGCCAGCGTGACCGCGTGCCAGAAGGGCAGTTCCTCGATTTCGGGCGCTATCTCGGCGGCCGCGCGGTATTCGTGTAGTGCCTCCTCCACCTCCCCGGCGCCCAGCAGTTCGTCCCCCCTGTTCATGCGCTGGTAGGCCCGGTGCAGGCCCACCAGCCGGCGTAGTTCATGGATTGGCTCCGGGTGATCCTCCACGCGCAGGTCCATCACCGTATCAGCCCAGGGGCGGCCGGTGGAGGCGGATTTCACGATGAGGATGGACGAGCTTTGTTTTCCACGGATGTCGCCGCCGGTCGCCTGGCCGGCTTCGAGGGCCGCCAGCAGCGCCTCGGCGAGGTCCCCCTCTGCTTCTTGGTAGGCGCGGGCCATCGCCGGCCAGACGTCGGGGCAGGTCATCATGTTCGCCTGGACGGAGAAGCCCTCGCCGGTCTCGTGGCCGGCGTCGGCGATGCAGCGCGCGCCGGTGTGGGCGGCCACCCGGCCCTGGGTATCCACCATCGCCACCTGGCGTAATTCACGTCCCTCGTCCGCGGCCAGCAGCGCCGCCAGCGCTTCGGGGGCGGACTTCCCCGCCCGCATGAGGGCCAGGCCCAGCGGGCCATAACTGATCTCGGCGAGCGCCTGGGTGGCCACGGCTCCCACGCCGCCCTCGGCCCAGGCCACCACCGAGCCGACTGAGAACCAGTGGGATTGCACCGCGACCCCCATCTCGCCGCTCTGCGGGTCACGGGCGACGATGGAGAAGGTGTGGGCCAGCCTGGAGGGGTGGAGGGATTTTTCACTATGAGGGCTGTTCATCGTATACCCCGACTTTATTCGGTGATCGCGTTGGCCAGTTTCGCTCGTTCTGCCAGTATGTCGGCCATCACTGCGCGCAGTAGATCCAGCGCCTGTATGATCCGTTGGTCGCGTAACGCGTACCGGACGGCATTGCCCTCCCGCGTGGCTGTAACCAGCTCTCGGTCGCGCAGCACCTTCAGGTGGTGCGAGACGGTGGGCTGCTTGACTCCTGACATCTCCACTAGCTCCGTCACGCAGCGCGGGCTATCCGCCAGGAAGTGTAGGATCAAGATACGGGTGGGGTCGGCTAAACCCTGGCATATCTGGGCGTGCAACAGATTGATTTCCTCAATCAACGTCTGGTCCACTTTGACATTCCTCTTGGGGGGTGAGCAGTGTTCAGACTTCTTCAGACTTCGGAAGTCTTCTGAGACTTCCGAAGTCTTATGGCTCAAATGAACAACTGGATCTTCGAGTTGGCGGCCTCTTTGACGAAGCTGGCCACCCCCACGACGTCCTCTACCTCCGGGATCAGGTCATCGCGGCTGATCTCCAGCACGTCCATGCTCATCTTGCAGGCCAACAGGTGCACGTCCAGGTCAATAGCCATCTGGAGTAGCTCTTCGAGCGAGGCCACCTTCTTGTCACGCATCATTTTGCTAAACAGTACCCGCCCGATGCCGCCGAAGCTGAAACGAGATGTGTTCAGGCGGTTGATGCCACCCCGGTTCATGATGCCCATCATCTTGCCCAGGAAGGATTGGGCCTTGATGGGGGTCCCCTTCTTGATGGCGTTCAATCCCCAGAAGGTGAAGAATAAGACGGTATCCATGCCGGCGGCCGCACATCCCGTGGCGATGATCAGGGCGGCGAAGACTTTGTCCATCTCGCCGCTAAATACGACAATTGCTGCCCGGTTGTTGTCCTCAGCCATGTCAGTTTACTCCACCTTTTTCCTGACGTAATACCGGAAGTACCCCTCGGCTGGCTCTTCGCCTAAGAATCCGTTGCCCGTCTGTTCACACCAGGCGGGGATGTCGGCGTGCGCCCCTTCGTCGTCGGCGCGAATCTCAAGCACCTGCCCCGCTTCCAGTTTCTTCACGTTCTTGGCCATGAATGCGATGGGCATCGGGCACATCTGCCCAATCGAGTCCTGCACCATATCCACTTGAATTTCCATTTTGCGTTTACCTCCTGTGAATGTGTGATCGTACTCTCAGACTTCGGAAGTCTTCTGAGACTTCCGAAGTCTCTTATGACTCGCTCAGAGCCACGGCACCACGTGGTGCTGTTCCACCAGTTCCACGAACCCGTCGTAATCTATGACCTGGATGCCGTCAACCAGGGAGGCGAGGCCGCGTGCCTCCAGGTCGGCCTGCAGGGCATAGACAGGGTGCTGTTCCAACGCCTGCCTGGTCAGGCCCTCGCTCGCGGTTCCCTGGGCGGCTGCGTATACACCATCTTCGTACAGCAGGATCGGCTCGCCATCTGGCGCGACTCTCAGCAGGGATTTCAGGTTACCAAACATCAAGGGTGATTTGTTGATCGTGTATAACATCTTACATTCTCCCCCAGGATTAGAAGGGTAGCACGATTCCGCACGACTCCAGCTCGCGGGCTACGCCTGCATCGTCCACGATTTCCACGTCCATCACCAGGTCATCCGGTGTCAGCCCGCGCTCGCTCAACGATTGATCGTGAACGTAGAATCTGGTCACGCCGAAGTCGGGCAGCATCGGGAAGCCCTCGCCCAGCGGCTTCATGTCCAGCCCGGCCGGGTTCTGGTCTTTGACCAGCGCGTAGACCCCGTCGTCCACGAAGATGACGCTGATGTCCATTTCAAACACGCCAGTGCCCATGATCGAGCGGAACCCCTCGGCGGCGTAGACCGATCCATACGGGGCCTTGCGCATCAGTACGGCGACTTTGTTGCCCATCTGTTCCTCCCTAGTCCTCATCAGTCTCCAAAGGTCACAAAACGGTCGGCGCCTCTCATGTGCTCGGAAAGCGCGCCCAATCCCCCAAGTCGCACGTTCTCCGCCACCATATCGCGCCGAAAGCCTCGAAAACGGGCGCAGGCGGTACAGGCCACCACGGCTATGCCCTGGGCGGCCAGTTTGCTGTAGCGCTCGGCGATGTTGCGCTCACCCGGCGGTTTGATGTACCCGTTGGCATTGTTCACGCCGTCGGTATATAAGAAGATGCCGGTGATCTCGTGTCCACGGGCCAGGGCGGCCTGGACAAAGTGGTAGGCCGTGTCGGCAGCCTGATGTTGGTACGGCCCCTCCAGGACTAATACGCCTATCTTCATATTTTGCCTCCTACGTTGTTTGCGGGCTCTCAAACGGCGTGGCGAGCGATTCTTCCAGCTCTCCCCCCTCGTACAGCTCAATGGCCTCGCGGACGGTGATTCCCTCAGGGGCGATGTACACCGTAACCGCCAGTGCTCGTAAAGCCATACAACATTCAGGGTGGATCTGGGGGGTAATGAGCGCTGTAGCGCCACTCCGGGCCACGGCGCGGATGCCCTTCATGTTCACTTCCTTCGCCGGCCCGTCCGGCTCCACCCGGATCACTTCCCACTCCATTGTCTGTGGGTCCACGACGACGAAGGAGGCGCAGATACCGAAGTGGAGTTCCATGGGTGCTTCTAACCCCTCGCCGTGCGAGACGACGGCGACGCGGGCGGGCAACCCTTTACGCGATTCGGGCGTTTGCAGACCGGTGGCCTTGTACTGCTCGATAGCTTCGTGCACCGTCATGCCCTCCACACCGTCAATGACCTCGATGCCCAGGTTCAGAAAAGTCTGGCGGCAGATGTCTTTGATGTACCCCGTGATGACGGCGGAGACGTCCTGCCTGGCGACGGCCCGGATCGCCGCCAGGCTCACCCGCTCCGGGCTCTCCGGGTGGGGTGGGACACTCACGACTACGTATTCCATCGTGTCCAGGTCAAAGACCAGGAACTGGGAACACATGCCGAACCGTATGCCCACCCACGCTTCCGGCACCGTGCCCATAGACGCAACGGCTACTTTCATCTTTCAGCCCCCTCTTCTATGGCCCTTCTTTTTCGGTCAGTAAGTTTATATATTGATATATATACATATAGCAATGATTACATTATACTATAAATGAGATGGGAGCGCAAGTGTATAGTTCTTCTGTTTCGGGGCACCAGGGCGGGTGCTAGCCTCAATACGGTTTAGATAGGGGAGAGCAAGGTCAGGGCGATGAGGAAAATGTGCGTTCGTTTCATGGCGACAACTTCCATATTTGTGGGTGAGGTACCGGGCATTTCCGAAAATGCCCGGTACCCGTTGAGTTATTCTCCCTTCAGCACGAGGGGCAAGTAGGTCTGGTGATAGGGTTGGTACGAGATGACAACTTTGTCCAACACGGACGTGTCGTTGCCTGGGGGAGCGGTGGAAGTGAAGACGGCCCGGTACTCGAGTTTACGTCCGTCGGGGTGAGCAAGAACCTCACCCGAGGTCGTGTGCGTAACCCACTCCGTCCATCCTGCAGCGGTCATCACGCGGGTGGCGATTTGCAGGCCGGTGCCTGGCGTGATGGTGGCCGTCCAGGTGATGTTGCCCCAGCTCGCCAGCCCGCCGGGATTGAGCATGCGGGCGTACGTGCCGCTGGAGAGATAGTTATCGGCCGGGTAGCCGGTGGCATAGATCTGCCGGCCGGAGGACTCTCGATAATCCTCCCACGCTACGACGACCTCTCCTTCAAAACTAGAGATGAGGCTCAGTGGCGCATCGCCGCACACTTCCTGCTGTGAGTTAAGTGTCCGGGGAGTAGTCCAATTCAGGCCTCTATCGGGACTGATTGAGAAGAGTACGTTGCTATCCGAATATGCGGTCTGATCGGGCACGTGAATCCATGCCACATATACCTTGCCGCTCAGATCCACGCCGACGGATGGATAATCGTAAGAGGAGACTGCACCGCCGCCAGAAGCATCATAAAGGCGCTTCACAATGGTGCGGTTCCAGGTGTCGCCCTGATCGTCACTTTGGGCGACCACGACTTGGAAATCGAAGGTACAGCAAGAGGGACCGGTGCTGACTTTCTCCACCCACGTGGCGTACAACACTCCCGCGGGGCCGGCGACGATGTCAGGGACGCTTGCCCCACACATCGTGGGATCGCTCAAGCGAGTATTGGTCATCCAGTTGCTTGCGTTCCAGGTCGTGCCGCTGATCCAACGAGAGAAGTAGACCTGACCATCAGCGTCTTCCCGCATGTCCTCCCACACTGCGTAGACGTTGCCGTCGCCGCTCACGGCCAGATGGGGTTCTCGTTGCTGGGTGCCGCTGATGTCATCACTGATCTTTATCGGCGTGCTCCAGGACGACGTGTAGCGTGAGATATAGATGTCGCCGTCGTCATCCCGCTCGTCCTCCCAGATGGTGTAAAGATAACCTGAAGCGCCGTGGGAGGCTATGCGGGGGAGACGGGCTGTCCCGGCATACACCGAACTGACAGATGACCACGAATCTCCTTTGTCGCTGCTGGTTGCGTACTTGATGTCGCCAGGGTCGCCGCCGTCAATCTCGGATGTCTCGTGCCAAACTACCCAGAGGCTTTCATCGGTTGCGCGCACGGTGATGTCCGGGGTGTTTTTGCCAAGACCGTTCAGGTGCGCCCCACTCACCAGAGTATCAGACAACCAGGTACGACCGCCGTTGATGGTGCGGTCAAAGTAGATATCAGGGTAGTGGTCCTCGCTGCGCTCGTCTGCCCACACGGCCAGGAAGACGGTCTCCGTGGTAGTTCCAGTATTGGTGAGGGCGAAGGAGAGACGAGGGGCTAACTTGCTGTCACTCGAATCGTCGTTCACTTTTTTGTTGAGAAACCAGCGGTGATCGAGTTGCACTGTCCCGTGTGAACTCCAGATATCCACCCCGGTTAAGTCGCCTTGGACAAAGTCGGGGAAAGTGTCTGTAGTCCATTCCTGCACCTCCCCGGCGGCGTGGGTGGTCAACAGAAGCAGGCCTGCCATTGCCAGCGCCAAAGCCATACAGCTTGCGATTTTCCAGTATTTCCTGGACATTGTTTGTCTCCTTTATTTTCAGTTTCTGAGAGAATCTTGTTTGGTAAATGTTTGTGCAGATAGTGATTTCAGCCAACATCACCCCCTTGCGTTACTACCCAGCCACCGTTATCCAACTGAGTGCATCTCATGAACTTGTTCGATCCGTCGGATGCTTTTTGTTCGTTTCCTTCATGACACAAGGGAAGCGGAGCGGCAATTACTCAACCGGCCAGCCGCCGTGGGATTCGATGGCCTGGTCTATTTCCTCCATCAGGCGGATGGTGTGTTTGAGGGCGACGACGAAACGGTGGTAGTGGGTGATGTCCTCCTGGGTGAGGGTGCGGCCAGGGATGCCCTTTTTGCCGCGCCGGTCGTAGAGCCACTTGTGGCAGACCTGGTAGCCGCCGATGTGGAAGTTCCAGACGTCTGCGGGGAGACCGTCAAAGTAGGAGCAAGACGAGCGCCGGGAGGTGTCGAGGTAGACTTTGCCGTCCTCGTAGCACTTGCTTTTGCTGAAAGCGCCCATAGTAGTGCCGTTGAGACCTTCGACGAAGGTGGTGATGGGGTGTTGAAGGGGGGAGGTCGCGCCGGTTTGGTTCCAGGAGGCGGCGGGGTAGTCGTCTTCGAGCAGGTGGAGGGCGACGAGATCCGCGCCCAGGCCGACCAGGGTGGCGAAGAGCTCCAGGTTTGAGGTTAGCGGGAGGCGGGGGAAGTCAATCTTGAGGAACTCGGCGTAGCGGGTGCGATAGGTGGGGCTGTGGAAGATAGCGTAGGCGTAGTGGAGAACATCTTCTGGGCCAAATGTGTTTTTCAGGTCTCCCCTGCCATCTGGCACGAATTTCATACCTAGCTTCTGTTTGAAGACAGAGATGAACTTGGGGGAGAGATTGGGCTCACGGGTGGCTTCCTGGGTGACGAAAAGAGTACCCTCGGTGTCCTCAGGGGTGATATAGAGATATAGAGGAAATTGAAAGCTGTTGCCACCCCCCGCAGACTTATTTGCTGCGACACATTGATCACCGATCATGCGAGTGCAATAAGCAAAGGTGAAATCTCCAGGCGATTGGGGACGGTGAGTTAGGAATGCCAAGTTGCTACTTTTCATGTGGTGCATGACTTCGGTCCGAAGACGTTCACAGACCGCTTTGTGGTAGAAGACAAACCGGAAGTCGAATGGCCTGTAGCAATAAGGTCTAATAAAACTTGCTATGTTTTCAAGCTCATACAATCGATCACGTGCATTGCTCAGATTCCAATATGAAACGTCCTTTAGCGCATACTGTTCCCTAAGCGATTGATTGCTTGCTGATTTATCCCTCAAATCATTGATTCGTGTTTCTAACGTTTGAGGGTTGTAAGCTACCGAGAAGTGATTTCGAGCAGTGGTGACTGTACTCGCAAAAGCTCCGAATATCTCTGTCACTAACCAGTATTGGTTGTATTCGGGCAATAAAACTGTATCCTGCGGTACCAACAGATAGAAAGGTGATTGTGGTAAAAGTGAACTCCAATTCGTGATCTGTATGTCTCTTTCCAAAAGCTGTCCATACTTGTGTTCACGCAAGCCCCACAGGTCAGCGTGATAGACTTCCGAAGTCTCCGAGACTTCGGAAGTCTGAGTGGGCCGCTTGACCGCTAGCAGAATCGCCACGCCTTGCTGAATATCGAATACGTTCTCGTCAGGGCCACCATCAGGAGCAGTTTCTTTCTTTTTGGTGTTGCCGTGCAAATCAAGTACATAAATCGCATCGAAGGCTGCCATCAATGATTGGCGCATCCCGCGAAAGGTGGGGTTGTCCAGGTAGCCGTGGTTGGTGATAAAGGCCAGGATACCCGCGCCGGTCTGCTCGATGCGCCACTGCCCGAAGCGGATGAACTTGACGTAGTCGTCGTTGAGCCACTTGGGATTGCGTTCGTTCAGGCCGTGGCCGTCTACTTCAAAGTAACTCTCCACAGAGCGGCCTTCACTGTCGGCGCCGTGTAGCAGCCCAGCGATCCACTCGCTCTCGTTGACCGAGCGCTTTGCATAGGGCGGATTGCCGATCACCACCGTTACGGGCACTTGCCGCTTCACGCGGGCAGCGGCGTTCGACTCCTTCGACAAAAAACCCGCCAGGGCCAGCGTCTCGTGGGCCTCGACCGGCTCTTCCAGGGTGTTGGTGAGGTAGACGCGCAACCGCTTGCCGCCAGCGAAGTCGTAGCCGGTCTGGCGGAGTTTGAGGCCGAGTTTCATGTGGGCGACGGCGTAGGGGGCCATCATCAGCTCGAAGCCGTTGAGGCGGGGGAGGAGGCGGTCGGCGACATAACCGTTCCAGTCGGCACTTCCGAAGTGCTCGGCACCTTTTGCCTTCACCGTGCGCTCGATCTGGTCTATGACGTGGGCCAGGAAAGTGCCGGTGCCGGTGGCGGGGTCAAGGATCTGCACCAGCGGCTGATCGGTCTGCGGGTCTACGCTGGTGTCGGCCAGGCCGTCGGGCAGGCCGAACTCGGTCTTGAGCAGGTGGTCCACGGAGCGGACGATGTAGGAGACGACGGGGTCGGGGGTGTAAAAGACGCCGCGCTTGACTTTCTGCGCCCTGTCGTATTCGCTCAGGAAGAGTTCGTAGAAATGAACGACTGGATCTTCGCGGCCTCCGCCGCTCTGCTTGCCAAAATCTTGCAGAATGGCCTCGATATTAGTCTGGCGCAGCAGTTGGACGAGTTGACCGATGCCCAGTTCTTCCAGATCCACCGCATCTTGGGTGGTCAGCTCAGTCAGCAGGTCCTTGAGGAAGGGGTTGGTATTGGGGATCAGCTCGACCATACGGTCGTAGGTCAGATCGGCACCGCTCTGGGTGGCGGCAGAGAAGAGGCCGTAGGCAACGGTCTGAGCGACCATGTCGGCGAAACCGTCGGGGGCCAGGTCGTGGAGCAACACCTCTCTGAAGCTGGTGTGGAGCCGGTGGAGCGGGCCGTCGCCGGTCTCCAGACTGTAGACTTCGTTCACCAGGTCGCGGACGGTGGCGGCGTGGCGGGCCATCTGGCGAGCCAGCATTTGTGAGGTGGTGATGGTGTAGAGGTGCTCGACTATAAAGGCCCGGCTCCACTGCTGACGCCAGGCGTCGGGGTCGGACTCGACCTCCCCGGTGGGCCAGCGGAGGGCCTCCAGGTTGAGGTTTTTGATGTAGTAGAAGTGCGTCTCGCGGCTGTCCCAGGAGAAGGTGCGCAGTTCGGGGAGGCGGCCCTCGCGGCGGCGAAAGTGGGCGAAGGAGATGGAGCGGTGCTCGGCATCACCCTGGGCGGAGATGAAGAGCAGGTCGTTCAACCGCCAGACGGGCTGATGGGGGTCACGATGGCGGCCGGCGGGTACGAGCGAGCGCAGGATGCGGCGCAGGACGACGACGGGCAAACGCTTGCTCTCGAACTGGATATAAAAGATGGCCCAAGGCTGGGTGTCCGCCAGGGGGCGTATCTGCTTGATGGTCTCGATCTTGACGGCGTGTTTGGGGTCTATGCCGAGTTCGGCCGGGTCGTAGTCGAAGGTGTAGTCGTCTGCGTCCTCGGCTTCGATAGGCCAGTCGAGTTCGTCGCGCAGGTAAGCGACGAGTTGGTCGAAGTTGGTCAGGGCGCGGAGTTTGGCGATGGTTTTGGGGTGCATAGGCTCTCTCTTTCGGTTGAGAACATAGATTGGCAGGATTTAACGGATTTTTGCCCAAAGAGCCGGTGCCAGGTGGGAAACCAACCCAGCACCACAGGTGACACGCTAGCGTCACACGTTTACGGCGGTGCGCAGTGCAAGCCGTACATCCACTTCAGGGTTGGGGCAATGGTGACCAGAGAATGGATCACTTTTCTCCCGCCAACCGGAGAACTCTGTCAATCAGAGCTGCACCAAGATAGAGACCTGCCTCTTGCAGTTCCACCAGCAAGGGAGCCAAATCAGCAACCAG
>Ga0190284_1000459_pt1 | contig 23682 bp, 17 predicted proteins | sample 48691812_MG_FD_161668 | JGI IMG/M metagenome (GOLD analysis project Ga0190284, IMG submission 161668) | Hydrothermal vent microbial mat bacterial communities from Southern Trench, Guaymas Basin, Mexico - 4869-18-1-2_MG | ecosystem: Environmental > Aquatic > Marine > Hydrothermal vents >...
ATGCTCCCGGCCCCAGCACCGGCTGAACTCGACCAGCCGGTACTCGTGCGAGAACAACGGATGAAACGGATGGGTAATGCGCAGCCGCGCTGTCGCATCGGTCAAAAGGGTTGCAGTGTTACGGGGTTGGTTAGGCGGTGCCCACGTTGTTGGCCACATCCACATCCACGAACCGTTGGCTGTCAAAGAGTCCCACGGAACAGGCCATGTCGAGGCGGAAGGTGGATGGGGCATGCTCTTTTTTTTTCAACAGCTCCGGTGAGGAGGGGGAATAGTCCAGGAAAAAGTATTACCCGACTCTCTGACTCCGATATAATCCATTCATTGGATTCGAAGAAGGAATGCATACTCTGGTCGCGCATCAACGTGAAGTCCTTAAACCATTCAATTAAGTAAAATCTCTACTGGCTTTTCCTCTTGATGCATGGAGAACGTCTGAGTTCCTATTTCCGGTTCACCAAGATGATATCAGGAACGACAAAATGGTCTTATTAGTTAAATGCCCTAACTGCGGCACCCATGTCGTCCCCAAATCCAACGGCCAGTGTCCCGCATGCCAGAAGGAAAACATCCAGGACTTGATCAGGCTTGCGGAGCGTTCAGGCGGGCAGATTAACGATCGCGTAGGCGGACCCTCTGCTCCCGCCTCGGCATCGCCAGACAAGTATAGATCGCCGGCGAGAAACAGTATTTTCCTGGTCCTGCTGCTCATCGTCATCGTATGCGCGGCCCTTGTGATCTGGAACAGGGACGACCTTCCCGGAACCCTGGTTGACAACGCCGACAAGGCCTGGTCACGTGCGATGGGCTGGGATAGTGCGGATGCCTACCGTGAATTTTACGAGGGATACCCCGAAAGCCCGCACGCAGAGGAAGCGAAGGCGCGCTACATCAGACTTCACTGGCCGCCCCTCCCCAAGGAGGTCGAAGAAGGACCGCTTTTAACCTCGCCGACCGCTAGTGATGATTCCGAATCCCGTTTTCTCCTCCACGATCGTGATTCAATCTATGGTGAACCTTTTCACAGGACTGTAAAAGCCATGTGCATAGAAGAAGTCCGCACCGCTTCAACATCGCCCTGGCAAAATCCTTATTGCGAACGGGTGATCGGCTCGATACGACGGGAGTATCTTGATAGAGTTATCATTCTCGGGGAAAAGCATCTCTGCAGGATCATGAAAGATTATTTGGAATATTATCATCAATCGAGGCCTCACCTGGCCTTGGATCAAAACTGCCCCACGCCTCGGGTTATCGAATCTCCATCTGAAGGCGAGGTTATTTCGATTCCCAAGGTCGGCGGTCTTCACCGTCTCTATACTTGGGCTGGATGAGGCATTTCTAAAGCCTCGGTATCTATCGAAAAGCGGGAAAGATCCATCCTCATTTGTTTGCCTGTCAGTTTATCAAGCCACATGAAAACCAAGCTTTCTACCACTTCTTTATACTAAAGCCGATGCATCGTCGGAATGGCTTGGCCAACGCGAGGATTTTCTCCGGATGAGGTTTTCGGGAAAACCCGGTGGTTCTCGGGCCGAACCGATGGGCCTTACTTGAGGAGATTTAGGCTTGACTTTTTTACAATTCTGGCAATATTCGGCTTGATATTTTTTGATTTCGACCAATATACGGCTTGACTTTTTTCACTTACTCCAATAAACCCTTCTCAGAAAACTATTAACAAATTGTCTCTATGAAGGCACAGAAAAATGCAACGTATTATATACAAGCCACTTATAGATTGGAAACACACCAAGGGCCGGAAAGTGCTTTTGGTCCGCGGAGCACGTCAGGTGGGAAAAACCTATGCTGTCAGACATTTGGCTGCCTCATTCGAAAGCCACCTGGAAGTTAACCTGGAGGAAGAAAGGGGTATACATGCGTTCTTCGAAGGTTCGTTGGAACCATTTCGCATCTGCGAGAAACTCTCGAATTATTTCAATGCCCCCCTCGAACCCGGAAAAAACCTCCTCTTCCTGGATGAGATTCAGGCCTGTCCCCCTGCTTTAGGCGCGCTTCGGTTCTTCCATGAAAAGATACCGGAACTCCACGTCGTTGCCGCCGGCTCTCTCCTCGAATTCGCCTTGGAAGAAATACCTTCCCAGGGGGTCGGACGCATTTCCTCGTTGTTCATCTACCCGATGAATTTCCAGGAATTTCTTCAAAGCCTCGGAGAGGAGGGCCCCCTGCGTATGATGCTTGCGGCCTCACCGACCAATCCTCTCGAGGAGGCGTTCCATCATCGCCTCATCGATGCACTCAAGGTCTATCTGCTGATCGGAGGCATGCCGGGAGTAATCAACACCTATGTGAAAACCCGCAACCTGAAGAAATGCCAGGAAACCCTGAGTGACCTGTTGGTCACTTTGCGGGACGACTTCAGCAAATATAAGAAACGGTCACCGGTCTCGAGGCTCGAGGAAGTGTTTGAATCGATCGTTTTCCAGGCAGGAGGGAAATTTAAATATTCGAAGGTTAATCCACAGGAAAAGACCGCCCATGTCAAGGAAGCCATGAACTTGCTAATCAAGGCAGGGCTGGCTTCCATGATCCGCCATACCGATGCCCGTGGCCTGCCTCTGGGCGCCCAGGTGAACCCCAAGCGATTCAAAGTGATGCTGGTGGATATCGGCCTGCATCAAAGGGTACTGGGACTCGATCTTTCAACCTACCTGACAAGCAATGATTTTGAAGTCATCAACAAGGGAGCCGTGGCTGAGCTCTTTGCAGGTCAAGAGCTCAAAACCATGGGATCCGAGCGTGAACCTGCGAATCTGTACTACTGGCACCGCGAAGCCCGGAGCAGCAACGCTGAAATCGACTATATTATTCAGCACGGCGAAGTCCCCCTTCCGATCGAAGTCAAGGCGGGCGGAACCGGGCGGATGCAGAGCATCCAGCGGTTCATGCAGGAACGCGGGTTGAAGAAGGGGATTCGGACCTCGCTGGAAAACTTCGGGAGGGTAAACGATATAGACATAATCCCCCTCTACGCGATCGGACATGTCGATGCGTTTTTAGAATAATCGGCCTATCGAACAACCCTGTCAAGCGCATTGCTCCACATCCCAAAACGCGTACAACTGGCATCCCCGCCAGACAGGTCGTTGAGCTCTGAAACTGAGACGCTTCAAATCGAAAAAGACACGACTCTCGACCGGTCCGACCTCTTCTTCGGGGCAAAAGTGATCAAAACCCTGAATCCATAGCGAATCTCCTCCTCAACGCAGGTGACGGTCGGGGAGGAGGAAAACCAGTCGGTTTTAATCCCGCCGCCAGAGCGGGCAGTGTTTCCAGTAGATCCCGCTGCCAGTAGTTGCGGTTTTTTTTGAGCGCGTTTGCGTATTCGGCACAATGAGCTGAGCCGAATTCGGAACAGAGATCGAAAGAGGCCTGCTTGCAGTCGATCTGGCGTTTTCTACGGGACGTTAGCGATTAGATTGCCGTTTCCGATGGCGCTCTCGGTCGTGGGTATCAATGGCCGGTGACCACTGAAAACTCATCCAGACATCCGTTTTCCCGATACCAGTCGTTAACCGCTGACCCGCCTGTGGAACACTTCAGGAAAACCAGGACTTCTTTGTCAGCGTAGTCGGCGAGACTGGCCCGGATTTCCCTCCAGGTATCTGGATATCGTGCTGTATCGCAGGAGATCAATTCTTTCTCGAACCACCGGATGCCGCAGTCGGGACCGCCTTGCGGATCGAACACTCCGAACTGGGCGAAAAAATCGGTCTTCACGTCATCGGCGGGGGGCAGGATAGCGAGCCGGGCCAACAGGCCGTAACGTTTCGAGGGGACATTGACCCGTCGCATGAACCGCAGGTGATTGCTGTTGTCCTTCACCTTGAAAGCCAGGACCGCGGGAGATTTTTTGGAGCGCTGTTTGCAGTTGTCGTCTGTTCCTAGATGCAGAAGGGGGTTTTCATGATCATTGGCGATGGTGAAGATCCGGTCGATATCGCCGTTGCGCCTGAAATCCAGCTTGTTTCTTCTGTCCCGGGGGATCAGGTCGAAGAGCGCGTGAGGCGATAGGGTGGTCGCTGTGCTGTCAAATACCTGCATGGGGCTGATCTCGACCGGATCGGTGTGGGAGATCAAACCCGGTATCGGCTTTCCCGCCCTGTCACACACTCTCGAAGCGAATTTCCAACTTCCGCCGAGCTGCATTACTTTGACTAGCAGGGTGTGCTCGCCTTCGGTCCGGGACAATGGGATTCGATGGCGGTTCGCGCCGTCGGCGCATTTGAAGGGGTAGGAGAAGATCTCCTCGCCATCCAGAAATATCTTGGCACCATCGTGACTGCCGAACCAGATGGTGGCTTCCACATCTTGCGCCACGTGGAGACGGGTAAATCCGTACGCCAGGCCCGGTTCTTTGGAATAGGCATTATGCAGGAGCATGGAGTTTCCCAGGCTTCTGTGGGGTTTCCATATGATCCGCTTGGTGGATTTGTCCGCTTTGGGCGCCACGCGGGTTTCCTTGATCAGGTCCCGATCGAAGGCCGCTTGCTCTTCGTTTTCAAAGGGACCCAGGAGCAGCCAGTGTCGAAGAAAGGCAACATCGCCACCAGGTTGGGCGATTTGGTTGTCCCGCCTGTTGCGCTCGTCGTTCAGGTTGGATTGATGGGCCTTCTTCATGGAAGTGAAGGTGGACTTCCTCAAAAACAACAAGGCAAAGCTGGTGTGAGCAAGGTTGCTTTCCCACGATCCGTCGTCCTTTTGACAACGCACGAGCTCTCTGGCGCCTTCCTTGTACCAATCCATTCCATTGAGCTTTTTCCGGCTGTCCAAGGCACAACATCTCTCCAGCCCATAGAGGTAGTAGAAAAAGTGATCACGACTGAAGAGGCTGCAGTCTACCCGTGACCAGGGAGACGATCGTGAGGTCCCGTTATCTGCTGTCCACCGGTTTCGCCGTCATGGGGATTTTGCTCGCTTTCGTCTTGGCCGCTGTGGTGCCGTCCTCACGCCTGAGTGCCACCGAGCTCTTCCGGCCGGAAACCTTTCTGCAGAATAATAGCGGTTCGGGATCGTTAAAAGACAGATGCTCTTGGCACCCCCCTGAGGAGAAAGCGATGAACTCACTCAAGACCGGTTTCACAGTGTTTCTCGTCATGATCCTGCTCTCCGCGATCATCCAGGCCGAGGAAACAGTTTTTGCGGACGATCCGGAAGCGCATGCCCTCTACGATCGCATGGTGGAGGCATTCCGCAGCGCCGATGCGCTCTCATGGACCGGTGCCTACTCGATGCACCGGGCGGATGAGGAAGTCGCAAGCTGCACCTACCGCGCCTTCCTGAAGAAGCCCAACTTCGCGCGCGTCGAGGTCCTCGACAGGAAGGGTAAGCAGAGCGGCATCCTGATCCTCGACGGCCAGACCGCCTGGACCTGGTGGCCCAACGGGAAGCCGGCCTATGGATGGGAGCTCGAAGGCCCTCGCGCAGCCGCGTACGAAGAGTACAAAATGCGTTACTTCATGAAGGCCGCCGCTCCTCCAGGGATGCACTCCATCGGACACAAGACGGGCGACCTGGGTGCGGGCATGGGAATGACGATCATCGACCCCAGCATCTTCCACGGCTACACCGATTCGCTGCAACCCTATCTCGACGGCGTGCAGTCCATGGGCAGGGAGAAGGTGAACGGCGAGCTCCTCGACAAGATCGAGGTCAGCTACATGCAGCACCAGCGGAGCTGGTATCTCTGGCTCTCTCCCGACGATTACCTGCCGCGCCAGCTTGCGCAAACAGTCCGGGTGAGCCGTGGCGACCTCATCATGAGGGAGTCCTGGTCCGATCTGGTGCTGAACGGCGATATCGCACAGGACAGCTTCCAGTTCGCACCCAAGGACGACTGGAGAGAGTTCCGCATTCCAGAGCTGGAAGAGGGGCTGCTGGCCGCGGGCACCGCGGCACCCGACTTCGAGCTCGCGGCTCTCGGCGGCGGGACGATCAAGCTCTCCGACTATCGCGGCAAGGTGGTCTGGCTCTACAAGTGGCGCTGCGGGTGACCGGGGTGCCGCGAGGAGATAGGGAATCTCCAGAAAGTGCACACCGACTATGCGGAAGACGGGCTGGTCATCCTGGGTGTCAACTACAGCGACTCTCCCGAGCACGCCAGGAAATTTCTCGACGACAACGATGTCACCTTCCCCAATGTGCTCGACACATCGGACGCGGCTACGAAGGTTACGTGGCGGTACGAAACCCTGATCGGCATGACCGCCGTTCCCATGAGCTATCTCATCGACAAGCAGGGTAAGGTCGTGGAGGCCTGGTACGGGGTTCACAACAAGCAAACCGTGCGAAAGGCTCTCAGACTGCTCTACTGATCTGGCGGTTACGTCGTTTTTCATTGCAGCGCTGATCAGAAGACCAAAGCCAACGCTGACAAAGCCGGGTGTAAACCCGTAATTCGGCGCGCTACAGCAGTTTTTGCGCGACAGCGAGCCGATCTTGTGCTAGACTAACGGAATCCGCGTAACCCGAGGATTTGCGAGCAGGAATGCCGCCTGACCTTTCTACGAGGGACAGGCGGCTTATTTGTTGTAACAGTGGGCTCATGTTTGCAGAAGGAGTCGGCTGTTGAAGCAACAGTGGCCTGGTCCGCGAGGAGCAGGCGAGACAATCGACTCATATAAAGGCGAGCAGGAGCACTATGACGACCGAGTTTTCCCAATTGGATCTGCATCCGGGGCTGGTGCAGAGAGTGACCGATCTTGGCTATACTGCCCCAACCCCTATCCAGACCGCGGTCATCCCGCTGATGCTGGCCGGCCGCGATGTCATCGGTCAGGCCCAGACCGGCACCGGAAAGACGGCCGCTTTTGCGCTGCCTATCCTCCAGAATCTGGAACCGGCACAGCACCATGTTCAGGCCCTCGTTCTGGTTCCTACCCGCGAACTGGCACAGCAAGTCGCCCAGGCGATCCATGAATATGGTAGTTGCCGGACGGTGCGTGTGCTGCCAGTCTATGGCGGCCAACCATACAGCCGGCAAATCAGCCGCCTCAAACGAGGCGTCGATATCGTCGTGGGGACACCGGGGCGCCTGTTGGATCTTTTGGAGAGGGGAGTGCTCGATATCAGCCGAGTGAGCACGGTCGTCCTCGATGAAGCCGACGAAATGCTCAGCATGGGTTTCATCGAAGACATCCAAGTGATCCTCGGCAAAACCCCATCCGAGCGCCAGAACGCTCTATTCTCCGCCACCATATCGAAGGAGATTCGCAATCTGGCCGATCAATACATGCATTCTCCGCAGTCGGTCACCATCAAGAGCAAGCAGCTCACCGTGGATACCGTCGATCATCGCTATTGTCTGGTCAATAAAGAAGACAAGCTGGCGGTTCTCACTCGACTGTTTGAGGTTCAGGATATCTCCAGAGCCCTCGTCTTCGTCAGCACGCGTGTCGGCTCCAGCGATCTCGTGAATGAGCTGATGGGACGCGGATTTCCGGCCGAGGCCTTGAACGGTGATCTGAACCAACAGACCCGCGAACAGGTCCTCAACCGCTTTCGGCGCAATCAGAACAAGGTGCTGGTGGCCACCGACGTCGCCGCTCGAGGGCTGGACATCGACGATATTTCACATGTGTTCAACTTTGATTTGCCGCACGATCCGGAGCTCTATGTGCACCGCGTGGGGCGTACGGGGCGTGCCGGCAAGGCCGGTGTTGCCATTTCGCTGTCGACACCCAGGGAACAATGGCGGCTGAGACGCATCGAAACGTTTTGCAAACAAAGGATTAAGCGGATCGCAATTCCCGCGACAAAAGACATCGCCGAGCATAGGGAAACGCAGACGCTGGAGCAGTTTGCGGTCTGGCTGAAACGTGGTCGCTGCCAGAGGGAACGGGATATCGTGATGGGCCTGATCGAAGCCGGATACGATCCGATTCAGATAGCAGCAATAGCCCTGAAGGCGGCTCGATCAGGGGATAATCAACGCCCTATCGAGCCGATCGGCGAGGTGAAGGAAGGCCGTCCGCTGAAATCCAAGGTCGCGTTCAAGCGGGGCCCAAAACGGAACGGCCGCCACGGATCCGATGCTGCCGCTCGTGAAGCCGGAATGGTGCGGCTGACCCTGAGCGCAGGGAAGTCCAATGGCATTCGTCCCCGTGATGTGGTCGGTACAATCGCTGCTGTCGCAGACATTCCCGGCTCCACGATCGGCGCGATACGTATCATGGAGAAACACACCCTGGTTGATGTACCCCAGGAGTATGTTGCCAAAACGCTGGCCAGAGCCGGCAAGTATCGGATCCGCAAGAATGCCGTCACTCTGGTGCGTGCCTGAACAGCGATCCTCGACAACAGCCCGGGATGCCGGCGATTTTACTCACGACCCCGGCTTCCACGGGCGGGGTCGTGGACTCCCGTCGCGCCTGGCGGCGAGGCGAAAAGTGCCGCGAATCAACGCCGCCTCGCCCAGTCAGGGACCTTGACATCTTTCGTCGGCGCGTCGGCCGGTATGAAAGGCTTGAGGTCGATGACGGGGGTCGCGTCGAAGGCGTCGATCTTGTCCAAGTGAATGACGTTCCCCTCGATCGACAGAATCCGGCACACGCTGAGGGCGATCAGGTTGGGCCGCACGGCTGCGTGGCATCCGAAGACGCCGGTCAGGGGATTTTCTTTTTTTCCCCGGGGGTGGACCCTGAGAATGTTGCGTTTCCGGGGGGTGTCGTTCTTGTCGAACCAGTAGAAAACATCGACGTGGGACCAGCCGTCCAGGCCCAGGAGGGCGTCGGCGTATTTCTCGAAAATCCGGATGCAGGTTTTCCCGTCTTTCTTTTCGACCTTGCCCACCGGGTATACTTTGAAAACCCGTTCGGCAGGTTGCCGGCTCACCTCCTCTTCGCCGGCCTTCGCCTGAGCCTGTTCCAGAAAGAGACCTCCCGCAGCGGCCGCGGGAAAAATTCCGATCATAAATTTGCGTCTCGAAATCGGCATCGGTTCGCTCCTTTGGGGTTAGGTAAAAGTAACTAGAAAATCAATGAACCAACCTGCGTACTAGCACCGATCTTCCTTGGGGTTGAGATTCAGCCAATCACGACGGTCTCCTACACCGGCCAGTCTTTCATGCCTCTTGTGCTTCCGCCTCGACTTTGTTCAGCACACGGCGGTAAGCGCCCGCTTTATCCCAGTCCCTCAGCTGTTCGTGCACCATGACCAGCCGGTTCAGAATAGCTCGGCGGTGTGGTAGGGCGCGGTTGAGCTTAATCAAGATTTCCGCGGCTTCCGTATACCTCGCCTGGAGCCCCAAGAGAGACGCCTTGCGCAGTAGTAGCCCTGGTTGTTGGCCCTGTCGTGTAATGCATCGTTCGACCATTCCGATTGCTTCGCGGATACGTTCTGTGCGGATGTAAGCTTCCAGCGCCAACTGCTCCAGATCACCACTGACGGGTGATCTGCAATCGAGCATCGTGGGATTTCCATCGAGTATCTTCAAAGCGTCGAAGTAACGCCTGTCACGGACTGAAGCACGAACCATCAACAAGAAAGCATGGTGATCACCAGATCGTTGGTACTCTGCCCGCGCCGCCGCCTCGGCATCCCGCCATGCTTGGTTTTTCATCAGGTCCATGACGTGAGTCGACCAGTCGGTCTGAGACGCTCCACGCGGTTGGACTACGCGTTCGTTGCTGTACGAGAGTTGAGCGACCATCGCCTTCTGGAATGCGTCTCGAAAATTCTTTGCCGATTTCCACCGGTCTTCTGGCTCTCTGCGCAACGCCCGCAGGACAACGCTCTCCATTGCCGGGGCAATCGACGAGCTGATCTCTCGCAAGGTCGGAAAAGGTGCATGGCGTACGACCTGAGCGAGGGTGTCGTGTGGAAGCTGTCCGGTGAGCAACTGATACAGCAAAACACCGAGGCTGTAAATGTCGTGTGCAACAACCAGCGAGGCGTCCCGTGTTCGAGTGTTCAAGCCTGCGAATTCCGGTGGTGAGTACAAGATTGTCCCGCCGTTCTCCCGGCTGCGTGCATAAATGTCTTGGGTTGTGAGGCTGCTGCCGAAATCCGTAAGCTTGATTGTGTTGCCCTGGACCAACACGTTTTGGGGTTTGATGTCTCCATGGGCTGTATCCAGCGAATGAAGGTGACCAACGCCATCGAGTACCTGTTTATACAATCCCAGAAGATATCGGTATCCAGCTACCAATTTTTCGTCGCGTCCATCGAGTAGAAATGCCAGGGTGTGACTGTTGAAGTACTCCATCTCGATTACGAAAACTTCATGTTCAGGAGGCACACGACCCATCCAATGGACCGAGACGACGTTCTCGTGTGTTGGCGCGTTGATGAGGTGCCGGCCTTCCTCGAGATCCCTGTTTTTGCCACCCTGATCTTTCGGGATCTTTACAGCGACGATTTCGTGATCGTCCAACCGTTCCGCTCTCCAAACAAAACCATAGGTCCCATCGCCGAGGCAGCGATCGAGCCGGTAACGATTTCCCAGAGTACCCTGTGGAACGAGTTGGAAAAGTCGATCCAGTCCCGTCATGATCGCCTCCGTTCCGCGATCTGTTTCAGTCTATGAAGGCCAGGTTCGACGTCTTCGTGCAGGCATTCGAAAATGCGCAAGAGCTGCCGGGAAGCCGGCGGTACCCGGTGACGGTTTCTTGTGGCAAAGCCCCGCTCGAATATCTGCCAAAGGTCGATGACGCCTTCGTCTCCCAGGGGGTAGAAATTCTTTGTCCAGAACACCAAGCAGAGGAGAACTGGTTCGGCCTCTAAGCGGTGGTACGCCCGAAGGAGGTTTTGTACTTTGTTCACCAACTCATTACCACCCTTGTGACGTTCAAACTCGAAAATCGCCGCCGGTGTTCGTGATGTTTTGTTCCACCAAACGGAATCCGCTCGTACCTCGAGTCCCGCAAGTGGGCACTCACAGCAGCAGGCATACCCCGCGAACTGTCCGACCGTTGTCAAGTAGGTGAGGCCGAGGCTATGCACTGTCACGGATTCATCCGCGACCCCCCAGTCGGTCCACATGGGAAAGTGAGACCGTGCGATCTCGAGCTGGCCAAACTCCTCTCTAAGGGCCGCATAGGCGTCAATCATCAAAAGATCCCCACATTTCGAGGACTCGAGGTGATTCGCCACCATGGACGAGCGCTTTCGTGCCGACCTTGACGAGCAACGGAGCAGGAATCGAACGACCCGACACGAGTGCCTCCCCGGTGGAGAGCCCTGGCAGCTCATCGACGTCGGCTTTGCTGAACATATCGGAGACCCGCAGGATGAACCGCTGGTCATCCGGATTTTTCAGCCGCATAGCGACGATGGTATTACACTGCGACGTCACATCCGGATCTAGTTTGGATGGTCGTTGACTGTCGATGGCGAATCCCACGCCGAACTTTCGGCCCTCTCCGGCGACCTTTTTGATGATCCGGAGGCTGATTGCCGCGCCCTGCGCCGGTGCGAAGGTATGCCCCTCTTCATAGACCAGAAAGACCGGCCGTATCGGATCGGTTTTGCTCGATGCTGCCCGCAGGATTTCGCTGCTGACCAGAGCGGTTATGATCTGTTTGGCTGTGTCGGAGAGTCCCTGCATGTCGACAACAATCATTCGGCCTTTATGGTCGCCCCGTCGCCCCACCATGCGGTGAATGTCGGTCGGCTCAGGAAGCGATGTGTTGTAGAACGCCCTGGACTCCAGCAACACGCGTCGCAGCTTCATCGACGCCACGGCGGCACTGCGACCATTGAGCGCATTCGCCTCTGCATCGGTGAGCTGGTCCCACTGCTGGAGCTCCTCGAGCCCTTCGCCGAGCAGATCGCGCAAACGGTTGATGTCGCGCGGTTCACGCTCGACCTGTCTCCAGTAGCGGATTGCCACATCGAGGACGCGCTGCTGGGGTTCGGTGAGACCCGGGAGGATCTCCGAAAGATCTTCCATCTCGAATTTGTCGAACTGCAGAGCAAGCTCCCTGTTTTCACCGGCGTATTTGTGACGGAACGTGGCATCCTGCGGCGTGTAAGCCATGAGTCCTGCGCCTGCACCAGCCAGCTTTTTGAATTGTTCCTGGATCTCGGGCAGCGATCGCTTGTCCCGGGGATCATTAGCGCCGCCGACGTCGTTGAATTGCAGCTTCCCGCCTGCGAGCGCCTTCCCATATTCGCCGTGGGGATCCAGCACCACAACGGTTGCATTATGCCTCGCAACCAACCGCTCGATGATCCTCCCGATTGTGTAAGACTTGCCGGAGCCTGTCATCGCGAGCAAGGCTACGTGTTCGGTGACCAGGTTCACTACGTCCAGGTAGACCGGCACGATGTTAGGGCCCCGGTCGTATCCGATGAGGTTACCCAGGTGCAGGCTCGTCTCCTCGCGAAACTCGTAGAACTCCGATAAGAATTGAAAATCTACGGTTTCGACGTTGGCACCCGGATCGAGCGCGCGGCGTGGTACGCGAATACGGCCGGTGGCAGGATCCTTGTATCCGATCAACCCGAGCTTTGCATGCAGGTTTTCTCCGGTGATACGGGCACCCGGCATGAGCTCCAGCTCGGTGACGCCGCTACCCATGCCGGAGTTGTACAGCACATTGCTGCGGTGGATGCCGACGATCCGGCCGAGCACATCAGCGCAGGGATCACCCTCTCGCTCCTGATGTCGAATACGGACGAATTCACCGCGCCGTCCGGTGAACGAAGAGTTCATCGCCATCGTGAGGCTGGCCGGATCACCGGTGTTGCCGACCAGCTTGCCCAAAACCTGGTTTTTCATTGGTGTGCCTCCATTGGCTCAATCCAGTTCATCCAGCTCGTTCAGCCAGCCTTCCTCGAGCTTGCGACTGCGAAGATGGTGGCGTACTTGACGCGCATAGTGCTCGAGGAAGCTGCTGAGCGGGGCGAGTTCCCGATTGGCAAGCAGCAACGGTAACGGCTCCGCCTGCCTTCCGCCGATTGCGCTCATCGCCATGAGCAACCCTGCCACCTCGTCGATCTTTTGAGCCGGCCATTTTTCGGGCGGCCCGAGTACATGGGCGAATCGGGCTTCTGTTCCTTGAGCCCCCTTGAAGTGAAAACCGACCACACCACCCTCGGCGAGCTCCGCCGGCTCCATCCGCGGCGAACGGATGTTCAGTTGGTAAGCTGCGGTCCTCGTGAACGGTCCGAGCACCCCTTGCACGAACCGTCGCTCGCCGATGCTCAAGATGGCGCGCTCCATACTCTCGACGTCTCGCAGTGCTCCAGGATCAACGGTTTCACCGCCGAGTATGAACTGCCGCCCGGCATGCGTGCGGATATCCTGCTGCGCAAGCTGCATGACCGCGCCGAAGCGTCCACCACCAACGCTGACCACAACCGGCCCCTCCTCGTTCCACGGATAGATCCGCTCACGATGGTCGGTCCAAAATCGCTGCACCCGCTGCAGCGTTGCTTCGTACTCGGCCCGATGGGCCTGATGCCCGGCTGTGTACTGCGGTGCAACCATCGATCGGGATAGCAGCAATGGTGTATCGACGATGATGAGGTCACGCCGGGTTCCGTCGATCATGGCGTTAACGGCGAGCTCGTATGCCTGTCTTAGGGAGATCAACACCAAACGCAGGCGTTGATCCTCATAGTCGATGTCATCGACTTCGCAGACCGAATCTTGCGTACCCGTCGAGACGCGATTATCGGCAACGATCACATCCAGCCGCACGCCGCCGGCGGCGTATAGGAATCCACCCATGACGCGCTGACGCGCAGGCACTTTGGTGGCCACGCCGGCAGCGTGGACATTCAGTGGCGAGGGCCGCTGTACCTTGCGCACCAGACCCGCGCGTGTGAAAGCGGGAGCCGCGGCTTCGAGATCCCGGATTTGTTGCCCCAGGCGTCCCGCAGTCCCCGGCAGGTGTAGCTGCGTGACCACAGCCAGGTTGCTGACGAGCGGGATCATTTCGCCTTTCATGGGATCAGCGTTCATGTTGTCTCCTCAGGGCGCGGGCATAAGCCGCGTAAGGACCGTCGAGAAGAACCCGTTCCCCCTTGGCGGTCAAATTGCCATTCGTTGCGTAACCGAGGTCGACAAGATCGCGCAGCGCCTCTCGTGCACACCCCGGCGCAAATTGGTGCACGGCAGATCGAGCCAGCGCAGATAGGGCGGATTCCTCGTTTTCGAACGGACCGGTGCAGAGGTGAAGCAGAAAGGCCCACTCATCCGGGGTGGGATTACGTTCAGCCTGAGATACGCCGGCGGTTTCAGGCTGTGACGCTTCGTCAGCGGGCGGCCGACCTGCTTGTTCCAACAACGAGGATAACCAATCCTTGCACGCGGTCCGATGATCCAGCGCAGAAAGCGACCAGAGCGGCAGCGTCGTGATCGCCACCAGGCCGGCGGCCGGGTGTCTGCGCCACCCCGCGGTAATCACCTGCCCGGCATTGCGCTCGAGGGGAAGCATAGAGCCGCGGATTTCGTGTTTGCGCTCGCGTGCGAGTCGCTTTCCCAACTCGGTTTCACCACCAGCCAAAGTCTCTGCCGGTCGTGCCTCCCATGATGCCGGCACATCGCACGGACCACGACGGAAAGGAGGACCAACAACGAGCAGACGGCCGGGTTTTGCTGCCCATGTGAGCCACGCATCGGCGGCGTTGTGATCGTCCTGAAACTCCTTTCCCATGACGAAGAGCACTCCCACTCTGGGGAGTGACTCGCTGGGTGAAAGCCCGGGAGAAGCCGCCCCAAAGGATGCAGCCCCACAAAGAACAGCTCCGAACGAAGCAGCCAACGTCCGGCCGCGCGCATGCGAAGCCAAGGCACCGGTGATCTGAAGAATTGTTTCCTCGCTCATGTTGCACCTCCGGCAAGCGCATAAATTCTACGTAGATAGCCGGCTTCAACGAGCGCACGCACCTGATCCTCGGTGAGATCCGGTTCCCTTTCGGCTTTCACGTCGGCAACGACTTTCAGCCACATCGTGAAAGTCACCCCGGTGCCCGAGAGCAGTGCGTCACCGTCTCGAGCCCAGCCGGCGGCGATCCCGTCGACATGGATTCGTCCGTCCTCGAGAGACCGCTTCTCGAGGCCTGCCATCTCCGGCAGGCTCACCGACGGCATCTGCTTGGCCAGCAACAGCCCGTTGAGGCCATCACGGTTCTGTCGCAGGTTCTCATCCTCGAGCAATCCGCTCCGGTACACGGCGACGGCGTTCTCCAACGTGCGTACATCCCCCTCTAATCCTCGGAGTGCTCTCTCGGGGGCATCGAGCAGCTTGGTGCGCGCCTCTCGCATCAGAGGTTCGAAACGGCCATAGTTCATCACATCATCGTGGCTCTCGAGCATCTCCTCCACGTCGTCGATGAGAGATTGGTCGAGCTCACCCTCGATCAAGGCAGGACGTTGGGAAACATCTTTAACGGACACGTTGGGTGGATAGTTAAAGTCATTCGGCGCGTTTTCCAGAACATCCGCAAGGTGGGCGACTCGCCCGGCCAGGTCACTCAAGGCCGAACGCGCTGCCCTGAAGCGATCGACCAGCGCATGGAATCCCGTAACGATGTCCCCCTGGATTTCGCTGAGTGGAAGATCGTCAGCCGCTCGTACACCCAAGCCGAGCTCACGCGCGAAACCGTCAATGATCTTCATCGCATCGGCGACACGCAGCTCCTTCAAGTAATAGGCGAGGGTATCAGGTTTAGCATTCTGAACCCGCTTGGTCGTGCTGCTGGGATCGTTGCCGGTCAATCCTTCGTCCACGATATTGTTGAGCTTGGAAAGCGGCCTGACGAAAAGATTCACTGGAAAAGCCTGGATGTCCTGGACCTCCCGTCGCATCTCCTCTCCCAGCGATGGTATGCGCTTGCGGATCCGCGCGGCTTTTTCCCGCACCGCGTCGGCGAATTGCTCGGCCCGACGGATACGTTCCCAGAGCGGACGGTCCTCGTCGGTGAGAGGGAGCACCCGGCTCTCGGGATCTGCGGGCAGTTGCTCGTAGGCCTCCTTGTCAAAGACACGATTGATCCGCTCGCGAATGCGCAGCCGCAGCCGGGTTGTTTTAATAAACCAGTCCTGCGCGGAAGCGTCGTCCTCGTCGGGAGGATCGGCTTCGAACGCGTCCAGCTCCCGCAGCGCTACGCCGGCTTCTTTCAATCGTTTTTTCGCGGTCAAGGATTTGGATCCCGTTTTCGGCTCGAACCACTGCTTGATGAGTCCCTCGCCCAGCATGTCCGCCAGGCTCTTGACGATATCCGGATAGTCGTCGTCGAACCAGTTTTGAGCGGCCTGCAAGCTACCGTGCAGAGCTTCCCTGAGCACTAAAACGTAATGCGATTTCCGTTTTGCGATTGCTTCTTGCTGAACCCATCCAAGGTGCTCGGCTACCGTCATCCAATCGCGGAAGATGTCGGAGATGCGGTTGCCATCCCAGGTGAATCCCCAATACCAGTCCGGCTTGACCGAATCAGCGGTGATGGGGATTTTCTTGTGGTGGAAGAGGCGTAACACCACAGATCGCAGCAGAAATGGTGGAATATCGGGATGAGCCTCGGGGCCTTGGCCAACCCACAGCCGTGACGTGTCGTTGTCGTCGTAGCCCTTGGGTGCGGCGGCGGGGCTATGACCGAGTCGCTCGATCTCCTGCAGCAGTGGGCCGTGATCGAGCCCCTTCGTCTGGCCGATTTCACCCAGTCTCTTGCCGCTGTGTTTCAACATGACGATGCGCCAGCCATCCACCAGGCGCTCCAGTGCTTCCGGCTTGAGTGTTCCCTTGGGTTGGATCGGCCAGGCGATCCGCCCGCGGCCGCCGATCTCCTGCCGCCACCCGCGGATCCGCTTGGCGAGCGGGCTGCAGATGCGGTTGAGCCTCTCGGAGAAGCGCGTCGTGAAACCATCGGCTCTGAGCCGAAAGCCCTTCCACTCGGAAGCCGGCAAGCCCACCGACAGCAGCGCCGATTCCTCGCCCGAGTTCACATGAGCCACCACGACCGAGTCCCGGGCCTTGCTAAAGACGTCGAGCGCCGACTTCTCGAAGCGTTCGGCCAGCTCGTAGTTGGTGGTCAGCGCCACGACCGGGTAGCGGCCTCGCTTGCGGTGGTCGTTCGCAATCGCTTCGGCAAGGGTCTTGAGGGCCTCATCCCCGCGCACCCAGGCGAAGGCCGCCCGCCCTTTCGGGTGAAGCCACAATCCTTTGAAGTCGACCAATCCTTCCTTGGGCGTCGCAATCGCCAGGACCTCGTCGCCCAGGCCGGCAGGTTCCACGTCGTAGCTCCAATTGCGATCGAGCATCCGCAAGCACCCGGTGAGCACGCGCCGCGCGCGCTCTTTCTCGCTGGGGCGCGCTCTGTCCTGCGCCCGCGTAAAGGCTTCGTTTTCGTCCGGGTCGCGCAGCATCGCTCCGATGCTGGCCTTGCGCAGCCGAATGTCGAGACGCCGCAGCATCTCGATCGAGGGGCCGATGTGCGTTGCGCCGCTCTCCGGCAGCTCCTGCGCGCCGACGAGATCCGTCCACAACGTGCGCCCAGTCTCCTCGGCTGCAGCATGGGGGTGGATCAGATCGAGAAGCTGCAGGAAGTCGGACAGATTGCCAGGTAGCAGCAGCACATGGATCGATCCTTCGTCGTCGTGACCAGATGGTTCGTGAACCGCCAGCGTGGCCAGATCGTCGAGCAGCCGCTCCAGGTCGATCGATTCGGGAATTCCGGGCGCTTTCCAGCGCGAGCTGCCCGAGTGTCTTTGAAAGCGATTCTTCACGAGCACTCGGCTGCATTCCTGAACGTCCCACCTCACGCGATGATAGCGGATTGCTACCGGTTCTCCATGTGCGTTGCGGCCCTCCAGCAGCCGCCGCACAACCTCGCCATCAAACCTGTCCATAAGAATCGGCTGCTGCCCGAAGAGCAGATCGGCGAGCGCGTCGCGATCGTCTCCGGAAACCTGGACTTCATCGAGACTTCGGTGATCCAGCACGTAGCGTCCGATCCGTTCCTGGATCTCGATCGCCCGCTGGAAGACCCATGCGAGGGACGGCGTCTCCCCGCCAGGCACTTTGGCGAGCACCTGATCCACCACCGCCATGATCACGTTGAACCAACCGAAGTTGGCACCGCTCATCATGTAGCTCGCCTCGACCAGACCCCGCGGGTAAGACCGCAGCAGCCGTCCTTCCGACTCCAGGCTGTGCACAAAGGTGCTCACATCGGCGAAGGCGTTGCGTGACAGATCGACGATCTCGAAACGGCGGTCGGTGGACTGTACTTCCTTGAGCTCATCACCGATCGCCGGCGAGCAGAGCGCGACGAAACGCAGCCACGGAAAGCGAGCGCGAGCATCCTCTTCCTTGACCGCCTTGCTCATCATCTCGACGTCTTCACGACCTAAAAGCTCCACGGCCTTACGCAGCATCGTGATCGACTTGCCGTCCATCGCCCTTGCCTCTTCGGCTTCCATGCCGCCGGTGGCACGCTCGGCGGCGGTCTCCAACTCGTCGAGCACTACGATCACATATTCGATGCCGTAGTCCTGCAACACCGCAAAGGCCCCGTTGCACAGACGCGTTGCCAGCTCCGTGTCGGTGTAGATCGCCTCTTGGTGGTTTTTCTCGAGCTCCATGGCGGCGGCGAGCCTTGCCGGGTCGAATCCCTCGGCGTCGAGGCGGTCCAGCGCCTGTTTGGCGATCCTGTGCTGGATCGAAGCATCGAACCGCGCCCGTGCCGGCGGCGCGAGCGCCTTGTACACGGCCGGGGCGAACCAGTTGTCGAGGTTGAGCTGCCGGTGCGCAACCTGCGAATAGCGGATGTAGAGGGCCAGATGTTTTTCGCGCTCCTCCTCGTCATCGAACAAACGCGCATCGGCCAGCGCACCCTCTGCGGTGCGCACCTTCCACCCGCTCGATGCGTCATTGACCTGCGCCACGAGTTCGTACCCCAGGCGTGACTTGCCCACACCCCACGGTGCCACCACCGCAAAGACGTGGGCGAAGCGATCGCCGCTCACGAGCGGCAGCCAATGCTTGAGCTTCCGGTAGAAGTCGGTCTGGCCCACGATGGGGTGGGTGATGGGATAGCCGGTTACGCCGGTAGGCTCCCATCGGTGGAATTGTTTCGCCGTCATCGATCTCCCTCGGTTAGTCGTCGTTCGCTGTTGCCTCGATTACAAAGTTTTCATGAACCGTCCATCGCGCCAGCTTGCGCTCGCGATCGCCGTAGAGGCCGCGCCCGTGACGTGGCTGACCGGGTGCCCAGGCATGGACCTCGATCGTACCGCAGTCGACTGCGCTGCCGATCGTTGCGTCGACCCAGGCCGCGAGGTTCCGCGGCGGGTTGTCTCCATGGAGCGCGGACCAGAGGCGCGCGCCCACCCGTGCCAGCGGAACGAAGCCGGCGCCATCCTGCTCCTCGGCGCTGATGCGTCGCAAAACCGCTGCCGCCGACTCGAGCCGGAGCGTGACGGCCAGCGCGTCCGGCAGCTTCGGTACCCCCGCGTCGCTCAGCCAGCCGATCGCGTACAGCAGGTAGAGCGGTGCGTGCAGGGCGGAAAGGGCTTCGATCGGCACCCTGGTTGCGAGCGAGCGGATCTTGGGCGCGTGAAGGTCGCCGAGCAGGAGCACCGGTGCGGGCAGCCGGTGGAGCGCATCCGTGGGAACCCGCAAGTCTTCGCCGACGCGTATCTGGCGCCGAGCGCCCAGGGGTGCCGTGCCGCGCGGCATCGTCCAGCGACCGGCCGCAAGCTCGACGAGGCTCAGCCGCAGCCAGGCCGAGCGGCGCACGACGAGATCGGCGATGCGCTCCTGAAAGGCGTCGCGCTCGAGCGCCGCCAGCTCCGCAGCCGCCGCAGTGGGCTGCCAGCCGATCCCGGTCTTCCGCAGCAAGCCCACTCCAAGAACCTGTGGCGGGACGGGGTGTGGCCGCAGCCCGTAGAGACCCGGCACGGAACGGCGCGAAATAGTCCCGCGCAGCCTTTCGTGCCAGCAGGGCCATGGATCCGGCACGGGAGATAACGGCGCCAACACGGTGAGCGCCCGTTGCCAAGCCCAGGGATCGCGCGGCTCCGGCCAGAACGACGGTCGAGCGAGTTTCCAGGTCATGTCGTGCCCTCCCGTCCCGCGCGTTCGACCCGCTCCCGGGCCCAGGCGACGGCCACGCCCCGCAAGCCCTGCGAAAGGGTGTCGGCGCCGAGGAAGATGTGGCAATGCCCTACGCCGCGGTAGCAGTCGAACCCGAACGCTTCTCCGATCAGGTAATGCGTGCGCGGGTCGTGTTTGAAGCACCACACACCGGCGCGCAGCAGCTCTGCGATCACGTCTCCAAGCCGTTGATCGAGCGTGGCGGCGTCGATCGCCGGGACGACCGCCATGCCGAGCGCATCCAGGACGCGGAGGCACAGCTCCCCGAGGCTGCCGCAGAGAACTTCCCGGCCGTCAGCCAGCGTGACCACCACATCGATCTGGGGTGGCTGCGTTGGGTGTTGCTCGTGTCGGCCGGGGAGCTCGAGCAGCAGGCCGCCCATACGTTCGGCGGCCCACGCTTCCTGGGTAAAGACCAGCACGGCGAGCAAGCTGACCCACGGCGTTTCGAGCACCCAAGCCATGCGGGCGTCGCTGTCGCTGGGATCGGCGCAGGGCGCCACCGCGCCGTTCAGCACCGCGCTGCCGGAAGGCGCCTCGTTACCGGGCGCCTGGAGCAGGCGCCCGACGATCCAGTTGACGCCGGGATCGCGCCGATTTACCGCTGCCAGCGGAGGTGCCTCGTTCCCCTGCCCGCCTTCGACGAGCGGTGCTGTCGTTCCCAGCACCCGCAGCAGCCCGGGTGTTGCCGCGGGCTGGTCGGCCGGCGCGCCGAACAGGGCCAGATCGAGGTCAGCATGGGGCGATGGTTGGATGGCAGCGTCGGCGATCTGGCCGCGCAGGGCGGAAGACGCCGCGCCGAGAAGATCGATCTGGCGGCACAGCTCACCGAGGCTGTCGCGTCGTCCCAGATCGGCCAGGCGCGCCGCCATCGTCGCCAGCCACGATGCGCGGAAGCGGGGTTCGGTCGCCAGCAGCAAGCCGGCCCGCTCGCCTTCGCTCACAACCGCGCCAGCGCACCGCAGGAGCAGCGGGGTGGCCACGACCTCCCGGCCGCTCGCCTGCCACCAGAGCCCGGTCCGCAGCGGCCCGCCCAAGCCCCAGGACTCCGGGATTCTGGCGTGACCCTGCGTAAAAAGGCGGGCCAGGATCTCGACCGACGAGCGCGACAGGTCAGGCATCGGCGTCCGCCTCCTTCGGGTTGTGTTGTTCGAGCAGCGCGCGCTCTTCGCGCAGCCAGCGGGTGAGCTGTTCCTCGGAGGGGAGCTGAGCGAGGTAGCGCGACACGAAGAGCGACTGCTCCAGGCCTGCGGTGGCGTAGTGCACTTCGGCGGCCTCTTTGTCGGTGCAGAGGATCACACCGATCGGCCGGTTTTCGTGCGAGCGGGTGACGTTGCCGGCCAGGTAGTTGACATAGAAATTCATCTGGCCGGCATGCTCGTGCTTGAACGCCTCGACCTTGAGATCGATAGCCACGAGGCATTGCAGCCCGCGGTGATAGAAGAGCAGGTCGATGAAGTGGTGGTTGGTGCCGATGGTGATCCTGTACTGCCGTCCCATGAAGCAAAAGTCCGAGCCGAGCTCCAGCAGGAAGGACTGCAGGTTGTCGAGCAGATACTGTTCCAGATCGCTCTCGGTGAAGTGCGGCCGCGATTCCAGGTCGAGGAATTCCAGGACATAGGGATCGCGCACCACGGCCTCGGGCGTCTCGCTGAGGGCGCCCTCGCGGGCCAGGGCGAGCAGCCCCTGCTTGTCCCTGGAGAGCCCGGTACGTTCGAAGAGTAGGCTCTCTCTCTGGCGTTTCAGCTCGCGGATCGACCACCCTTCCTTGAGGCACTGCAGCTCGTAGAACGCCCGTTGCAGCGGCGTCTCGATGCGGCTCAGCTCCAAGAGATGGGAGAAGCTCAAGGTCGTGAACAACCTATTCAGCCAGGCGGCATCCCGCCATTCCAGGTTGTCGGTAGCCCGAGCCCGTTTGTGCAGCGAGGGGAACGGGTGGGGCGATTGTGCAGATGTTTGCACAATTGTCCCCGGTTTCGCAGATTTGGCAGACGTCTGCCAAATTCGGATGGATTCTTTGGGGAGCATCCCACCCGAGACCTTGGTAAGTTCCAGCTCCGGGTACGCCAAGGCGAATTTTCGGCAGTTGTTGAGGTTTCTTCTGGAGAGACCTTTGACTTCCGCCGTACTCAAGCCATCGGCCAGTCTTTGAAGCAGGCGATCTCCGTATGTAGCCCGGTCCTCGCCCCCTTGCTCGTATTCGAATACCCAGGCGCCGATCAGCCAGTTGCGCAGGCTCAAGATCTGATGCAGTGTGCGTCCGGCTTCCTCTTTCGAGCTTGTGTGGATCTGAGCGATTGTTTGTACCAGGGCGTCGAATTTCATTGTGCTTCTCCCTGATGGGCCTTCTGGATTAGCTCCTCCAGCCGGTCGAGATCGGGGAAGAGCGGATCGGCTCCGGCCACATCGAGCCCGTCGACGGTCAGCCGCGCCAGCAGCGCCCGATCGGCGCTCGCATCTTTGTGAGCCGCCACGAGCTCTTTCTCGCTGACCTTGCGCTCGATGAGGGCTTCGACGAGCGTGCGGGCGGCGGAGGTGAGTCGTGTCGCGTTTCTAAAAGAGTGATCTGCCTTGCATTGGTATTTGAAGAGAGCAAATCCAATCGCGAGCACGCTATCAGGTATCCTTATATCAAGGATTTCTTCTTGAGAAACCTGTGGTTGAACTGCTCCATACGAGCATGCTTGTTGTAGAATTCGTCCTGCTGGTGAGGAGAGAAATGAAGAAACTGAAGCGGCAATCTGTTTATCTGCAAATCTTAGGCGCACAAAATGGCTGCTGATAGTAGCCTCTCTATCTTCTTCAAGAGGTTGTACAGCGGTGCCAATAGATCCTGTTCGAACTACAAGTACACATCGTTCATTAATCTGGGCCCTTAATGGAACTGGGATCTTAAGACTGATCTTAGGAGCACCACTTACGATAAGCCGGCCGCTAGACACATCTCCAACTGTTAAGTAAGGTCGGCCTTTCGACACGAATTCGCGATGTTCAAATCCGTTGCTAACAGCAGGCTTCATGTCACTAATCTTGGTTGATTTATCAGCTATACTTCTACGAATAAACCGCGCTTCAGAACTGTAGTATTTGGCATCGAGGCGAAAAGTGAGCTCCTCCGCGTGCGGTCGGTTGTAGCGGTTTACTTTTGTATCTAGGTCCAAATCAACGCATTTATTAATCATGTTATTCGTCTCTGTCACAAGCATCTGCGCCTGCGCCCGCAGCATCTCGGCCTGGCGGACCTTGTCGCCGATGTAGGTTTGGGCGGATCTAATAGGACAAGGAATTGAAATCTCTCCAACGTCCTCGAGATTCAAGCCTGCTTGCACAGTACCTCTAGAACACCTAGTGGTGTGATTCATCCAGTTGGGGCATTATCCAGGGCGAGCCTCGCCCGCCCGACCTTTTCGATGATCTCGTCCGCTGTTTTTCGCCAGATGAACGGTTTCGGGTTGATGTTGTGCTGGTCGATGTAGCCCATGACGGCATCGATGAGTTGGGGCACGCTTCGGAAGACACCGCGGTGCACGCGTTTTTCGTCGAGGTCGCGAAAGAATCTTTCGATAACATTAAGCCACGAACTACTGGTTGGTATGAAATGCACATGAAATCGTTTGTA
>Ga0190284_1000460_pt1 | contig 23677 bp, 17 predicted proteins | sample 48691812_MG_FD_161668 | JGI IMG/M metagenome (GOLD analysis project Ga0190284, IMG submission 161668) | Hydrothermal vent microbial mat bacterial communities from Southern Trench, Guaymas Basin, Mexico - 4869-18-1-2_MG | ecosystem: Environmental > Aquatic > Marine > Hydrothermal vents >...
GGGGGCATTACGGCATCGCGCGTGAGGTCGCCGCCATTATTGACGTGCCGCTGAGGCCGTATGACGTGACCGACCCGGCTGAGCTTGAAAGACCCGATCTGCCGTCGATCCCGATCGAGATCGACGATCCCGTCTTGTGCCCGCGGTACACGGGTCTGCTGATGAAAGGGCTGAAAACGCAGCCGGCCCCGCTGTGGATGCAGGTGCGGCTCGGGCTCGTCGGCCAGCGGCCGATCGACCTGCTCGTCGACCTGACGAACTACATCATGCTGGAACTCGGCCAGCCGATGCACGCATTCGACGGGGCGACACTGCCGAACATCCAGGTGGCCACGGCTTCGCCGGGCGAGCGATTCACCACGCTGGACGGCATGACGCGAACCATGCCGCCGAACACACTGATGATCCAGAGCAACCGTAAGTCCGTCGCCATCGCAGGCGTCATGGGCGGCGCCGAGACCGAGGTCGGCGAGAAGACGGTGACGGTCCTGCTGGAGTCGGCAAACTTCGACGCGGCCACCGTTCGCCGGGCGGCCACGGCGATGGGCCACCGCACCGAAGCCAGTTCGAGGTTTGAAAAATCCCTCGATCCAGCCAACACCGTACTCGGCATCGCCCGATTCCATAAGCTGGCCAGGCAAGAGTTGGCTGGGTTGGAACTCGCCAGCACTTTGAGCGACGGCTACCCGCAACCGAAACAGCCGCAGCCGATCGAGCTGGACTGTGATTTTGTCGGACGCCTCATCGGTAAGGAGGTCACGCCCGAGGAAATCACGAAGATCCTGACCAAGCTCGAATTCAAGTGCGAGCGTGTGGACGACGGCGAGGCTTCAAGTCAAGACACGCATGACACGACCACTCCTAGCACGAACGCTAGTGGCACCGCCGTCTCGGCGGTGGATCAGGGAGGAAAGGTGCGACCTGTGGGAGTGTGCCCCCCGGCAGGAAGACCGGCCTGGGACAAGCCGGCTCGCTGGGCCGGGGGCTCTGAGGCCGAAGCCGGGGGCTCTTTGGGTGCCAAGCTTCGGGTAACGCCGCCGTCATATCGGGCGACAAAAGACATTGAGATCGAGGAAGACCTGATCGAGGAGGTTGCCCGATTCATCGGCTATAACAACATCGAGCCCGTGCTGCCGAACGTCGCGGCCCGGTATTTCGAGAAATCGCCCGATCTGGTCATCGAGGAGCAAACGTTGCAGCACCTCTGCGTGGGCAATGCGTTCGTCGAAGTACATAACTACATCTGGTACAACGACGACTGGCTGAAAACGCTCGACCACGATTCGGGCAAGTGCCTGACGCTGAAGAATCCCACGGCGGAGAATTGCTCTCGGTTTCGCAAGACCTTGATGCCGGGTCTGATCGCCATGGCGGAGCGGAATCGACACCATTTCAACAGGTTTCAACTTATGGAGATCGGGAGCATTTTCGAGCCGGGCCACGCCGAGGTCGAAGACTCGCAGCACCGCAACATGGGTCTCGTCGTCGCGCAGGCGGGCAAGAAGGCGGACGCCGTGGTATGGGATCGCCTGCACGCGGCGCTGGACGGGTGGGCGCGGCAAGTGCTCGAATCCCGGCTCGAGTACAAGGAAGTAAGGCTCTACGGGACTAAGAGCCTATCCCAAAACTGTGGCACCGGCGTCTCGCCGGTGTCTCATCACGGGCCAGAGCCCCGTGCCACAGGAGGTTTTGGGATAGGTCCTAAGGATGGCCTGGCACGCCCATGGGAAGATGCCGATCGCGTCGGTGAGATCGCGGTCGCGGGGCGGACGGTCGGCCGTGTTACAATACTCCCGTTGACGTGCAAACAGCGGATCGACGAGCGGCTCAAGGCATGGTCCATCGCCCTGGCCGAGTTGAACTTGACGATACTGACCGATCTCGTCGGCCGACACGAGAAGCTGCCATCCGTGCCGAGGCACCCACGGGTCCGGCTTGATTTTAGCGTGCTGATAGATGCCACGTTGCGCTACACCTCGATTGGCCACCGACTCGCCGAGTTTGAACACCCTTTGCTGAAACGCCTGTCCTTCGCGGATGCTTACCAGGGTGGGTCGATACCTGCCGGCAAGCGGAGCCTGATGTTCCGCGCGGACATCGGACTGGATGAACGAACACTCAGCGACGAGGAGATTCAGGGATTCCAAACTGCTTTCAGGGGCTTCGTTACCTCTGCCGGAATGGAACTGAGAGGATGAGGCCCGTGGCAATTGACGATTGCGGATTGCGGATTGGGGATTGGGCCAAACACCCAATCGTCAATCTGCAATCGTCAATCTGCAATCGTCAATTCCTTTGCCTGTTCATGTTGCTATCGGTCTTGGCCGGCCCGCCGCCGGTTGTCATCGGCCAGCCGACAACTCCCGCGGTTCAGCGCCTGCGCGGCATCATCGACCAGGATCAGACGTGGTCCGGCCTGATCCTCATCACGGACGACCTGCTCATACAAGATGCAACGGTCACGATCACCGCCGGAACCACCGTTGAATTCGCCTACAAGAGTCCCGGCCATCACCCCACGTTGACCGTGGGTTCAGCCGATCGCTCGGGTGGTTATCTAAAGCTGTTGGGCACAGGGGAAAAACCCGTTACCTTCCGCACGCGGCCCGACACGAATCCCGGCAGGCTCGTGATCAACGTCCGGAGCCGGATCGTGCCTGCGGAAGCGGGGGCGTCGGACCCGCTGAAACTGACGCCATCCGAATATACTCCGAGCGATGTCACATGGCAGCACGTTCGTTTTGAGGACCTGGGGTACAGCCTCACGCGGCAAAGCGGCGAGCGGGAGGCACGCTTGGCGGAACCCGCCGTGACCTTCAATATGATTGGGGCGGCACATACGCTGGGCGTGGTGAGTTGCACTTTTGAAAACACGACGCGGCTGTTGGTTAGGGCGGCCGATGGCGCGAGGATCACGATCACAGCGAACCGTTTCGACCGCCCCAAGCAGCGTGCAAGCCTCGAGATTTTCGGTCACGAGGGGGCAGCACCCGCGGGGGCGATCACCATCACCCGTAATAGCCTCGCCGCGGGGATCAGGCTAAACGCCGCAACCGCAACGATTGCAAACAACGTCCTGATCGGCCCCGACGCCGCAATCGTCATCCAGGAAGACGACTCGAGCGAAACTCAAATCACTGAGAACTACATCCACAACACCACCCAGGAAGACGACGGACACTACTGCCTCAAGTGTGGCAATCCCAATGCGCTGATCAAAGGCAATATCTTTCGCGGTGGATCGTATTGTGTCTACTATGGCTCGCGGCGGATGTCCGGCAACGTGTTCATCGCGGCATCCAGCCTTTCCGGCCGGCTCGTCAAGAAGGCTCGCACACACCAGCTCGTCCACGCCCTGCCGCCCGGCGCGACCTTTGAGCGCAATTTGCTCCTTGGTCCCGCCTATTCGCTGCTCATGCCGCAACCTCACGAATGGTTACACCGAGAGGAAAAGGCGACGAACCCGACGATCGTTCAACATAATCTGTTCGACGGCTTCTCCGACTCGAATCGTGCGGTCCATCTCAACCCTCTCGGCCGTACGCAGGTGCCCGTCGCGGTGCTGAACAACCTGTTCCTGCGTGTACCTTCGCTCGTCTACGACGAGGGAAAGACCGGCACCGCGTTGACGTACGCCGATCACAATGCCGTCGCACCGCCTGCGCCTCGGGCGTTTGATCAAATCAAGATCAGCGGCCTCAACAGAGGGGATCCCGGCTGGGGCGCGAATGATGTGCAATGCAGCGATGTCGCCTCATTGGGCTTGGCCGCCCCCTTTCGAAGGCCCGTGCCGAATTACGATGCAGAGATTCAAGCGCGGAAGATCAGCGTCGGCCGTCTCAGAGAACAACTCTTCAGCGCTTATCGCCCCATGCCTCACAGCTCCCTGGTCCGGGCCGGCCGACCGCATTCCGTAGCGGGCACAGACACGCCACCGTCTATAGGTCCCAGCGAACCGACAGAGAAATAGGACCACAACACCACACGAGACGCGATCGCGGATTTATCGGCCGCAGCCATTACACTTTTGCATCCCACGGCGCTATCATTAGAAGGGGAAAGAGAAACTTCGGAGAATCCATGTGAGGGGAGTGCAACCATGAATGGCCACGTGGGGCGTTCTGTCTTCGCGGTAATCGTCGTGATCTTCTGCGGGGGCATCCGGGCAGTTGCGGAAGAAACGCACCCAGAGACGTGGCAAGCACACGCCCAAGGCAGCCCGGCTCGTTTGGGCTCGGATGCCGGATCGCTATATCTGCGGACGGGCACGGTCGATTTGCGGGACAAGCCTTCGCTGCTGGCGTCCGACGTGGCATTCAACCCAAAGACCCACTACGTGATTCAACTCGATGGCCCGATGACGCGAGAGAGACGGGCGCGCCTCGAAGCGCAGGGCGTGCGGTTGGGGCGATACCTCCCAATGTACGCCTATATCGCCAACCTGGGCGACACGACCTCGGACGCGCTGTTGAACCTGCAATTCGTGGCGTGGGTCGGTCCGTTCGAGGATGCCTGGAAGATATGTCCGAGGATCGGGAAGAAGCATTTTGTGACATCGGAGCGCCGCCGATTGGAGAGGGCCGGCAAGAAGCGCCTGGTGGTGTCATTGTTTAAGGATGTCGACGTCGCTTCGGCCGTATCGCGCATCGGGGAGTTCGGTGGAACCACCAAGGTCGGTGTCGTTTTCGGTCAGGCCCGGCAAATGGGTGTGGAAATCGCCGGTGAGCGTCTCGGAGCACTCCGCGGCATCGACGAGGTGATGTTCATCGAGGAAGCCGCGGAAGGCGTGCCGCGTAATGCGACCACGACCTGGATTTGTCAAAGCAACAACCTTGATGCCACACCGCTGTGGGACGCGGGGTTACATGGTGAGGGGCAGATGGCGGGAATCATCGACTGGGCCATGCGTGAAGGTCATTGCGCTTTTGCGGACCCAGACGGCAACCCCATCGGCCCGACACACAGGAAGATTGAAGCATATTACGGCCTCGGGGTGCCATCGGGATACGCATATCATGGAACCCACGTCACTGGCGTGTTTGCGGGCGAAGACCTGGATCAGACCGATTCCAACCTGCGCGGCATGGCTTATGAGAGCAGGGTGGTCTTTCAGCATTATAACTCGGTGATCACCTCTACCAACCTGAACGAACGGCTCATCGTTGCCCACGATCACGGCGCCCGGGTTCACAACAACAGTTGGGGCAGTTCGAACCGGAACTACATTGCCTGGTCCCGCGACATCGACGTCTTCACACGGAACCACGAGGACGATCTCGTGCTGGTCGCCGTGGACAATTACGGACAGGTCAAATCGCCGGAAAACGCCAAGAACTGTCTCGGCGTGGCGGCGACGAATGATACGCCCAACCAAGAGTCGAAGTGTTACGGTGCATACGGCCCGACGTTGGACGGCCGACAAAAACCGGAAGTGTGGGCCCCGGGCTGCGGCTCCTACTCGGCCGGAACGACGCCGTGCAATATGCACTCCGGCGGCGGCACCTCCTATGCGACGCCGGCCGTCGCGGGCATGGGCCTCCTGGTCCGCCAGTATTTCATGGAAGGATTCTATCCCGGCGGAATACCGACGTCGCAAGACGCGTTCATACCCTCAGGTGCGACGCTGAAAGCAACCCTGATCAACTCAGCGGTGGACATGACGGGCTTCGGGAGTTATTTCACCGGTCAGGAGGGATGGGGGCGCATCCTCGTGGATGATGCGCTGTACTTCGCCGGGGACGCGCGCAGGCTCGTCGTCGAGGATGTCCGAAACGAAGCCGGACTGAGCACCGGCGAGGCGGACACGTACTTTGTCCCCATCAGCACCTCGGATGGGCCGCTGAAGATCACCGTCGTTTGGACCGACGTGCCGGCGGTGCTGTTGGCCTCGTTTACGCCGGTCAACAACCTTGATCTCGTGGTGACGGATCCGGGCGGCACCGTCTACCTTGGCAACGTCTTCAGCGGCATCGAGTCGGCAACCGGAGGCACCCCCGATGAGGTGAACAACGCAGAGCAGGTTCACCGCAATACGCCGACGCCGGGGACCTGGCGGATCGACGTCATCGGCACGGCCGTCAACGAGAGCGCGCAGGGTTACGCACTGGTGGTGACGGGAGACGTGCCGGAGACGTACTGGCTGGCCCCGGACCAGCTTCATCTCGCCGGACCGCTCCCGAATCATGTGACCGTCGGCACCGAAGGCGCGATCACGGCCACGGTCGAATCCAACTTTGTCGGCGTTCCCGGGCGGGAGGTGGTGTTCACAAAACTGATAGGGGATTTCACCTTCACGAGTGGAGCAATCTCGCCCGACGGCAATACGTCGAGCGTCGCGACCGGCGAGAATGGCACGACGGAGATGACATTCATCGCCGGCGCAGTTGGTACGGGCATCATCGGTGTCAGCGTCACGGGCAGCGAACTGCCAACGGCCTTCTCGATCTTCGAGATGGTCGACGACGACGACCCCATGACACCGGGTGATTTCGATAGCGACGGTGATATTGGCAGCGACGATCTCACCATCTTCTGTAATGTCTTGCTCGATTCAAACCCGACACAGGAGCGGATCAAGACAGCCGATATGAATGGCGACGGTCTCGCCGACGGTCGGGACATTCAAGCCTTTGTACAGGCGCTGAATCATCGTGATCACGTTGACAATGGCGACTGGCAACCGGAAGCGCACCACAATACTCAAACGGGCGGAGAGACTCAGTATTAGAGCACCAGCGAGGGGATCGCTATGAGGAGCACGCGGAACAACGGCTTTTGCATTGTCGCTCGCTTATCCGTTATAGCTGTTTGCGGACTCGCACTCCAGACAGCCCCCACGGCAAGGGCGAGCACTGCATTCGACTTCGGGCCGATCGCCGAACCGATTACCTCGGCGACCTTCTCTGTTGACTTGGCCGCCATGAATGCGCATCGCTCGGTCGCCGGGTTTGAGATGAACTTCGTCCAACTTATAGATATCCTTGGGGGGTTATCGGTTTTTGATTTGTCTGACGAATTGTTCGGTCTGGCCACTCCGCCGGATGCCCCCGAGATCGACATGGGCCAGGTCGAAACAGGGTGGGCCTCGGCCGACATAGACGCATCGTTCTTTCCCGCGCTTGCTGGCGGCAGTATCGGGCTCAGGGCGCTTTTCACAGATACGGTTGACGGCATGTTCGCGATGGACTGCATTTTGCTTACCGTCGAGACCGGGACTAGCACGATCGAATCCTATTACGGCTGGCCGGTAGGCGATGAAAACAATGGATTTGGCATCGGCCTGGCCGACGGCGCGGACTTGCCGGGCCCGCTACCGGGTTCGATTCCTGTGGGCGCCACGGGCACCGGCTTCGATGAGACGATAACGAGCAAGGCGATCTACGCGGTACCGGAACCGGCCACTTTCTGGCTGCTCGGCGCAGGCTGTGTGGCCCTTGAACGGCGAAGGCAAAAGGCAGTACGGTCAACGGGGCTCGGAACGAGCGGACCATAACCGAGAAACGCTGACCAGTCTCTCAAACATAGCAGCCCGTGACAAGACTGTGGCACCGGCGCCAAAGCCGGTGGTTTGCACGGTCAGTGCCGTACGCTGGCCAATCTTGCCCATCTGTTGATTCTTCTGTTGCTTCGCCGCGGCTCAAATGACGGGTTGCCACGTATGTGGATGTGGGTGCCACTGGCGGCTTGCCCGCCAATGTGATCCCCGATCCCGCACTGGCAGACAAGCTGCCAGTGGCACCGACGTGTGAGGTCATGTCACAAGTCATCTCACCTACCGCGAGACGGCATCAGGCCCGAGCGGCTGCAACCTTCTTTTTACCGGATACCTTGCCCGCGGCCACCTTGCCGGCAGCCTTACCCTCTGTCTTACCTTCGGCCTTGCCAACCGCCTTGCCATCTGTCTTACCTTCGACCTTGGCATCGCCGGCATCCGGGGAGTTGCCAAAGCCGCTCAGATCGAGAATCTTCTGCTTGATTTCCTCGAACAGGTCTTCATTGTCGCCCAGGAAGGCCTTGGCGTTTTCCCGGCCCTGGCCCAACTGCACGTCGCCATAGCGGAACCACGCCCCCTGCTTCTGGACCAGGTCGTGCTTGAGCGCCAGGTCGATCAAGTCGCCCTCCTTGCTGATGCCGGCGTCGAACATGATGTCGAAGAATGCGTCGCGGAACGGCGGAGCGACCTTGTTCTTAACCACCTTCGCCTTGACCTGGTTGCCGACGATCCGGTCGCCCTCTTTGATCGAGGCCACCCGCCGCACGTCGATCCGCACGGAACTATAGAACTTCAGCGCTCGACCGCCCGGCGTCGTCTCCGGGTTGCCGAACATCACGCCGATCTTCATGCGAATTTGGTTGATGAAGATGACGATCGTTTTGCTCTTGGCGATTCCGGCGGTCAGCTTCCGCAGGGCCTGGCTCATCAGCCGCGCCTGGATGCCGACGTGGGCCTGGCCCATCTCGCCTTCAAGTTCCGCCTTGGGGATCAGCGCCGCAACGGAATCGATTACGATCACGTCGACCGCGTTCGATCGGACCAGCATGTCGGTGATCTCCAACGCCTGCTCGCCGCTGTCCGGCTGGCTGACCAGCAGCGTCTCCGGATTCACGCCACATCGCTTCATCCACGACGGGTCCAAGGCGTGCTCGGCGTCCACAAACGCCGCGACACCGTCCTGCCGCTGGGTCGAGGCCACGACATGCAGGGCCAGCGTTGTCTTGCCGCTGGCCTCAGGCCCGAAGATCTCGACAACCCGCCCGCGTGGAATGCCGGATCCGCCCAAGGCCAGATCCAACGATAGGGTACCAGTGCTGAGACCGTCCGCCGAAGCGACGAAGTCGCTGTCCATCTGCATGATGGCCCCCTTGCCGTAGGCCCGCTCGATCTGCTGCAAGGCCCGATCTAACGCCTGCTGCCGTTTGTTACTGCCTGTCTGTTGCGCCATTGCTGAGTGCTCCTTCTGTCCAATCCCCGACCATGCGAATATGATATTGAGTCCCTACGGTGCCTTCGTATGTCCCCGGCTCATTGGGCCACTGAGGACATTCATCGACCATCATGCCAGGAAAACCCGTGGGAGACAAGGTCTTTTTTTAGGAAAATGTTAGGATCGCCTAAAAACCACCCTGATTGGTCTGCGAAGGCCATCTGGCGATCCGTGAGGAACGCTCCAGCCCGCCTCCGTCTCAAGCATGCAGCGGATTTATGCCTGCCGGGTCCATGACAGGTCAGGGGGGTCGTACCGAGCCCCAAGCGCCAGCGCGGGATCTTTGTAGACGGACCGTTGGCCTTCAGACCCACTCGCTTGCGCTCGGGGCTCGGATCGAATGCCCCTCGTGGGCAAAACCGGGTGACACGTCGCTCATTCGCGAGCCGCCTAAACTGTCACGGACCCATGTTTGCCCCTTTGGCGCGCTCGCCCTTGCCTTCGGTCCGATCTTCCGCGAAAACACTCGATCCAGACGCCATTGGTGGGCGTCGTCGCAAGCTAACAGATCATCGACACTAATGGACCGATAGGACATGGATATGATCGCCGCCATCAAAGACCTGCACCAATACGTCGGCCAAGCCGTGACGCTCGAAGGCTGGCTCTACAACCACCGCGACTCGGGCAAGATCGCCTTTCTGATCGTCCGCGACGGCACCGGCCTCTGTCAGTGTGTGGTCAGCAAGTCGCCGGAGACGCAAGGCTTCTTCGAACAAGCCAGGCGGCTGGGACAGGAAACATCGCTGCGCGTCTCCGGCGTCGTCCGAACCGCCGAACGACAAGTTGGCGGCCACGAACTGGACGTGACAGGCTTAGAGGTCGTCGGCGAAAGCACCGACTACCCCATCACGCCAAAAGCCCACGGCATCGACTTCCTGATGAAGAATCGCCACCTGCACTTCCGCTCGCAGCGGCAGTGGGCCATCCTCCGCGTCCGGCACACGCTGGTCGACGAGATTCGCGGCTACTTCGACCGAAACGGCTACACCCTGATCGACACGCCGATCTTCGCACCGGCCGCAGGCGAGGGCGCGCAGACGCTCTTCGAGGTGGACTACTTCGGCGAGCCGGTCTATCTCGCGCAGACCGGCCAACTCTACGTTGAGGCCGCCTGCATGTCGCTGGGCAAGGTCTATTGCTTCGGTCCGACGTTCCGCGCGGAGAAGTCCAAAACGCGCCGTCACCTCACCGAATTCTGGATGGTCGAGCCGGAGATTGCCTTCGCGGATCTCGACGTGGTGATCGAGATGACGGAGGACTTCATCCATTCGATCGTCACGCGCATCCTCAGCGACCATCGCGCGGAGTTGGCACTGCTCGGCCGCGACGTCGCGCCGCTGGAGAAGATCCGGAAACCCTTCGCTCGAATCACCTACACCGAGGCGGCCGACCTGCTCCGCAGTGACAAGGTCAAGGCACTGCTTGAAAATGACCTGACCGTCAAGAACGCCAGAATTGCCGAGTTGAACAAGATCATTCCGGAGAAGGAGGCCCAGTCGACCGCACAGGGCGTCAAACAGTGGAAGAAGGACAAGGCGGCCGCGGAGGTCATCGCAGACCGCGAGGAACTCGACGAACTCCAGACGGAAGTTACAAACATCCCGCACCACATGGACCTCGCCGCCAACTTCGAGTGGGGCAAGGACCTCGGCGGCTCGGACGAGACGATCATCAGCCGCCTGCACGACTGTCCGACCTTCGTCACGCACTACCCGCGCGCGGTCAAGGCGTTCTACATGAAGAAGAACGCCGAGGACGGGCGGCTGGTGAACAACTTCGACCTGCTCGCGCCCCAGGGCTACGGCGAGATCATCGGTGGCTCCCAGCGTGAGGACGACTTCGACGACCTGCTGAGGCAGATCGACGCGGAAGGCCTGGATCGCAAGGACTACGAGTGGTATTTGGACCTGCGCAGATACGGATCAGTCCCCCACGGCGGCTTCGGCCTCGGCGTCGAAAGGACCCTCGCCTGGCTCTGCGGCCTCAAGCACATCCGCGAGACCATCCCATTCCCCCGGATGATGGGGAGGTTTTATCCGTGAATAAACCTCCATTAAAGAACCATTCTTAAGTCGAGCAAGAGCAATATGTTATGATATTGGTGTTTTTGTCTTGACACCATGAATATTATAGTGTATGCTTTACTGGCATTACGCTGTTGTGTTAGGGCCTATGACAGTTTAGGCGGCTCGCGAATCGGCGAAGTGGAGCGTGATATCACCCCTGTCGGGCACCTGATCCGAGCCCCGAGCGCAAGCGAGCGGGTGCGAAGACCAACGGTCCATCCACGATAATCCCGCGCTAGCGCTTGGGGCTCGGATCAGCCCCGCCGACTGTGTCACGGGCCCGTTGTGTTAGAAGAGACCGTGATGGTCACGCGCAATTCATCTACGCTGATTGGCGTCGTTCACTGCGATTACGCCGAGCTCCGGGGTCCTTCCGGAAAGCCGTTTTTTGTGGCCCGCCTCGTAGGCTCCGAGGCCCAAGCGTTGTTGGCTCATCTTCGTGAGCTTGCAAACCGCAATGACCGTTCGTGGTTCATCTTGTCATCGACCACCCCGGACCCGAAACGCCTGCGCATCGTTGATCTGGACCGGACTCCGGAATACGAAGAAGCTGCGGCCAGACATTACCTCCGTGGCGAAGTATTCCGCGTGACGGGAAAGGATGACTCGTGCAACATCAACTTCTCCGGACCGATCGGGGCGACTCTTCTGGCACATTGTCTGGAAGGCGCCCTGAACCGAATGAAGGAATATATCGAGCTCGTCGTCCCCAACCGTCACGGCAAGCGTGATTTGGTCGAGTTCATTCCAGATGTGGATATCATCACGACAACTCTTCCTGAGCATGAGGGACTCGCCCTCGCGGGTGAGGCGGCCGCTGTGCAGGTGCTTGAGCAGGAGGATTTCTCCGACTGGGAGTAACGAATGCCCGAGCTTCGGCAAGGTGAAATCTGGTGGGCAAACCTCCCGCAGCCCGTAGGGAGACGACCCGTCTTGATCTTGACGCGATCGGATGCCGTCGCACGCCTGACGAACGTTACGATCGCGCCGATCACACGCACGATACGCGATAACTCCGCTGAAGTTGTCTTATCACCAGAGGATGGGGTCCCCAGCATTTGTGCTGTAACGCTTGAGAACATCTTGACGATTCGAAGGATCATACTTGATCGCCGCATCGTACGCCTCAAGGCCGGTCCCATGAGGGAGGTCTTTGCAGCGATTCGGTTCGTCTTCGCGATGCCGACTGACTGACCGTTGGAAATCCCACATCGCCATCTACTGGCTATCAGCCGTCAACTATCAGTTTTCAGCGTGCGGTGACGCAGTGCGAGACCGGCATAATCCATCCAGTCGCCTGCGGGATGAGCCGATGAAGCTATAACGCCTCGGCCGCCTATTCCCTGCTAGCGTAAAAGGCTGGTGGCTGATCATTGATTGCTCATCATGTGTGGCATCGCCGGCATCGTTAGTCAGGACGCACTCACCGAGGACGATGGCCGCGCCCTGCCGGCGATGCTTGATTGTCTCGCACATCGCGGGCCGGACGACAGCGGGCGCTACATCGCGGAGCACGTCGCCCTGGGTCACCAGCGACTCAGCATCATCGACCTCGTGACCGGCCGCCAACCGATCTCCAACGAAACCGATACAGTTCAGGCAGTCGTCAACGGCGAGTTCTACAACTTCCTCGAATTGCGCGACGACCTGATCTCCCGCGGCCACGTCCTCCGTTCCACCGGCGACGCGGAATGTCTCGTCCACCTCTTTGAGGAGCAAGGCGAACGCTGCATCGAATCTCTCGACGGCATGTTTGCCTTCGCCCTTTGGGATGCGCGCCGGCGGATGCTCCACCTCGCCCGTGATCGTCTCGGCGTCAAGCCGCTGTACTACCACTTCGACGGCAGACGACTGATATTCGGATCCGAACTGAAGGCCATCCTGGCCGCCGGCGGGATCTCGGCGGAGTTGGATCCCACCGCCTTGCTGGACTATCTGGTCTTCGGCTTCATCCCCGCGCCGAAGACGATCTTCAAGAACATCCACAAGCTGCCGGCCGGACACATGCTGACGTTCCGCGACGGGCGAACCGTCGTCCGGCAATACTGGGACCTGAACCACCACGGTTGGACGGGCGATCCGATCGACGTGATCGTGGAAGAGCTTTGGTTCCGTCTGAAGCGCGCGACGCGACCCCGACTGATCGCCGATGTGTCGGTCGGCGCATTTCTTAGTGGTGGGCTCGATTCAAGCGCTGTCGTGGCTGCGATGTCGCGCCTCACGCGGAACGACGTCGTCACGGTCACGTGCGGCTTTGAAAAGCGGCCTTATGACGAACGGGTCCATGCCCGCGATGTGGCGTCGTTGTTGCGGACCGACCACCACGAAGAACTCGTCCGGGCGGACGCGGCCGGCATCGTCGACACGCTCTGCTGGCATTTTGACGAGCCGTTCGCCGACCCGTCGGCCATCCCGACATACTACTTGTCACGGCAGACGCGGCGCCATGTCAAGGTCGCCCTCTCCGGCGACGGCGGCGACGAGACGATGGCAGGCTACCGTCGTTATCGCTTTGATCGACACGAGGAATCCGTCCGACGGTGGGTGCCGGGTACGCTACGGAGGGCCGTCTTTTCGAGCCTTGCATCGGCGTATCCGAGCCGGCCGTGGGTGCCCAGGCCGCTCCGTGCCGCCGCCACGCTCCGCAATCTGTCGCTGGACTCGGCAACGGCGCACGGACTATCGATCTCGACGATGACGCCCGGCGAGGCACGTCTTCTCCTGGACGCGGACATCGCGCGGGAGACGGCGGGATACGACCCCATGGACCACGTCCGCCGGCTCTATCGGCGCTGCGACGCACCCGATCACCTATCCAAGTGCCAGTATGTTGATACCCGCCTGGGCCTCGCGGATGGAATCCTGACCAAGGTCGACCGGGCCAGCATGGCGCATGCGTTGGAGGTGCGGTCGCCGATGCTCGATCACCACTTTATCGAGTATGTCTGGTCGATCCCGCCGCAACAACGCATCCGGGGGTCCGTTGGCAAGGTCCCGTTGCGGCGAGCCGTCGAACGATACGTCGACTGCCGCGCACCGCTCCGGTCCAAGGCGGGCTTCGATGTTCCGCTCGATGAGTGGTTCTCCGAATGTGCCCGTACAGAGAAGGAGCGAGATACGCTTCGCGAGCGCTTCTGTGACCGACTGCTCTGTCCAGGCGCAGCCTTGCACGAATGGATCATGCCGGATGCGATTCGGAATACCTGGGAAGGCCACACATTGGGCCGCAGGCGGAACGGCCCGACCCTCTGGAAGCTGACCATGTTGGACGCTTGGCACCGCCGTTTCATGAGACAACCGGCCCAGGCAGCCACGTCGGACAAATCCCTTGACGCCCAACCGCTCCCACACGGTCGCGGCTCTGATTCATCCTTCACCCTTCATCCTTCATCCTTGTGAACGCCTTCATGCACCCGCTCGTTGTCAAGAAGCTCCTTCTTCCACTACATGAACGCATGTTGCATCGCGGCACCTTCGAGGTCCTTCGCGGGTTGGAGCAATCCCAGTGGTGGCCGACGGATCGTCTCCGCGCATTACAACAGGGTAAACTCCGCCGTTTATTGACGCGTGCCCACGACCGATGTCCCTTCTATCGACGTCGAATCGACGAGGCCGGCATCGATCCCGCCCGTATCACGCTTGATCAACTCTCGCGACTGCCGACGTTGACCAAGTCCGACATCACGGAGAACCGCGACGCCATGATAGACCCATCCGTCCGTGGCGGGCTGCACGACTGCGCGACCGGCGGCTCCACCGGCGTGCCGTTGGCCTTCAAGATCGACCGCGAGCGCCAAGCCGCAGACCAGGCGGCCCGCGCGCGAACGCGGCGATGGTTCGGCATCGATGTCGGAGAACGCGAACTGTATCTGTGGGGCTCGCCGGTTGAACTCGCCGCGGTGGACCACGTCAAGGCGATTCGGGACAGACTGACCAACCACCGTCTGCTCAACGCCTTCCGCATGACGCCCAGGGTGATGTCCGGCTTTCTCGATGAGATTCGACGGTTCGACCCGGTCCACATCTTCGGCTATCCCAGCAGCATCGCCCGGCTGGTCCGACACGCCATCGCCTGCGGCCGGTCCATCCAGAGCCGGTCGCTCAGGGCGGTCTTCGTGACGGGGGAGCTGTTTCAGGCGTCCGACCGGGCTGTGATCGAGGAAAGCGTAACTGTCCCCGTCGTCGATGGTTACGGTGCTCGCGAGGCAGGCTTCATTGCCCACCAGTGCCCGGCGGGCACCTACCACGTCACAATGGAAAGCCTGATCGTCGAACTGCTCCATCCCACCGGGGATGCCCACGCCCCACTCACAAATCGTCAATCGTCAATCGCAATCGGCAATCGGCAACACCTGTTGCCACCGGTGAGCCCGGTGAGATCACCATTACTCATCTCGACGCCTACGGCATGCCGTTCATCCGTTACCGCACCGGAGACATCGCCCGGCACGCAACGGCAGACTGCCCTTGTGGTCGCGGCCTGGAAGCACTCGACATCATCGAAGGTCGGCGCACCGACATGCTTCGCACGTCCGCAGGTGGTGTCGCGCACGCCCTGTCTGTCATTTATGTCCTGCGCGACGAGCCGACCGTCAGAGAGTTCAAGGTCGTCCAACAGTCCAACCTCGATCTCGATGTTCTCATCATCCCGCGCGGTCCGTTTGAGGAGACCTGTCGGAGGCGTATCACCGAATCATTGAAACGACAAATCGGCCGTGACATCGACGTGCGGATTCAACTCACCGAGGAGATCCAGCCCGATCCCTCCGGCAAGCACCGGTACGTGGTGAGCCATAATGAAGGATGAAAGATGGAGGATGAAGGATGAAAAGGGAAGGGATGGTGGGCGAATTAACGCGCAACCGGCTCTGCTGCACGATCACCCGTGATTCTGCGGGTTGCGAGGAGACACCAGCCGTCCCGACGGCGGATCTCGCCGGCGAGACGCTGGAGCCACATTCAGACGCCGGTGCCACATTCAATCGCGAAATGCTCTAGGTTCTCAACCGGGGACCGCAGACGGCCGACACATGATGTGCACGGACACGGCCCGCGCGCCGCATTGGCTATTTGATACGCTGCTCATGGGAACGACCGCCTCATCTGCCGCCTCGACGACTGCCCAGCCCAGCCCGGGCGATGGCGAACATGTGGGGCCGATAATCCAGGTTGCCATTGTCGGCGCGCGCAGTTCTCGGCCGGAGATTGTCCAGGAACTCATCGACGCGACAGATTGGTGCGTATGCGAGCACATCGACGTTGACGACGACGATCGTCCCGCGGCCTTCCGGCGCTTTGACGTCGTGGTGTTGGTGGACAAGGGTGCGGGCCGACCCAGCAAAGCCGGCTCGCGGTCTGCCGAACAGGATCGACGGCTGGGGTTGTTGCAGCGTTTTCAGGTGGGGGTGCTCATCATCACGTCGCGCCCCTGGTTGTTTGCGGGAGAGACCGCCGGAACAGTGTGTCTACCTCCGGATTCGTCCATGGACAAGGTGCACGGTGTATTGCTGGCGCAGTCGCGGACCCGGCCGGTCCTGCGGGAGATCAACAAGCAACTGACAAACCTACGCCGGCTCGGCCAAACGCTTCGCAAGCAATTCGAGGCGACGGATCATGAACTGCGGCTGGCGTCCAGGCTTCAGCACGATTTCCTGCCACGTGATTTGCCGCAGGATGGTCCGATCAGGTTTTCGTCGCTATTTCGCCCGTGCACGTGGGTCAGCGGCGATATCTTCGACATCTTCCGCCTTGACGAGCAACATTGGGGATTTTACCTTGCAGATGCCGTGGGGCACGGTGTGGCGGCAGGCCTGCTGACGATGTACATCAAGCATGCCATTCGGCCCAAGCGCATCTTCAGGGATGGATATGAACTGGTCCCGCCGTCGGAGGTGTTGAGCGCACTCAACGACCAGTTCGCCTCTCAGGAGTTGCCGAATTCGCAATTCATCACGGGCTGGTATGGCATGATCAACATGGAAACGCTCGAGCTGAAATACGCCGTCGCGGGGCACCCGCCGCCGATGCTGATTGACGCTGACGGCGACTTCCGCGAGCTGCACGGCGAAGGATGCCTACTGGGGCTGTGCGGCGGTCAGCCTTTTAGCGACAAATCAATCGTCCTTCGGCCTGGGCAGCGTGTCATGCTGTACAGCGACGGGCTTGAGCCGTCGCTGATCGCACATCGCCCACCCTTGCCGCAGACACCTACCCTGGGAGCGGGCATGTTGGAGTTGCTCCGGCTTCCCGCGGAGAAGTTCATTGCACTGCTCCATGAACGTCTTGACACGGAGCCCGGAAGCCTGCGACGCCCGGACGATGTGACGGTGGTGTTGCTGGATGTCGTCGGCGAGGAAAGCGCGGCAGGGTCGTATTACCCCGAGCGATAAATACTGAACATATTGGGTGCCACTGGCAGCTTGCTGCCAGTGCTTTTATCCAGCAAGACACCGGCGGACAAGCCGCCAGTGGCACCCATCGGCACTTGTGGTGTTCAACACTTTCCGCTCTGGGTCGTAGGTCACTGTTCCCAGTGTTCGAACATCTGAACGAGCATCTCTAGCGGCAAGCCGACCACGTTCGTGAAACTGCCGGAGACCTTCTCAACGAATGGGTCGTCCTGGTCCTGAATCCCATAGGCGCCTGCCTTGCCCTGCCATTTCCCGGTGTCGAGATAGCGGTCGATCATCGCGTCGTCGAGTTGGCGGACGAGAATCATGCTGATGTTGTGCTGCAACATGCGGCGACCACTGGCGGGATGAAGGATGGCGACACCGGTAATGACCGAGTGCGATGTTCCTGAGAGTCGGCGGAGGATGTCGCGGGCGTCGTCGCGATCCTCGGGCTTTCCGATGACTCGGCCATCGAGGACGGCGATCGTGTCTGCGGCGAGGATGGTTTTCCCGGCGTGATCCCCGGCGATGCCGCTGGCCTTGAAGTACGCCAGCGATTCAACGTGCATGAGAGGAGAGACGTTGGGATGTACCCAATGCGGTTCGGCCAGGATCGGCTTGGCAATGTCGAACCGATAGCCGGCGTCGCGCAGCAGTTCCGCGCGACGGGGACTCTCCGACGCGAGGACGAGCGGTTCGGGCTGAATCGGCGTACTCATGGCCAGGTCACTTTCCGGTCGGTGTGATGATCCGAGTTCTATCAATCCTATCTAGTGCTCTGTCACGCTTGAACTGTCGGGGAGTGCGGGCATCCTGCCCGCTGTTCTTCGAGGAATCAGGCGGGCGAGACGCCCGCACTCCCCGACATTTCTAACGTGACGCGACATTAGTGTAGCGGGGCAGGGCTGTAAAGGGTGTAGGAATCGGCCGTGTTGTCCAAGGGCAACCGCCGCGAGTGGTTGACAATGGTAAGGGTGCGGTCTATCAAGAGAGGCGTTGTGTGCAACCGACCACATTCCGACAAGGATGGCGGCAGAGGCGTGGTGTGGGGGCACACGTTTGGGCTATGCGGGCTGTTGGTGGTGCTCTATGCGGCAGGGCTGACCCAAGACCTGACGCGCCCCTGGACCGGGTTTCATGACTGGCTTGGGGCTTTTCACTCGCAGTTTGCAAGGAATCTCCTGCGCTACCCCCTGGACGTGCACCACGGGATGCCTGTCATGGCGATGGGGGAGGCCATTCCACCTCCCGAGGAACGATCGATCTATGCGACGCACCCACCGGGGCTGACCTGGCTCATTGCGCTATCGTTTTGGGTCTTGGGGGAGGCGGAGTGGGCGGCGCGACTGGTGCCCATCGTTTGCTCGCTGGGGACGCTGCCACTGTTCGTATGCCTTGTTGCGCGGAAATGGGGGCGAGAGACCGGGGGCCTCGCGGGGTTGGTTTATGCCGTGCTGCCGATGGCCGTATATTTCGGGCGTCTGGTGGATCATGAGGCGGTCTGTTTGTTCGGGATGTTCGTAGTATTGAATTCATGGCAAGTGGTTGTGGATCGAGTATCGTCGGCACGTGCGCGGCGGTGGGCGTTCGCGGGAACGGTCGTAGCTCTGGTCGGCATCTCGTGGGTGGATTGGGCGGGTGTTCTGTTTGCCGGGCTTTTCTGTGTTCACGTCGGGTGGCAGCGGCGATGCGGGCTGCTCTCGAACCGGGCTGTGGTTGTGGTGTGGCTCAGCACCTTTCTGGCTTGTGCGAGCATGCTGATCTTCCTCGTGTATTTTGGGCTGGGTGGGCAGTGGGGCGATTTACTGGAAATCTTCCGTGGGCGCTCGGGGAGTCTCGAATACGGCCAACTGAGGAACATGGCCTGGGATCATACGATTCGGGGTTTTACATGGCCGGTGCTTGTGTTGGTGACGATCGGGGCCTGCGTCGCCATCAGACAATGGAGGCAACAATACATTGCATCCCGGAAGGTCCAGGCCGAGAGCGGCCTGCAAGAGCAGAACAGCAGTTTGTGGGTCTTGGCCTCGACCGGCGTCCTTTGGGTAGCCGTCTTTTGGCGACAATACGAGATTCACAACTATTGGGTATTCTACCTGACCCCGATGATGGCTCTGTCTTCGGCCATGGCGCTGGTTTGGATTCGCAACAGGCTGCAATCAGTGGGCGGGCAGTTCGCCGGCGGATGTCTGTTCCTGGCGATTGGCGTCGTCGTTGGGTTTTGTCTACGGAACACGAACAACTACTTCACCTGGAGTTGGGGGGATGCTTCGATTCGTGCGTGGCAAGAGGTGCATCGCAGAACGCAGCCGGGCGATCGCGTCCTGCTGACTCGGGACCCGAGAGACGTCAACAGGCACGGCAGCTACGTGTTTCGGAACATCATTCCCCCCACGAAGGCGTATTACATGGATCGGGCGTGGGGGATTGAAGACACGGTCGACGGTGTCTTCCGCCGAGCGTCCGACTACTCGATGTTCATCATGACCATCGAGGAAGCGGAGGCAGCCCCGAAGGCCGTCGAGGCGTTGTCGGAGCGATTTCCAATGAACTGGGTCGAAACAAGGGTGCTTTTCGATCTCCGGGAAGACAAGGCGGTGGTTTCGGAGTCGGGATGAACGGGTGCGTGACACTTTCGGCGGGCATGAACCAGAGCAGCTCGCTGGACCACGCTGGGCCGAGAATCCCTTCTCGGTCCGTTGTGTCGATGTGGGGGAAGGATTCCAGCCGGAAGTGGGTACGAGAGAGGATTCTCGCACCAGCGGACAAGACGATGGTTTCGGAGTCTGGATGAACCACCGCCTTCTGATCGTAATCTCTTGTTTAGAATAAGGATAACGACGGTCTGGGATGGATCGAAACCGGGAGCAACAGAATCGCAGGGTCCATGACAGATCAGGCGGAGCTGATCAGAGCCCCAAGCGCCAGCGCGGGGTCTTCACGGACAGACCGTAGGTCTTCGAACCCGCTGACCGGCGGGACGCCGGTGCTCCCCAGCGCTCGGGGCTCGGATTCGGTACGCGGCACGGGCGATATCGCGCTCCGCTTGGCTCACTCGCGAGCCGCCTGAACTGTCATGGCCCCCGAATCGTAATCGGGCTCCGATTTCCGTTTGACGGATGTGCCGGGAGCTATATACTTGTAGGTCTTGGTTGCTGGCTGGCGAGGAGTGCCGGGCGCCTTCCGTGGGGAAGTTGACCATCGGCGGCTCCGACACGGACGTGCTGCTGTAGCTCAGTTGGTAGAGCGCGTCCTTGGTAAGGACGAGGTCACGGGTCCGAATCCCGTCAGCAGCTTTCCAGTGCCGCACGTTTGCCGAGGGCGGCTGTGTCGCACGGGCGCAGGATGTTGTAAAGTTCCCTGCGCGAATGCACGGCTGGGCGAGTATGTTGAGGCGCCGTGGTGCGACGCATCGCTGTACGCCATACAATGGGTGCTTGCCAATCGACGGGATGTAACTGACTGCCGAAGCGGGGAATCGCCGCGGCAGCCGGAGTCTCGGTTTGCAGTTAAGGAATGCACGGGTTTTATTTAAGCAAGGACATCGTAGTTTTCGACTAGACGTGGAGGAACGGCTGGCATGGCCAAGGAAAAATTCGAACGTACGAAACCACATGTGAATGTCGGCACCATCGGTCACGTTGACCACGGCAAGACGACGCTGACGGCGGCCATGACGGCGGTGCAGGCGAAGAAAGGGCTGGCGAAGTTCAAGAACTACGACGAAATCGCCAAGGCGTCGGAGAAGGACGGTCGTCGCGACGCGACGAAAATTCTGACGATCGCCACGGCGCACGTCGAGTACGAGACGGAGAATCGCCACTACGCCCACGTGGACTGTCCCGGCCACGCAGACTACGTAAAGAACATGATCACCGGCGCCGCTCAGATGGACGGCGCGATCCTGGTCGTGAGTGCGGCGGACGGGCCGATGCCGCAGACGCGCGAGCACGTGCTGCTGGCCCGCCAGGTGAACGTTCCGGCGCTCGTGGTGTTCCTGAACAAGGTGGACCTCCTGGACGACCCGGAGCTGCTGGAGTTGGTGGAGTTGGAAATCCGTGAGCTCCTGTCCAAGTACGATTTCCCGGGCGACGACATCCCGATCATCCGCGGAAATGCGTTGGGGGCCTTGCAGAACCCAGACGACGAGGTGTTGAACAAGCCGATCGGTGAATTGCTGGCCGCCTTGGATGCCAGCATTCCTGAGCCGCAGCGCGAATCCGACAAACCGTTCCTGATGCCTGTTGAGGACGTCTTTAGCATCAAGGGCCGTGGGACGGTCGGCACCGGTCGCATCGAGCGCGGCATTGTGAAGGTCGGCGACAACGTGGAGATCGTCGGTCTGAACAAGGAATCTCGCAAGACGGTGGTCACGGGCGTAGAGATGTTCAACAAGACGTTGGATTCCGGCATCGCGGGAGACAATGTCGGCCTTCTGCTTCGCGGTGTGGAGAAAGATGAACTGGAGCGCGGTCAGGTGTTGGCCAAGCCGGGGTCGATCACGCCGCACGTGAAGTTCGAGGCCGAGGTGTACGTTCTGACGAAAGAGGAGGGCGGCAGGCATACGCCGTTCTTCAACAACTACCGTCCGCAGCTCTATGTTCGGACCACGGACGTGACGGGGAGCTTGCAGTTGCTCGGCGGCGCGGAGATGTGCATGCCCGGCGACAACATCACCTTGTCCGTCGATTTGATCTCGCCGATTGCGTTGGAAGAGGGCGTGCGGTTCGCGGTCCGCGAAGGCGGCCGTACGGTTGGTTCCGGCGTGGTGACGAAGGTGATTGAGTAATCGTACCTTCTTGTGAGTTGGGTGGGCAATGGCAAAGGCAAGCAAACGAGAAATGGTGTGGCTTCAGTGCAAGGAATGCAACAACCTGAACTACCGCACTGAGATCAATACCAGCCAGGGGATTCCTGAGCGTCTCAAGGGCGGTCTGAAGAAGTTCTGCAAGACTGAGCGAAGGCATACGGATCACAAGGTGAAGCGGAAGTAGCCGCTGATCCGGCGTGGCGAGTAGCGAATATTATCGTTCGAGCGTATTTTACTTCGCAATTCCGAAGGAGCGTAGCTCAATTTGGCAGAGCACCGGTTTCCAAAACCGGCGGTTGGGGGTTCGAGTCCCTTCGCTCCTGGTAACTGTGTCGCGACGGCGGGTATTCCGCCGCATGGCGGAACAAGGTGATTGATGGCCAAACGCCGGAAGAAAAATTTGGAACGTGCAGACGGGTTCGGCGCAGCCGCAACTGTCGCGGAATCAGAGAATCGCGCGTCTGGGGCAGCACCAAACCTGAGCAACAGGGACCGACCACACAAGGGCCAACAGCCCCCCGGGCAGCGAACGACCGATAAGGGGTTGAAGCGTGGGTTCTTCGATCTCTACAAGCCGGGGCAGGGTTTTTATACGCGCGTCTGGTCGGCGATCGGTGCAGGCGCACTGGTTTGCTGGTTTGCCTACTTTCTGTTTGTCAAGCTCGGGACGGTCTCGAGTGATCCGAGGACGGCCAAGTTGTGGCAGGTCGGGATTTCTGTAGGCGTGCTCGTGGTCTTCGGCCTCCTGGGTTATTGGATCCTGGCGCTGAACCGAAAGGTCAGCGATTTCCTCATCGCGACCGAGGGGGAGATGAAGAAGGTCAACTGGAGCACACGCAAGGATATCATCGGTTCCACGAAAGTCGTCGTCATCATGACGATGTTCATGGGCATCCTATTGTTTACCGTGGATATGTTCTTCATGGGGGTCTTCTCTTCCATCGGCGTGTTGAAGGGCGGAAGCTTCATCGACAAGCTAAGGGAATTGTTCTAATGCCGGGCGGCGACGAAGAAGAGACGAAGACGGTGATCGGCGAAGAGCCCACACCGGACGCGGATGAGCCCGCGGCCGATCCTGCTGACGTCGACCGGCAAGAGGCGCCGTCAGATCATGGCGCTGCCGAGGAGGAGGCTTCTGTGCACGCTGCTGCGGCGGAGGCTCCCACAGACGATGCGCGTGATGAGCAGGAGGTTGTCTCCGATAGCGAACATGGAATCTCGGACCACGGCACGATGCAGTGGTACGTGCTCCGCGTCGCAAGCAACCGCGAGGAACAGGTCTGCGAAGCCCTGAAACGCAAGGTGGCCATTGAGAATCTGGACGAGCGTATCGGCAGAATCCTGGTGCCCACACAACGCGAGAAGCGGATGCGCGGCCGCGTGGCGAGGGTTTTCGACCGAAAGCTCTATCCCGGCTATGTC
>Ga0190284_1000461_pt1 | contig 23392 bp, 19 predicted proteins | sample 48691812_MG_FD_161668 | JGI IMG/M metagenome (GOLD analysis project Ga0190284, IMG submission 161668) | Hydrothermal vent microbial mat bacterial communities from Southern Trench, Guaymas Basin, Mexico - 4869-18-1-2_MG | ecosystem: Environmental > Aquatic > Marine > Hydrothermal vents >...
GGATGCATGTTTCATAGTGGAAACTCCTTCCGCCATGGTCTTCCACCACAGCCTGTCGTTGCGACGCCCAGCCACGCCAGCCAGGTCTGCATAGAGTAACGCAAGGCCGCCTCACCTATTGCCTGATGTTTTTTGGGTTCATGTCCATTTCAGCGGTGTTGGCGTCGGGTGTTTTGAAAACCCGCCCAATAGATACCCCGTATAACATCAGCTATCAGTTCTTCCCCGCCCAGTAAAACTCCTTGCCGTCGGGGCAGACGAGGAGCATGGAAAAGTTCTGCTCGCCATCAATTTGGAATGTAGCCCGATACACTTGCGGGCCAAACTCATCGACTGCAAGCAGTTCAATTGTCTTGGCCTCGTCAAGCTGCTGCAGCGCGGCAAGGAGGGCACCCTTTCGGGCATCCCCAAGTCCGCGAGCACCATTGTCAGCCAAGGCCCGGTCGGCACCCTCGGCGCGAAGATGCTTGAGCATGCCCGCCACAGTGCGAAACTCGGGCGAGTCCTTGCCAATCTTTCGATGTTCGTGGTTACTGTCGCAACCAACCAAGGCCACGCAAAGCACCAGCAACAATACGATGAATTTACTGTTCATAATGCGGATCATTCTCGGTTCCCACAAATCCCAGGAGCGTTTCCGGATCGACATTCCAACCGTCGCCACCATAAGTCTGAGCATGCCCGTCGGCACAAAGCGCGTTGGTCTTACCCCTGTGGCGAAAATGATTCGTCGGCGTCTGAGACCAGTTCCCGGTAACAGGTTCGAGGTAGGTGCTGTTCTGAAATATGCGTACGCCGCCAGGCGCCCAACTCATAGCCGTATCGGCGAAGACAAACAATTCGCTCGGGCGAGGCACCTGGTCAGCGGACTTACATTTCGTGCCATTCAGCATGGGGTCGAGATATCGGGCATTGTAGCCGTAAGTGGTCGTCGCCTCGCGGACATTCGACCCCTGGGGCACATAGGAGCCCCACTTAAACAACGGACACCACAGCAACGCAAGGTTGTTATCGCACATCTTCATAAACGGGCTGGCTGAGGGGTCAACAGGGTCGGCATCGGTGCCCCAAAAGTAGCAGGTTACGCCGGGGGTAGGATGGTTCATCTTCGCGTAGGGCCAATAGTGTCCGTTGTTTTCCGAATGGTACATGCCCCCGCCTCGCCCCAGAGCATGCAGGTTCGAGAGACACTGGGCCGTCCGCGCCAACTCTTTCGCTGACGACAGCGATGGCAGGAGAATGCTTGTCAGCAGCGAGATTATCGCGATAACGACGAGCAGCTCGATGAGAGTGAAACCACACAATCTCAAATTATGGATTTTAGATTTTGGGGTCATCTAAGTGTACTCCCAAAGCTGATCCTGAGCGAAGCAAAGGTCCGGATAGACCGTCACTCCACTCAGAACCAACCCGGAAGAATCGTTTCTTACTTCCGCCGTCGCAACATCGCCACGGCACCAATACCCAGCAGCGTCATCGTCGCAGGCTCGGGAGCTGGTGCTGGTAACGGAGCGGCGGCATCGGGTGAATGATCGTAGGTGATGGCATAGTCAGGAGCAGGCCCGGTCGTGTATGTGCCGAAACCTATGGCAACCCAACTGTCATTCTGGAGATTCATCGAGCCCATGCCAGATTTTACCTCCTCGAACACAATGTCCGTGTAGGTCGAGCTTGTGCCGACCGTGCCGATTATGTCCCAGCCGCTACCGGTGTAAATGGTGTTGTTTGGGACGAAGGCTGCCCAGCTTTCATCGAGGCCATTGCTGCATCCGAAGTAATCGTCCGCATCGATCGGTGTGGCTCCGGCGATATTCCATGCGCTGTAGCCCACAATTCCATCGACGGGCACATAGGGGTTGGCGGCCCCGCCAGGAATGTTGACGGCCTGCGCGTCGGCGTTGTCGGCGTCATAGCCCATACCTGTCCAGAAGGACCATCCGGGATTGTTCACGCCATAGAGACGCGCATCGCTGCCACAGATAGCTGTCAGTGCATTGTCAATGGAGTAGGTCCCATCGAATCTCACGCCCCAAGCCATCGCAGCGTCGGGCTGACCGTTGTTCCAGTCGAGTATAATGACAGCTTCGTTGCTGCCCGTGCCAGTCCAGTTGACAATGTCACTGGCCGTGTCCACACCTGCCATCGCTGCGGAGGATACTGCCGCTACCATGGCCCATACTGCTAACATCTTTGCTTTGTTCAACATTTGAAACTCCCTGCTCCTCGATTGGAGCTGCGGCCCTGCAGTTTACGCAATGCAACCAGGGGCGCGAAAAGTTGCACCGCGATTGGGGACCTGGAGCAGTCGAGCAAGAGCGTGAGCGCACAAAACCAACACGTGTAGTGCCGGCACAAAATACACATTTGCTGATGTTGCGCGCAACAGCACGAGCATCGACCACGCAACAAAGGGGAGCCTGAGCGAACCCGGAGCTACCGGGAAGGCCTGGCCATCCATAATGCCGCGACGGCGAACCAGGTCGATTGCACAGGCAGGTTTTCTGACTTACGACTTCATCCGACAGCTGGCATCTTTTTTTTGCCAAGCCGTCGAAAACCTCCCGCCACACCTTCCCGGTTTCGCAACACACGAAACCAGTGGTTTTCCCGGGCCGAAAAGAGCATTGAGCAAACGGCTCGGGATTCGTGGCGGTCGTCGTCGATTACAGCGGCGCGTCCGCGGCCGATTCTCACGGCCTTCCCTTCGAACCTCCCCGCAGGGAAGCTCAAAACCTGTAACGCGAAACATACTAATCGACTTTGAAAAACTGTCAAGATGAAAAATAAAAAAATTTAAAAAAGAAGTCAGAATTCAGGAGAGCCTGTAGCCTGGCCGCCCTCGGCTGGGAGAGTTTGTGTAAAAAACATTGAAATTATAGCAAATTCAACATAGCCGCCCTCGGCTGGGAAAGTTTATGTAAGACGCCAAAAACCACAGCCGAGGGCGGCTGTGCCACATTGGCTTGTTCTTGTGGTTTGTGCATGCTTTTTGCTATACTTGTCGCATGGATTTACTGGCAGGACTAAACGAGCCGCAGACTCAGGCGGTGAAGCATATCGACGGGCCCTTGCTCGTGCTGGCTGGGGCCGGGTCTGGCAAGACGCGTGTTATCACCAGGCGAGTAGCTTACCTTGTTTCCCAGGGTATAGACCCGCACAACGTCATGGCTATCACGTTTACGAACAAGGCTGCGGAGGAAATGCGACAGCGAGTCGCCCAGCTTTACACTCCGCCCGGCGCAACGGTCTGCACCTTCCACGCACTGTGCGCCAGGCTGCTCCGCGAGTTCGCCGACCAGGCCCAGCTCGGCAGAAACTATACCATCTACGACCGCAACGACCAGCTCAAGATAACCAAGCAAGCTATCGAAGAGCTGAACCTGCCCGGGCACCAGACCCCAGCTAAGGTGCACGCCGCGATATCCAACGCCAAGGGCGACCTGCAAACGCCCGAAGCATACGCAGCCCTGGCTGAGGAACCGCTCGAACGGAACATCGCTCAGCTATACGCGAAATACGAGCAGACGCTCGCAGCCAACAACGCGGTGGACTTCGACGACCTGCTGATGCGCGTGGCTTTCATGCTGCGAGACCACGCCGACGTCCGGCAGTATCTCGCCGAGCGGTACCGCTACATTCTCATCGACGAATATCAGGACACGAACCGCGCGCAGTATATCATTGCCCACAGCATCGCGGCGGGCCATGAAAATATCTGTGCCACCGGCGACCCGGATCAGAGCATCTATGCCTGGCGCGGCGCGGACATCAACAACATACTCGACTTCGAGCACGACTATCCCGGCGCCACGATAGTCAGGCTGGAGGAAAATTACCGCTCGCGTCAGCCTATTCTCACCGCGGCGAGTTTGCTCATCGCCAACAATGTGCTGCGAAAAAGCAAGTCGCTCTTCACTCGCAAAACCGGCGGCGACCCCGTGGTGATAGTGGCGGTGGACGACGAGCGGGCCGAGGCCAGGCTGATAGCGGATCGCATCGAAGATTTCCGCCGCGAAGGCGGAGCGTATAGCGATATAGCCTTGTTTTACAGGGTCAACAGCCTGTCCCGCGTGCTGGAAGAAGCTCTTATCCGCAAGGGCGTAGCGTATCGAATAGCCCGCGGCGTGGAGTTTTACAACCGCAAGGAAATTAAGGACGTCATCGCCTATTTGAAACTGCTGGTGAACCGGGCTGACGACCTTAGCTGTCTGCGGATTATCAACACCCCGCCGCGTGGCATTGGCGCGACGACCGTCAAGCGGCTACAGAGTTTCGCGTTTATGATAGACCAGGGCATATTGGGGGCGGCCGGCAGGGTCGAGGAGGCTGGGCTGTCAGCTTCGCCCACGAAAAAAGTCCGCGCCTTCGCCGAGATGATAGCCAGCCTGGCTGCGAACCTCGAGAGACCCGTGCGGGCGATAATGGAAGACGTCGTCAAGCTGTCGGGCATGGAAGAATCGCTGTCCAAGGGCGACGAGGACTCCAGGCAAGCCAAGTCCAATGTGGACGAACTGATAACCACCGCCGCGGAGTTCGACGAGTCGCCAAGTCGAAGCGAAACGCAAGGCCAGGGCGAGACCCCGCTGGCGGAATATCTCAATCAGGTTTCGCTCATCTCCGACGCGGATCATCTCAAGGGCCAAAGTTCCGGAGCCGTAACGCTGATGACCCTGCACGCGGCCAAGGGCTTGGAGTTTCCATGCGTTTTCATCGCAGGCTGTGAGGAAGGCTTACTGCCGTTTAGTCGCGGGCCAGCTCTGCTTGGCGAGGTCGAGGATATTTCGCAAATCGAGGAAGAGCGACGCCTGGCCTTTGTTGGCATCACTCGGGCGATGGAAAAACTCACGCTCACCCACACACGCAGCCGACGGGTCCGGGGCATGGAACAGCCACAGACTCCGTCGCGTTTCGTTTTTGAGCTAGGCAACGAAACCGTCCGGCGCGAAGACTGCACAACGAAAACCCCCGCCAGGCCCAGGCATCGTCGCGGCGGGTTTTACCGGGCGGAAAAACCGGAAAAATCTCCCGCCAGCCTTCGCGAGGATATCGAGGCGATGAGCTGCTACTCGTCAAACCAGCCCGATAATTTCGACATGGACGCAGGCTGCGGGGAGAACCCATTTCCGCCGGAGTACGAGCACCTCAAACCAGGCTGCATGGTGCAACACGAGCAGTTCGGCCTGGGCAAACTGGTGCACCTGGCCCAGAGCTGGCCCGACACACGGGCAACGATACTCTTCCACGAATTCGGCGAGAAAAAACTCGTCCTCTCCCGCACCAGCCTGGAACTACTGGATACGCAATTGTAGTAGCATGGACGTCCCGCCCATGCCTCTTTTTCTGGTAACCGTTCACACAAAAACCTGAGCCACGGATAAACACCGATGTACACAGATAACTAAAACGCAATCGTGTTACTACAAGGATATCGCTCCTACGGAGCTGCCTGTCTCACCTACTGATCATGGGATGTCTGTGTTCGGTTTGCTGTCATGCGAAGTTTTGTGTACGTAATTAAGATTCGGTCTAATTATTAGCCGAGACATAAAAAAAGGTTTCACTTCGTGAAATCGTCAATATAATGTTTTGTTTCGTATCTTGTCTGTGATGTTTCATAAACACAGGCGTTGGCTGCAAGGTTCGCACCGAAAATCGCGTGGGCCTAGTGCAGCTATTTTATTTCGGATATTTGTGAAAAATTTCACAATCTTTCATAGGTCGTAGGTCATGCAACTTGTTCGCATGGCAGAAACAGAAAAAAATGGATTCCCGCTTTCGCGGGAATGACACGGAAGAAAAAGTTAAAAACAAAATTCGTGACTTTCGTTTTTGTTCGTAACATTCGTGATATTCGTTTTTATTCGTATCATTCGTTTTTTGCTGTTTTTGCTTTTACTGATTACTGAAAACTCTTTAACGAGGTATCTAATATGACTGAGGCAATTGAAACTACGGTTCGCGAAGCATGTGCCGCAAGCGGCAACGACCGGTCGCGTATGATGGACATCGTCCGGGCGGTGCAAGCCAAGCAAGGCTGCGTGAGTGGCGAGGCGATGGAGCTTATCGCCAAGGAAGTTTCCGCCCATCGCGTCGAGGTCGAGAGCGTCGTATCGTTTTACGCGTTTCTCTCCGACAAGCCCAAGGGCAAGATCGTCATTCGCCTGTGCGACGACGTCATCGACGAGATGAAGGGTTCCCAGGCCGTGGCTGAGGTTCTCAAGGAAGAGCTGGGAATCGACTTTGGCCAGACCACCCCCGACGGCAAAATCTCTCTGGAGCATACGCCCTGCATCGGCATGTGCGACCAGGCCCCCGCCCTGATGGTCAACGACGTAATCGTTACCCATCTCACAGCTGAGAAAGTCCGCGAGATTCTTCGCGCTCGCAGCGACGACCCGGACCCGTCCAGGCTCGTTACAGAGTTTGGCGACGGCAACAACGCCAACAATCTGGTCAAGGCCATGGTGCAGAACAATATCCGCCAGGCTGGTGAGGTTATCTTCGCCGAGATGCAGCCTGGTGCCGGGCTGAAGAACGCCCTGGCCATGTCGCCAGCTGAGGTTATCCGCGACGTCAAGACCGCCAGGCTGAGAGGCCGAGGCGGTGCGGGCTTCCCCACCGGCATGAAGTGGGAGTTCACCCGCGGAGCTGAAGGCGACAAGCGATACGTTTTGTGCAACGCTGACGAGGGCGAGCCTGGCACGTTTAAGGACAGGGTTATCCTTACGGAACGGCCTGACATTATGTTCGAGGGCATGACCGTCGCGGGCTATGCTATCGGCTCTGACGAGGGCATCGTTTATCTGCGGGCTGAATATGCTTACCTGCGAGCCTTCCTGGAAAGCGTCCTGGCTGACCGCCGAGACAAGGGACTCCTGGGCAAGAACATCGGCGGCAAGGATGGGTTCGACTTCGATATCCGCATCCAGATGGGTGCTGGTGCCTACATCTGCGGCGAGGAAACTTCGCTGATAAGTTCCTGCGAAGGCCTGCGAGGCGACCCGAAAAACCGCCCGCCATTCCCCGCACAGAAGGGCTACCAAGCCTCGCCGACCACGGTCAACAATGTCGAGACATTCTGCTGCGTCGCACGCATTTTGGAAAAAGGCCCGGGCTGGTTCGTCCAGACCGGCTCGGACGGCAGCCCAGGCACGAAGCTCCTGAGTATCTCGGGCGACTGTGCGAAGGCTGGTGTTTACGAAGTTCCCTTCGGCATCAAGCTCAGCGAGGTTCTCGAACTTTGCGGAGCCGATGACACCGCAGCTGTGCAGGTCGGAGGCCCAAGCGGGCAGATGGTAGGCCCGGCTGACTTCGATAAAGCAATCTGCTACGACCACCTCGCCACCGGCGGGTCGATGATGGTATTCAACTCCACGCGAAACGTGCTGAAAATAGCACGGAAATTCATGGAGTTTTTCGTCGAGGAAAGCTGTGGCTACTGCACCCCCTGCCGAGTCGGCAATGTGCTGCTGATGAATTGCCTGGACAAGGTCATCGCAGGCAAGGCAGAGCAGGCCGACCTGGACTACATGGAAGAACTGGGTCAGACCGTCAAGGTTACCAGCCGATGTGGCCTGGGCCAAACCTCGCCAAACCCCATCCTCTCAACGATGAAAAATTTCAAGCCTCTGTACGAAGCCCTGCTGATTGCCCCGAACGAGGAAGGCCTGCAACCCAGCTTCGACCTCAAGGCTGCCGTCGGCAAGGCAGAATGCATAGCTGGACACGAATCTCTGCACGCATAAGCGAAAGTAAAGGTAAAAACATGAGCGATACTATTACGATTACAATTGACGGCGTGAAAGTCTCCGCCGCACCAGGCCAGACTATCATGCAGGCTGCCGACGCAGCTGGCGTTTATATTCCCAGGCTTTGCGCGATGGACGATGTGTCGCCGCACGGCAGTTGTCGGGTCTGCACCGTCATGGTCAACGGACGAGCCCAGTCAGCCTGCACCCAGCCCGTCGCTGATGGCATGGTTATCGAGAATGATACCGAAGCAATCACAGCGATGCGGCGGGACATCGTCGACATGCTCTTCGTCGAGGGCAACCACTTCTGCATGTTCTGCGAGAAGTCCGGCGACTGCGAACTCCAGGCCATGGCATATCGCCTGGGCATAGCTGCACCGAAATATCCCTACCAGTTCCCCGATCGCACGGTGGACGCGTCGCATCCGGACATTTTCATCGACCGGAACCGTTGCATTTTGTGCGGGCGTTGCGTTCAGGTCAGCAGAGACCTCGACGGCAAATGCGTCTTCGAGTTCGTCGGACGCGGGTCGGACAAGCGAGTAGCGGTCAACGCCGATGCCCGCCTGGGCGACACGGACGTGGCTGTTACGGACAAAGCTTTGGATGTCTGCCCTGTCGGCGCGTTGCTGAAGAAGCGCACAGCCTACGCCACCCCGGTAGGCCAACGCAAATACGACCACGAGCCTATCGGTTCGGATATCGAAGCTGCAAAATAAACCCCAGGCCCGCGGAAAGAAAAACCGCCCCAGCCTGCCTAGAATGTACCGTGAGCTTGTTCCATAGCTGTTTGTAAATGATTTTTTGCACAAAGTACGCATAATTTATACCGTAGCCTGTTTTGTTTCAGCCAGGCTGGGTTAAGAAAAGGAATCGAAAAATTATGGCCAAACCGAAACTTGCAACAACGTCGCTGGCTGGCTGCTTTGGCTGCCACATGTCTATCCTCGACATCGACGACCGTATCCTGAAACTGGTCGAACTTATCGACTTCGACAAGTCCCCCATCGATGACATCAAGACCTTCTCAGGCCCGGTTGACATTGGGCTTATCGAGGGTGGCTGCTGCAACGAGGAAAATGTCCGAGTGCTGCAGGATTTTCGTAAGAACTGCAAGATACTCATTTCCCTCGGCGACTGTGCGATCAACGGCGGCATCCCCGCGATGCGAAATGGCCTGGACCTGAAAGAATGTTTCGACGAAGCCTACAGCACCGACAACAGGATAGGCCCGGCTGTGCATAACCCGTCAGGCCAAACGCCCAACGACCCCGAACTGCCGCTGCTGCTGGACCGGGTCTACACCTGCCAAGAGGTCGTCAAAGTAGACTATCACCTGCCAGGCTGCCCGCCACCAGCTGACGCTATCTGGGAAGCACTGGTCGCCCTGCTGACAGACAAACCCATAGCCCTGCCATATGAACTGGTCAAATACGACTGATTTTAACGGCAAATTCAGCTAACGGCAAATTCGAATGTCGAAATTCGAAATACTAAACAAATTCGAATATCGAATTACCAAAACATAAAACAGCAAATACGAATATCGAAATACTAAACACGCTGATTTCGATAGTTTTACCGGAGAATAAAAATGGTAAGCGAAAATCAAAAGAAAATCACGATCGAGCCGGTTACGCGAGTCGAAGGCCATGGTAAGGTTACGATTCTGCTGGACGACGACAACAAGGTAACCCAGGCCAGGCTGCACATTGTGGAGTTCCGCGGCTTCGAGCGATTCATCCAGGGCCGACCTTTCTGGGAAGTCCCCGTCCTCGTGCAGAGGCTTTGCGGCATCTGCCCGGTCAGCCATCACCTCGCAGCTGCCAAGGCGATGGACATGGTCGTCGGCGTCGACCAACTCACACCAACCGCTGAGAAAATGCGTCGTCTGATGCACTATGGTCAAACTTTCCAGTCTCACGCGCTGCACTTCTTCCACCTGGCCAGCCCGGACCTGCTGTTCGGGTTCGATGCCGACGTCGCCATTCGCAACGTCATCGGCGTAGCTGCCAAGTTCCCGGACCTCGCCGTCCAGGGCGTGATGATGCGTAAGTACGGCCAAGAGATTATCAAAGCCACCGCCGGCAAGAAAATCCATGGCACCGGTGCCATCCCTGGCGGCATCAACAAGAACCTCACTATCGCCGAGCGAGACGAGTTCCTCAAAGACATCGACCAGATGATGGAGTGGAGCCGAGCTGCGTTGAAAATCGCCAAGGACTACACCGTCGAGAATCTCGAAAAGGTCGCGCCATTTGGCTCGTTCGATTCAAACCACCTTTCGATCGTCCGCGAAGATGGCGCGATGGACCTTTACCACGGCAATATCCGAGCCATCGACAAAGACGGCAACAAGATTATCGATCAGGTCGACCCGCGGGATTATCACAAGGTTATCACCGAGGAAGTCCGCCCCTGGTCGTACATGAAGTTCCCGTTCCTCAACGAGCTTGGCCCGGAAAATGGCTGGTATCGCGTAGGCCCGCTGGCAAGGGTAAACACCTGCGACTTCATCGACACGCCAGAAGCGGAAGCTGCCCGCAAGGAGTTCATGGCCGTTACTGACAACAAGCCAAACAACCTGACCATGGCATATCACTGGACCAGGATGATCGAGTTGCTGCACTCGTGCGAGAAAATTAAAGAGTTACTCAATGACCCTGACCTCCAGGGCGAAGACCTCATGGCCAAGGGCGACCGCCGCGAAGAAGGCATCGCTATCATCGAAGCCCCGCGAGGCACGCTGTTCCATCATTATAAGGTCAACGAGGACGACCAGGTTACCATGGCCAACCTCATCGTCTCGACCACCAGCAACAATGTGCCGATGAACCTTGCCGTCGAGAAGGTCGCCAAAGACCATCTCTCCGGCGTGCCGGAAATCACCGAAGGCCTGCTGAACCATGTCGAAGTCGCCATCCGCGCTTACGACCCCTGCCTCAGCTGTGCCACCCACGCGCTGGGAAAAATGCCCCTGGTAGTTACACTAAAAGACCCCAGCGGCAAAGTACTGGACACCAAAGCTACAAACTAAAATGTAGCACAGTCGCCCCCGGCTGTGAACGAGATATGTAGCGTAAAACCCACAGCCGAGGGCGGCTGTGCCACATGCGGTGTTTTTTGCTTTTACTGATTACTGACAACTTTTTACCTTTGTGTTCTTTGCGTTCTTTCGTGGTAAAAAATTTTTTTGCTTTATCGGACAAACCCGGATGGATAAGAATCGCAAGGTACTGCTGATAGGCTATGGGAATCCGGGTCGGCTGGACGACGGGCTTGGCCCAGCCGTGGCAGAGCAAGCGGAGAAATTATCCCTGCCCTGTCTTACGGTCGATAGCGATTATCAGTTGACCGTCGAGGATGCCGCGGAGTTTGCGAACTACGATACGGTGGTCTTGGCCGATGCGGATACCACAGGCCCAGAGCCGTTTTGGATGAAGCGGATTTTGCCCAAGACGGGGCAACTGAGTTTCACCAGCCACAGCGTAGACCCGAGAAGTTTGCTCGCCCTGGCGAAAGAACTTTTCAAAACCGAGCCTGTGTGTTATATTCTCGGCGTACGAGGCTATGAATTTAACGAGTTTGGCCAGAGGCTCTCGCCCGGTGCGAAAGCGAACTTGGCCGAGGCTGTGAAATATCTGGAAAAGTGCTTGCGAGATGGCGAGCTGAAAGAAATTCGTTCACAGGGCGGAGAGATATACCGCCAGGACGAACAGTGCGAAAAGGATAACCAATGCAAGACGGAAAACATGTAGTTCTTTGTATCGACGACGACAAGGACATCCTGGAATTTCTCGAGATGGTTCTAGGCTCAGCTGGCTACATCGTAGCCACAGCTGGCAGCGCCGAAGAGGGGCTGAAGGCCTACAAAACCGCATCGCCCGACGTCATCATCGTCGATCTGATGATGGAAGAAATCGACGCCGGGACGAATTTCGTCAAGGAGCTAAAAGCCCAAGGCCAAAGCACGCCGATCTTCATGCTCAGTTCCATGGGCGACGATCTGAACATGGCTACGGACTATTCCGCACTAGGCCTGGCGGGCGTTTTCCAGAAACCGGTCGATAAAGACCAGATGCTCGCGACCATCGCAGCCAAGCTCCAATAGGCCCAGCCGCCGTTGCGGTTTGACGCCCGGGGCGATACAATAACTGGCCATGAATGACGGGCGAATCCCATTCTGGAAGCTCACCGGCAGCGGCAACGACTTTATCTGCATCGACAACCGCGATGGCCGATTCGACCCCATGCTGGCCGAGCCAGCTGCCAGCGGGCACTTCGCAAGCACCCTCTGCAAGCGAGGCCACGGCGTCGGAGCCGACGGGGTAATCTTCGCGGGCAAGCCGGAAATCGAAGGCTTTGCCGATATCGCCGCGAGGTTCTTCGAAGCTGACGGCAGCGAGTGCGAACTCTGCGGCAACGGCACAGCCTGCTTCACGCGATTCGTTTTCGACTCGCTCTTCGTGCCCGACCACGAAGTAAAAATCCTCACCCCAGCCGGGGTCGTCCTGGCCAATCGAGCCGACGGCGATTATATCCGCGTCTGCATTCCCGCCCCGGAAAACCGCAGGCCGGACCTGCTCATCGAACTGCCCGGGCGAAGTTTTCGGTGCGACTATGCCCTGGTCGGCGTACCGCACCTGGTAACATACGTGGACGACATCGAGCAGATCGACGTCGCCCGTTGGGGCATGGCCTTGCGAAGCCACCACGACTTTCAGCCACGCGGCGTAAACGTAAACTTCGTGCAGGTTATCGGCGTCGGCGAGATAGCGGTTCGTACATTCGAGTTCGGCGTCGAGGCAGAAACCCTCGCCTGCGGCACAGGCTCGAGCGCCTCAGCCATCGAAACCGCACTGCGACTGGGATGGGGAGACGAGTTTCGTCTGTGCGACAAGCCCGTGCTGGTCCACCCTCGCAGCGGCGAAATCCTGCGAGTGTTCTTCTCCGCCAACTCGCCTGATCAAACCGAACCAACCCACGAAACCGTAATAACCGATGTCTGCCTCGAGACAACAGTCCGACTGGTAGTACGAGGAGAGCTACACAAAAACTTCATCGCCGAAGCATGTAGCACAGCCGCCCCATAATCAGTAGGTGAGATAAACAGGCAGCTCCGTAGGAGCGATATCTTTGTAGTAACGCGATTGCGCAATATGTTTAGCTCCGTAGGAGCGGCATCTTGCTGTTGGGCTTTGGAACCGTTTAAGATGTCGCTCCTACGGAGCTGAAGCAAAAAAAATGTGAACGGTTATGTTTTAATTATCTGCGTACATCCGTGTTTATCCGTGATTCTTGTTTTTGTGTGAACGGCTACAAACTACTTTGATTTTCAGTATCGACCAAAACTCGAACAGCCTTTGGGACACACTGCCCAAGCTCCAGGCTCTTGCCCGGAGAGGCCTGGCTGTTACGCATCTCATCGAGGATATCGACGTAGCTTTCACTTCGCTAGGCGCCGGCGAGGGGAATTTGCGCGTCTCGCTGGAGCGGTTCCATCCGTCCGGCGGGTCGGACTGGGGGGCGGGACTTTTTTACAGCGAGTTTCTGGGCCGTCAGCCTTTGGAACTGCGAAACATTGAGCCGCAACTCGGCATGAAAATATCCACCCTGGCCAGGCTGCTGGGCAAGGGGCTGGAGGAACTCTACCAAAAATTTTCCACGGGTGACAACTGGATGCTCGTGGGGTCGAGCTTCGTCGGCGACAGACTACACCACAGGCTCATCGGCGACCTGCACATCGACGAATGTCGCGAACATCTCTGGCGGATAATAGACCTCGCCGAGCAGGACTGCACCCAAAAATTCCCCGCCAGCCAGTCGCGCCTGCGAACGAGCCGATGGTTCGCCGACGAGCGGGCCAGGCTGGAGCGGCTATTGGAACAAAGCGACACCCCCCTGCTGATTGACCTGTACCGCCGTTGGCTTGGCGAGTATCTGCCAGGCCAGGCCATCGGACTTGGGCTGACCAGCAGCCTGTTCTCGTTGACCGGCCCTGGCGAGCGGTTCTCGTTGCTGGAGATTTTTCTGCGAGACTACGACGCCGCCGCCGCTTTGTACAACCAAGCCATCGACGAAACCGGCGCAGGCTTGCACCGCTTGCGCATCAGCCGGGGCGAGCTGCCGTTCTTCGCCACGATGCGACACGCGGGCAGGTTCGTCCGGGCCCAGGTCAGCCTGGTTGGCAACGATTTGATAATCGCAGACCGCCAGTTCCCGCTGGGGACAGGCCGGTCGTTGCCGATTGCCAAACTCCAAGCTGCGGGCATCGAAGCTCTCGCGGGCAAGGCGATGATCCTGGCCCTGCAGGTGCGGACCGGCCAAGCGGGCGGCGAATTGGCATTGCCTCACAACGGCTCAGCCTACATGCCCGCCAGCTTCGCCCTGCAAAAACTGCTGCGGAGCAACAATCTTCTGCCGCCGGGCCAGGCTGAGCCCAAGCCTGTAGTCCGCGTACGGTTCAGACTGCTGGACCGCATGAAGTCGCTGCCCGACGAGGCTGTCATCCACCTGCCCGAGCATCTAGCCAGGGCGATCGGCCAGGCTGAACTCCCCGCGCGTGAATTGGCGGAGGGCTACTCCACCCTGAAAGCCGCTGCCCAGACCAGGCTGAGAGTTTTTCAGCGTGACAGCTCCGCTCGCGAGCGTTGGCTGGGGGAAGCCTTTTCGCAAAAAACCCGCACCGCCGCCGAGCTGGACGCTCGCAAGCGCGACCTCGCCCGGGCCAATTCCAAAGACCCGCAGCTACGAGAAATATCCAGCCAGCTCCGCGAGATACGAACCAACCTGCACATGTCGCTATTGCGGCAGGTGGTGGACGACTGGCAGATTAGCCAAGTCGATTTCTGGGACTCGCGTGGAGCACTGCTGCCATGGTGCGTCGCACTTGGCGGACAGGAGTTTTACGACAGCGTCATCAACCGGGCTGAGATAACCCCTGAGCAGCGATAAACGCCTCCGGGGCGGAGGGGCAGGGCCGCAAGGCCCACCACGACAAACCCCTCGGCCCCTTCCACACGCACAGACCATCTCAGCCTCGAAACAGCTACTTCTTTACTTCGATACGCTTGGCTCGAGCCTGTTCCGCCTTGGGCATGGTTACCGTCAAAACCCCGTCGCGACAGGTAGCCTCGACTTTGTCCTCCTCAATGTTGGATGGGAGTTGAATGTCGCGGCGGAAAGTTCCGTACCTTCGCTCGGAGTGATAGTAGCCTTCGCCCTTGTCCTCGGTTTTTTCCTTCTTCTCGCCGGCAATGGTGAGTATGCCGTTCTGCACCGAGACATCGATATCTTCGCTCTTGACGCCCGGAAACTCGACATTGACGACAATCTTGTCATCTTGCTCAACCATATCCAGTGTAGGCCACCATCCGGCATACTGTTGCACGGCCAGACCAGGGCGATCCCAGTCCCCGAAGAACCCGCGAAAGAGATCATCCATCTCGTCTCGAAGTCGGGCCAGAGGACGTGCGTCATCACTTCTTCGTCTTATCAGGTTCATAGCGAACCTCCTTCCTGTGTACTGCGGCCAACTCCCGCTTTTCGCCGCGGACCACGCGTCAGCGGCTATCAGCAGGCCGATAATCGCTCTCAAAATATTCCGTGCAACCCGCGTGCCAGACAGTATCGGATGACACGGGAAACAATATCCGCCAGGCGAGCGGAATTATCTTCGTAACTTATTTGATTGCAATAAGTTTCAGAGGTACATATCGACGCAGCGTCTCTCTTGCCCCGACAGAACTTCAGGTATCTGCGCCCCGGATGCAATTTTGACAGCACCCTTAGCGGACAAGCTGCCAGAATGGCAAGAATGATGGGGTTGTGGTGTTGAGACTAACGCGATTCCAGGTCTGTGGAGTAGAGAGCTTCGGTCAGTTTCCATTGGCCTGCGTTGGCGTAGATCAGGATGTTTATCACGATTCGGCGGGCGTCGATTGGCTTGTAGCCGTGGATTTTTTCCAGCCCGCCTGCTGCACCCGCTGCGGGCCCGGCCAGGGCGAATCGGCTGAGCACCACCGCCACCCTGCCAGAGCGATAGACGACCCATAATCTGGGCCTGCCCGTCGACGCCCCCAGCATAGCAGCCAGGTCGGCGTTGTATCCTACGCTTGTAATGTCGTTGCCCAGGCCCTGTGCAAATTGGCCTGTCATCAGCGGGCTGTCCGGGCCGAGCCTACCGAGGGCGTCGGAGCCAAACTTTTTCCCCAGCCAGGCCTTGGCAGCCTGGAAGTTGGCCCAGTCGCCCGAGGCTGAGTCTATCATCACCACCCCGCCGCGGCTAATGTACTCGTCCAACGCGTCGCCACTCAAGGCCCGTGCGACGTCCCCAGGCTCCCTGGTCGTCAGCCAAACCAGCGACACGTCCGGCGGAATGGCTTTGTTTTTTGCGGGATAAACAATGCTCCGATACCCTGCGCCAATGCTCACGCCCCCAGCCAAGGCGTCGGAAAGTTTCTCACAGGCCCGCGCGAAATTATCAGCCACGCCCCCGCCCTGGCCAACCAGCCGACCTATGACCAGGAACCTGTCGGGCTTGAACTTGCCCGGTGAAAATATCACAGGCCCGTCGGGTACACTCGCATTATCTTGCCCCCCTGCCCCGGCCTGGCTTGGCTTGGCAGCAGACGAAACTGGCCCGGCGGGCCCAGCTAAAATCCTTCCCAGCGTTCGGACAGCCCAGGCGGTACTCACAATTTTGTCCTCCGCCAGATTGCCGTCCCAAGCCCCGCTGGGCAACTGCTCGCTCGTCAACAGTCTGGCCAACTCAACGTCCAGCCTCTTGCCCGCGAGCTTCCGCCCCAGGCCTGTCGCGACGAGCAGGTCGAACAGATACGCGTATTTTGGCTCGTCGCCCCAGTACCACTCGGCAGGCTTGGCCAGGCTGGAATGCCTCGCCAACCAATTCAACGCCCGCTCGTAGCCCTGCCCGTCGCCAGGCTTGGCCTGGTTCTTTTGGCTCGCCAATATCGCCCAGGCCAAGGCACCCGCAGCAGAAGCTGGGCCGTTGCTCGTGCCGCGCAAACGCCTGGGCCTGCCGCCGCGAGGATGATAACCAAATCCGCCATCGGAATTTTGCGCCCGCTTCAGGAAACCCCGCGCCCGGGCATAGAGTTTTTGCGACACTTTCGCGCCGAGTTGCCTCGCAGCCTGCATCGCCCGGAGCACCTGGGCTGTGTCGTTCGTGTTGGCAACCTTGGCCCCAGCCTCGCTGCCCCAACCGCCCGAAGCAAGCTGCTGTCCCGCCAGCCAATTAACGTCAGCTTGGACTTTCCCAAGCAACTGCCCGCGATTGTGCGTATCAGCCCGGCGGTGCAGAACCCGGGCCAGCAGTATCACGCGCTCAGCGACGGCGAAAATCCCCTGGCCATTCCGCGGAGTTTGCAAACTGATCTTCCCAATGGCCGAGGCGACCCGCGAGTCCCCAGGCCCAACGCCAGCCTGAAGATAGGCCAGGGCGACCAGCGCCTCAGCTCCGCCGCCGGCGTAGCGATAACATCGCGACTGCCAGCGTCCCCGCTGACTGTCCAGATACCCCAGCCCGCGCGAAACCGCCTGCCTGATAGCCTTTCGCGGAACAGCCTGCTCCCCTCTGCTCGCAGCCCCCTTGCCCGCAACACCCGGAGGCGCAGCCTGGGCTGGAGCTACCAAAACACCAGCCAGCAGACAAGATGCCGCCAGGCTACGAAATTTCGCAATGTTGAAATTCATTCGCCTATAATTTTCACCAGCAGCCGCTTGCGGCGTTTGCCGTCGAACTCGTAATAGAAAATATGTTCCCAAGGCCCGAGGTGCAGCTTGCCGTCGGTGATGGCGACAACAACCTCTCGCCCCATAACCTGCCGCTTGAGGTGCGCGTCGGCGTTGTCCTCATAGCCATTGTGGTCGTACTGGTCGTGCGGTTTTTCCGGCGCGAGTTTCTCCAGCCAACGTTCGTAGTCGCCATGCAGACCAGGCTCGTTGTCATTGATAAAAACCGACGCGGTTATGTGCATGGCATTGACGAGCACAAGCCCGTCCTGCACGCCGCTTTCGTCGACGAGCTTCTCGACCTGGTGGTGAATCGAAATTATCTGCCGTCGCTGCGGGACGTCCATCCAGATTTCCTGCGTAAGCGTTTTCATATTTTCAGCTCCAATCGCAAAAAACAGCCAGGTCCTTCCGCCAAGCCGCCGCAGGCCTGACTGTATGATATTGTCCCGACAGGCCAGCTACTTGCCAGAATAAAATATCCACCGCGGGCTGTAAAATGGTAGAATGTGACGCGGAAATATGACTTGGCCATGTAGTTGCCCCGCCGACTCGGGGCAAGATCGGGAACGACATGCTCTTTCATCGTTACGGAAAATTCACCGGCGGAATTGACCTGCCAGAGGAAAAACAGGCGACCATTGACGAGCCTATATCTGCTGGGCCCCTGCCGGATGAGTTGCACGTGCCACTGAATTACAGCGACCAAATGCCCCCCGCAAGCCCGGCGGTATCCCCAGGCCAGGCCATCTCGCGGGGCGAACTTCTCGCCCGGGCCACCCAGGGTGGGCTGGACATATTCGCCCCGGCCAACGGAGTGGTGCGGGATATCTCGACACGCGACATTACGCTGACGAAGCTGCGCGGACAGAGCGAATTGCTGGCCAGGGAACCCGTGCGCGACTGGGAAAAACTCTCCGCCGAGCAGCTGCGGGAACTTATTCGCGAGGGACAGCTTCCCACTTTTCGCAGGCCTGGCGAAGCGATAATAGATTGGCTCGAAGAGGCCCGCCGACACCGGTCTGGTCAGCTTGTCATAAACGCGATGGAAGATCAGCCTTTCGTTACAGCTGACCATCGTCTGCTGGTGGAACATGGGCCTGAGGTTATCGCCGGGGCGAGTATCCTGGCCCGGGCTGGGCGAATCGGGCAGGTTACCCTGGCTGCGGATCAGCAGAAGACGGAAAACTATCAGCACCTCACCGCCCCGGCCCAGGCCCATGGGCTGGAGCGCGTCGCACTGCCCAGGCGGTATCCCATCGGAGCGGACAATATCCTGCTTAGCGTGCTGACCGGCAGAGAGGTTCCCTGTGGCGGCAAGGCTGCGGACATCGCCCTGGCGATTATCGACGCCGCGAGTTGTTTCGCGATTTATCGTTGGGTCGCCTGTGGAGACAGGTTGGCTGGGCGAGTGGTAACGCTGAGTGGGCCTGGCGTAAAAAGGCCTGGCAATTTGTTCGTGCTGTTCGGCACGAACTGCCACGAGCTGGCAGCCCCGGCTGAGGGGCCTCTCGTCATCGGCGGGCCTATGATAGGCTCGGTCGCCTCGGCCCGCTCGGTGGTAGGCCCGGGCTGCGACGCGGTTTTGGCTCTGGAGCCGACCTCCCCCGGCGTAGCGACGCAGTGCGTGCGGTGTGGGTGGTGTCGCGACCACTGCCCAACCAGGCTAAACGTAGCTGTGCTGAACGACCTCTACGAACTGGGTCATGTCCAGCCTGCCAATCTCCTGGGCGTGCTATCGTGCCTGGGCTGCGGGGTCTGTTCATACGTCTGCCCCGCTGTTCTGCCGTTGACCGAGCGAATGCGCCAGCTGAAAAAATCGCTCCACGCCCTGCCAGGTCGCGACAGAACAGCAGAAGAAAAATTCGCCAGGCACATGCGACGACGAGGCACCAGAAGACGCTGGCTGGCCCGACGAAAAAAAACAAAAACAGCGAACCACGAATGAACATTAATGGACACTGATTATCGTAAAAAACAAAGTTTATCATGAAGAGCATGGGGTTTTTTGTGGACTGAAAAAGATTAAGGAGAATCGTTGATGGATAATCAGCCGACGCAATTGGACAACCTTGCCCGGGCTGGCCTGGGGGTTGGCTCGTTGGCCCATGCGCCGCTGTTGCGAGCGCCGGAAAAAGTGCGGACGATATTTCTCGTAACGATAGCTGCTGCCTGCCTGCCCCTGGCTGCGGGGATAGTGTTCTTCGGCTACCGCGCCGCGTGGGTCGCTGCGGTTGCCATGATATCCTGTGCCGCGATAGAGCGACTGTACTTCCAAATCACCCATATCCCGTCATTGCTAGGCAGAAGCCACGCGTATCTCACGGGCCTTTTGCTAGCCCTGACGCTGCCACCATTCACGCCGTGGTACGTGGTCGTGATAGGCTCCGCATTTGCGATAATCATCGGCAAGGCAATCTTCGGCGGAGTAGGCCACTTCCTCTGGCAGCCCGCGCTGGTAGGCCGATTCGCCGTAGCTGTCATCATGCCCGCGCTAATCGCGCCACCAGCTGCCAGCAGCCTGCAGCCTGACCGTTGGCCCATCCTGGCCATGAGCCATCTCGTGTTTGGCGATATCGACCAGGCCCAGCCGATCCGCCGGTACCAGGGTTGGCAGGAGCAGTTCGAGAAAGACCAAGCCAGGTTCAACCGCAAAAAAATACGACAGCTGCCCAGCGGCTATCTCGTGGAGCACCCCGCCGCTGCGCTGGCCAGGCTGACCGACCCCCGACACGAGCCAGCCTACAGTGCTCTGGCGCGAGTTCGGGCGGATATACCAGGCCGAAAACCAACCGCCCTGAGCCAGCTGCCCCCGCTGAAGGACATGCTCTTCGGAGCCAGGCCCGGGGGCATTGGCGAGACTTGTGCCGCTGCAATTATCGCTGCCGGGCTGTACCTTATATATCGAAACTATGTCAAGTGGCAGCTGCCGGTTTTGTTTCTGCTGGCCGCTGCGGTCGTCGCCGCGGTCGCGCCGGTGCGATTGGCTGGGCCTGGCGGGTCGGTCGAATGGGTCTATTTTCCCATCCTCTACGACGGGCTAAACGTACCGGCCACGCTCGGGGCGGGGTTTACCTACGTCAACTATCAGATACTCAGCGGCGGGATGTTGCTCGCTGCGTTTTTCCTGGCCACGGAGATGACCTCCAGCCCCGTAACCACAGGCGGGCAGATTATCTTCGGCCTGGGCTGCGGAGCGGTCGCAATGCTGATAAAACTCTACCTCGACACACCAATCCCCGCGTACCTGGCGGTGCTGGCGATGAACACGCTGACCCCAACCATCGATGCCATGTGGAGGCCTCGCCTGTTCGGCCAAAGACACTTCGCCTGGCTAAGGAAATAACAAGTAGCACAGGCGTCCCGCCCATGCGTAGCACGGGCATCTTGCCCATGTTTTTTTTGTTTCTGTTTTTTGTCATTCCCGCGCAAGCGGGAATCCAGTTTTTTTTGTTTTTACTGATTACCGATTACTGACGGCTGATTACTTTCCCCCTCATTATCTCCGCTGCGGGTCGGCCTGCTTTTAGCAGAGCAGCCATGGCTTGGAAATGCGGAGCTGCGCGGAGGAAAAACTTTCGATAGCCCGCGCATAGATAGTTCAAGCCGTCCTGGCCATCGGGGGTTTGCATGAATCTGTGTTTGGGACAGCCGCCCCAACAGCTGGCCAGGACGGGACAATTTCGACAATATTTCGGCAGGGTCGTCATCTTGGCCTGGCCAAAGTTTCGCTGGGCCGGAGAGGCCATCATCTCGCGCAGGTCGTCGGTGGCGATGTTCCCCAGCCGATTTCGCGGGTAGACATAATGGTCGCACGAGTAGACCTCGCCGTTGTGCTCCACCACCGGAGCCGAGCCACATTGAGGCATGAATTTGCATACCATCGCAGGTCGGCCCATGCTCCCAGCCATCGCCCACTCGAAGTTCATCACGAAAATCGACCCGACATCTCGGCCCAGCCACTCGTCGAAAATCTCGCAGAGAAATCGCCCATAGTCCACAGGCCCGACGCTCCAAGGCGTCAGCTTGGGCGACGCTACAACATCCCCGCCAATTAACCCCTGGGCCAAATGCAACCCCTGTTTCGCCTCGGCATCATCCGGCAGCCGTTCTACGATGCCGAGAAATTGAATGAACTTCACCCCAGCCTCGCGGAAGAATCGGTAGACATCCAAAGGCTTGGCTGTGGCAGCGGGCGTTACGCTGGCGAGGATATTGAACTCGACCTCGTGCCGTTTCAGCACGTCCAGCCCGCGCATCACAGCGTCGAACGACCCAGCTCCGCTCGCGTCGCGACGGTAGGCGTTGTGAATTTCAGCCGGGCCGTCCAGGCTTAGGCCCAGGAGAAAATTCCGCTCGTGCAGGAACCGGCCCCAGCCATCGTCCAGCAGCGTGCCGTTGGTCTGCAAGCTGTTCGTAATCCGTCGGCCTGCGGCGTATTTGTCCTGAAGTCGCACCGCCTTTTCGAAAAACTCCAGCCCCATCAGCGTAGGCTCGCCACCCTGCCACATAAAAGCTACCTCGCCCCGGCCTGACTGAGATTCGATGTATTTGCGAACATAAGTTTCCAGCAGTTCGTCCGACATCCGCTGCGAAGCCTGGGCCTGGCCCGGGCTGTCCTCGGCGAATACAGCCTGTTTTTCAAGGTAGAAACAGTATTCGCATCGCAGGTTGCACGAGGCCCCGGCAGGCTTGGGCATCAGACAAAACCGCTCGGCAGACCAAGGCGGCAGTGCAGGGGTTTTCGTAGCTCAGCCTCGCGCTTACTGGCGAGCTTTGCGCCTTTTCTCAGTTTTAGTCTTAGCTGACATTGAAATTCATCCTGTTTAATAACCCTTCACACCCTTCATACCTTTCACACCCTTCGTACCCTTCACGATAAAAAAATCGCCAGGCGCAACTGTTTTTCAGGCTATCCATCCGCCGCCCAGGAGCGTTTGGCCATCGTAGACCACAGCAGCCTGGCCTGGCGTTATGGCGTGGATCGGCTCGTGAAAATCCACTTCAAACGCGCCGCCGTCATCGACCAGTCGCACGGTAGCGGCGCTGCCACGATGGTTGTAGCGGATTTGCACAATGGCTTGAAATGAATTTTCCCCGGGCTTGTGGTGCCAGTTGGCCCGCTCGGCCCGGAGGTGTTGGCTGGACGCTTCTTCGCGCGTGCCGAGGGTAACGTCGCCGGTGGCGGGGTCGATTTTCGTAACATAGGCTGGTGCGCCGGTAGCCACGCCCAGGCCGCGACGTTGGCCGATGGTGTATCTGCCGTAGCCTGTGTGTCGTCCAAGTTCGCACCCAGCGGTGTCGATAATTCTGCCGGGCGTCAGAGCCTGGGGGGCACGGCGGGCAAGCAGCGTCGTATAATCGTCGCCGTCGATGAAGCAGATATCCTGGCTGTCGGGCTTGTCGTGCACCCCCAGCCCGAGCGACCGGGCCAGTTTGCGAACAGCAGCTTTGTCTTCCATCTCGCCCATCGGCAGGATGATTCGCCCGAGGTTTTTTTTCGCGATTCCAAAGAGGATATACGATTGGTCTTTCTGTCGCGACGGGCCTCGCAGCACAGCTGGGGAGCCTTGGTACAGGCCCGTGCGGGCGTAGTGCCCCGTAGCCAGGCCGTCGCAACCCAACGAGTTGGCCAGGTCTATAAGCAGGCCGAACTTCAGCTTCATGTTGCACATGGCACAGGGGTTCGGCGTTCTCCCTGTTGCGTACTCGCCCACGAAATAGTCGATAATTTCCGCAAACTGTTCGCCCAGGTTCAGCACGTGCAGCTCAATGCCCATCAGCTCAGCCAGCCGCTTGGCATCGTCGGCATCGCGGGCTGAACCGCAGGCCTGGTCGCTACCGCCGGCGACCGGCTGCTGCGACGCACCTATCCTGCTCATAAACGC
>Ga0190284_1000462_pt1 | contig 23376 bp, 18 predicted proteins | sample 48691812_MG_FD_161668 | JGI IMG/M metagenome (GOLD analysis project Ga0190284, IMG submission 161668) | Hydrothermal vent microbial mat bacterial communities from Southern Trench, Guaymas Basin, Mexico - 4869-18-1-2_MG | ecosystem: Environmental > Aquatic > Marine > Hydrothermal vents >...
CGACACCGGGGCCGTCAGGCGCACCGTGGTGGGGTTCTCGTGCACATGCACCGGGAATGCAATCGGCAACTGATGGTCGATCTGCACGGTGGTCTCGATCTTGGCATTGTCCAGGGCTTCCAGCTCGCCCCAGACCTTGCCCATGATGGGGCTGACGAACACTTCTTTGGCCGGCAGGATCGCCAACAGCACGATCAGCAGCCCCAACACCATGACAAAGTTCACCGTGAAGGAGAACAGGATGGCGATGTTCTTGAACGCCTCCCAGTAGCGGCTCACAACCCCGCGCCGCTGTCTCTGCCCTGGCTCCCGTGGGTGGCTGTAGTCGCGCTGATTCACGACCTCAATGTCCGCGCTGCTCATGGTCATTCTCCTCTCCTTCCCCGGCCCCCGTGAGAGCCCACTTTCCCAGAGTTCCGCGCACTACCTGGGGCAAGCCAGGAAGTGCTCCAGGGCGACCTTTTCCTCGTCCAGGTAGATGCGCTGGCGGGCCATGAGCAAATCCCAATCCACCTGATGGCCGTCGAATTCCGGGCCATCCACGCAGACGAACTGGGTCTTGCCTCCCACTTCCACCCGGCACGAGCCGCACATCCCCGTGCCGTCCACCATGATCGAGTTCAGGCTGACGATGGTCTTGATCTGGAACGGCTCCGTGGTGCGCGCGACGAACTTCATCATGATGGCTGGCCCCACGGAAAGGACCTGGTCGATCCCTCCCTGGTCACGTTCCAATAGCTCGCGCAGGGGTTCCGTTACCAATGCCTTGCGCTTGTACGATCCATCGTCGGTGCAGACGACGAGTTCGTCACAGACCTGGCGCATCTCGTCTTCCCAGAAGAGCAGGTCTTTGGTTCGCGCGCCGATGATGCCAAGAGTCCGGTTGCCGGCCTCGTGGAGCGCCCGGGTGATGGGGTAGATGGGGGCGATGCCCACCCCTCCCCCCACGCACACCACCGTGCCAAAACGCTCGATCTCTGACGGCCGGCCCAGGGGCCCGATCATGTCCTGCACGGCGTCGCCCACCTGGAGAGTGCCCAGATGGTGCGTGCTCTTGCCCACTCGCTGAAACACGGCGGTCACGGTGCCGGCTTGCGCGTCCCAGTCGGCGAACGTGAGCGGGATACGTTCGCCACGTTCATCGATGCGGACGATAAAGAACTGCCCGGCACGAGCCTTGCAGGCGATCTCTGGGGCTGCGATCTGGAGCAGGCAATTGTCAGCGGACAGGTCCTGGCGAGCGACGATAGGGAACACTATGTACCTCCTCTAGCAAATTTGCACATTGTGCCAATCTGCATTTTAACAATATTTCCCGGCCTTGTCAACGAGTTCGTTGCCCTTAAATGAGGAGTATGTTATAATAGCGGCCGTTTCAGCGAGGTGAATGATGCAACGCGATGCCGTCAAAACCGTGGCCACCAATCGCAAGGCCTTCCATGACTACCACATCGAGGATCGGTACGAGGCCGGGATCGTGCTCACCGGCACCGAGATCAAGTCCATTCGGGCCGGCCGCGTGAACCTACGCGACAGCTATGCCCGCATCGTCGATGGGGAGGTCTGGCTGGTGGGAGCGCACGTGGCTCCGTACGAGCAAGGCACTCGCTACAATCACCCGCCCAAGCGTGACCGCAAGCTGTTGCTGCGCAAGCGCGAGATCGCCCGGTTGCAGAGCAAGGTCGAGGAGCGGGGATACACCCTGGTGCCCTTGCGCATGTACCTCAAGGGCAGTTGGGCCAAGGTGGAGTTGGCGTTGGCCCGGGGCAAGCGCCAGTACGACAAGCGCGCCACCATCGCCAAGCGCGAAGCCGACCGCGAGGTCCAGCGCGCGCTACGCGACCGGGGATGACCGGCTTGACAGGGTTTTCCGGCGTGATATAATACATTCGCACGGCACGCGCCTGTAGCTCAGGGGAGAGAGCAACTGCCTTCTAAGCAGTGGGTCGGGGGTTCGAATCCCTCCAGGCGTGCCAGTTGTACGTGGTGAGCGTGGCCAAGTGGTTAAGGCGCCAGGTTGTGGCCCTGGAGATCGCGGGTTCGAATCCCGTCGCTCACCCCACTAACAAACCAACCCGAACCTGGTGCAGGGGTCGGGTTTTTGCGTTAAGGCGAGCCGTGCTGGCCCACTCCAGGGCGGAGGGATTGCCCCGGTTTTGTTGTGGCGGTGGTTGCCTCCCTGCCGGCGCTGGAGCTCTTTGGTATCAAAGTAAACGGTGGTTTGCATTACCAACACGGTATTGTCTCGGAGAGGTGGTTGTGGTATAATGAGTGTGGTCTCACCATTATACTTTCTCAGAGTGTCAAGATCAACAAAATCAGGGAGTAACCAATGAGCGTGGTCCTCGTCGTCAAGGTCAGTGAAGGCCTAGTCCTTGGTGCAGATAGTGCAGCGACAATTAGTGGGCGGATCGAGCGACCAGAGGGCGTTCAAGAGGGCGTTCTTAAAACTTATTATAATGCCCGAAAGCTTTTGCAAGTTGGCGATTTTCCCATCGGTGTGCTGCTTTGGGGTACGCCTTTCATTGGATCACGTACAATCGACAGCCTAATACGAGAATGGGAGTATGAAAGGCATTGGCAGTCTCAAAAAGATTATAGAGAAGAGTACAGAGAGAGCAAAGAGGAAAACTTTTGGGTAGAATCATGTGCAAAAAGCTTGAGCAGTCATTTGCATAAAAAGTATAGCGAGGAATTTGAAAATCAATCTGGGCAACAGCCGCCTATGATTGGTGTCGTAGTAGCTGGTTACTCGCATAGAGGACTTTTCCCAGAAATCTGGCGTTTTGTTTTGCCCGTGGATCGCCCTGGACAGATACACAATCAACGGCCTGACCGAGATGGAAAGCCGGACTTTGGCGCCTCTTGGCTTGGTTTGACGGATGCGATTGTGCGGTTACACTTCGGTCGTGATGATAGGGTTGTCAAAATCATCTCAGAGAAGTTCGAAATTCCCGAAGAGAAGCTGCACGAGGCGTTACTGCCATTGCAGTATCAAATTCCCTTTTTCACAATGCCGTTACAGGATGCGATCGAGTATGCTCACTACGTGTTAAATGTAACTATTGGCCGATACCGATTTGTGATCGGACCGGAGTTATGTGGGGGACCGATAGAGATTGCGGCCATCACTCAAAGGGGATTCCACTGGATTTCGCATAAGACGTGGTCATTGGGAGGAAAGGAGGGGGCTAAATGAAGCTGCAATTGATATTTGATAGGCCAGTCTTTACGCCTGGCCCCTCTTCTCAAACGGTAAGCTCTTGGCCCTTGGTCAGTCGAGAAGGGAACGAGCGGATCATAGGGGGCAGCGTGGGCCATTTCATAGACATAGGTAGTCCGATTATCCGGGCACCCAAAGAGCAGACGTGGGATGAGGTGATGGAGGAAGTTCTGTTCGAATATGCAGAAGCATGGAAGAGATTAGCCACTCTTTGAACTTCCCAACATTTGAGGACATCGTCAAGACCAATCTACTTCACCTCGAATTGGCTGGGCAAAGGTGGGTCGGCGTTGACAATTTGAAAGACCGAGGTAGCTTAGAGTGGGTACTTGAGGTGATTCAGTACCCACTCTTTGGCGTTGATCGTTATCCTACCCTAGCAGAGAAAGCGGCTATTTTGGCTTGGAAAATCATTGCTGGTCACGTTTTCTGGGATGGTAATAAACGCACCGGAATGTCTATCTTGCACGGTTTTCTTCGAAGGAATGGCTACCGGTTAGACATCTCACAAGATGAGGTAGTTGAAATAGCCTGTCGAATCGCTGGGAAGTGCTCCGGTGAAACTTGGGCTTATGAAGACTTTGCTCAGTGGGTGAGAGACAAAATGGTATTTGATGAAGGAGCAGTTGCACCGGCTCTGACGCCGTGATAAAATAGACGCCAGTAAGGAATCCAGATAGGCTCTTGTCAGTCGGGCGGGCGAATCCCATCGCTCACCCCAATAGCATTGCAAAACAGTCACTCCTATACAACAAGGCTCGCGGTCAAGTGACCGCGAGCCTTTAGTCGTCTTCCCCCCCGACCAGCCCCTCGTGAGCCTGCCGGCCCAGGCCGGCTATTTGGTCGTGGCTATTGTCCTTCCACGCGCAAGGAATAGCCTCTCGGGTCTTGCTCGGTGAGGATGAGCACGGGGGATTTGGGGTCTGCTTCCAGTTTCTGGCGCAACTGCCAGATGAACAGCTTGAGCCGGTTGTAGAGGTTTTGATCCGTGTGGCCCCACACCGCTTGCAGGAGGTACTTGTGGGACAGGGGTTCGCCGGCGTGAAGAAACAGGGTGTAAAGCAGGCGAAACTCTGTGGGGGTCAGGTGCACCACCGTGCCGTTCAGGGTCACGACCTGGCTAATGGGATTCACCGCCAGGCGGGGGAACGAATCGCCCTTGGAACTGGCTTCTGTCAGACGCCAGATGATCCGCCGGATTCGCGCGATCAACTCTTGCATGTGAAAAGACCGCACCAGGCAATCGTCCATTCCCAGCCGCAACGCTTCCACGCACTGTGATCGCGCTTTCTCCGGTAGCAGCATCACGATGGGGTGCTTGGTGGCCTCACGCAGGCGGTGACCAGCTAACCAGGGATCGTATGCCAGGTCGTCCGATTGGCCATCCAGTACGATCAGCGCCGGGGTGAATCGCTCTAGCCAGGCCAGGGCATCGGTCAGATGCTGCATCGTGTGCACCGCGTACCCGGCATCCTCCAGCCCAATGTGGAGCTGGCTCAAAGTGAAGGGCTCCCTTCCCAGAAGCAGGATCACCGACTGTTTCTCCACGATTCTCCTCCCCAGACCGCCTCAGGTCACTCTGTTGACACTACTTGCGCTATCGTCGTATCTTCTCAATAATTCGGGGTAGGGGCAGGTCTTGCACCCTTCGGGCTGAGCCTCAGGACGAAGCCTGCCCACCAGGGCGACCGCAAGGGTTAGCCCCTACATTTTGAGAAGACACCTATCGTTGTTAGTATAACACATTGGAGGCGAAACCGGGGTAAAGAAATGGTTAAGAAACGGGGTGAGTTTTTCTCTTGGTTTGAGGTGGCCCGTCATTCACTTGCCAGGCCAAAGAGGCGCCACGTAGGGGGGAGGTCTCAGCCGGGGCTTGGCTCGTGGTCGTTGTGGTGGTGCGCCCGGCTTTGAAAGCCATACCCCACCCCCCGACGATTGATCACGTACTGTGGAGCGCGGGGATCATCTTCGATCTTGTGGCGTAGGGCGCTCACGTGTACTTTCAGTTGGTTCTTGGGGCAAGCAGCACCGTCCGACCATAAGGCAGCGATCAACTCGTCGTAGAGAACGATCTCATCAGCGCGCCTCAGCAGAGCTACCAGCAGGGCCATCTCTTTGCTGGTGAGTCGGACCGGCTGACCGCGTTTGGTCACCAGGTTGTGCCGCTGGTCCACCTGCAGGATACCGTCGTCGTAGTACACTGGCGTCGGGGCCTGCGTCAGCGCGGCACGGCGGAGCACGGCCTTGATGCGCAAGATCAGTTCTTCCATGTCAAAGGGTTTGGACACATAATCGTCAGCGCCCAGATTCAGGCCTCGCAGGCGATGACCGAGTTCGCGCTTGGCCGTGAGCATGATGACCGGTACGTCCGCCATTTCGCGGATACGGCGGCACACTTCCCAACCGTCGTAACCCGGCATCATGATGTCCAGCAGCACGAGATCCGGTTGTACTTCATACAAGCGTCGCAGCCCGGCAGTACCATCGTAGGCGGTGGATGTTTTGTATCCTTCAGACTGTAAGGCCATATTCACCAGGTCCACCAGGACCGGGTCGTCGTCTATGATCAGGATGCGCATTGGATTCACGTCGTTTTCCTCCGCGGCGCCGATTCCCTGCTACGAGGCAGCGTGTCCCTGCTACGAGGCAGCGTGAAGCAAAAGCGATTGCCGGAGCCATCCGCCTCATCTACCCAGATCTGCCCGTCCATGGCTGTCACCAGGGCCTGGGCGATGTGCAGGCCCAGCCCCAGCCCATAGATGGACCGGGCGTCAGAGTTGTCGAGGCGATAGAAGCGCTGGAAAATGCGGTCCCGTTGATCGGCCGGGATGCTGGGACCCTCGTCGATGACGGATACCAAGACCTGGTCCTGCTCCCACAGCGCTAGTTGCACGGTGATCGTGCCCTGGGGGTGAGAGTATTTGGCCGCGTTGTCCAGCAAATTGTTCAATATCGTGCCGATCTTGTCCTCGTTCCCTCGGACCCATAAGGCGGGTTCGTCGGTGGTGAGCACGTCGAACGTGCGCTGCTGTTCTCGCGACTGAAACAGGCGTATCATGTCGCGCGCCAGGGGGGGCAGGTGGAGGGGGACGATCTGCAGGTCGAGGCGGCCAGTCTCGAATCGTGCCGAGTCTTCCACGCTCTGGACGAGTTGGTCCAGGCGGTCGCATTGTGCCACGATGATCCGGGTTAGGTTCGCGCGGACTTTAGCATTTCGCTCGGCTCCCAGCCGGATGAAGGTTTGCGCCGCCGCTTTCAGGTTGGTCAAGGGGGCCCGGACCTCGTGCGAGATCATGGAGATGAACTCGCTCTGCAGCCGGTCCATCTCGGCCTCGCGAGAGGCATCGCGGAATGCCAGTACCCCACCCAGCACCGTGCCGGCGGGATCGATCAAGGGCCCGGCCACGCCCCAGATGGGAATGCGCTGCCCGCCGCGCGAGCGCATGAACAACATCCCCAGGCGCGAATAGTCGTATCGTCGTTCCCGCAGCGCCACGGCCAGCGGACACGCTGTTTCGCACAAGGGTTCCCCGTCGCCGTCATGGCACTGCAAGACCTCGCTGCAATGCTGCCCGATGGCCTGGTCTTCCTGCCAGCCCAGCAATCGTTCAGCAGCCGGGTTCAGCGACAGCAATATCAGGTCGCGGTCCGTGGTGCACACACCATCGCCCACGCTTTGCAGAATGCTCTCGGTTTTCTGTTGCTCCTCGGCAGCTTGCCGGTAGAGCCGGGCATTGGCGATGGCCATGCTCACCTGCTGGGCCACGGCCTGGGCCAGCGCGAGATCCTCTGTCGACCAGTCTTGTTCCTGGCGTATGCCCAGACCCAACACGCCTACGAGATCCCCCCGGGCGAGCAGCGGCACGATGCAGAAATCCTGCAAGGTGGGGGTGGCGTGGATGATCCGCTCGACGATGTCCGGCGGCATGTGCTTCAAGCGGTCCAGGATCGGAGATGGCATGTTGTGGCTGGTTGTCGGTTGTAACTTTCCGGTTTCGTCCAGCAAGGCGATCAGGCCCGTGTCAAAGTGAGTGACTTCCAGGATACATGTCAGCGCCCGGTCTAGCACCTCGTCCAGGTCCAGGGTGCTGTTCACCGCCTCGACGATGGTGTTGAGCGTGGTCAGTTCCTGCACGCGCTGGCGCAGCCGCTCGTCGGTTTCCTCCCACAAGCGCGCGTTCTCGATGGCCAGTGCGGCCTGGTACGCAAAGGTGCGCAGCGCCTCGATCTCGGACGCCGGCACGTCCGGGCGCAGCGTGCCTACGGCCAGTAGCCCTACCAGGTCTTTGCTGGTGAACAGTGGGAGCAGGGCATAAGTCTGGTTCTCGCTGAGACGTTGCATTTGGGCCACCCTGGCCGGATCCACCGTGGACCTCTCAAAGTCCCACGCCGACCCCAGGAAATCTTTCAGATCGTGGAACTTGTATACTTGTCCCTGTCGGATCGCCTGGGCCGCCGGGTGCTGTTCGTCGCGCCACTCCATCCATGCTTGCTCGGAGGGATGTCCGATCAGGTCCTCGAGCTGGGCCTGCAGTTGCGGATCGACGTAACGAAAGAGAGCAACGTTACTGGCGGCACGGGTCTCATCGAACACGCCCAGCGTGGCAACAGAATAGTCGCCACTGCCGAGCACGCCCTGGAGCACGCGCTGCAATACCTCGCGGAGAGACAGGTGCCCGGTCACCGAGGCTCCGATCTCCTGAAGGGCTACCATTTGGCGATTGGTCCCCCGGAGTTCCTTCACCATCTGGGCTGTCTGGGCATACAGGCGCGCGTTCGAGAGGGCGACGCTGGCCTGGTTGACCAGGCTGACCAGTAGCGCGATCTCGCGTTCGTCATAGCTGCTATCGCCGCCCTGAGCTCCCAGCACGATCCAGCCCAGCAGGTCGTCCCCCCGGGCCAGCAGCGGGATCACGACCTCCGGCTGCAAGCGTTCCGCCTGGCGACGCTCCTCCGGCGGCAGGTGCTCCAAGGCGTCTGCCCACTGATGGGGCAAGAACGCACCTCCCCGGCGTAACTGTTGGGCCAGTGCTCCCTGGGTCGAGAACGTGAATGACTGATCCGCGCTGGTGGGGTTTGCCGTTCTGATCACCCGGTATACCGCGGCTGCCTCGTCATGCAGCACGATGAGGAAGCGCGTGCGGGGAAACAGGGCCTCGAGTTGATGGGTCAGCGAATCCAGCAATGAGGGCAAATCCTGCAACGTTGTCAGTTCACGGCTGAAGGATTCCAGGGCTTTGTACAACTCTACGCTGCGGCGATCCAGCACGTGCTCCAGACGGCGGTGGATGTACCGGCGCGTGGGTTCGAAGAGGATCGCCGCCGTCAGCGTGGCTATGATCAGGGACAGTGCATCCACATAGTCGGCCATGACGAGCGCTAGCAGGTTATGCGCCAAGACGTACGCGGTCAGCAAAGTAGCGATGGTCGATGCCAACATCAATATGGCCGTCAAGCCCTGCCGGATTGCCACCCGAACGCCCAGAAACTGGTAGCGCAATACCACGTAACCTATCGCGAAGGGTGCCGCGAACATGGCCAGTGTGGCCTGCCGGGTGTCGAACGTGCGGAAGCCTTGCCAGACGCCCATCATCACCACGAGAACGACCGGCAACCCACCCAGGATAACGAACGTGACCGCGCCGCGATAGCGATCGCGGGCCGCGCCCCGGGGCAGGTGACGGTGAGTCAGCATCACCAGGGCCACGGCGATGGCGAAACCGAGGCCCTGGTTGCCCAGGATCAGCACGTAGAGCGGATAGCTCCAGGGAGTCATGAGCAGGGCCGCCACGGCTCCGGCCAGGCCCAGCAACAGGCTGAGGCCGCAGTACCCCAGACGCAGGCGGAAGAACGGCCGGCGGGCCAATCGATCGTAGGGCAAGGACACGACCAGGTTCACGAACAGGCAGGGACCCAGGAAGCTCAGGGCCAGCCGCCGTAGGGCCGCGTACCACGGGTCCACGAATAACGAGACATTGCCCCATAGCGTCGTTGTGGCAGCCAGGCATGTCAGCAAAAACAGGCAGGCCGTGATGCTGTATCGCCGTTTGAGGAACACGTATAGTCCCAGTCCCCATAGGGCCACGCCACCCACATAGTCGATCAGGTGTCCTTCCAACGCCAAGTCCATCGCGGCAGGAATGATCGTGATGGTCTGCCTCGTCCCTTCTCGCTCGATGACCATCTCGGCCGGTTGGTTGGGCCGGACCGAGTTCATGATCTGCACCATGTTGCCACCCGGCACGAACCGCAGGCCGTTCAGGGTCAGCAACCGATCGCCCTCCCGCAGCACCCCACGAGCTGGGCCGTCCGGGTCCACGATACTAACAATGCCCTCGCCCAGGGTCCACGAGAGACCCAGCGAGGGCAGTTGGTAACTTTGCCAGAGCGTGACCGCGCCGGCCAGCAGAACCACGCCGGCCAGCAGCAGGAACGCAGCGGTGGTGGCACGCTGTAGGAGAGTGGGTTGTTCTGATCGCTCTGCTTGGTTCATCGACGGCTCTGGCACCTTTGTCTGCGGTGGGCGCGTGATCTATTCCTGTGTCACCCCGACTGGTTCGCGATCACGGCGCAGGTTCAGCACGACGAGCACCACGAGGGCCAAGAGACCGGCCGCGCTGGCATAACACACGCCCAGGGCAGCCGCTGGCAGCCACACGCGGCGTCCTGTGGAGGGCCCCCGGTCCCCGGTGGCTAGAGTCGGTGCTGGTGACACCGGCGTGGCTTGCGGCGTTGTCACAGGCGCGGCCTGTGGCGCTACCAGAAACGGGCACGCTTTGGGCACCAGCACTGCACTGTCGCCTGGGCTTCTCCGGCTTGGCCACAGCCCCCAAAGCCTCCGCAACACGAGCATAAACATGGTCATGGGCTTGTCCTCCATTTTGCCGTTCGGCGTTTTATCCGCTCGCTGACGGTCCTATTATAGCACGAGACCTTCTCCGCGACAATATGGTCGGGGCTAAAACTCGGTGGCCCCGCTGAAGCGGAATCGTCCGATCTTGAGCGCCGGCACCCGATAGGCTCCAAAGTAGTCTTCGGCCAGCAGCATGGTGTCCCGGCCGATCATCTCTACGTCGTTCAGGGCCTCCAGCACGCTTTGGGTGAAGCGCAGGTTTTTGACCGGGCCGGCGATCTCGCCGCCCTCGATGAGGAACGTGCCATCGCGGGTCATGCCGGTGAGGGTGGTCATCAGGGGATGGACGGCGTTGGTATAGTGGAACCGAGTTACCCACAGGCCCCGCTCCGTGGTGCGGAGCATCTCCTCTTTGGTGGCCGTGCCCGGAGCCATGAACAGATTCGATGGCAGGGGACCCCAGGTGACGCCGGCCGGCATGGCGTGGCCGGTGGAGGCCCGGCCCGGCTCCTTGCTGGCCGTGTACGAGTCATAGACCACAGCGCGGGCTATGCCCTGGTCGAAGAAATCCACCCGACGTTTGGGCACCCCCTCAAAGTCGAACGGCTCGGGCAGGCCGGCCCCATCCAGGCCATCGTCCCAGATGGAGACATTGGTCCCCACCAACTGCTCGCCAAAGTGCCCGCCCATAAAGCTGCGGCCCTCCTGCACCGCCTGCGCCGAAAAGCCCAGGTAGGCCAGGTAACCGATCACCTCGGCGACGGCGTATTCCTCCAGGATCACGGTGTATTCGCCCGGCGCGATGGCCACCGGGTGCCGGCTGCGCAGGGCCTTGTCCACTGCCTCGCGGCCGGCCGCCTCCGCGTCGACGTCGTCCACGTCCAGCGCCGAGCGTTTCGCCCAGCCGGAGCTGTCGTCGGACATGATGACGGTGGTGAGGTCGGCCAGGGTGTGGGAGTGGTAGGCCCACACGCCCCGGGAGTTGGCCACGGCCAGTTCGTAGGCGCCGGTGCTAAAGGCCCCGGACGCCACCAGATCGTTCTCCACTGCCAGCCGGCAGATGGTGCCCACGGCATCGGCGCGTTGGGCCGGGTCTGCCTGGGCGGTGGCGGCCACAAAAGCGTTCACGTCGGGGATGGGCTGGGGGTCCGGCAAGCCGGGGAATTCCGGGTTCGGCGGCAGGAGCCGGGCGATCTGCATGGCCGCGTTCACCACGTCGCGCAGGGCATCCTCGCCCCGGCGATTGGTAGAGGCCACGCCCACTTGCTGCCCCACAGCGACCCGCACTTGCACGGTCACGTTGGCCTCGGCCACGTTCTGATGGATGATGGAATTGGCAAACCGGGTCAGGGCCGAATCCTCGCCGTGGATCAGGACCTCGGTCTCGTCGGCTTGAGAGAACCCCATTACTTGCTCTGCGATAGCTTGTGTTCGTTCTGGTCCTAACACTATACTCCTCCACATTTTCACAGCCACAGATTCACACGGATAGACACTGATAGGAGCATCCGTGAGGATCTGTGTTTATCTGTGGCTGGTTAGCCTGTCACGCCCACACGCACGTTGCGGAACCGGGCCGGGGCCGCGCCGTGGCCCACGTGAGCCACTTGCCCCGGCTCCCCCTTGCCGCAGTTGGGCGTCCCCCACACGCGCCAGTGCTCCGCGTTGCAGATGGCGTCGCAACCGGCCCAGAATTGCGGCGTGAGGCCGGTGTACGTGGCATTCTTGAGCATGCGCCCCAGCTTGCCCCCCTGGATCTCCCACGCGATCTCGACTCCGAACTGAAAGTTCAGCCGCTTGTCGTCAATGCTCCAGCTCTTGTTGGTCTGCATAAAGATGCCGTCTTCCGTGTCGGCGATGAGGTCCTCCAGGGTCCAGTCGCCCGGCTCCAGGTTGATGTTGGTCATGCGGATGATGGGGATGCGGTTCCAGCCGTCGGCGCGCATGGTGCCGTTGGAGCGCAGCCCCAGCCGGGCCGCCGTCTCCCGCGAGGTGAGATAGCCCACAAAGAGGCCGTTCTGCACCAGCGGCGACCGTTGGGCCGGCACGCCCTCGTCGTCGTAGCCAAAGGTGCCCAGGCCACCCGGCGTGGTGGCATCCGCCACGATGTTCACAATGTCCGAGCCGTAGCGGAACGTGCCCAGCTTGTCCGGGGTGAGAAAGCTGGTGCCGGCATAGGCGGCCTCGGTGCCAAAGACCCGGTCCAGCTCCGTGGGATGGCCGCACGATTCGTGGACCTGGAGCGCCAGTTGGTCGCCGGCCAGGATGATGTCCCGCACGCCCGGCGGACACTGCTTGGCCGAGAGGAGCTGCACCGATTCCTCCGCGATGCGCTGAGCGTTCCCCACCAGGTCCATCTCTTCGATGACCTCGTAACCGCCGGTGCGCTGGTCCCGCCCAAAGCTGTTGGGATAGCTGCGCTGCTGCATCTCGCCCTCGGCGACGGCCAGGGCCTCGATGCCGGCTCCGCTCTCCACCAGGTCCTGCTCGATGAACGCCCCCTCGGTGCTGCCAAAGGTCTTGCGCACCCGCACGAACGCCAGGTTCGCCTGGGTGACGCCGATGCCGGGCACGCCGCGCATGGCCTCGTCAGCCGCCAGCAGCAGGGCGATCTTTGTCTCCAACGACACGGCAAAGGGGTCCACCTGGACCGGTGTGCGGTACGTGCCTACGTGCACTTTGAGCGGCCCCAGGTGCACGTCGTCGGTCTTGACCCGGGCCGAGGCCCGGGCGATGGTCACGGCCTGGGCCGCCACGCGATCCACCTCGTCGGCCGTGAGCGTGGCGCTGGCGGCGAACCCCCAGGCCCCGTCCACGATCACGCGCACGCCAAAGCCCTGATCCTCGCGCTGGCGAATGGCCTCCGGCCGGCCGTTCTTGACGGTAATGTCCTCCGTGGTCGTGTGCACGATGCGCGCGTCAGCATACGTGGCGCCACGCACCTGGGCGGTGTTGAGGGCGCGGTTGATGAGTGTTTTCAAGGGTGTCCTCCTGGTTGCTGATTGCTAGTCGCTGCGGACGGCGAAGGGAAAGTAGAACCGAAATGGCACCGTGACGATGGTCTGTCGGATGGTGTCCAGGCCCCGGCCGTCGCTGATGATGGCCTGGTTGACGAACGTGGATCCCCGGCCCGGCCCGGCGTCCACCGTGACCTGGTACGTGATGGTGAACGCGGCTCCGGCGTTCACGGTTCTGCTCCAGACGATGGCGTGCGTCGCCGGGTCATACGTTGCGCCGCCGGTGACGCTGCCGGCCACGTAGGTGGTGCTCACCGGTAGCGTATCGGACAGGGTGGCTCCCGTGGCCGGCCAGTCCCCGCCGTTGGCGACGACCACGGTGTAGGTGATGGCGTCGCCGGGCTGGGCCAGCAGCCGGTCAGCGGCTTTGCTGGAGGGCGCCAGGTCCGGGGCCTGGGCAACTGTGGCCGCCACGCGCGTAAAGACGGGATGCCAGCCGTCGTCGATGAGGGCCACGTTCTCCAGCAGCAGTCCGTTGGGCACCGTGAAGGACACCTGAGCCGCCAGACGTAGGGTGACGGCGTCGCCGGGGGCCAGCGAGTCGTGCCAGGTTACGGTGTTGCTGGCCTCGTTCACGTGGCCACGGCTGGCCCACGCGGAGCCGGGCACGAGGCGCAGCCAGGAAGGGAGCGCGTCCGTGAGGCTGGCCGTGGCGACGGCCGTGCCGGTGTTGGTGAGCCGGGCGGTGTAATCGAGCACCGCGCCGGGGCCGGCCGCGGCCGCGCTGACCACAAAGGTCGTCGTGTCCAGCACCGGCACGTTCACCTCGGTGCGGGGCGCCCGGCGCAAGACCAGCCCGGCGTCGTCCGTCAGGACAGTGGTCGCCGTCACCACGGTGCCGAAGGGCAGCGGATCGTCCAGGGTGCCCCGGAAGACGATCTCGTGTTCGCTTTGGGCCGGCATCGCGTCCGTCCAGACGATGCGGTGGCCCGCCGGGTCGTAGGAGCCCCCGCCGGTCACGCTGCCGGGCACGTAGGTCACGAGAGGCGGCAACGCACTCGACAGATCCGCCGGCACCGGGCGGGCGTCGGCGTTGCGGACGGTGAGGGTGTAGTTCAGATCGTCGCCGGACGAGGCCACCGGCCGGTCCACCACCGCTGTGGACGTGCCCAACGGGGCCAGCCAGTTTACCACGCGATCCATCACCTGGACTCTGGCTGTGTTACCCGTAGGGAGCGCTTCAAAAGGCCACGCGAAAAAGACGGCCCGGGCATCGTGTGCCGGGTCGCGGTGGGTGATGCCACAGGAGACGCCGGCCTCATCCACAAAGGCCACGTCGGCCGGCATGGTGGGGGTGACGTGATCGCTCCAGTTGCGAAAAGGATACGAGAGTTCGTATGGCCCCAGGCCATCGCCGATGGGATGGCCGGCCTGCCCGGCCACCACGGTAAAAGTCGTCTCCAGGGTATACGTGAGCACGCCCAGGTGGTCGCGGGCGAAAGTGCTGTCGCCGTGATAGTACAAATAGTCCTGGCTGGAGAGAAAGAGCCGGCCGCCGTCATCCAGGTAGGTCGCCAGGTGCGCTTCGTCCTGCTCGATGAGGGGTTGATACCAGTCGTAGGCCGTCCACCAGATGACTTGCGAATAGAGTTGCAGCAGGTCCAAGGGGGGGCTGCTCAGGACCGCCTGGTCGGGCGCGAGGATGTCCCAGTAGTCGTAAGCAAAGCCGCCCTGGTCCAACGCCGCGCGATAGGTTGCGCTGGTGTCGTACCAGCGACCGCCATCCACCAGCAGGATGGGGGCTGGGGTCTTGGTATGCAGGCCGGCGGTGACGACCAGCGTGGAGCTGATGGCGCTGCGTGCCGTCACCACGGCTGTGTCGGTGGTGTTTGGCAAAGTGCCGGGGGGGATGTGGACCTGCACGCCCATCGTGAAGGGGACGCAGGGCGCGAGGGAGCCAGTGTGGTCGATGGGTTGGGTAAAGCTGGTGTTCCAGAGTGTGGTGGGCCAGGCCGCGCCGGCGACGGACAGGGCCACGTCGTCTGTTTGGGAGCCGGCGTTGCGCAGGTGCAGGGTGTAGGTGATGATGGTCCCGGGCGCGCGGGCCACGCCTTGCTGGGCCGGCGACAGGCTCAGGCCGGCCATTGGCGGGGGCGACACGAACCAGTCGAAGGCCCGGCGCAGAACCTCCTGGCGCGTGGCGGCCCCGCGCACGCCTTCCAGGCCAAAAGCCAGGTACACGACCCGGTAAGGCACGCAGGTGCGCACGGCCAGGCCGCCGCTGCCGTCTCCCACATAGTCCGCAATGTCCGTGGCGTCTCCCAGCGGTTGGATCACGTCCGGGTAGCGTTGGTTGTCGGCGCTGTCCGGGCCATTCAAGGTCAGGTTCAGGCCGGCCAGCAAATCACCGGGGCGGCCGACCAGGTCCCACACGGCGCTGGCGTCGTTCAGGTACAGGGCGTGCAGGTGGGTGGTGTAGTAGGGCGCGTAGAACATGCCAGAGCCCCCGCCATCCCAGAACCCCACGTCCTGCCCGCTGACGAACAGCTTGCCGCCATCGTCCAGGTAATCGGCCAGGGGCGGCCCGGCCCCGACGTAGCCCGGCGCGTCCTGCGGGGCCGACCAGATCACCACGTCGTAGGGCGTGAACTGGGACGTGGTGAACGCGCGTGTGGTAGTGATGGTGCGGACGTGATAGACATAATCCAGGGCGTCCAGGGCATCGCAGTAGGAGACGATGTGGCTGTCATAGTACCAGGCCCCGCTGTCCACCAGCAGGATGGTGGTGGACGGGGTCAGGAAGAAATCGCGCCCGGCGGTGCCCCCGGCACTGATCGTGACGTTGCCGTGGGCCACGCGATAGCCCCAGGCCGTGACGCGCAGGTCGTAGGTGCCGACCGGCAGGGGCAGGCTGTAGTGCCCGGTGCTGGCCGAGGCCGTGGCCTGGGCCGGCGTGCCCACCACCTCTATCGTGGCGGCTATGGGAGTGCCAGCGCCGGCCTGGAGGACGGTGCCGGCCAGGGTGCCGGTGGGCAGCGCGGCCAGGGCAAAGTCTCGCGTGGTCACGGTGCCGGTGACGACCAGGAGGCCGAACGCCGTGGCCGGGGCGCACCCAAAGGCAGTGACGGTAGCGTCGTAGCGGCCGGGGGCCAGTCCGATCTGGTAGCCGCCGGCTGCGTCGGTGGTGGTCTGCGCGTGCGCGCCGGTGCCGTGATTCACCAGGGCCACCGATGCGTCGGCCAGGGGTGCGCCGGAACTCGTGACGGTGCCAGAGAGGATGCCGGCCTGGTAGACGGACCGTATGGCATCGTAAGCGTCGATGCGGCCCCAGCCGGTGTCGTTGTTCGGGATGGGGGAACCCAGGGACCGCGCGGTACTGGTGATGGCGTAGAGGGTGGCGGTGACGCTGAGGGTGGGCTGGGCTTGCCGGAGCAGAGCAGCCAGGCCCGTCACGTGGGGGGCCGCCATGGAAGTGCCCTGGTACTCGGCGTATCCCCCGCCGGGCGTGCTGGAGCGCACATGGACGCCGGGAGCCGCCACGTCGGGTTTGATCCCCCAGGGGGAGGGGCCGCGCGAGCTGAAGGAAGTGACCACGTCGTCCGGGTCGGTGGCCCCCACGGCCAGCGACTCTGGGTAGCTGGCCGGCGATCCGATCGTCCCCGATCCGTAGCGGCCCCGGTTACCGGCCGAGAACACCGGCACGATGCCGGCCGCCCGCAGGGCCCGCACGTCGTCGCGAAAGACCTCGTAACCGCCGTTGGCGTTGCCCCAGGAGTTGTTCACCACGTCCGGGGCCAGGGCCGGGTCCCCGTCGGGGGCCAGGAGCCATTGGAACGCATCGTGCAGCCAGGCGTCGTAGCCGATGCCGGCCTGATTGAAGGCTTTTACTGCGATCCACTTGGCTTCCGGGGCCATGCCGATGCCATCCAGCCCCACGATGGTGCCCATGGTGTGGGTGCCGTGGCCGTTGTTGTCGTTGGGGTAGATAAACCCCTCGTCAGTGGAGCAGTGCCAGTGCGGGGCGTGGTTCACCGGCCCACCGCCGGGCGCGTAGCCGCGATAGCACGTGTGCAGGGCCGGGTGTTGCCAATCGACGCCCGAGTCCACGTTGGCCACCACCACGCCGGCGCCGGCGATGCCCAGGGCGTTCCAGACCTGGTCTGCCCCCACGTGGGCGATGTTCCATTCCACGGCCCCCCCTTTAATCCCCCCCGCGTGCGGGGGGGAAGGAGGAGGGGCGTCCTCCAGTCGGTGGACGCGATTCTCGCGGATGATGGCCACCTCCGGCCGGGCAGCGATGGCGAGCAGCGTCTCCCGGTCGCCGGTCACGGCCACGGCGTTGGTGATCCAGAAAGGTTGGTAGGCCCGCACGCGGCCAGCCGTCTGGGCCTGGCGCAGGTACGTGACCAGGCCAGCCTGGCTCTGGCGGGCCGTGGTTTGCAGGGTAGATACTACTGCCTGGCGGCGCTCGATGGGAGACGGGGCCTGGGACGCGGCCTGGAGGTCGGCCTGAGGGTGCAGGTGAACGATGAACGTGGCGGCATCATGGGTTTGGCAGACGGCCCGCAGCACGGCTGGCTCGATCTTGCGCACGCTTTGCGTCGTCGAGTTTGGAGATTGGGGTTTGGCCAGCGCTGGCTGTCGGGCTGCGACGCGACCCAAGGGCATAACCAGGAGCGATACGAGGGTCACCAAGAGCAGCGTGGCTCGGATGTTCAGAACTCGCCGGATGGTTAGTGTCACGAGTTTTTCGCCGGCCCTTCAATCACCGATTGCCCACAGGGGGCCTGCGGCCAAATCGGGGCTCTAGGGCGCTGAAGCGCCGGGCGACCGCCTGCGCGGTCGCGAAACTCGTCTGCGTAGGCAGACGACCAGCGTCGCAGACGCTCTCCAGGCGCGATACTTGCACCGCATGCAAGTGCAGGTGTTTCAATCGCCAGCCGTGGGGAGCAGCAAGGGGCGAAAACCTGATGACCCTAACCCGGATGTACTGCGCCATATGCTACCTGCACTTGACCTCAGGGGCAAAGTGGACTACAATATCAACCACGAATGGACGAATGGACGAATGGACGAATGACTCGTCCGTACATTCGTGCAAGGGAGGTGCCGGATGCCGCTCTACGAATACGAGTGCCCGGATTGTGGGATTACGTTTGAACTACTGCGGCCGGTCAGTCGCCGGGATGAGGCTACCACGTGTCCCCGCTGCGGGGGACACCGCGCTGGGCGGCAGTTGTCGCGTTTCGTGGCGCGCAGCAGCCTGGATGGTGACGCGCTGGACTATGCCTCCCGGGTCGCCACTGGTAGTGGCAATAGTTCGTGTGCGTCCTGCACGGCGTCGTCGTGCGCTGGCTGCAAGTGACCGCGCCGCTCATTGTAAGTCAAGGGGCAACGTTTGTCAAGCAAGCGGACGTTCCATCACGGGGCGAGCCTGCGAAGCCAGATCGCTGAGAGGGTGCTTGCAATTTGCCAGGTGATGGGGTATAATGTCCGTGCCTCGTAGAGGTGACTGGCGTGTCCGCAAGCCAGGACACGCACCAATGCGTTGTACCGTTTGCAAAAGTGGGAATTTCCCACTTTTCTTATTGTACAGACATGCAGGAGGAATGTGGCGGATGAAGAGCGAGATCATCGCTGCCATCAACCAGTTGTGCTCGGAGAAGGGCCTCAGTTCAGAGGTGGTCTTTGAAGCGGTGGAGGCGGCTTTGCTGTCTGCGTATAAGCGCAGTGAGCGTGGCTCTGGCGTAGCAGCTTTGGACATTTCGGTGCACATGGACCGGGAAACCGGCTGGTTCGAGATTTTCAGGCACCACAGGGTAACGGAAGAAGTGACGGATCCGCGGATAGAGATCGCGCTGGCCGAAGCCCAGGCCATCGATCCCAATGTGGAACTGGAAGGCGAGATCGTCACCAAGATCCAGGTCAACAAGGACTTTGGCCGCATCGCCGCGCAGACGGCCAAGCAGGTGATCCTGCAACGTATCCGCGAGGCGGAACGTGAGAGCTTGTACAGCGAGTACTTGAATCGTGCCGGCGATGTCGTCAATGGCACGGTGTACCGGGTCGAGCATCGAGGGGTGATCATCAGTCTGGGCAAGGCGGAGGCGCTGATGCCCCCCTCGGAGCAGATCCCTCGCGAGTATTATCGCATTGGGCAGCGGATTCGCGTGTACGTCCTGGAGGTCCGGCGGGCCAGTCGGGGTCCGCAGGTCATCGTCTCGCGGACGCATCCGGACCTGGTGCGCCGCCTGATCGAGATCGAGGTGCCGGAGGTATTCAGTGGCGCGGTGGAGATCAAGGCCATCGCGCGGGAACCGGGCGCGCGTTCCAAGGTGGCTGTGGCGGCGCGAGAGCCGGGGGTGGACCCGGTGGGTGCGTGCGTGGGCATTCGAGGCATGCGCGTGCAAAACGTGGTCAGCGAGCTGGGGGGGGAAAAGGTGGACATCGTGGCCTGGAACCCAGACCCCGGGGCGCTCGTGGCCAACTCGTTGTCGCCAGCCCGGGTCGCCAGCGTGACCATTGTGGAAGATGAGAACACGGCCATCGTGGTGGTGCCAGACGATCAGTTGTCCCTGGCCATCGGGCGCGCTGGACAAAACGCCCGGCTCTCGGCCCGGCTCACCGGCTTGCGCATCGACATCAAGAGCGTCTCGGAGGCTCGCGAAGACGAGGAATGGATCGTCCTGGAGGACGAGGAGGGCCTGGAGTACATCGAGGACGGCCAACTGGAACCCGGCGCAGCCTACGAGGAGATCGTCGAGTACGTGGAAGAGATCGTAGGGACCGAGGCGGGTGACGTGGTTGCTGGGGAGGAGGAAACCCCAGCCGAAACCCTGGTCGAGGAAGAGTTGGGGGCGGAAGATGAGGCCCCGGCCGAGGTTTTGGTCGAGGAAGAGTTGGAGGCGGAAGACGAGGCCCCGGCCGAGGACTTGGTCGAGGAGTTGGGGGCGGAAGATGAGGCCCCGGCCGAGACGCCGGTCGAAGAAGGGCTGGTGGAAGAAGACGAAGACGATGTCAAAGATGAAGTCGAACAATGACCGGCCGGCAGACGCCAGAAGCACCGGCCCGGCTTTGCAAGCCCGGGCGGATATGGCCGATGGGTTGGTATATTGGGGGGGATAGGCATGTCACCACGGAAGCGACACATTCCCCAACGCACCTGTGTGGCCTGTCGGCGGGTACGACCCAAACGGGAACTGGTGCGGGTGGTGCGCGCCCTGGACGGTCACGTGCGCGTGGATCCGTCGGGCCGGGCCGCCGGCCGGGGCGCTTACCTGTGTCGGTCTGCCACGTGTTGGGAGCGGGCCTTGAAGCGCCAGAGCCTGGAGCACGCCCTGATGACCGGCCTGGCACCAGAAGATCGGACCGCGTTGGCGGCCTATGCCCTGACTCTGCCCCCGGCAGGACTGGATTGAATACTGAGGAAAGGAGGGGACGACGTGGGCAACAGCGAAGCGCAACTTGCAGATCAACAATCAGAAGGGGAAACCAAAATCGTGCGGAGACGGCGCGTCCGGCGTGTTCGCCCCCGACGGACGTTTTATCCCACGGAGGATGGCCGTGCGCCGCGTTCGGAGGCGCAAGCTCCCGCAGATACCACCACCAAGCGGCGGGTGGTCCGGCGGGTAGTGCGGCGTGTGGCGCAGAAACCGGCAGAGGTTCCCAAGAAGGAAAAAACTGCTCCGCGACCCCAGCCGACGACAGCCAAGAAACGACAATCTCGCCCGGCAAAGCCCCGAGAGGTCTCCAAGTCGCGTCCACGTCAGGCCCCTGCGTCAAAGGCCGAGCCTGTGGCCGCAGCGCCGGTGGAACTGGAAGCTCTACCGGTGACACCGTCCCCTGAGGAGACCGCGAAACCGGCCGTCAAACCCGCGCCTGCCGAACGCCCGCCGATCCAGGGCGTGATCGAGGTGCCGGAGGTCATTTCCGTCAAGAACCTGGCGGCCCTCATGGATCTGAGCGCCGTTGTCGTCATCAAACAGTTGATAGAAAACGGGGTCATGGCCAATATTAACCAGAATATCGACTTTGATACCGCGGCCGTGGTGGCCGCAGACCTGGGCTTCGAAGCTCGCGAAAAGCAGGTGACCCCTTCGATGGCCGAGACCCCGGTGGAACCGTTGCCCGCTTTGCCGCGACATCGCCGTAGGGTGCGGCGGGACACGGGCAAGCTCGTTCCCCGCCCCTCGGTGGTGACCGTGATGGGACACGTGGACCACGGCAAGACCAAGCTATTGGACGCCATCCGCCAAACCCGGGTGGCCGAACAGGAAGTAGGCGGTATCACGCAGCACATCGGGGCCTACCAGGTGAAGAAAGGCGGCAAGCAGATCACGTTCCTGGACACGCCGGGCCACCAGGCCTTCACCGCCATACGTGCCCGGGGCGCTCAGGTCACCGACATCGCTGTCCTGGTGGTGGCGGTCGATGACGGAGTGATGCCGCAGACCATCGAGGCCATTGACCACGCCCGGGCGGCGCAGGTGCCCATCATCGTGGCCTTGAACAAGATCGACAAAGAGACCGCAAACATCGACCGGGTCAAGCAGCAACTGGCCGATATTGACTTGCTGGTGGAGGAGTGGGGCGGCGACGTGATCTGCGTCCCCATCTCGGCCAAGTTCAATCAGGGCATTGATGACCTGTTGGAAATGGTGCTGTTGGTGGCAGAGATGGCAGACCTCAAGGCCAACCCCAGCCAGGCGGCGGAAGGCACCATCATCGAGAGCCGCCTGGACAAAACTCGGGGATCTGTGGCCACGATCCTGATTCACAACGGGACCCTGCGCGTAGGCGATTTCGTGGTGGTGGAAGACACCTACGGCAAGGTACGCGCCATGTTCAACGACCAGAACAAGCGCATTCGCAAGGCCACGCCGTCCATGCCGGTGGAGATCCTGGGCCTGCCCAACGTGGTGCGCGCCGGCGATGCCCTGGAGGCGGTGCCCAACGAGCGCACCGCTCGCACCCGCACGGAGGAGCACAGGGCACGATCTGAGGCAGCCAAGGCAGCACCTGCCAAACGACTGAGCCTGGATCAATTGTTTGCGCAGGCTGAGGCCGGTGAAATAAAGGAACTGAACCTCGTCATCAAGGCAGATGTCCAGGGATCCCTGGAGCCCATCGTCTCCTCACTGGAGGGGTTGGGCGCCGAGACGCTCAAGATCAAGGTGATCCACCAGGGCACCGGCGCCATCACCGAATCCGACGTCATGCTGGCTTCGGCCTCCCAGGCAATCGTCATCGGCTTCACTGTGTCTGCCGATGAGGCCGCTCAACGTCTGGCCGAGACCGCGAACGTGGAGATTCGCACTTATGACATCATTTATCGCCTGATAGAGGACATGGATAAGGCGTTGCACGGCCTGTTGGAGCCCACGTACGTGGACGTGATAGATGGCCAGGCCACGGTACGCGCGGTCTTTCGAATCGGCAAAGGCGCTGTGGCCGGCATCATGGTCGACGAGGGCGTGATAACGCGCAAATCAAAGGTCCGCATATTCCGGGGAGAGAAACTGGTTCACGAGGGCCAGGTCAGCAGCTTGCGCCGATTCGAGGACGACGTGCGCGAAGTCAGGGCCGGCTACGAGTGCGGCGTCGGCGTCGAAGGCTTCCGTGACTTTCAGGAGCGCGACCGCCTAGAGTTCTACCACAAGGAACAGGCCACATAGATGACCCGAAAGAGCAGATCCGTCAAGCAAGAACGGATCGGGGCGCTGATCCGGAACCATCTCGGCTATATATTCGAGCGAGGCCAAGTACGTGACCCGCGCCTGCAGTTTGTCAGCGTGACCGACGTGGAGGTCTCGGCCGACGTGCGTTACGCCAAGGTCTTTGTCCGGGTGCTAGGCTCGACGGAGGAGCAGGAGCAGGCACTCGTGGCGCTAAAGCGGGCGGCTGGCTTCCTGCGTACCAAGTTGGCAGGCCTGCTGCGGCTGCGCCACATGCCCGAACTCTCGTTCCACCTGGATCAGGCTCTGGAGTATGGCAATCGCATCGATGCCCTGTTGGACGAGATCCGCCAGACCGACGTCTCGCCGGCCCAGGAGAATCAACAGACCCATGAGTGAGCCAACCACAGTGCAACAAACCATCGGACGGATGCTGGACAACGCGGGGGCCATATTGCTGGGCTGCCACGTGAACCCCGATGGCGACGCTATTGGCTCCATCCTGGGTTTGGGCCACGTCCTGCGCCGCCGGGGCAAACAGGTGTGTCTGGTCTGCCCCAGTCCGGTGCCAGCCAAGTTCACGTTCCTGCCCGGCCACCAGGAGGTGATGCAAGAACTCCCAGACTGGGATCCAGACCTCATCGCGATCCTGGATTGCGGCGATCGCCG
>Ga0190284_1000463_pt1 | contig 23222 bp, 23 predicted proteins | sample 48691812_MG_FD_161668 | JGI IMG/M metagenome (GOLD analysis project Ga0190284, IMG submission 161668) | Hydrothermal vent microbial mat bacterial communities from Southern Trench, Guaymas Basin, Mexico - 4869-18-1-2_MG | ecosystem: Environmental > Aquatic > Marine > Hydrothermal vents >...
ATCGGGTCTGAACCGGGGACATAGGTAACAGATAAACCGGGTACATAGGTGACACTTTATAATGGGTCCATGGAGGTGATTCATGGCCTGGAAAGAAGTGTTAGTTATGGAAGAGCGTTGCAGTTTTGTATTGCTCGCAGAGAAGCGGTTGCAGAGTTTCACATCACTATGTGAAGAGTATGGGATTAGCCGGAAGACGGGCTATAAATGGGTGGAACGCTACCGGAAGTATGGGTTGCGTTCTTTGCGGGAGTTTAGTCGCCGCCCGATGAGCTGTCCGCACAAGACGCCCTTGGAGATTGAGGCGTTGATTTTGCGTGAGCGTCGGAAGCACAAAACGTGGGGGCCGAAGAAGCTTCGAAGCGTGTTGATTACCGATCATAAAATCGAATCGCCTCCGGCAGAGAGTACGATTGGTGAGATTCTTAAACGCAACGGGGTGCCGCTCCGCAAGCGGCGCAAGCGCGGTGTCATCCGTCTTCCTTTACAGGATTTGACGATCCCGGAAGCGGCGAATGATGTCTGGACGGTTGATTTCAAGGGATGGTTCCGAACGCAAGATGGATCGCGGTGCGATCCACTGACGGTTATGGATCTGCATAGTCGTTACCTTTTGTGTGCGAAGTTGCTGCTTGGGCAGACTCAGAAGTCTACGAAGCCCGCGTTTGAAGCTTTATTTAAGCGTTATGGGTTACCCAAGGTTATCCGAGTTGATAACGGATCCCCCTTCGCATCACAGGGTATTGGGCGGCTTTCCGCGCTCAGTGTCTGGTGGACACACCTGGGTATTCGAGTGGAATTTATAAAGCCCGCCAGCCCTCAGGAGAACGGGGCTCACGAGCGTATGCACGGAACCATGAAGGCCGAAGTCACCAAACCACCCTCGGCGAATGAATCCGCCCAACAACAGCGGATAAATCGCTGGCGAAAGGAGTACAATGAAGATCGTCCTCACGAGGGCATTGGGATGCAGCGGCCCTCTCAAAAATATCAGAAAAGCCCGAGACGCTTCTCTGGAAAGATCAATCCATTGCGTTACCCGCGTCCTTTAAAGCCGATGCAGGTAAGCAGTTCCGGGTTCATTTATATGGAAGGAGCCTCTTGTTTCATCGGAGAGGCCTTGTCAGGGAGCCGCCTCGGTCTAAAGGCGCTCGACAGCGGAATCCACGAGGTATACTTTGCCGATCGGTTACTTGGAGAGTTACACGATTCAACCCCTGATCGCCTTCGGCCTCTCTCTCGACGATCCAAAGGGATCAAAGAGGAATATGAGACAGGAGAATCATGTTAATCAAAGTGTCACCCATGTACCCGGATAGTTTGTAACCCATGTGCCCGGTCAGACACAGAAGGGGTCAGTCCTAGCAGAAGGGGTCAGTCCTATAAAATGATGATTTAGATTTGGCGGATGCGATGCGGAGAATGATGAAAACATTAAATTATAGGACTGACCCCTTTTCTTTTTCGGTTTCCGCAAGTTGACATGATGATTTTACATGATATGATCGGGGTATGAAAACACTGGTAACAACACTTACGGAACGCGGACAGACCTCTGTTCCGTCGGCGATCCGGCAGAAACTCCATCTGAAGCCGGGTCAGCATCTGACCTGGCAGGCGGTCACCGATCATGAGTGCCGTGTGATCGTGCAGGAGGCAAATCACAAGCCTCGCGGCGCCAAAGCCATGCTGGGATACGGCAAGCGATTCGGCCCCCAGAAGTCCACGGCGGAATGGATGAAAGAGCTGCGCGAAGGCGAGGAACTCTGATGGCCTGGGTGGTGGATACCTGCGTGCTCATTGATGTGATCAGCGAAGATGTTCGCTTCGGTGAAACTTCGGCAGATTGCCTGATCAAATACTCCTCTGACGGACTGATCCTCTGTCCGGTTTCTTACATTGAAATTGCCCCTTCGTTCTATGGTGACCGCCGGGGGCAGGAAACCTTTTTGAGTGAGGTGGGTGTGGATTTTGCTCTTCCATGGGAGTGGGCGGATACACTGGCGGCGCATGCGGCATGGAGCAGGTATGTAAACCTGAAGCGGAAAAACCAGGCAGGTCGCAGACCGATTGCAGACATTCAGATCGGCGCTTTTGCGATGCGGTTCGACGGATTGATTACCCGCAACCACGAAGATTTTAAGAAGCTCTTTCCCAAGCTGAAGATGGTGGAGCCGAAAGAATGAGTGAACGCATTTGTATGTCATTTTTCCGGTAATTTTTACAACTATGTATTCAAAATTGCTAAATACGCTTTCCGAGCCACGGCTCCCCTTACCGTTCAACCTGTTAGAAAGACCTCCGATGTTTTGGACAATTAAAAGTGAGCAAACGACAGGATTAGTTGATCTTTCTGACTATTCGTTTTATGGAGGTTGAAAAAATTACGCGGAGGATCAAATGACGCTCGAAGCAGGCAAAGAGGTTCGTGTTCAAGAGTTCCGCCATTCGGGAGAGTGTTCATTGGAGGTTACTTTTTCGGACGGGCATGTTCAAAAGGTGGACTTTGAGCCCTTTTTGCGGCAGGCGCATCCTGAGCTTAAAAAATATCTAAATGAAAAAGAGTTCGCCCGGGTTTCTGTCGAGCACGGAAACCTTGTTTGGAGCGACTATGCAATGTGTTTTCCGATTGAGGCGCTCTACACCGGAAAACTGATGACGGCTGAATCCGAACTGCTGAAGGTTGCGGAAGAACCGGAAATTTACGGGAGTAAAACGAATGACAAAAACAGTTAATGTGAAAGGGGTGAAGTTTGGTGGGCAGCATCCGTTGGCGCTGATTGCGGGGCCGTGTGTGATTGAAAGCCGCGCGCTGTGCATGGATATGGCGAAACGGCTGTGCGGCATGGCAAAACGAATGAACGTTCCGTTTGTTTTCAAGGCGTCGTACGACAAGGCCAACCGGACCTCCATTAAATCGTACCGCGGGCCGGGCATTGCAAAAGGACTCGAAATTCTCGCGGAGATCAAAGCGAAATACAACGTACCGGTGCTTACCGACGTGCACAGTGAGCAGGAGATCGTGATTGCTTCCAAGGTAGTCGATATTCTGCAGATTCCAGCCTTCCTTTCGCGCCAGACCGATATTCTGCTGGCGGCGGGCGAGAGCGGCAAAGTGGTCAATATCAAGAAGGGTCAGTTTCTGGCACCGCTCGATATGGAGCACGTGATCGCGAAGGTGGAGTCGACCGGCAACAAAAAGATACTGCTGACCGAGCGCGGGGCGTCCTTCGGCTATAACACGCTGGTGGCGGATATGCGCAGCCTGCTGGTCATGCGCGAGTTCGGCTATCCGGTAATTTTTGATTGTACGCACAGTGTGCAGTCGCCGGGCGGAGCGGGCGACGCGTCGGGCGGCGATGGAAAATATGCGCCATATTTGGCGAAGGCCGCGGTGGCGGTCGGCGTGGACGGAATTTTTCTTGAAACGAATGTGGATCCGTCGAAGGCACTTTCGGACAAGGCCAACGCGATGCCGTTTGCCGAGGTGCCCAAACTTTGGAAAAAACTGACCGCGATCAATGAGGTGAAATGAGGAAGTTTTCTTCAGGCTGTTTTGTAAAGTTTTCCGGCGGTTTCTTTTTCGGCTCACAGAGCCGACTCTACATTGTGAAAAGACGTTGCAGGGTGGGTCCTATGAACCCATTTAAATATGCCACGTTTTTTAGTTTTTTGCTGGTTTTTCTGCTGGCGGTTTCCACCGCGGCGCAGGACGCGGGTATGGAGATTTCCGGATTCCGGGTTCCCGAGTATGACCGCGAGGGGGCCATGGTCTCGCAGCTGTTTGGTGAGCACGCGGAAATAAAACCGGGCGGCGACGTGAAGATCACCGGGTTGCGCATTGAATTTTACAAAGACGACGCGGTGTTTATGGAGGTGAAGTCGCCGTACTGTTTTTACAACCAGAAGAGCCGCGAGGCGCACTCGGATGCGCCGGTCACCGCCGATATGGAGCAGGTGCATGTGAGCGGTCGCGGCTTTCTCGTGAAACCGGACGAAGACATCGTGCAGGTGCTCAACGAGAGCCGGGTGGTCATTGAAGACATTATGCAGCAGGCCGGTGAAGACCTGCCGCCGGGCGGCGGCTCGCGCGGCAGCAACGATGTGACGGTGATTACATCAAAAGAGCTTTTCCTGGCTTATAAAAGTAAAACGGTGCGCTTCAGTGAAAACGTGCACATCGAAGACCCTCAGCTGACGATTGACTGCGGCACGCTGGAGGTGCGTATCGGGGAAAGCAGTGAAATTGACTGGATAGAGGCGCTGACGGACGTTAGAATCTCACACGAAGGACGGGAAGCGCGCGCCGGAAAAGCGATGTATGATATTCGAACTGATGAATTTTTGCTGGAGGACGACCCAAAGCTCATCAGCGGGCGCAGTATGCTCGCCGGTGAGCAAATTCGTTTCTGGCGGGCGAGCGGACGGATGGTGTGTGAACCGTCAGCACGGCTGGTGATTTATCCGGATGATGAACTGAAATTGAATCTTTTTGAGAACTGAAATGGAAGCGACCTATTTAATCCGTACCGAAAAACTGGTGAAGAGCTACCGTGGCAAAAAGGTGGTTAACGAAGTCGATGTGAATGTCCGGCCCGGCGAAATTGTCGGGCTGCTGGGACCCAACGGCGCGGGCAAAACGACGACGTTTTATATGGTGACCGGTCTGATTCACCCGACAGCGGGCGAAGTGTTTTTCAAGGAGCGCAATGTTTCGAAGGTGCCGATGTATCAGCGGGCGCGCATGGGGCTGGGCTATCTTTCGCAGGAGCCTTCCATTTTCCGCAAACTGACCGTACAGGAAAATGTGATGGCAATTCTTGAAACCCTGCCGATTTCGCAGCGCGAGCGCCGCGAGCGTCTGGAGTTCCTGCTGAGCGAACTTAAGATAACCCATCTGGCGCGGCAGCGCGCTTATACGCTGTCCGGCGGCGAGCGCCGCCGTCTGGAGATCACGCGGGCACTGGTAACCAATCCGTCGCTCATTCTGCTCGATGAACCTTTTAGCGGGGTTGATCCGCTGGCGGTTTATGAGGTGCAGGAGATCATTAAAGAACTGCGCACCAAGGGGCTCGGGGTGCTGATTACCGACCATAACGTGCGCGAAACGCTGGCGGTGGTGGATCGCGCCTATCTGATGTGTGAAGGCAAGGTGCTGCGCGAAGGCGCCAGCTCATTTTTAGTGAACGATGAAGTGAGTCGCGAGCTCTATCTGGGCCCGCGGTTCAGCATGTAAAAAGAAAGGAGACGTTTATGCAGGTGCATATCACAGGACGGCATGTGGAGATTACCGACGGCATCCGGGATCATATCTATGACAAGGTGGAGCGAACCCTGAATGATCTTCCGCGCATAGAAGACGTGCGTATTATTCTCGATCTCCAGAAACGGATTCATTTCGTCGAAGTGCTTGTGCAGGGAAAGAATCTTCATGTCGAGGGGACAGATTCATCGGAGAACATGTACACGTCCATTGATCAGGCACTTGATAAAGCAGAACGGCAGTTGCGCAAGTTGCGCGAAAAAGTGCAGGATCATCATTCAGCCTGAGCGCAAGGAAAGTAAAAGCATGGCAATCACTCTGCAAAAACTGCTGGAAGCCGGCGAGGAGCGTCTGGCGCTTGAACTGATTTTGGGAGGGGAGCACCTCGGGCGGCATATCGGGGAAAAGGCCCTGAACCGTCCCGGTCTGGCACTGACCGGATTCTTTCAGTATTTCGCCCAGCGGCGCCTTCAGGTTTTCGGGCTGTCGGAATTCACTTATTTGAAGAGTCTGAGCCCGGCCGAGCGTGAGAAACGCCTCCGCGCGGTTTTTGAAAAAGACGTGCCGGCCATGATCATCGCCCGCAACCGCAATCCGCTGCCCGAGCTGCGGGCGCTCGCCGAAGAATACGGGGTGCCGCTTTTCCGCACCGCCATGATCACCAGCCGCTTTATCAACGAGTGCACACTGCTGATTGAAGAGCTCACCGCGCCGCGCGACCGGATTCAGGGTACCATGCTCGAAATCATGGGTATCGGCGTGCTGTTGCAGGGTAAGGCGGGTATCGGCAAAAGCGAAACCGCGCTTTCGCTGATTGAGCGCGGCTACAGTCTGGTGGCCGATGACATCACTGAGGTGATTCGCAAGAGCGCGGGCCGGGTGGTGGCCTACGCCAATGAACTGACCCGCTATCACATGGAAATCCGCGGCGTCGGCATTGTCCATGTCCCCAGCCTTTTCGGAGTGGCTTCGATTCGCCGCGAAACAACGCTGGATCTGGTGATCAACCTGCACACCTACGAAAACGATGCCGAAGAAGATCGAACCGGTATCCTGCCGAGTGACATTGATGTGCTGGGCGTCAAATTTCCATACTATGCGCTGCCGGTCAGCCCGGGGCGCGATATGGCCAACATTGTTGAAGTAACCGCGCTGAATCATAAGCTTAAGCTGCTCGGACACGATGCGGCCAAAGAGCTGGACGAAAAAGTAATGGAGACCTTCCTGCGCAAGGCGAAAAAATAAATGGCCGATGAACAGACCATAGCCCGCGAATTTAAGGTGCTGAATAAATACGGCATCCACGCACGCCCGGCGGCACTGCTGGTCAAGGCGGCCGGGAAGTTTGCCTGCGAAATTTATATCGGCAGAAAAGGCTCCGAAGTCTCCGCCAAGAGCATCATGGGACTTCTTACGATCGAAGGACATCAGGGCTCAAAACTTCAGGTGCGAACCATTGGCGAAGACGCCGTCGAGGCCATGCTCGAAATTGCCGAACTCTTTGAGAAAAAATTCTTCGAGGAGTGATGTGACCGAAAAAACCGCAGAGGTGCCCGGCGAACTCGTTTTGCAGGGCATCGGGGTCTCGCCCGGCGTGGCGGTCGGCGAAGTGGTGGTTTTTGCAGCCGAAGGTATTCCAATACCTGAGCGTCCGATCACGGAAAAAGATGTGCCGGTTGAAATTACCCGCTTCGAAGAAGCGCTGATCAAAACCCGGCACCAGATTTCTGAGATTCAACGCAGGGTCAGCGCCGTGCTTGGCGAAGAACACGCCAGCATTTTTGATGCTCACCTGCTGGTCGTAGACGACCGCTATTTCGTCGAAGAGGTCATCCGCGAACTGCACGAAAAACACCGGAACATCGAAGCCGTTGTCGGCAGCGTTGCCGAGCGCTATATGGAAATGCTCGGAAAGGTGGAGGACGATTATCTGCGCGAGCGTACCGCCGACGTGCGCGATGTCACCCGCCGCGTCATCGAAAACCTCTCCGGCGAAACCATGGATCGGATGGGACAGCTCGAACGGCCCTGTATTGCGGTCGCGCGCGACTTTTCACCCTCCGATACCGCCGGCATGAACCGAAATATCGTGCACGCCTTTGTGACCGATATCGGAAGCGTCACTTCACACACAGCCATCATGGCCCGCGCGCTTGAGGTGCCCGCCGTGGTTGGACTGCATGATATCAGCACGCGGGTCACCTCCGGCGAAACGGTGCTGGTGGACGGCACGAAAGGCATGGTGATTATCCGGCCGACCTCCGAGCGGCTGCTGGCCTACGCCAAAAAGGCCGAAGATCAGAAAATGATTCTTTGCGAACTCGAGACGCTCAAAGACAAACCGTCCGAGACCAAAGACGGCTATTGCATGCCCATCGCCGCCAACATTGAGCTCCCGATGGAGGTCGAAGGCATTGGCCGGTTCGGGGCAAGGGGCGTGGGACTCTTCCGTACCGAGTTCCTTTTTCTCGACAAGGATCATCTGCCCGACGAAGAGGAGCAGACGACTGTTTACAGCGATGTCGCGGATCAATGCGCTCCGGATCCGGTCGTCATCCGCACCCTCGATCTGGGCGGCGATAAATTCGCCTCAACACTTAAAACGGCCTCTGAACTCAATCCGTTCCTCGGACAACGGGCCATTCGTTTCTGCCTGGCGCATCCGGATTTTTTCAAGGTGCAGCTGCGCGCCCTGTTGCGCGCCGCCGCGGGCCGCAGCATTTCCATTATGTATCCAATGATCAGCTGCGTGACCGAAGTGATTCAGGCAAACGGCATCCTCGAAGAGTGCCGCAAAGAACTGAAAAAGGAGGGTGCACCTTACGCGGAAAAACTGCGTGTGGGCGCGATGATCGAAGTGCCTTCAGCCGCTCTCACCGTTGATCTGATCGCGCCGCACGTCGATTTCTTCAGCATCGGCACCAACGACCTCATCCAGTACACACTGGCCGTGGATCGCGTAAATGAAAACGTCGCCTATCTTTACAAACCGACCCACGTTTCCATCCTCAAACTGATTCAGCAGGTGGTGCAGACGGCACACGATTCCCGCATTCCGGTGGCCGTCTGCGGCCAAATGGCTGCCAGCCCCGAAATGGTACCGCTGCTGATCGGACTTGGAGTGGACGAGCTCAGTATCAGCCCGCCCTCTGTACCGATGATCAAAGATGTGGTGCGCAGTCTGCGCTACACCGAATGCGCCCGACTGGCAGAAGGGGCCTTGCAGGCCCGGACGCCCGACGACATTCTTGAAGAATGTTGCGCCCTGCTGGCAAAAAGGGCACCGGAAATTCTTGAGCTCATCGGTTGAAGAGGGTACATTCTTAGATTCATACATCCGGATAAACGAATTTATTGATAGGAGTCCCGCTATGAGCAAAATCAGTGCAGACCATGTATTCACCTCTGAATCGGTTTCCGAAGGCCATCCCGATAAGGTTTGCGACCAAATTTCCGACGCCATTCTCGATGCCTGCCTGGCTGAGGATCCGAAAAGCCGTGTTGCCTGTGAAACGCTCGTCACCACCAATCTCGTTGTAAATGCCGGCGAAATCACCTGTGCGGGCTGGGATCAGATTAATCCTGAAGCCATCGCACGTCAGATCGTGCGCGAGATCGGCTACGAGGCCGAAAAACTTCTGTTTTGCGCCGACACCTTTGAATATATCGACCGCCTTCACGGGCAGTCCCCTGATATTTCGCAGGGCGTTACCGAAGGGGAGGGGCTTTTCACCGAGCAGGGTGCCGGTGATCAGGGTATGATGTTCGGCTATGCCTCCGACGAAACCAAGGCTCTCATGCCTGCGCCGATTCACTACAGTCATCTGCTGCTCGATGAACTGCAGAAAATCCGCAAGGCCGGAACCATTTCGTATCTGCGACCGGACTCCAAATCGCAGGTTTCCATCAAATACATTAACGGACAGCCCGATCACATTACGGCCGTCGTGGTTTCCCACCAGACCGACGACGTGCCGCTCGAAACCATCCGAAAAGACATCATCGAGGTCGTCCAAGACGTGCTCAGTCCGACCGGCCTGCTCAAAGACAATGTGGAGTACTTTATCAACCCGACCGGCAAATTCGTCGTCGGCGGCCCGAACGGCGACGCCGGGCTCACCGGCCGAAAAATCATCGTTGACACCTACGGCGGGGTCGGCAGTCACGGCGGCGGCGCCTTCTCCGGAAAGGACCCGTCCAAAGTGGACCGCTCCGCCGCGTACTACTCGCGCTATGTGGCCAAAAACATTGTAGCCGCCGGGCTGGCGAAAAAGTGTGAAGTGCAGGTGGCCTACGCCATCGGTGTGGCCAAACCGCTCAGCATTAATGTAGACACCTACGGCACCGGCATACTCGAAGACCGTGAACTCGAAGCCATCGTTACCTCCGGCGAAATCTTCGATTTCCGCCCGGCCGCGATCATCAAAGAGCTGGGGCTCCTGCAGCCCCAAGGCTGGAGCTACCGTGATACAGCGGCCTACGGCCACTTCGGCCGCCCGCGGTTCCCGTGGGAAAAAACCGATAAAGCCGCCGCGCTGCAGGCCGCTGCAAAATAGCCTCTTTTTTGCGGTTGATTCACCGGAACTCAGACAGTACATTCTGCGCCTTGTCACGCCGAAGTTTTAACGAAGGCGGATTTTGAAGTACCCATAGCTCAATTGGATAGAGCACCTGACTACGGATCAGGAGGTTGCAGGTTCGACTCCTGCTGGGTACGCCAACCTTCGCTCCTTTGGAGCTACGGTTGGCAGGGCATCCGGGTAGGGACGGCTCGCCGAGCCGTCCGCGGCGCTTTCGGCGAAAGCGCCCTACCTTTCGAGGGAATCGTTCACACTCTGCGATCACGCGCCCATCGGCGGGTTTTGTTCAACATCCGGTTCATGTGATGGAAGTGTGTGCCGCGCCAGTAGATTTTCCGGCAGGTCGCGCATTGCCGGAAAAGGCGGTAATAGCGCCGGGTAAGCGGTTCGAGCTGATCCAGAACGGCGGCCTTTTCCACCTTCTGCAGCGGTCCGTTGCAGACGATGCAGCGCCGGAACGGCTCAATCTGTGTATAGAGATCGAACCGGTCGAGCACCTCGCGGAGTTGTTTTTCGGGATCGGTATGACGCAACCAGTACCCGCGGCTTACGGCGCGGAAAAAGAACAGTCGCCGGTCGCGCGTCAGCAGAGTCCGCTGCTCTTCGGTGGAAATCCGAACCAGTTCCGGATCGCTGAAATCATTACGATAGTCGGTATCGAAACCGAGCATGCGCAGCAGCCGGGCGAGCTTACCGAGATGAACGTCCAGCACAAATGCCGGATGGCGCAGCGGCCCCGGGCGCAACCGTACCAGCGGAGAAATATCGAGGCTTTCAAAAACGGGATATACGGAAACGCGGTCACTGTCCTGCAACTGATAATCAAAGGCGACCGACTTGCCGTTGACAAGAATCAGATCCACTTCCGTGTGCGGCACACCGAGCGCTTCAATTGGATCTTTGACAGCCGGGTGTTCGCGGAAGGTGTAGTCAAACTCCTTTTTGCGCCGCTCCGGGGGAAGAAAATCATTCAGCTCCTCATAGAACCGGAAGCGGGCACTTTTCCAGACAGCTTCGGTCATAATATCAACGCTCAAAAAATTTGCCGCATACTTCCAACGTAGGACAGGCAAGATGCCTGTCCTACGTTTTTAGACCTTTTCCACGATAATGCGGCTGCCGTGGATTTCGGCGACACGGACGCGTTCGTCCTGATCAATAAACTCGCCGTGGGTGATGACATTCACGCGCTCACCGTCGAAAAGGGCGCGGCCGGCCGGATGCAGGTTCATTTCTGCCACACCTTCTTTGCCGAGCAGCTCGCTGTGCTCATGCGCCGCCGTAAAGCCTTCAGCGCGATCAGTTTGCTGGCCAAGCACCAGCGGACGCAGCACCCGCGATTTGGGCAGGTATCGGCCTGCGAAAAATCCCAGCACAACGGTTCCGGCCACGCCGAGCGCAAGGTTGCCAAGGGCCCGCTGCAGCGTAGCACCGGTTCCGGAAATGGTCGGAAGGAATTCGCCGGGCAACTGCCAGCTCATTGCGTTGAGCAGCGAAACGAAAATCAGCACGATGCCGCTGATACCGAGCACGCCGAACCCGGGGGTGATGAACACTTCGACGAAGAGCAGGGTAAAACCGATGATAAAAATCACCACGTCCTCCATCCCGGCCAGTCCCGCAATGTGGTGGCCGAAGAAAAAGAGTGCCAGCGCTGCCGCACCGGTTATGCCCGGCAGGCCAAAACCCGGTGTTTTGATTTCGAGGTAGATGCCACCGAGCCCGATCATGAGGAGAATCGGCGCCAGCGCCGCGATGACGCGCGCGATTTTTTCAGCGGGCGTTACCTTGAGCGTTTTGATTTCCGCGTTCGGCAGCCCGGCCTTTTCCAGCATTTCTTTAACGCTGCCCACGGTGCCTTCGGAAAGCACTCCCTCGGCTTCGGTGGCGGTTAGGGTGAGCAGTTCGCCCTCGCGGCTGACAATGTTGGTGCCGATTTTATATTCCATTTCGCGTCGAACCATCGCCTCGCCGATCTGTGGATCGTGCCCGCCCTGTTCGGCGGCGGCGCGCACGAGCGCGGCGATGGCGGAGGTCATTTTTTCCTGCACGTCTTCGGGCATTTCCTGAACGCCGCCAAAGGGCGTCATCAGCATCGGCGTAGCCGCGCCGATGACGCTGCCGGGCGCCATGTAGATGTGCGGCGTGGCCAGCGCGATGATGGCACCCGCCGAATAGGCGTCTTTTTCGACAAAAGTGTAAACGGGCACGTCAATCTGCCCGATCAGGCTGACGATTTCTCGCGCCTCCTGCACGCGCCCGCCGGGGGTGTTCATGACAAAGACGATAGCATCCGCCTTTTCGCGCACGGCTTCGCTCACACCGCGGCGTACGACGTAGAGCAGGGCGGGCTCAATCTGGTCTTCAATCGGAATCTGGTAGACCAGCGGACGTTTCCCGATATCGGTCGCCTCGTAATCCAGACTCTCCTGAGCTCTAGAGATTTGGGAAGGTTGGGACGGAGGTGAATTGGAAGGAATATCCTGAGCGCTTCCAACGAGTGGAAAAATAGAACCCGCGAGCAGGATGACAACTAACAGCCGATATGCTTTCATAGCGCAGATTCTATTTTGACGAAGCGCGGAAGAAAAGGAGAAAGCCTCCTCGAAAGAATTTTTATGAAAAAAAACAGGATAATTATTTTAACGGTGTTACTGGTGGTGGCGGTACTGGGTGTGCTGTGGCTTTATGTTTTACTGAGGGACTACGAAACGACCGGCAAACCGATTCTGGTTTACTGCGCCGCAGGCGCAAAAACGCCTGTGCTGAAACTGGCGCGGGACTTTTCCGATAAATACGGAGTAAAAATCGAGCTGCAGTATGGCGGCTCCGGCGCGCTGCTCAGCGATACAGAAGCTTTGCGCGAGGGCGATCTTTATGTGGCTTCCGACCGGGGTTACATCAATATGGCTTCCGGAAAAGGGCTGGTTGACGAGGTCTTTCCGCTGGCTGTTCACCGGGCGGTTATTGTGGTGGCAAAAAGAAATCCAAAGGATATCCTTTTTCTCAATGATTTGCTTCGTCCTCTGCTGCGGCTTGCGCTCGGCGACACCGAAGATACTGCCATTGGCCGCGAAACCCGGAACCTGCTTTTCAAAGAGGGTTTGTGGGAGGCCGTCGAAGAGCGGATCGAAGACCGCGGTGTTTTCAAATTGACGGTTCACGAAGTGGCCGAAGCCGTAGATACCGGAAGCGCTGATATCGGAATCATCTGGGATTCCACCATAGTACAATATCTCGACCTTGAGATAGTGAGTCTTCCCCCCTTTGATGATGCACCGCAGCAGGTAGTTGCCGTGGCACGGCTTAAATCCAGTACACAGCCGGTCACCGCACTCCGTTTCGCACGCTACCTCAGCAGCGAAGCCGGACGCGCGGTATTTATTGAATCCGGCTTTAAAGCTGTCGAACCGGATGATGTACCGTAGTTTCCAGGCCAATCTCGCCCTCCGCCTCTTCGTCGAAGATTGATTCTTCAGCTCACGACGGGTATGCTGACCGCCCATGAAACTGTTCGATGCCCATTGTCATTTGTCCAACGACGCACTTTTTTCGAACCTTGGAAGCGTGATGGCGTCTGCATTCGACGCAGACATTGACAGGCTGGCCTGTGCAGGCACATCACCCGATGACTGGTCGCGCGTTGCCGAAATTACCGAGCGTTTCCCGCAGGTCATCCCGTCGTTTGGGCTTCATCCGTGGTTTGTAAAGGGTAGGGACATCTCGCCGAGCTATCCGGAAGATGCGGCTCGCCCGGCGCTCGAGCCCTACCTTTGGAAGCAAAATTTTCATGAATTGGAAAATTTGTTGGCTGAAAATCCGGAGGCGGGCATCGGGGAGACGGGGCTCGATTTTTCCTCCTTCGCTAAAGCTCCCGCCGACGCTGAAGCTATGGCGGACAAGACGGAGGACAGGCAGGAGCGCTTTACCAACCGCGCACAGCAGGAGGGGTGTTTTGCCGCCCATATTGACCTCGCACGCGAACTCAATCGACCAGTTGTTGTCCACTGCGTGCACGCCTGGGGGCGACTGATCGAAATACTGCGTGAGCACTCCGCACCGCGCGTGCTGCTGCACGCGTTCGGCGGCGCACCGGAACTGATTCCGGAACTTTCCGAGATGAACTGCTGGTTTTCATTCTGCGGATCGGTGACGAATCCAAATGCCAAACGGGTGAGGGCGGCGGCTGTCGCCGTGCCCGAAAACCGTCTGCTGATCGAAACCGACGCGCCTGATTTCACGCCCGCCGGTATGAAGCCGCCCAATGAACCGGCAAATCTGGTGCACGCTGCCCATGCTGTCGCAGAACTGCGAAGGGTTTCCATCGAAGAGATTGCTCGAATTACTTTTAACAACGCGGAGGCCTTTTTCGGCTTGACCCATTTTGTTTAAACACGCAATTATGAACCACTTATTGAGATTTTTTACGTTTTTGAACCAAAACAGGAATTAACATCATGTTAAACCGTCTGATGGGTCTTTTTTCCAGTGACATTGGTATCGACCTGGGTACCGCCAATACACTGGTTTATGTCCGCGACCGCGGCATTGTTCTGCGTGAACCGTCTGTGGTGGCGGTGCAGGCCGGAACCAACCGCGTACTGGCGGTTGGTGACGAAGCGAAGCGCATGCTGGGCCGCACACCGGGCAGTATTGTCGCGATCCGCCCGATGAAGGGCGGTGTCATTGCCGATTTTGAAATTACCGAAGCAATGCTGCGGTATTTCATTCAGAAGGTTCATAATCGTCGCCGCATGGTGCGTCCGCGCGTGGTCGTGGCTGTACCGAGCGGTATCACAGAAGTGGAGAAGCGCGCGGTAAAAGATTCCGCACTGCATGCGGGCGCACGTGATGTTTTTTTAATTGAAGAACCGATGGCTGCTGCGATCGGGGTAGGGTTGCCGGTGCAGGAACCGGCCGGCAATATGATTGTCGATGTCGGCGGGGGCACCACGGAAGTGGCGATTATCTCACTGGCCGGAATCGTCTACAGTCGCAGCGTGCGTGTCGGAGGGGATGAAATGGACGAAGCAATCGTCCAGTATCTGAAACGGGAATATAATTTGCTCATCGGGGAACGGACGGCGGAAAACATTAAGATTTCAATCGGTTCGGCGATCCCAACGGGCGAAGAGATTACGATGGAAGTAAAAGGCCGCGACCAGGTCGCCGGCCTGCCGAAAACATTGACTGTCAGTTCGGAAGAAGTGCGCGGCGCGCTCAAAGAGCCGGTTGCCGCAATCGTTGAAGCGGTACGGGTGACCCTGGACCGCTGCCTGCCCGAACTGTCCGCCGACCTGGTGGATCGCGGCATGGTGGTTGCCGGCGGCGGTGCGCTGCTGCGCGGACTGGATAAGCACATTGCCGAAAACACCGGCCTGCCGGTGCACGTGGCCGACGATCCGCTGAGCGCGGTCGCCGAGGGCACCGGCGTGGTGCTGCACGAAATCAACTTCCTTCGCAAGCTCTCTGACGCGCGCGCGCGGTAAGGACGCATCCTTTTCAGATCATTTCATCCCCGTCAGGTTCTGATAAAGAGCCGGAACGGGTGTATGATTGAACAGAGAAACAGTTTACGCTGGGCAGCGGCCGCCGTTGCGGTGGTTCTGCTTTTCTTTTTGCCGGACGGATGCACCGCCCGCATCAAAGGGGTTTTAAAAGACACGATCACTCCGGTGCAGCATCTTTTCCTCAAGGGCGGGCGGCGTCTCAAGGCCGGCGCGGACAGCGTGCGCGGCCTTGGCGGACTGGCCGAAGAAAACCGCCGCCTTTCCGAAGAGATGATCCATTTGCAGGCACGCTTGAACGTACTGGAGAATCTTGAGCAGGAAAATATGCGCCTGCAAAGCCAGCTGGGGTTCTACCGGCCGCAGCAGCGCACCCTGGTTCCCGCCGAGATTACGGCACGTACGATCAGTGGGTGGTGGCAGAGTGTACGCCTCAACAAGGGACTGCGCGACGGGGTCAGCACAAACCGGGCGGTCATCTCATCCTCCGGGCTGGTCGGCCGTACCGCCGAAGTCTCGTTGCATACCGCCGATGTACTGCTCATTTCCGATCCGGCCTGCAAAGTATCCGCCCGCGTTTCGCGAACCGGTTCGTTCGGACTGGTGAGCGGGCACGGTGTCAACATGAAGGGCTACCCGATCGCCCGCATGCGTTTTATTCATAAGGATGCGCCGGTGCGCGCAGGTGATGCCGTGGTGACCTCAGGCCTCGGCGGTGTTTTTCCAAAAGACATTCTCATCGGCTATATCGAGAAGGTTCATACCGAGGAGGCCGGACTCTATCAATACGCCGACATTATTCCCAACGCGGTGATCGAACTGATGGATGTTGTTTTTGTGACGGCAGACAAAAATGGAGAGGAGAGCGAAGAATGAGCGGATTATTTATTATACTGACGCTGATGACGGCCGGAGCAGTTCAATCGTTGCTGCCGGAATGGAGAATGCTGAGCCCGCTCAAGCCGCCGCTGCTGCTCAGTCTGATCGTTTATTTTTCGCTCCATACCAGCCGTTCGCGCGCCCTGTGTGCCGCCGTGGTGGCGGGATTCATTCACGATACGTTTTGTCCCGCGCCGCTTGGCATTTCGATTCCGTTTTTTGTGCTCATGGCGATGAATGTCATTCTGGTTCGCAAAGAGGTTTTTTCTGACCGGCTGCTCACCTACATCATTTTCGGCGCGGTGGGTGCCGTGCTGCAAATCGTTTATTTTGCCGTGGTGCTTGGTGTAACCGGCCTGCGCCCGATCTGGGTCGGAGCGCTGACGCTTCGTCTGCTCGGCAGTCTGCTGGCCGGTGCGCTGATCTGTCCGCTCGTCTATCTCGCGCTTACGCAGATTCGTCGTCTGATCACAAAAGAGAGGAAACGTGTCTGATGATGCGTGTGCGGAATATAGAACAGAACGGCAGCCCTCGGCGTCTTTATGCGGTCATGGCCTGCATGGGCGTTGCGTTTCTGGTGCTGGCCGGAACGCTGTTCCGACTGCAGGTGGCGCGCGTATCGCAGTTCGAAAGCCGCCAGAAGAATCAGAGCCTGCGTCGTGTTCGACTGCCCGGTATTCGCGGAAAAATTTATGACCGCAACGGCCTTTGTCTGGCCGATAACCGCCCGACCTATTCCATTGCTCTGTTCCCCGAAGAGATTCGCTGTTCCGGTGCGTTTTCCAAAACGGTTGATCGCGCACTCGAAGTCATGAACGAAGTGACTGAGATTACAGGGCTTGCTCCGGTGCTCAGCCGAGTGGATATCCGAAAGCACATTGACTTTTACCGACCGTATCCTCTTGTCCTCTGGCGTGATATCAGCGCAGAGACCATGGCGCGCCTGGCGGAGCAGGGGGGCGACATTCCCAGTGTAGATATTTATACTCAGGCTACCCGAAACTATCCCTACAGCCCGGACACCTCGCACATCATCGGTTACGTCGGGCGGGCCGATCCCGCGACGGATGAAAAAACCAAATATTCCTATTATCTGCCCGAAATGGGCGGTCGTGCCGGGCTCGAAAAACTGTTCGATCCATTCCTGCGCGGTGAAGCGGGAGCCAAACTGCTTCAGGTGGATGTGGGAATCTATCGCCATGGCGAGCTGGCACGGCGTCCGCCTAAACGTGGGGGCGATCTCCGCCTGACGCTCGACATGGAGGTGCAGTGGCTCGCGCAAGAGGCGCTCGAAGGCTATCGCGGTGCCGTCGTCGTGCTCGATCCCAACAACGGCGATGTGCTGGCGATGCTCAGCGCTCCCGGATTCGATGCCAATCTCTTTGTGCCCTACATCACTACCAGGAACTGGAAAATGTTCTCGGAAGATTCCGGCAAGCCGCTTTTCAACCGCGCGGCGGCCGGCCTCTATCCGCCGGGCAGTACATTTAAACCGCTGGTCGGCCTCGCGGCCGCCACGGCCGACCCGGCGGCACCCCGCAAGGTGTACAACTGCCCCGGCTCGTTCCAGGTCGGTAAACGCACCTTTCACGACTGGAACCCGCGCGGTCACGGCAAAGTGAATATGCGGAAGGCGCTGGAGGAGTCGGCCAACACCTACTTTTTTAAAACCGCGCTCAGCTGTGGCTGGCGACCAATTGTTGAACAGGCCCGCGCTGTCGGGCTTGGCAAAAAAACCGGCGTGGAGGTTGGCTATGAAGAGGGCGGGCTGGTTCCGGACGATCAGTGGAAACGTTCCGACGGACGCGGCGGATGGAGTGCTGGCGACACCTGCAATCTGGCCATCGGGCAGGGTTTCCTGGAGGTGACCCCGATTCAGATGGCCATGGTCACCGCCACCATTGCCAATGGCGGCTGGCTATACCGTCCGCGGCTCGTGCAGGCCTACTGCCCACCGGAAGGAGAGACGTTTATCGACAATCCTTCCCGCCGGGTCGGAAAAATGGCGTGGCCCGCGGATGCCCTGCGCGCCGTGCGCGGCGGCATGCATGACGTCGTCATGGGTCATAACGGAACCGGAAAAAGAGCCGCCGTGGAAGGTCTGGTCTTTGCCGGAAAAACGGGCACAGCGGAATACGGACGAAAAAGCGAAGGACGTAAGCATACCTGGATGATTGCCTTCGCGCCGTTCGATGAACCGCAATATGCCATTGCCTTTCTGATCGAAGACGGCGCTTCCGGCGGCATGACCGTGGCACCGCGCATGAAAATTCTGATGCAAGGGCTTTATGAAAAAATGAAGAAGGAAGGGCGGATCCGGAGGACAGAGGACGGAGGACAGAGGTCAGAATATTTCGGAAACCAATACACTCATTCCCTGCAATCTGAAATCGAAAATCTGAAATTGGCAATTCCCAACTCATCAAGCATCACTCATCAATCATCACTCTCCCCCGGGGGGGCGTCATGACCAGTCGCATCCGCCAAATTGATTTCGCCATGCTCGGCGCCATTGCGGTGCTGCTGGTGATCAGCTTTCTTTTCATCTATAGCGCAGGCTATCAGACCGGAGAGGGGGAGGGCAGCGAACTGCTCAAAAAGCAGATCGTCTGGGCGTTGATCGGACTGGGTTGCTACGCCGCCGCCGCTGCGTTCGATTACCGAAAAATAAAGCCTGTGCATTGGTGGGCGTATGCCGCCTCACTGCTGGCGCTTCTGCTGGTATTTTTCTTCCCGGAAAAAAACAACGCGCACCGATGGATTCCAATGCCCGGCTTTGATTTGCAACCGTCGGAATTTGCAAAACTGGCCGTGCTGTTTACGGTTGCAGCCTGGCTGAGCAATCCTTCAACGGATGTTCAGGAGCGTAAACATTTCCTGATACCCTTTGCGCTGGTGGGTATCCCGTTTTTGCTGATCGCTGCGGAGCCGGATCTGGGCACGGCGATGATCCTGCTGCCGATCACCATAATCCTGCTGTTTTGCGCGGGCGCACCGCGGCGCCCGCTGCTGATTCTGATCGGGGGAGGCGCGGCGGTTTTGCTGCTGGTGATTCTCTGGTTACGCTTTTTCCCCGACTCATTTCCCTTCCTGGCCGACTACCAGAAGAACCGGATTTTGGTTTATCTGAACATCACTCAGGATCCGCTTGGCGCGGGCTGGAACAAACTGCAGTCGCAGATTGCCGTCGGATCCGGCGGCTGGTTCGGAAAAGGCTGGCTGAAGGGCACCCAGAACATTCTAGGCTTTCTGCCGAGAACCGTTGCGCCAACCGATTTCATCTATTCGGTCGTGGCGGAGGAAACCGGCTTTGCCGGAAGCACCCTGCTGCTGGGGCTGTACACACTGGTGGTGGCGCGCTGCATGCGCGCCGCCATACGCGCGCGTGACCTGTTCGGACGTCTGCTGGCGGCCGGTATCGGTGCGCTCATTTTCACCCATGTATTTATCAATATCGCGATGACCGTAGGGCTCATGCCGATCACGGGACTCCCGCTGCCGCTTATGAGCTACGGCGGATCCTTCATGGTCAGTACCATGACGGCGCTTGGGCTGGTGCAAAGTGTCTATCTGCGGCGTCGCGTATAAATTAGAGAAAGGAGATCTGTTATGCTCGAAAACATTAAAAAGAAACTGATTGAAGGCGGTCGGAAGAAAAAAGAGATCGTCATCAATATTGAACCGCTTGAAACCCGTGTGGTCGTGCTCAATCAGGGCAAGCTGGATAATTTTCACATTGAGCGCGCGGAGGAAAACCGCATTGTCGGCAGTATATTCAAAGGAAAGATTCAAAACCTCGAGGACGGCCTGCAGGCGGCCTTTGTGGATATCGGCATGAAGAAAAACGCCTTTATTCACTACTGGGACATGATTCCGGAAGACGCCGCCCGCCTGGAAGAGCAGGAGGGAAGGCACGGCGGGGGCGGCAGCCGCCGGCGACGCAAATTCTCGCCCGGTGAAATGACCAAAAAGTTCCCGATCGGTTCGGAAATCATCGTGCAGGTCACCAAGGATGCCATCGGCACCAAGGGTCCGCGCGTGAGCGCCAATCTGAGTGTGCCGGGTCGCTATCTCGTCATGATGCCCGGTACCGGACTCAAAGGCATTTCCAAAAAAATTGGTGACACCAAGGAGCGTGCGCGCCTCAAAAAAATACTGGCTCGCCTTCCGATTCCCGGAGACATCGGCATCATCGTGCGCACGGCCGGCTCCGGAACGCGCAAGACCAGTTTTGCGCGCGATGCCCGAACCCTGATCGAAATATGGAATGAGATTGATCAGGGCTTCCGTGAAAAAAAGGCACCGTGCTCTCTCTACAACGAACCCAATCTGGCCGAGCGCGTCGTGCGCGATTACCTCACCGAAGACATTGACCGCGTCTATGTGGACAATCGCGACGCCTATGAAATGATCCGCAAAATGATCGCCCGCTATTCCCGCCGCTCCCGCAACTGGGTACAGCTCTACGCCGGGGAAGAGCCTGTGTTCGACTACTTTGACGTCGAAAAACAGATCGAATCCGTTTTCCGGCGCAAGGTCTGGATGAAATCCGGCGCATATCTTGTCTTTGACGAAACGGAAGCGCTGGTCGCCATTGACGTCAACACCGGTCGGCACAAAGGTGGAAAATCCGCCGAGGAATCCATTCTGTCTGTCAACACCGAGGCAGCCGATGAAGTGGCACGTCAGCTGCGCCTGCGCAATATCGGCGGGCTGGTCATCGTTGACTTCATTGACATGAGAACCAAGCGTGACCAGAACGCGGTTTATAAAACAATGCGCGACGCGCTTCGGTCTGACCGCGCACGCACCAATGTGCTGCCGATCTCCCAGCTCGGGCTTCTCGAAATGACCCGCCAGCGCTTCGAAGAAAGCGTCTACACCACTGCGTATGTCGAGTGCGACTACTGCGCCGGACGCGGCCGGGTTAAATCGGCGCTCACCATGAGCGTGGAACTCCAGCGCCGTCTTTCCGCCGCGCTGCGCAAAGACCGGAAGGGGAGCCATTCCATGAAAATCACGGTTAATCCCGGTGTACTCGACCGCCTGCGTCGCGAGGATGAGGAAACCCTTATAGCCATGGAAAAGAAATTCCAGGGCCATCTCACCTTCGTTTCCGACCCTCACCTGCACATGGAGGACTTCACCATCACCAACGAACAGACCGGCAAAGTGGTTTATTCCAGCAGTGAAAACGATAAGTAAACTTTAGGCAGAGTTTGTGGTGAATTTCACCGCATACAAAAATTAATGTCTCTTTTCCACTTTTTCTCTTGGTGGGGCGGGGCGGTCTGCGTAAGGTCGCTGTGCTTTTTATGTGCCGAACACAGGATATGAAAAAACAAGAACCGCTTGCGAAGAGCAGGCAGGACTCACCGTTACGGCCCCTTATTTTTCCATTGCTGCTGGGGGCCGTTTATTTTGTTCAGATGCGTTTTCCCGGATTCTTTGAGCAATGTGCTTTGTGGTCGAAGCATCCAAGGTGGTGGCAATTTTGAAAACGGAGCCGTCACCGGTGCTTTTGCCATTCTTGCCACCGAAGCGCTTATCAAAGCGTCCAATTATTACAAAGATCAGGTAGGTCGCAGGGCAAATGCTTTGCCGGGGAAAAATCAAGCAAATGGGAAAACCCAGTATGATAGTCAAGGGCAGCAACGCCCCGTTTCTTGGAAGGAAAATATCATAGGGCTAAGGAAACCCCATACCCCCGCATCTTCTTGGTATTCGCCACGAAACTTCTTTAAGGAAGGAGGCATGCTGAGTCGTGCGCTAAATCTTGTTCCCGGAATGAACGCTGTAGCGGGATTGCACGACTATTGGCTTAATCCAGTGACGAGCCCGGTGAAGTTTAACTTTTTTAATAATGTTGGAACCATGGTTCCAGCTGCTGCGGTCAGCACGGCCGCGATATTTGGTAATGCTATGCAGGGATCAACCTTTTCCATGCGGATGCAGGCGGTATCACAAAGTATCCAAATCAATGCGATTTTAGGAGAAGGGAACGAGCGATGAGAATAAGCATTTGGATGAAATTCTTATTGGTTGGTTTTTTGGGCTTATTGTTTTCTTCGTGTATTTCACCGCATGAGAATTTTAAAGATCATATGAGATGTACAGTTGGGGAAAGTATTGATGACCCTCGTAGTTGGGGATATCCCTATCCAGATCGCTATTTAGGAAGCAAATCCTTGCCGAATGGAAATATCGAAAATGAGTATCAATACATAAGAACTTGCCGATATTTTTTCGAGTACGATCCTGAAACCCGCACCATTGTTAATTGGAGGTTTGAGGGAAAAGAAAGCGATTGTGTAATTAATCCATAAAAGATGGACTCGCTTCATCAGAGACGGCCTCGACACCAGAGAGTGATCGAGGCCGTCACTGTTTCCGCTCGATCTTTAGGAGCGGGCCGCCGCCTTCCGGCAGGGAGAGCCCGTCTTCGCTAAAGCTACGCCGGACAGGCAGGTCGTGCGGGAGCGCACGGAATGGTTCGACAAGCTCACGGTCAAGTTCCGGCTTTCACCCCACGTCCCACAGCTGTCACGAAAGTTGCGAGAAAGTGGTCAATGCTGTAGCATGACAATTTCAGACAGACAAACGGTTAAGGCATGATGGAATCGAACCCTTTTATTATGGGCGTGAACTACTGGCCGCGTCGAAAGGCCATGTATTGGTGGCAAAACTTTGATGCGGCGGAAGTCCGTGAAGAGTTTCAGGTCATCAAAGAGCTCGGGTTGCAGTTTGTGCGTATTTTTCTACTCTGGGAGCACTGGCAGCCGGATCCCGCTTCCGTGGATAAGACGGCGCTCCGGAATCTGGAACAGGTGTGTGATATTGCCTCAGAGCTGGATCTAAAGCTGAATATCACTTTTTTTACCGGCCATATGAGCGGCCCGTCGTGGGCACCTGCATGGCTGCTCCGGCGCGATGAACCGATGGCGCCGGGTATCCGTCAGGTCGTCACTGGGGACAGGGCGGTCAACTGCGCCT
>Ga0190284_1000464_pt1 | contig 23213 bp, 15 predicted proteins | sample 48691812_MG_FD_161668 | JGI IMG/M metagenome (GOLD analysis project Ga0190284, IMG submission 161668) | Hydrothermal vent microbial mat bacterial communities from Southern Trench, Guaymas Basin, Mexico - 4869-18-1-2_MG | ecosystem: Environmental > Aquatic > Marine > Hydrothermal vents >...
CTGCTCGCCCTGGTACTCGCCGTGCATCTGGTCCCGGTACTGCGTCTCGTCGCCGGTCTCCTCGACGGTCTTCGCCTCGTAGAAGTCCTCGGGGTACGTATGGTCCGTGAACTCGTAGTCGTGCAACCCCGCGCGCAGCGCGCGGTACTGGTTCCAACACCCCCGAAACCGCTCGGGCAGACCGGCGTAGGTGAGGACCGTGGCATCCGCCCATTTGGCCTTCTCGTAGGCCCACTCCATGACCGGCGGTTCGACCTCTTCGTTTCGGACCCGCTCCGCCTGCCGGGTCTGGTGCGTGCTTCCGTCCCACATCGACAGCGGGACGTACACGTCAATCACCGGCGGCTCGTCGTCGGGCGACGGGTCCCGCCAGGAGCGCGGCACCTGCGCGGCCGACTCTTCCAGTTCGTTGGAGAGGCCTTGGACGCGCTGCCGATACCGGCGCAGCAAGTCCAACAGCCCGTCTTCGATCTCGGGGTTGTTCCAATCCAGGTTCGGGTCGGTTTCAGTTGCCATGAGGCACCTTTAGAAAGCTGTCAGTTGTCAGCTTTCAGCTATCAGCCGGTGAAAAGCTGTCAGCTATCAGCTTTCAGCCATCAGCCGGAATGTGCGACACACGGTTTCTTTTGACTTTTTGACTTTTTGACTTTTTGACTTTTCGATCTTTCTTCTCCGCGGTGAATCAGCGGCGTTTACAACGGCGCACCGCCGCCTTCGCCCTCCGGGATGGTGAACAGGTTGATCTGCTTCTCGATGTACGGCGTCCACGACCCGTCAACGTTCTCGTTCCACTGGACGCGGACCTGCTCACCGTCTCTCAAATAACCGGGGCTGTGGCCGGGCTCGCCCACGTTCTCGACCGAGTCCAGGGCGTGGAGCTCGTCCGGCCCCAACAGCAGATCAATACCGGTGTTGACCGGCGTGACCTGGTAACGGGCATTGCCGAGTGCGTTGTCGATGGTGGCGGTGAAGTCCTTCGGCCTCTGCACCGGTTGGCTGAAGACGTGCGCCTGGATGTCCGGCTGCGGGATGACGTCGCTCCCATCGCCCACAACGGTGATCGGTTGGGCGAAGGTGGTGAGTTCCACCTCGACGTAGACGTTGGACCGGACGTGCGATGACAACCTCCCGGCATACGTCCCCGCGCCGAAGGCCAACCGGCCGGCGTGACCGGGCGGCTCGGCAAGGTTGGTGGCCACGAACTGGAACACGGTGGCATCCTGGTAGGTGATCCCGCCCCACACGTCCCGCTTGGCGATCTGTCGAATGCAGCGGTACTGCGGGCTGTTGTCGCTGGCCCTGGCCACGACGCGGGCCAGGAACCGATCGATGACCCCGCCGCCGAAACCATCTTCGGGTCCGACCGCGTCCTCCGTCGCCTGCTGGGCCTGCGTCTGAGCGTCGGTGAGGGGCCCGCCCACTTCCGAATCGGGCAGGTGCCGTGACAGGCTGCGCGTCTCGGAGTTGATGGCGAAGTTATTGGTGGCCCTGGGGTACTGGGTCTTGTAGAACTTCTCGCCCTCGTTACGCATCTCGCCAAGCAAATCGTCCTGCGCCCGCCGGTAGCGGCCCAGTTCGGTGGTGAAGGTCTGGGCCTTGTAGATGGTCCGGACTCCGTCGATTCCGAAATTCACGCTGATGTTGGTGATGTTGCCGCGCTCGGCCAGGTAGGTCCCCAGGTTGACCTTGGGCAGTCCGGCCACTTCGAGCAGGCCGGTGCCGACCTTCTCGGTCTTGTCGATGAGGGCCTTGAGCTTGGCGGTGGCGATCTTGTCCATCTCGGCCAGGCTGCCACCGGCCGTCCAGGGCGCCAGGGTGTTGTCGATGATGATCGTGGTCCTGCCGCTCTGGTCACCGTGAGACCAGGGGCCGTACACCTGGCGATAGTGTACGATCGGGACCCAGGCCCCGGCGATCTCAGCGACGTTGGTGTGCTTGACCACCCGCTCCGGCCGGGGATCGGTCTCGCCCGCGGCCTCCAGGTTGCGGGACTCGGCGGTGGGCTGTCGCTCGTACAGCGCCTCGACCCGTAACGTGGTCGGCAGGGTCACGATGATCTTGTTGCCGTACTTGGCGGCCTTGGCCTTCAGGTACCAGGAGTTGGCGATCTTGACCACGTTGGGGGAGATGAGCAGCGAGGGGAACCACTGCCTGGCGGCGATCCGGTACCCGGCCACTTGCGGCGGGTCGGCCGCGGAGATGGAGGGCAGCTTGACGAAGCACACCCAGCGGCCGTCGTCGGTTTGCAGCTTGTCGTGCGGGCTGATTCCGGGATCGCCCCAGCCGCCACTCACCGGGTCCACCCAGGTGTGGCCTTCACTGTCGATGACCGTTGACGACAGGGTAATGTAGAACTTCCGCCCCCAGTTCTCGTTGGCGTAGGCCCGGTGGGCGTCCTGCTCTTCAGGCGTGTAGTCCTCGTCGGAAAGATCGCCGTTCAGGGCATCGGTCAGCGTGGCCAGGCTTGGCGTATACGACGTGGTCCCGCCAGTGTCGATGATGTCGAACTGCGGCGCAAGAGCCAGGTCGCCCGTCTCGGTGTAGCCCCAGAAGTGGTGCAGCGAGTTGCCGGAGAAGGCCTCTATTCTTTGCTGGTTTGCACCGACCAGAATGACCCGGCTATAAAAATCTCTCCGCTCCCAGCCCTTGCGCAGGCGGATGACGTGGCCGGTGTGTTTGGCCGCGATGGCGTCGAGGCCGCTGCCCTTGCCGGACTTGGTGCGGTTGATCGCCCTGACGCGCAGGCCCTGCCTGCTGGAGTCCAGGTACCAATCCACGCCTTCGTCGCGGGCGATCTGCTCGACCACATCGAGCACCGACATCACCGCGTTCTCGGCCAGTCTCTGCTGGCCGTTGACCTTGGAGACCGGAAGGTCGATGTCGATGGTGAAGGAACTGCCCTGGTGGGAGACGGTCCGGCCGTCGATCTCGCTGACCACTCGTTTCCAGGGGATTCCGTGCCTTAACTCGTTGACCGTCTGCGGGGCCAGTTCCAGGACGCCGTCGCCCAGTTCGTAGCCACCGTTGAGATAGACGTGCAGCTTCTCCAGCAGCGGCTTGAGGTCGATCAGCTTGACGTCGTAGACGTTCTTGCCCTTGACGTCCTTCTCGGTTTTTTCCCAGGACTCCAGCAGCCCGTAGAAGCTGATGCTGCCCAGCTTGAAGTGATAGACCTTGCCGATGGAGTTGGCGGTGAAGTATGGATTGCCCACGACCTGGATGCTACAGATCGAAGGGTTGCGGTTGATGCCGAACTGGCAGGAGACGCTACGGACCGACGCCCCCGCAAACTTCTGCTCGCTCTTTACCGGTTTTTCCAGGGTGGCCATCGTGCCGCTCCTACGTCTTGATCCACTTGAGGGATAACTCGTAGGTCCCGGTGCCGGGGTTCCAGTTCTCGCTCTTCTGCTGGAGCTTCTGCTTGCTGCCGCCCCAGCCGGACGGATAGTGATTGGCTACCTTGCCCATCACGTATGACGTACTGGGCTTGGTCTTCCTGCCTCGGATGCGATAGGTGATCGTCAGATACTCCGGCGTCTCCGTATCCATGTCCTGGATGATCGGCCCCGAGCTTCGGCCGGGGATGGGAATGACCGCCAGGACCGGGACCGCAAAGGTCTCCTGGACCGAGACGTCATGGAAGAGATCGGATTCGAGCTGACCGGTCTCGACCGCCTCCCAGTTCCAGGACTGCTCGATGGTCCCCTGCCGCTCGTTGACCGTCTCGGCCCGGCCGATCAGGATGAAGCGTTTCTTGCCGGGCAGGACGCTGACGGTGCCTTGGCCGGCAAAGGTGTAGGCCTTGTCCCTGGCGGTCGTATCGCTGAGTCGCCCCTTCCTGGCGTTGGTGATCTTCTCATCCGGCGTGCCGCCGTCCCCGACCAGCGAGTTCCGCAGCGACAGGGTGTGTTTCGAGCCTTCGATCGACCACCCGTGGTTCACGTCAAGGCTCGACTCGTAATCGGCGGCGTCTGCATCGTTGGCCGACCAGACGAACGAGAAGCGGACGATGCCGCGGGTGTGGTCGACGTTGACCACCTTCTCGTCGGGCTTGCTCTTGAGCACCTTACCGCCCAGGAAGATGCCCAGCGCGTCGAGGGCCTGCGTCCGAGCGGTGCCGTTGCCGGGCACCTGCGCGGTGGCCAATTCCGCGTGGTCGCCGTGACCGCTGCGCTTGCTCTGGGCCACACCGTAGATGGTTCCGTCGAAACGCACGGTCACCTTGTCGTCGGTGTTGTTCAGGTTGTAAGCAAAGGCCCACTCCGAGTAGTAGCCAACGGGCGACGCCAGTGACCAGCTTTCGGTGATCGAGTACCGGCCGGTCTGCTTGTCGATGCCCTTGCTGATCCGGTAGTGACCTTGCTTGGCAGCAGCGGTGGAGGCCTCGGCGGCCATGGCGGGATCACCGTCCGGGCCGACGATCCGGGGCGTCACCCAGTCTTCGGCGTGCTCCCAGGCTGCCTTGTTCTCGTATGGGGTTCCCGTCTCGTCGTAGGCCTTGATGCCCTTGGCGCTGACCGTGTGGCTGATGGTGTGAACGGTCCCCTGATGCCCCTCCACCTCTTCAAGCTGCCAGGTGTCCTCGGCGGTTTCGACCAAGTCGGTGGCCAGGGCATCCTCGAAGCTGGTGGTGCCGTTGATGTAGACCCATTCTGCCTCCAGCACCACGGTGTAGTAGCACCGGTCGGCCCACTGTCCGGTCCCTTCCCTGAAGTCCACGGAGACCACGCGCGGGTTGCACTTGACCACCGGCTGGCCGCCCGCCGCCTGCCATTCGAGCGATTTGCCGTCCCGGCTGAACAGCCAGCGAATGGCCTCCTGCTTCCGGAGGATGCGGTTGAAGTCCTCGTTGTTGCCGGTGTAGGTCTCGTCGGGCGGCTCGCCGGCGGCGGTCCAGAACGCCGCATCGAGACTGCCGTAGCTGCCGAAGGGCGAGCCCCGCCAGGGCAGCAGCGTCCCGGCCAGCGTGATCTGATAGCGCGTGCCGACACGGGCCCCGTCGCCGCTCTTGAGATAGGTCTTGGTCAGCGTAACCAGCGGCGCCGGAACAATCTTCCTGCCGTCATAACTGAGACTCACGTCCTACCCTCTCTCTCCGTGCGCGTACAGCGTGATCTTGCTCTGCTGCCTGTTGAGTGCTGAGTGCTAAGTGCTGAGTGCTGAGCCCTGCTACCTCTTGCCTTCTGCCCGTTGCCTTGTTGCCTCGTTGCCTTCTTCCTCTTGCCTCTTGCCTCTTGCCTCCTCTTCAGTACCCATGCGCATACAGCGTCGTCCCACCTACTAATACACCGGTGTCCGTCACCTCCAGGTGAATTGGAACGCTTTCGCTGAGAATTCCGGAGATCCCGAACATATAGAGCGCAGCGGCCCTGGCCGCGGCGTCCCATCCGGCCACGGACAGCGGCGACGCGCCGGAGGCGATCCCCGAGAAGCCGCGGGTGTAGAGCGGGACGTAACCGGTGCCCTGGAAGTTGAACACGGTCATGGGGATCGCCGCGTTCGCCCCCGGCCCCACCCTGGCAAACGCCGGGAACCCGGACGGGGAGAACCGGGTGTAGCCGTCGCTGAAAACGTCGCCGGAACCTTCGATGCAGAGCGGACAGTGATCGGCGTAGGGTGTGGCCACCTCCTGTGGCGGCGCGCCGGAGGCGTGCCCGTACAGAAAGAATGGTGCGTTGTCGTTGATGAAGCCGTCCACCCTGGCCAGCGCCGACCAGGCGCCGGACGCCTCTTCGGCGAACGACGACCAGTTGACGCGGACGAACCCCGAGTACGAACCGGACGCCCGGTACGACTGGTCGATGTTGACCATGTGCAGCGGCACCGAATCCGACAGGAAGTGGATCGTGCCGGACTCGCCCGAGGGTTGGCCGCGAACGAACAGGTTGGCACCCTGGCTCGGCCGGTCGTACCACACTCGCACGAAGCCGGAGCCGTGATACTGCTCGTTGCCGTAGAGGTACAACGGACAGGAGTCGATGGCCTGCTGGTTATAGAGGAAGAGCGGCTGGTGATGCCACCGCCAGCGGTTCTCCACGTGCAGGATCGCCTCGCCGGTAGCCTGGAGCGGGCCCTGGATGTAGAGGTCAGCCGACTCGTTCGATCCGCTGGGGACCTGCACGTACAACGGCGCGGAACCGGAGAAGGGGACCGGCCCGACACCGTGTTGATACAGCGGGGCGTCGCCGGAGGCGGGCAGGGCACCGCCCACGTACAGGGCGGCCAACTGAGAGGTTTCGCCGATCGACAGCACGTGCAGCGGTACTTGCCCGGTGGCCAGCGGGAAGGTCGCCTCGTATTGGTCCATGGTGAGGCCGTGGGTGGCCGCCAGGTGGTAGAGGTTGGCCAGTTCCCAGTCGCGGAACTTGGCCGTGTCCTTCCAGAAGACCGCCTCGTCGAAGACCACGTCCCCGATGATGGAACCGCCCTTGTACTTGGTGACGTAGACGTCGTCGCCGGTGTTGTCGGGCGGGTCGCGGGTCACGACGCCGAGCGACTGCCATCCGCTGCCGTTCTCGCTGATCCAGCCGGTGGCCTGCGTGTCGCCGAACTCGACGTGGACGACGTAGAACCCCGAGCCGGTCAGGGCGGTGAGGTGGTCGTTGGGGAACTGGGCGGAGCCGTTGCGGGTGATCAGGGTGACCTCGATGGTCGAGCTATTGAACTTGACGTTGATGCAGTTCCGCGGCTGGATGTAACTGGTGGTCCACCCGGCATACCAGCCCTGCCCGTCGCCGTCCGGATCGGTGCACCAGAACGCGAACGTCCAGGACTTGGAGCCGTACGGAGATGCGTAGAGACCGCTGGGGTGCTGAAGCCTGGACCAGGTGCTGCCGTGGGTGAACCCGGAACCCAGGACGGCTGAGCTGAATGTACCACCGCCCTGGTTCCACACCAGGTCCTTGAGCTTCTCGGTCTTGTCAGGTTCGAGCGGGTGGTACCAGACGGCGTCGTCGTTGTGCAGCAGACCGCCGACCTGGTTGTTCTTCAGGTACAAGGCGCACGAACCCGAGGTGGACTCCGGGAAGAACAGCGCCAGCGGCGCGGAGCCGGAGACCACGTCATGGCCGTGGGCGTGCAGCGGAGCGTTGCCGCTGCCGATCGCGTGTCCCTGGAGGTAGAGATCGGCGTCTGCTCCCGAGGCGGCCGTCGATCCCCAGACGAATAGGTCAGCGGAGCCTGAATCGGCGGCGCGGCCGTGGACGTAAAGAGGGATGCTGCTGTTGGCATAGACGCCGGGGAAGAACAGCGGGACGCTTGCGCTCACCAGCCCGTAGCCGCTGCCGAATAGGGGAACGTCGGCGGACGCGGAAACGTGGCCGCGAACGCCAAGCGGCGCGTCGCCATTCGCAGCGGCGCGCCCGTGGACGAACAAATCTGAGGAACCCGAACCCAAGGCGTGACCGCCGGCGAACAGGGGAACAGTGGTGCCCGACGCCGAGGTGTGGCCGTGGACGGACAGATCGGCGCCGCTCGCGGCGGTGGCCAGACCGCGGACCGACAAGTCGGCGCCGGCATTGATCGGCGTGCCGTAGGCCACCTGATATTCGTTCATCGGCCGGCCGTGAACAAGAGCGAGGTTGTGAAGATTCTGAAGTTCCTGGCCGGTGAACCGCTCGGTGTCCTTCCAGAAGATGATCTCGTCGAACCATACGCCGCCGGTGGCCGTATTGCCCCGCTCGCCCACGATCCGCAGGTACTGCCCCTGGTTGTCCGGCTGGTCGAACGCCCCGGATGCCACCAGTTGCCAACCGCTGCCGTTGAAGCTGCCGTAGATGAACCCGCTGCCGTCGTGCCACTCGATGCGGCCGACGATGAAGCCGGACCCGGCGGTGTTGTGCGGGATGGTGCCCTGGAGCAGGGTTGATCCGTTGTAGGCCTGGAAGTTCCACGAGTCGTAGTCGTCCATCCCGGCGATTTGGAAGGAGTTGTAGTAGTCGGTGCTGGAGGTGGCCGAGCTCAGCCAGCCGACCTTGCAGTTGTTCCTTCTGGAATCGAGCTTGTTGGTCCAGAAAGCCAGCGTCCAACTGGTGCTCCCGGTCGGAGAGACGTAGTTGCCACTGGGCGTCCAGAACCCGCCGTACTTGTTGTTCGAGGCGTTGCCGATGCCGCTGCCCAGGACGCCTTCGTAGTAGACCGTATCGGCGTGCTCGTTCCAGGCACGGCCTCCCTTGACCTCCAACCCGTTCGGCTCGCACGGGTGGTAGATGAGCACCTCTTCCGGATGCAGGTAGCGTTCGTCCTGGGCGGCGAGGAACAGATCGGTACTGCCCGAGGCGGTGGTGTTGCCGTGGAGGGACAGCGGCGCCGAGCCCTTGGTGAACGAACCCATCACCAGCGGTATGCTGTCGGAGGCGAATCCCAGGCCGGAGGCGGCCAGCGGTACCGATGCAGCCGCGTCCCACGGACCGTAGAGCTGCCGGTAGTGGTTCATGGTCAGGCCGCTCTCATGCAGCAGGTTGTAGAGGTTCAGCAACTCGGCGTCGGTGAATTTGGGCGTGTTGTGCCAAAGAATAGCCTCATCGAGTACGGCGTTGCCCACCTTGCCGATGTAGTTGTACTTGCCGCACATCACCCGGTCGTATTGGTTGTCCGGTTGATCGACGGTGACCGACCCGCAAGAGAGCCAGCCGCTACCGTTGTGGCTGATCCAACCCGACGCAGTCGTGCCGTAGAACTCGACGTGTACGACGTACAGGCCTGACCCCGTGGGCGATCGACTCTTGGCGGTGAAGTCGTCGTTGACACCGCCGGCGGAGATGTAGACTTTCATGGAGGTGGAGCCAAGATTGAGCCTGAGCAGATTGTCGTAGCCGGTGCCGTTGTACCAGCCGGCCCACATCTCCTGACTATAGGCGGTGTCGTCGCGAATCCAACAGGCGAACGTCCAACTGGTGTCGCCGCTGCATCCGGGATAAGCGGCGTCGGTGCTTTCGATGCGCCCGTTGTAGTTGGAGGTCCTGGTCACACCGGAGACGATGACACCATCGGTGAAGTACAGGCTGTTGTTGTAGTTGGTCCAGGTCTTGCCCTCCTTGTGCTCGGTGAGGTCGTCACAAGGATGGTAGAAGACGGCGTCGTCCTGATGTAAGTAGCCGCTGCCCATTACCTACAACGTTCCGCTAAGCGAACCTGCCGTTGATCGTCTCGTTGATGGCCACCTGGGTGTCCAGGTCGCTGTTGCCGGCGATACTGCGCAGGGCGTCCCGGACCACGGCTTCCGCGATCCGCTGAGCCAACTCGGTGAAGCTGGGGCCGAACTCGGCGGCGAGGTTCTCCAGGCCGGTGACGTTGATGTCGAACTTCTGGTTGGCGGTGAGCTTCAGACTGCCGGGCTCCTGGATGCTGGCCCGCAGATCGGCCATGGACTGTTGCAGGACCTCGGCTTCTTCGAGATTGGCCTTGACCGGTTTGTCCGCGGCGTCCGTGATGGTCTGGGACACGCCCTGTTGCGCCTCGGCACCCCGGCTGGTTTCCTGGAGAAGCTGATCCAACAGGTTCACTACCTGATCTCGCTGAACATCGCCCCCGCGGATTCCGTCGTTGAGCTCTTTCAGCGACGCCTCCAGTTCCGGCGACCCTGGTGAGACCTGTGGCTGTGCTTGCGGGGTAGCGGTCGGCATGCCCCGCCCGGCGGCCAACTCCTCCGGCGTGGTGATGAACCGTGCGGCCTGCTCCGCCGTCGGACCGGCAATCGCCGGCGTCGGACCGGCGACCGCCGGTGGGGCTGCGGTGCCGGTAGGCACGACGGGAGCACCGGGCTGGGGCACGGTGGGTACGGCACCGACCGCCCGCGCACCCTTGAGCTCACGCACGAAATCACCGAAGGTGAGCACCGAGTCCTGGAACCCGCCCACCGAACCGCGAAAAACGTCGTAGACCTCATTCTGGCTTCGGGTGGCCGCTTCGAGCTTCTCCACCGCCTGAAGTTGCAACTGGTTGTTCTTCTCGACGTAGCCGTCGTACTTGTCGGCCACCGCGTCCATCCGGTCGGCGTATTTGTACTCGATGGCCTCGCGGCCCCGTTCAATCACCTCACGACGGGGTGCCCGGCCGGTTGCGATCTGCTGCCGGATGCGCTCTTCGTACTGGCGCAGTTCCACCTTGCGCTGTAATTGCAGCCGGTCGATCTCGTACTGTCGGGCCTGCTCGGTGGCCCGGCCCAGCGCTTCCATCGCCGTTTGCAGACGGACGGATTGCTTCTCAAGCTCTTTGACTTCTTCGACAGCGCCCTGGAACCCCAACTTGCCGACGTCCAGCTTGCCGAGTCGGGTCCGGGCCTCGACCAGTGCCTCGGCCGTCTGGACGAACTCCCGTTCGAGCCGGGCACGGATGGCGGGGTCGGTTGCCATGCGCTGCAGGGCCGCCCGCCGATCCTCGTAGAAACCCTCGCGCGGCCGCGGCAGGGACGACAATCCGAAGTCCCTCTGTCGCCTGAGCAACTCTTCGAGCGTGCCCATGTGGCGGGCGAAGAACTCCGGCTGCACGCCACCGCCGATACCCGCCTCGCCCAGCGCCTGGGTAAGGAACCGGGCCTGGGACTCGGGGGTCACCACGGCATTCAGCCGCATCTGCTGAATCTGGGCGAAGGCACTGACGTCGCGCTGGGCCTGGGCGAGGGTGGCTTCGATCACCGCGCCAATGTTGCCGACCACACGGTCCTTGAAGGTACCCCCGCGTCTTTGGATCTCCTCGCCCACCAGCTTGCCGACTTCATCGAGGTTGATGCTCTGGCCGGTCGTCTCGTAGACCTGGTTGGCCACCTCGGTGAACAGGTTGCGGAAGTTGTCCCGCACGATCTGCGGCACGTCGCCCGTGGTGCTCTTGAAGAAGTAGTCCAGCGTCGTGGCGATGTCCCCGTCGGTGACCTCTTTAAGACCGGGGGTGTTGATGAACCGGGTGAACTGGTCGGTCATTTTTTCGAGGTTGCCGATGTAGTTGACGAACGGCTGCACGTCGGGGGCGTTACGCAGCATCGACTCGAACCCGCCGCCGGCGATCAGGTCCTGCACCGCCCGCTGGCCGGGCTGGAAGGTGAGCCGGCCGGGACTGATCCCGCCCTGGTAGCGGCCGATCTGGGCGTCAAAGGCATCGATCGAGGTTGACACGCTTCGGGTCGTGTTCTCGACCGCCCGAGACAGATCGAAGAGCTGCCGGTTGAGTTGGATGGGGATGGCGATGCTCTGGAGTTCTCTGGTGATCCGGTTGTATTCTCGGGCCGTGTCTTCCTGTCTCTCGGCGGCGAGCACGCCCGTCCCGAACCTGGCCACGCCCTTGGACCCGCCGCGGGCCTTGATCACCTCGTCAACAAACTCCTCGGCAAGTTGCCGGCTTACGACACCGCTGGCGGTCAACCCTTCGATCAAGGCTCGTCGGTAATCGCCCCCAGCCTGAATGATGGCCTCACCCAACGCCTCGTCGATCTTCCGGGCGTTCTCCTGCACGACCGTCTTGACGTACTGGGCGCGCTTCTGCTCATCGAGCGATAGACCCTGGAAGCTCTTGATGATCGGGTCCAGGTTGCCGGTGACCAGGTCGGAGGCCAGTTCACCGAAGTTCAGGGCGAACCGGCCGATGACGTCAACACCGGTCTTGCCCTTGAGTAGTTCATAGTCTTCGAACTGCCGGAACCCCTCCATGCCGAACAGCCGATCGCCGAACCGCTTGAGTTCATTTTGAAGCGGCGTGTCGTCGAAGTGGAACTCGAACTTGCTGATGCCGTCGATGGCGTCCTGGATCATCTTCTCCTGGGCGTCGTTGACCGCCTTGGAGTAGGCGGCGGCCGCGACCCCGCCGACCACGGCCAGTCCGCCCGCCACGCCGAACGTCCCGCCAAACAGGCCCTTGGCGGCACCGGTGACACTGGTGCCCCTGAGCAGGGCGATGGCGGCGAGCATCGCGGTCCCGAAGCTGACGAAGTTGGCCGACGTCTTGGCGGCCGTTTCCCCGAGCAGACCGACCGCCGTCTCGGTTTCCAGTGCGCGGGCTGCCAACTGCCCCCCGACCGCCGTGCCGGCGATGCCGATCAGCGGATTGGCCCGCAAGGCGGCCCCGATTCCCGCCCCGGTGAGGGCCTGGCCCCCGAGCGTGAATTGCGACGGGCCGCCGACGCCGCCTTGCAGGCGGGCCATCATGCGCTCGCGAGCGTTGGTGCCGCTCATCGGCCCGAACAAGGCGCCGCCCAGGCCCGGACCGAGCAGACCGCCCGCGCCGAGCCCGCCGACCCGGCCGAGCAGGGCACCGGCGTACTGAGCGGTCTTGAGGCCCGCGAATGCAACCGCGAGCGTCCCGATCATCGGAATGAGTGGACCAAGCTTGTCCACCACGAAGACCGCCGCTTCGCCGAGCTTGAGCAGGCCGTGCAGGAACGGCAGGATGGCGTCGTCGGAAAGCTCGGCCACCAGGGCCTTGGCCTCTTCCTTCAACTGCCGGAACTGAACGGCCGTGGTCTTGAGGGCCTTCTCGACGTCTCGATCCACACTGCCGGCGGAAACGGCAATCGTCCGGCCGATGTCCCCAGCCAGGTCGATGTTCCGCACCGCGGCCAGAATCTTGTCGATCTGCCGGAAGCCGCCGAGCTGGCGGGCGAACTCGGCCCGCCGTGGAGCGCTCAGGCTGTCCCAGCGCGCCGCCACCTGCCGGAGGACCTGCTCGAAGCCCACGTACTTGCCGGTCAGTTCGTCGATGACCTGGACGTGGTTGTCCTGCAGGAACCGCAGCGTCTCGGGACGGAAGACCCGACTGCTGATGGTCTTGATGGCCGTGCCGATGATCGAGTCGCTCAACTGCGTGGTCTGTTTGATGGTGACGAACAGGCGGATGAAGTCTTCCAGCGACCCGCCGAACGCGGCGAACGCCGCACCGCCGCGCTTGACCCCCTCGATGATGCCCTGCGAGGTGACCGAGTAGTTGTTGGCCACCTCGTTGAGGACGTCGAAGATTTCCGCGGTGCTTTTGCCCTCGTCCTTGAACTGGCGCATGATCGCGATCAGGCCGGTGGTGGCCTGGGTGCTGCTCTCGAACGCGGGAAGCAGCGGTACCTTGGCGATCTGCTCCAGGGCTTCGTCGAGCTCCCGACCCTGGAAGCCGGCCTGGGCCAGAATCTTGGCGTTCTCGGCGATCTCGGTGGCGCTGGTGCCGGTGGCCTGGGACAGTCTCAGGAACTGCTGTTCAAGCTGGCCGATGCGGGCGCTGCCGGCGTCCATGATCTGGTCCAGCCGCGTCATCGCGCTCTCGAATTCGAGCACGAAGTTGGTGGCGTCTCGTATCCCTTGGACACCCTTGAAGGCGACGGCCGTGGCGGCGACCCACGCGGCGTACCGTTTGCCGGCCAGGAAGATTTGGTCGCTGAAGTTCTTGGCGGCGGTGCTGCCCTTTTTCGTCTCGCCGGTGGTCTTGCCCGTGCTGGTGCCCGCCGCATCGCTCTTGGCGGTGTACGTGCCGAGTCCGTCGGACGTCTTGGCCGTGCTTTGGGTGAGCGCGGCGTTGGCCTGCGCAGCGGCGGTAACGCTCTGGGTGAGCTTGTCCACGCCCTGGGCGGCCTGGGCGGGGCCCGCAGCCATACCACCGGCCGAACTGGCGACCTTGCTGAGTTCCTGCCTGACCTTGGCCAGACCGAGGACCCGCTGTACCTGAAGATCAATACCAAGAACGAAATCCTTGGCCATTTGCCTCGACCTCTCGGCAAGCTGTCAGCTATCAGCTATCAGCTATCAGCCAGAGGCGGGATGGAGATGTGGATAGAAATGGCGGGCTGAACGCTGACCGCTGAAAGCTGAGAGCTTATCCCTTGCGCTTCTTGGCCCGACGAGAAGTGGTAGGGGTCTTCGTTGTCTCGTCGCCTTGTTGCCTTGATGCCTCGTTGCCTTGTTGCCTGCTTGAGTTCTGAGTCCTGGGTGCTGAGTCCTGAGCGTGCCCTCTCGCGCCCTTTCCCCCCTCGTCGCCCTCTTGCCTCTTGCCTTTTGCCTCTTGCCTCTCCCCGACGATCGGCTCGCCCGTTTCGTCGTCCAGGTACGGCTGCGGGTCATCGACCACGACGTGGCCCGCATCGTCAACCCGGTTGCCCTCCACATCGATGGGGTTGCCCTTATCGTCCACGTACTGGCCGTGCTTGTTGATCAGCCGACCGGTGCGATCGACCATGGCCCCGTCCTGGTTCACCAGCACGCCGTCTTCGTTCATGAAGCCGTGCCCGCGCAGCCACTGGTTCTCGAAAGTCTCGTCGGCGGCCTTGGGGTCGTAGCCGTACATCTCGGCGGCCAGGGCTCTGGCGGCGTCGGCCACGTGGTCCTCTCCGTCCTGCTCGTCGTAGTCGGCGACGTCCCTGAAGAACGGCTCGCCGGTCTCGGCATAGACCACGCACTGGGTCATGAGGAACTTGAACCGATGGTTCTCGGCCTCCTGCTCCATGGTCGTGTTGTCGAACATCTGCCGCCTGGCGTACAGCTCGACCAGCGAGAACCGCAAGTCCCGCATGCGCAGAGCAAGCTGCCGGGCTTCGGAGAGCTTGATGCCGCCCTGCTTGAGTTTGAGTTCGCACTCACGGACTTGCAGGTTCATCCGCTGGAAGGTGACCTGATCGGCGGCGGTCCACACGCCGATCTTTTTCAGGTACTCGTCGAGCTGGTGTCGCGAGATCAGGGACTCGTAGCCTTCGCCGGCCCGGCGGACCAGGTCGGCCAGCTTGAGGTTGTAGTGTCTTTGGCCCTCCTGAAGGGCCCGGTTGCTTGGCTTCAGAATGGCCAGTTCCAGATCGTTGCCTTTGCTATCCTTCGTCTTGACGATGGTCCGCTGCTTGTCCATCACTTCTCTCCCTCTCTGAACTTCGATCCCGCGACTTCTTCGCAACCCGAAAAGGGTCTCCTGGTGCGCGAAGCCTCGGGAACCGGGACTTTCGACTTTTAGGCTTTTCGACTTTTCGACTTTTGATTGCGTCGTTTCCCCCTCTGCACGTGCTCCCGTTGGGCGGCCACGATCTGCGCCCGCATCTCCGCCTGGGATTCGGGCAACTCGGCCTCTCTGACCTTCCCTCGGCCGGCGATGATCTGTTGCTTCCGGCGGATCGAGGCCCTGTTCTTGGGATCGTTCATGTCGTAGACGTCCTTGGCCCCCTGGCGATCGGTGAGGATGAACACCTCTTGTCGTCCGCCTTTCTTCGTGCCCCGGTGTGCTTTCAGAAGATCGTCGGCTTCCTTCTTCCGGGTCCTCCGATCGATCTCCTCGTGCTGCCGGAGCAGCCAGGAGTCGAACAGGTCGTCATCCTCGATGACCCGTTGGCTCGGGCGCTCCAGCGACTCGAACGCCGCGTCGTAGACCTGGGACCAGCGGACCAGTTCCCTCTGGTCTTCCGACCAACGGGTCGGCGGGGAGGCAAAGGGGAACCCGGTGTGCTTCGCCGCCATCCAGACCGTTCGCCACGGATCGCTACGGGCGATCTCCCGAATCACCCTGGTCGGGAAGCGAGAACCGACGAAATAGAAATCCACCAACGCCTGGACCAGGCCGGTGTTCTCGCAGGACTCGAACGCCTCGATCGTCGGCCACATCGGCCGGCCGCGGTCGTCCTCGGTGATCATGCCGACCAGCGCCCACTGCTGCCGCATCCGTGCATACGTCTCCGCGGTCTCGCCGTGCAGCGCCTCCCGCTCCAGCAGCTTTGTGGTCAAAGCGCTTTCCGCACGACGCAGCGCTTTGCGGATCACCTCCAGCCTGTCGTTCTGGAGCAGGTAGCCCAGCATCCCTCGGACGAGCTTCTCGATGTCAGACCGCAGCCCCTCGATCGTGGCGTCGTCCTGCTCGGACCACTTGCCGGTGTCGATGGCATGGGCGATGGCCTCCGCATTCGCCATCATGCCCTGGGCCAATGCGCTCTCGTACTGCTCGTCGTAGACGATCGCCGCTCGGGCCCGCTCTTCTTCGGTGGGGGGACGCAGAACGAAGACTTGAGCCGAACCGTCCAGGTCGATGCGGGCGCGGACTTTGCCCCAGGCGATGCGCGCCAAAACACGTTCCTTCCCTGCTCTGTCCATCTTCCCTCCCCCCGTTGGAATGCACCTTCCGCCAGCGCTGTCCTGCCACCTGCTTATACACCAAGGGCCGGACCCCTCGGCCAGATAGCTGAGTGCGGCAGCCTCCGAGGGGTACCCCGCCGGCGGCGTGTGTGGCTCAGTCGTGGCGGCTGGCCGGGGCGGCGCACAGCCGTTGCCCCGCTGGTGGGTGGCAAGGACGGGAGATTTCCATCGGAGCTTCTGCCGCGAGCTGGGCGTAGTCGAGGGTCTCGCCCACTTCGACGGAAAACACCGACGCCGTTGCTCGGAGGCGTTCGTTCAGGACCAGCAGGATGTCCTCCAGCACGGTTCCCTCGATGCCGGTTTCGGTACGGCACTGCGCCTTGATCGCGTCCAGTTCGCTGATCGGGACGTCCCCGGAGAACAACGCGGCGATGGCCGCCGCGGAATGGACGATTCTGCCGACATCGAGGGTCGGCCCCGAGAGGGCTTCAAGTCCTTCAGCTCGAGATGCCCCAACGGCGTCGCAGAGTGCCTCCGGGAAGCCCCACTCGCGCAGTATTCCGTGGCTCTTCGCCGCACGGGTGAGCCCCTGGTCGCCTTGTTCGGCACCCGCCGGCGTTTGCTCCGGTGCCATGGCCTGGAGGGCGGACGTACGCCCCCGTGGAATAGACCGCCCGGCGCCGACCGCTCCGAGGTCTGACAGGAGGCCGGCGACGAACGCCTGCTCGGCGAGCATCGGGCACACGGCCCCTGCGAGCAACTGCCCGGCCACGGCGGTGGTCAGCAACCGCCGCCAGTAGGCGGGGGAATCAAACCCGCCTCTGTCGTCTGTGGGCAGTATTTCGAGCACGGAGAAGCCGAGAGCAATGATGTGCATGGTATACAAGCCGAGCATCGCCACGGCGCGCTCGATCGTGCCGATCTCCCGAGGGATTCCGGGTAGTGAAGAGTTGACGTACCGCAGGATTCGGGCCGTTAAGGTTGGGTCCTTCTGCACCGCCTCGACATGATCGTGGACCGAAAGGTTGTCCGTCCCGATCAGCCGGAGAATCTGGCTGGCAACCGCAGGTGGCAATGGAAGGCTGTCACCCGGAGAACTCTTGTCGGTCCTTGCCGTGGACATGAATCAGGTTCCTGCTTTCCGCTTGGCGACGCTCAAGGGGAGGCAAGCACGACCTTCACTCAAGAATCGGTTGATATTAAGGTCCAGTTAAAGGGTCTCTGGTCAGCCGAGGCAGACGCCGATAACGCAGGCGTTATCATGCGCTCGGGCGGCTTCCAGCGCCGCGGCCCACCCACGAATACGGATGAGGGGCCGAAAAAGAGGCGCAGGGATTTCCGGCCCGCGGCCAACGGCGCGTACTGCCATGCGGCGCGATCATTCGCGTCCATTCCATCTGCACACCAAACGTCAGCGCCAGCCGATGGCCCTCAAGAACAGAACGGTCATAACCACGCCGTACACACCGTAGACGACGATGGGGCACAGCGGGGCGGCAACGAGCCACCAGGGCCACTCCACGCAGCCGGTGAGCTTGAGGCCCGCCAGGAACACGGTCAGAACGAACAAAATGATACCTACGACCTTGTGCATCTCTCCCCCTCCCTGAGTCCAGCGGGGCGGAGGCACGCTCCTCCAACCCATCTGGACACCGACGAAATCGATGGCGGCGTTACGCTGTCCTTACAGGCCCGCCGGGTCTTGTGGATGATTTACCGTGAGGCGATTGAACTCCGAAAATTGGTAGGTGACCGTGGCCACGCCGCCGCCGGCGTCACCCCCGCCATAGGTGATGGAGGCCAGCTTGTTCTTCGAGCCGAGATCGAACACGGCGCCTTCCCGCATGAAGATCTTGATTTGCTGGTTGGTCAGATTGGTCCCGCCGGCGGGGTCGGCCTCGGCGTCGATCATGTCGCCCTCTGACGTGGTCGTCTCGATCGCGCAGGTCACCTCCACCGGGAAGCTGACGAAGCGGTGATACGGACCACGCCGGCCCAGCTCGAAGAGTTCCTCGCGGCCCAGGTCGGTCGAGATGGTCACCGTCTGAATGTGGGCGGCGTAAGAGGTCTCGCCGCTGGCTTGCAGGTTCCAGCCGCTGGCGTCGATGCCCGGAATCTCGGTCGGCCAGAGCGAGCCGCTGGTCCCGCTGCCCATCAGCACGTCTTCCCGCCGCTGCACGCCGCCGGAGGCGGCCAGGGCCAGCGGCTCGTCGGTGCCGTCGAAGTTGGGCAGGAACGCGAAGCTCCCGGTGGACCACACCTTGTCGTTGCCGACCAGGGTGACGTCCTCGGTCGAGTTGCCCTCCATGTTCAACGTGTAGGTCAGGGCGGAGACGTACATGCCCGACATGCCGCAACTGGTCAGCGGCGTGCCCGAGGCGGCCTCGAAGGTGTCCGGGTAGATGTTCAGGGCCACAAAGCAACGCTCGTTGGACCGCCCGACCAGCGACGCCGCGCTGGCCCCCGGCGTGGCCAGGTGATAGAGCAGCGGATAGCCGTCCAGAACTTTCTGGGCGGTGACCTCGATGTCGGGGATGCCCTCGATGTTCTCGTAGAGTTCAAGCTGGCCCAACTCGAAGACCTGCTCCAGGTTGAAGGTCGTGTTGACGCCCACGCTCTGGACACCATGGGCGGTCCGAAAGCCTGACGGCGCGCCGCCCGACGCCACGACGCCGTGTTCCGCAAAACCCAAGCCCTGGGTTGCGTAAAAGATTCGACTGTTTTGACTCATTGCTCACCCTCCTTTCCGCGTGCACTGCGGGTCCTACTGCTTATACACCAACTAAATCCCGCCCACGTCGATTTCCACGGTCCAGGACACGCGGGCCCGGAATAGATTCGGGTTCATGGAATCAAGCCGGGCCATCTCCCCGTTCTGGATTCTCAGCCTGTGACCGGGGTAGCTCTGAGCCATCTGAGGCCACGAAAGCGCTCCGGAGGCCAAGTCACCATGGGAGTCGAACGGGAACGGGGCGGCATTCAGGTCGGCCATGACGAAGGCTGAGCGGCTCTGGAAATCGAGCCAGTCGGCCAGCAGGTTCCGGTCGGTGGGGTTGTCGGCGAAGATGAATAACCTCACTTCCCTCGTCTTTATCTGCCCGCCGCCGAGTTGAAGGCCGCGCTGGGTGCCCCGGTCCACCTGGATGAAGATCGAGGGCAGCCAGACCTGGTGTTCGCGGACGGGTGTACCGGAGGGCTCCGCGTCGGTCAGGAAGTCCTCGATCGATTGCTGCATGAGGCGCCGGAAGTCAGAGTGATCGGCGAAGGCGACCTGGACCTGCCGGTGACAGTAGTCGGCGCGGACGTCGTCGGTCAGGTTCTGCTGGCGATCGAAGATGATCCGGCCGTGCTGGTAGTCCACGTGGAACGCGCACGGCCCCGTGGTCCCGGTCGGATAGAAGGTGCCGTTGACGTTGACCCCGGAGACCTGGAACGGCGGGTTGGCCACGCCGACGCCGCTCTCCCAGACCCACTCGGGGCCGACGCCCTCCCACACGCAGCCGTCCCCGTACCGTTCGTCGGGCACGGCATGCAAGCGGGCGTCCTGGTCGCTGTAGTAGCTCGCGTCTGAGTATCGATACTCGCTGAACGCCCCGTGGTGCAGCAGCCCCCAGTCCAGCCAGAACTTGACGTTGTAAAGTATCTCGTCGGTCAGCGAGTAACCGCCGAAACCGCCGGACGGGATGCCCTTGAAGGTCATCGCCATCACAGCTTCCCCAGATTGGCCATCAGCAGCTTGGCCGCGTGCTGCGCGATCCCCGGCTGGCCCAGCGTGTATTCGATGAAGTTCTGGCCGGCCTGCTTGTGCACGATGGCCGGCAGCACGTAGAGCTGGTTGGCCTCGGGCAGCCCCAGCTTGACCATCAGGGCCCGGCCGCTGCGCGAGTGCCTGGCGATGGCCGACGAGTACGCACCACCCTCCCACACGATCGAATAGGCGGCCTGGCCGACGTCGATCTCGGGATCAACCAGCATCCACTTGGCCACCGGGATCAGGACCCCGGACGGCTGGGAGCGATAGGCCCCCCCGGTCAACTGAGCGTACTTCTCCCAGATTTTGGGGACCGCCGTGATCCTGATGTGTCCACCGGCCTTGTGCTGGGTCGGGATGATCTCCACCGAGTCGCGGATCAGCCCTGCCATGCCATCGGCGAGGGCCGCGGCCCGCGCATCGGTCAGGCCGAAATGGGCGGGCAGGTCCACACTGCTGCCACCCCGCAACGCCTGGGCCACGGCGGTCTGGTTGAACCGGTCGGCCAGATATCCGCCGATCAGCGAGACAAGGTGCTCCTCTCTCGCGCGCACCGCGTCGATGATCCGCCGGGCAGCGCCGGACTTCACGCCGCTGTGAAGCTGCTTCATGAACCCCGCGGGCGTCTTGATCTGGAGGATCAGCTTAGCCATCGACCAACTCCCAGAAGCTGACGCAATACCGGTCCTGACGGAGCCCAACCGGATAAGGGCCACGGATTCTCTTCACCCTCAGCGTCATGACATGGGCGACGTCGCGGTGGACCAGGGCGGTGTTGGCCCGCATGATGCCGGGGGCGTGGTCCAGGTAGGTCTTGAGCCGCACGATGCCCCTGGTGTCGCTCACCGACACCCCGAAGTTGGTCGCGTCGGCGGCGTTCCACTTCAGCAGGCACCTGATGCAGGTCTCCACGGCGGTCTCCAGGAACCCGGCACCCTTGCAGTGCGGACAACGCCGCCCCCTGGGGAACGGACGCGGGCCGCCCGGAACGTAGATGCCCTTGGACCGCTTGCGGACGGCGTCGTATTGGCAATTGGGGCACGGGTCGCGGATAGGATCGAACTCCAGGTAGACGTTCTTGCCAAGCTGATTGATCAGGGCGTCGATGCGCGACTGGTAGATGCGGATCAGATCGTCGCTGATCTGGATCGAGGCCGCAGGATCGAGCACCGGACACGACGGGCCCGCGGGCAGTTCGCTGCCGTGCAGGTAGACGGGTAGGTGAGCCAGCGCGCCGGCAGCCATGCCCAAGACCAGCGCGACGTCACCCGACGCGAACGAGGGGCCTGCAACGAACAAGTCCGTCGTCTCGCCGGCCGTCTGATGGCCATGCAGAAACAGTTCCAGTTGTTCAGCAACAGTGGCCATCGCTGTTTAACGCCTCGTTCGATGATTCCAGAGCGACGCCGCAAACTGGTCATAGAACCAACTGATCGTGTCGGGTGCCCACTCGCCCGGAGCCCGGTTGGGGCTCAACACCGCACCGACCGCACTCGCGGCCGACGCCTGAATCTGCCAGCGGAGCCTCTCGTAGGCGGCACAGGCCCCGTGCTCCAGGATGTCCCGGTAGCCCCGGAAGCTGACGCTGGTGTCCACCATGCTGTCCCCGTCGCGCACCTTGATCCCCTGGCCCAGAGCCTGCTGGAACTGGCCCTGGTTCACGATGCACGCGGCCTTGAGCGGGAACAACGCCTGGGCAACCGTGTCGCCCGAGGCCACCGGGTCCGGGGTGATGGTGAGATTCGTGATGTCGAAACAATAGGTCTGCGACAGGGTCACGTCCTTGTTGACCAGGATGCCGGCGCAGATGACGGTCCGCTGCAACTGCGCGTCGCTCTGCCTGTAGGGTTCGGTGAGGTCGTTGAGCAGGACCCTGGTCATCAGCACGAGGTCATCGGTCCAGGCCATGGTCCACCTCTACACCGGATGGATGTACCGACCACTCTGGCCGGGCTCGGGCATCATGTTGTCCCCGCCGGGGACGTAGCGCACGAGGTCGCCCCAGTCGCCGGCACCCTGGTCGTCGTCCATCTGCCAGTGGAACTGTTCGCGCGACGCCAGAGGTTGGGGCAGATGCACCGTGGACCAGGCGAACTTGCCCGTGCTGTCGAGTTCCTGACAGCCGCTGGTCGGCAGGTCCAGTTCCACACCGTCCTGCCAGACCCGGATCGTGCCGCTGGCCCCAACGGTCAACTCGCCCACGATGGCCGGTGGTGCGTCGGGGTTGTACTCGAACTCCCGAAAGCTCGGCGACTGTGCTGCCATCTTCCGTCACCTCCTGTGCGACTCCGGGAATCTCAAGAAGAACTCGCCGGCGAACGTCTGGGCCGCACCGCTGGTGGCCATCCGATAGACGAAATGCTGACCGTGCCTGGTGTCGCCGGGGAGATAGGCGGTCGACCAGCCCCAGCGGCCGGTGTCGCCGATGGGGTAACAACCGCTGTGGCCGAGCGACACTTCGGTCATGTTGGTCAGTTCATAGACCGTGATGTCCACGTCGCCGGAGGTCCCGACGTAGTCCAACAGGCCGATCACCTGCGGGTGATGGTCGTGCGTGCGCAGGAGTTCCGTCACCTCCCAGCCCGGCGATCCCGAACCCGATTGTTCCCCGAACTGGGCATCGTATTGGTCCATGCCCAGGCCGTGGGTGTGGGCCAATTCGTAGAGGTTGCCGAGTTCCCCGCTGGTGAACTGCTCGGTGTTCCTCCAAAGGATCATCTCGTCGATGATCGCGTAGTTGGCGGGTGCGTCTCGCCTGACGATCGCCAGCCCGCTGCCGTCGTTGTCGGGCGGCTGGCGACTGGCCGTGCCCAGCGACTGCCATCCACTGCCGTTCAGGCTGATCCAACCGGACGCCACCGAGGCGCCGAACTCCACGTGCAGGACCACGAACCCGGACCCCGACAGCGGGTTTGCCGGCGTCTCTGAAAACGAGACCGTCCCCCCCCGCGTGCTCAGCTTGCCCATGAACTTGTTCGAGGGAGAGTCGTAGAAGAACAGCCCCATCGCGTTACGCGGGTCGAAGGCGCTGCCGATCTGGTCGAACGCCCCCACGTAGACCCACTGGTTGTCCGCTTCCGGGTTCTTGAGCCAGAAGGCGCAGGTCCAGCCGGTATTGCCGGACAGCGAACCGTAGGTGCCGGCGGGGTACCAGAGGCTGCCCTCCCCGGCGCTGGTCCGAGTGAACCCCGAGCCCAGCACGGCGGCCTCGAAGCTGCCGCCCGCGTTGGTCCAGGCGAGCCCCTTGGTGGACTCGACGCTGTCGCTTTCGCAGGGATGGTAGAACAGCACGTCGTCGGCGTGCAGGCAGCCGTTGGCCATGTTCCCACGTCCTCACGTTTCAACGAGACGGCGAAGATGGTTGATGAAGGTGGCTACCTACTTATACACCAAGTACCGGCCCCCCCGGTGAAAAATGTGATAAACGGGCGGGTCAAAAACGCCCTAATTGA